>Ga0164242_10000059_pt1 | contig 125232 bp, 174 predicted proteins | sample OricomgcompostMG_FD_108783 | JGI IMG/M metagenome (GOLD analysis project Ga0164242, IMG submission 108783) | Miracle-Growth compost microbial communities from Emeryville, California, USA - Original compost - Miracle growth compost (MG) ...
CTGGAATATGACCTATCCACTACAGTCGCCAGGTACTTCTGTTACCGTCACCGACGAATCCAATTACGCAACGGCTGGTGAAGGCACTGTTCCGCTGATCATCATCGGCACTCATGAATACAAGGCGCTTCCTTCAGGAACTGGCGTCGCTGAGGGCACCCTGCCTGAGAACGCAAACAAGCTCTACCCAATCACGAGCCAGCGCGAACTCCTCCAGACGTTCGGTAATCCAATCTTCTACACCAAGAACGGCACATCCGTTCATGGCTATGAACTCAATGAGTTTGGTCTTCATGCCGCCTACCAGTATCTTGGTGTCGCGAACCGCGCATTTGTGATTCGCGCTGCGATCGATTACGCCCAGCTTATGCCAACCGCAACAGCACCACGTGGTGAGGCTGCGCAAGGAACTTGCTGGCTTGACACTCTGAACAACACCTGGGGCATTTACGAATGGACCGGTTCACAGTGGGATGATCGCGACCTCTACGTTTTGAATGAACTATCGGATCTAGACCAAAACGCCGCTGAACAGGTTACTGGCCAGAAGATTCCTGATGCCGGCACTGGTGAGGATAATGACCTTGCTATGGTCGTCTTCTACAGCAAGAAGAGCCTATACCAGAAGCTAGGTGGTGCTTGGTATCTAGTTGGTAGTGATGATTGGAAGACTACCAAGGCACAGGGTGGTGCGACACCAAACCTTATCTACAACACCTTTGCTCCAGAGACGAGCACGGTTGGTGACATTCTTGTGAAGATCACCCCTGCTAAATTGTTTGGTGGTATCTCGAGTGCTGCTACCTGGATTTTGAAGACGTTCAATGTCACTACTGGTGCTTGGGATCAGAATCTGGTTCCACTCTACCCTAGCTTCTATGAGAATAGCCTGGCAAAGACCAGTGGTTCTGTGTTTGTTTCGGTTGGTGCGGATGATGCTCATCCGGCTACTGGAACGATCTCCACAGATTCAGACGGTAACGCGATCTACACGGTAACCGATCCTGGCACGGCTGTTTTTGAATTCCACACCTACACCAGCTCTTGGGGTGCGTTGGGTGAGGAAGCTGGCCCTGATGAACCAACGAGTGATCCTGATGAGGGCACTCTCTGGTACAATAACCAGAATATCGTGGTAAACATCAAGGTTTGCGCTCCTGTCAATGGCGTCTCCTCTTGGGTGCCTTACAGCACTCAATATCCGGCAACGGATTCCAACGGCGTTCTGCTCCAGGGTAGCGCTCCATCGGTACAATCGGGCGGTGATCCACTAGTCGATAATGACCTCTGGATTGACACCTCGGATATGGAGAACTTCCCCAAGATGTATCGCCGTACTGGTGGTGCTTGGAAGGCCATTGATGTTGCGAATAACGTCGACCCAGTCAACGGCATCGCGTTTGGTGAAGAAGCTACGACTTCCGCGTTGGCTTTCCCCACTGGCATGAAACTGTTTGACCTCTCGGCATCGACCAATGATGTCAAGCAATTCACGGGTGGTCAGTGGACAAATGTCTCGGGTTATGACCTAGATGGTGTTCCATTCTTTGGTCGTAAGGCCCAACGCCAGATGATCGTGAGGGCACTCGCGGCAACAATCTCTGATAACCAGGATATTCGAGCGGAAACCGTTTACTTCAACCTGCTTGCGGCTCCTGGCTACATTGAGCTCATTGATGAGATGGTCACGCTGAATACTGACATGAAGCAGGTTGCTTTCATCGTTGGTGATACGCCGATCCGTTTGGATTCAAGTGGTGCTTCGATTACTCAGTTTGCCAATAATGCCGCTAACGGTAATACCGAAGATGGTGTGAGCACTTTCGACTCATATGTTGGTATGTATTACCCTTGGGGTCTAAGCACTAACGTCGATGGTAATGAGGTTATGGTGCCACCAAGCACTATCGCGCTTCGCACCCTCGCCTACAGTGACTCGGTGAGCTATCCTTGGTTGGCTCCTGCTGGTTTCAACCGCGGTCTTGTTACCAATGCATCGAGTGTTGGTTACCTCGATAGTGCGGGTGAGTTCAAGGCAGCTATGTTGAATGAGGGTCAGAGAGACATCCTCTACCAGAACAACATCAACCCAATCGCGTATATTCCAAACCGCGGTCTGGTTGTATATGGTCAGAAGACTCGCCAGGCAGAGGCAACTTCGCTTGATCGTATCAACGTAGCGCGTCTAATCAATTACCTGCGTTACAATCTCGATAACATCAGCAAGCCATTCCTCTTCGAGCCAAACGACCTCCACACGCGAGATTCAGCGAAGACGACATTTGAGCGTTTCCTGGCTGATCTAGTTGGTCTGCGCGGCCTCTACGACTTTGTTGTGGTTTGTGACGAATCCAACAATACGCCAGAGCGTATTGACCGACACGAGCTTTGGGTGGATATTGCTATCCAGCCAGTACAGGCCATCGAGTTCATCTACATTCCAGTTCGCATCGTGGCAACTGGAGATGATCTCGGAACCCTATTCACCTAAGAAGAACAAGAGCGGATGGTTCCTACCATCCGCTCTTGCCATGACTTTTAGATTGCACTTAGGGCCAGTTTGTCATAAAACAGATCATGGCATCGAGGGCTAACGCCCTGAACCCATAATGTGACCATTGGTGACTGGGCTGTGTGCTGACACATAAAGGTATCTCCGTAGTGGCGTGCGGGATTGGTCATAGCTCTGGAATGAACCAGATAAGGTGTGGCGAGGTCCTTTTAGGGTCTCCAGGAGTTTGAAGGTTTCGGCTTTCTAAGGTAACAGGTGCGGGAAGAACTCCCCCGCGTCCCCTTCTAGGCGTTCGTGTAGGGGGTTAAGTAGATCCGCTGATTCGGCCAGGCTCAGAAGGATCGAATATGGTGAGGAGGCAGGCCCCGGTCATAAGTCCTCAGTGATATGGCATCACCCTGTTACCCGATCGGTGAGGTGTTTTCTTTGACATCCTGTCATCCTGTGTTAAATAGGCATGATGGATAAGGAAATGACTGTGGTAGAAGCGTTCTACCGTGATGTCTCGGATCTGCTGGGCATCGAAAGCAATTACGAATACAACCCCTACACTCGTGGGGGAACGTATCGAACCCGCTGGAATAACCGCACGCCTGGCAACGGTCGGTTCGAGGGGTTCGGTTTGATTCGGTTCTTTGGCCCGAATGTGATCCACGTTGTGCTTCACAAACCCGTTCAGATAAACCGTGTCTACGATAGCACGGAAGCGGTTCTCGATGCGCTGCGAAAAGCAGTTGACACAGAGAACCAGGCGTCTTAATAGGCGCTGATCATATCGACCCGTCTGTTGGTATGATCAAGAGATAACCGTTCATATCTCGAATTCAAAGCTGTGGTTTTGAATCTGAGTGGCCGTCTCCACTCCTTACGATCGATGTCTTCCGGCCCTAATGTCAGGGGCCAACCTTGCTCATGGGTTTCATGAGCCGAATAAGGAGTGACTACTATGACCAACTACACCAAGACTCTGGCTGGCGTGAATACCCACGTGACCACGACCCCTCAGTCGAAGCCCATTGTGGGCCGAGAGGCTGAGATGGCCAAGAATAACGCGGGTGGATTCACCTTCACTATCACGCCCTGGGATCAGCTGGATCGGTTCCTGATCCTTGGCACCGAGGGTGGAACCTATTACCAGAAGGAGCAGGAGCTTACCGTGCAGAACGCACAGAATGTTCTGCGTCTCATCGGGCAGGATGGCGTTCGGGTTGTGAATCGTGTCGTTGAGATCAGCGATGCTGGTCGTGCGGCCAAGAATGATCCTGCGCTCTTTGTGCTCGCAATGGCAAGTGCGGCTGATGATGAGGCAACGCGTCAGGCGGCTCTAGCAGCTCTGCCGAAGGTTGCTCGTATCGGTACCCATCTGTTCCATTTCGCGGCCTTCGTTGATGGTATGCGTGGTTGGGGACGTGCTCTTCGTCGCGCCGTAGCGAACTGGTATCTCGAGATGCCGCTTGACCGTCTGGCCAACCAGGCGATCAAGTATCAGGCTCGTGATGGTTGGTCGCACCGCGATATGCTGCGTCTGGGCCACCCCAAGACATTTGAGGCAGAGCGTGATGCTATCCTGCGTTGGATGGTCGGTGGTATGGATGCCGTGGCATCACAGGAGTATCACCGTGGTTCGACGATCCTTGACAATGAGGTGACTTTGGCCCGTAGCGATGCGACTGACATCCTACACTCGCAGATCCAGGCATTCGAGGCGGCTAAGAAGGCCACTTCGGCCAAGGATATCATCAAGCTGATCAAGGATGCTGATCTTCCTCGTGAGGCTATTCCAACTCAGTTCCTCAACGACGCAAAGGTCTGGGAGGCGCTGTTGGCGAATATGCCGCTCGGTGCGATGATCCGTAACCTGGGCAAGATGTCGAGCGTTGGTCTGCTGACCTCGATGTCACAGGCGGAGAAGCTCGTTCGGGCTAAGCTGTCGGATGGAGATGTGATCCGCAAGGCACGTCTACACCCTATGGCCATCTTGTCGGCATTCCTGACCTACGGTAATGGTCGTGGTGTCAAGGGCAGCAACACTTGGTCTCCAGTTCGCGGTGTTGTGGATGCCTTGGATCAGGCCTTCTATGGTTCGTTCAAGAACGTGACCCCCACGGGCAAGAACACTATGTTGGCTTTGGATGTTTCGGCATCCATGACCTGGGAGAACTGTGGTGGTGTGCCTGGATTGACTCCTCGGGTTGGTTCGGCAGCTATGGCTCTGATCACCGCGAATGTCGAGAGCTCCTACGAGTTCGTGGCATTCACGAGTGGTAGTGGCGGCCTGAGCGAGCTCAAGGTTTCGCCGCGCCAGCGGCTGGATGACGTGGTCAGCACGATCAACCGGCTGTCGATGGGTGGAACGGATTGCGCTCTGCCGATGGTTCATGCGCTTTCGGCTAAGCTGCCTGTTGAGTCGTTTGCTGTCTACACGGATTCAGAAACGTGGAGTGGTAGGATTCAGCCTTCGGAAGCCTTGAAGAAGTTTCGTGCTTCTATGGGTATTCCGGCAAAGTTGGCGGTCGTTGGTATGACTTCTACTGGATTCAGTATCGCCGATCCTCAAGACGCCGGTATGATGGATTTCGTGGGATTTGATGCCAGTGCTCCAGCAGTAATGGCTGATTTCTTTCGAGGCTGAACGGATAAGGGAGGCTCCTAAAAGCCTCCCTTATTCATATCTTCATAGAGTTGCAGGATCGTCTTCCATGAAGACGATCCTTTCTTTATGTTGTCAGTGCTTGATAAGACTTGCAGATTAGACCAATGACCTATAACTTCAGGTTGGATGTCATGATCATAACCATCAGCTTTTGAGAAGATGTGATCTAGGTGGTAATCCGAATGTAGGATTTTAAGCCCCTGTGGATCAATAATGTGCTTCATAGCCTTCCAACTACGTTCGGTGTATTTCTGCACTTCTCTAACGTACCGTTGGTAATCTGCGAGACTCTCTGGATCATGATAGTGACCATTCATACAGCCAGTGATTCTGGCCTTTTGACCAGCTAGTTCATATGAACTCAATCCAGTTGTTGGATCTTTAATAGATCTGGTTGATGCTGTCTTCCTAGCCGTTCTTTGGTAGCAATCCAGACCATCTTTGATATCGGCTCTTTTGGTTTGCCTCATCTTCTTAGCTGATTTCAGGTAGCCATCTCCCCCTCTGGATTTAGCATTCTTCTGACTAGTGCGTTGAAAGATCGTCAGACCATCATCACCAATTTGGTTCATAGTAGCTATTCGAGACCTTTGACGGCGGCCAATAACTGCTGGACAGGATGATTGATGCTTTGAGCAACACCAGAGACCTGATTTGAATTGGTGAATAGCTGTTTGGTTACAACCGTAATCACAGGTAGTCATCATTCTAATCCTTTAATTTGTCACCTATATATTGAAGCCTCCTTGTTGATTTTGCTATAAGTTTTCAGGAGGTAACCCATGTCTGAATTGTATATTGTGCCAAGAGGCAATGAAGTTCTCAAGTTCATGTCAACTATGGATAAGAACCTGGAAGACTACCACCGCTGGAAAGAATTATTTCAGAGCCTACAGGATGAAATTAAAACACGACATCCTTTTGAGATTAGCGGTGATGCTAAAGTAGCCAAGATTGTTTGGACCTCGTTCAACAAAAAGGATACCCAAGTGATTCTGAATGTTGAGCATAAGGGTTCAACAAGTTCGAGGTATTGGTTTGAGGTGATTGATCCTCTTTCATTTAGCCCTGAAAGGTTACCAGATTCCTATAGCAATGATGAAGTATATAATACTATCAATGCTTGGGGTTACGATAAGAAGGTATTCAATACACAGGTAGCTAAAGACACTGAGAAACTTCTCCAAAAGTATCTATAACCGTTCGTTACGGCTATCATGGCAGACTTCTTCCGCAACTAAGACACTCTAACTGGATGTGGCGGGTTCCGAACGGGCCCGCCACTTCCATGACTGGCCAACGAATTAACTGTGCGGTTTTGACATCCAGATAAATAACTGAACAACAGTTCAATCTGGAGGATCGAACCCATGGTCGAAACACTCTCGAAGTTCGGCGTACCACTTGGCGGTGGCCAAGGTCGCGGTGGCCTACTTCAGCTCAAATACAAGTATCGCTACCGCGTTCGTGTGGTGAATTTCGGCCCGATCTCAGGTGGTCTGGATTTCACTCAGCAGGTTCAGACAGCGACCAAGCCAAAGATCTCACATGAACCAGTCAAGGTTGATAGCTATAACAGCGTCGCCTACTATGCTGGTAAGCATGAGTGGGACACTGTCACTATCACGCTTAAGGATGATCTGACCAACAATGTCAGTAAGCTCGTTGGTCACCAGCTACAGAAGCAGCTCAACCACTTCGAACAGACGGCCTTTGCGGCTGGTATCAACTACAAGTTCGTAACCATTATCGAAACGATGGATGGTGGTAACGATACTGTGATTGATACCTGGACCCTCGAGGGTTGCTTCCTAAGCAATGTGGAATTCAGTGAATTGGATTACGCTGAGAGTTCGTTCCAGACGATCTCGCTGACGGTTCGCTATGATAACGCTACCCTGGGCGATGGTCTCATGGCCACCAACCCAGAGATGATTCCTGGCACTCGCCTATAAGGCTTGAGTTATGGTTGATTCGGCGACAGGCGGTCGCACTACTGATGCGAATGGTCTGCCACTCATGTTGGCAGATAGCCATACGGCGTCGAATACCTTTGGTCTTGGGGGTGGGCAATTTTCCAATGCCCCCAAGACCAAGTTCCTCTTCTATGTGAAGTTCTTCCGCCCTGATAGTCAGGGTGGTTCCGCATGGGAACGTGGTATTGGTCTGGTGGTCAAGAATGTTGATCGCCCTCGGATCTCCTTCAAAACTGAGACCTTGAATCAATACAACCGTAAACGTGTGGTTCAGACCTCACATGAATTTGACGCTCTACAACTCAAATTCCATGATACGATCAATGAATCAGTGCTCCAGATGTTTTCGGAATATTACCGCTATTACTATGGTGATAGCGTGGTATCTGGAGCAGGAACGAGTGTCTACGATGTTGTGACTGGAGAACCCTACGAGCTTGGTAAATGGGGATTTCTTCCACCTCTTGAAGCTCAGAACTACGCTTACTTCTTCAGCCATATCTCGGTGTATCAGCTCTACAATGGTGTCTATACTCAGTTTGATCTAATCAATCCTAAGATCAGCCAGTATAACCCCGATGATTTTGATTACTCATCTGGTGCGATAACCAATGAGATTCAGATCAGCATCGATTTCGAGAGCATTGTTTATCATGACTCTGCACCTTTGACTGCTGAATTGGCCTCGGAATTTGGTATTGATCGTGCTCAGTTCTGGGATATTCAAGACCGGTATCCATCTAGTGCCAATCCAGGTCTGGCATCCAATCCAAACAGTATCAAGGGAAGTCTTGGTGACGTGGTGGGGAATGTCTTGACACAAAACCTAGCAAGCCTGGTTACGGGGCAAGGCACTCAAAGCATTGGTGGTATCGTGAGTAGTATTGCTGGCGCGTATGATGCCAATCGTAGCCTTGCTGTTGGTCAGACCGGTTTGAAGAGCCTCAAGGATCTTGTGAATGGTAATACCCAGGGTGCCAAACAAGGTGCCCAAGGTTTGCTGAAGGGCGTTCTTTTCGGTTCCCCTGGGAAGTTCTTCTAATGCCTGGCTATAACCAAGGGGTTTTCATACCCAAGAACCCTGCCAAATATGTGGGGACCCAACCCATCACATATAGGTCGGCCTGGGAACTCACCTTCATGAACCTATGTGATCAACACCCATATATCCTCCAATGGGCCAGCGAAAGCATCAAGATTCCGTATCAGGATCCATTCACTGGTAAGCTGAGGAACTACATTCCAGATTTCATGATCCTGTATGTCATTCCATCGACTGGTCAGAAGCGCTTTGAGGTTATTGAAATCAAACCGCTTTCGCAATCAATTCCAGAAGCGGCCCGAACTCGCAAGGATCAGGAGGCTTTTATCCTCAATGAGGCAAAGTGGAAGGCCGCTTATGCCTGGTGCCGTGCCAATGGAGCAACCTTCCGTGTCATGACCGAACAACAGTTGTACCGTCAAGCTGGTGGTAAGTAACCAGAGGTACGATTATGAAATTAGGTATAGTGGGTTACAGCTCTGGTAAGTTTGATGAAGATCAGGCCAAGATCATGATCCTTAAGGGGATCATGCAGGCAGAGCTTGAAACCAATAGGATGATCACTCAGCTGGTCAGTGGATTAACGGATCAAGGAGTTCCTAGTCTTGCGTATCATCTAGTCAATGATATGGATATTGAGACCGTTGGTATCGCGTGTGCCAAGGCCTCTGAATATCCATGCTTTCCGGTTGATCAAGAGATCATAGTCGGAGATGATTGGGGAGATGAAAGTGAAACCTTCCTTGACCACATTGACGCTCTTGTGAGAGTTGGTGGAGGTGATCAGAGCCTTCGCGAGGTCAAGCAATTCAAGAAGCTCAAACCTGATGCCTATGTGGTAGAATTTGAGCTACCGAGGGAGGAAGAAGATGACTAAGGCTATCACTGATGAACTTGGTCTTCCTAGTCTCCAGGATGCACTCAAAGAAGTAGCAGAACAAAGCGGTGAAACCCCTGCTGATCCTCAGGTTGAGCAAATGGCCAACGCTCTTCAGAATGTTGATCCTAAGGATCTAGTCGTTGAGGATGTCATTGGTGTGAATGATCATACGGCGGAATCCGATGACATTTATGAGATGGCCGTGAAAGCGCATAAGGATCTCCTGGATCTCGGCTTCAACATCGAACCGAAACATGCTGGTGCAAATGCCTTTACTCCAGCTATGAAAGCCCTGGAGATCGCTCTTAAGGCTAGCCAATCCAAGGCAGCTCGTAAGATGGAGCGAATCAAACTCCTGATGGAGAAAGAGGCTCATGAGAAGGAGATGAACCAGGATATCGAGGATGGTGAGATCATCGAGTCAGGTGGTCAGTCAATTATCGCCAATCGTAACGATCTAATGGCTAAGATCCGCAAGGGTGAGATCTAAGCGACTCTCGATAAATAGGTGAAACTCCTATGTGAGAGGCGCGCCCATGAAGTCTTTTTATCACTACCTGGCTGAGAGCGCTAGGGTCTACAAATACCGCGTCAAGTCGGTCATGCCAATGGATGATCACTTCATCGCAACCCTCAAAGACGCACTCTTCAAATATGATGTGAAGAGCGTATCCAAACCCAAGAAACTGATGGCGCAGAAGGCACCTCTGGATTTCAGAGACTTCCACATGGCTGAAGTGTGGGTCGTTGATATCGAGACGGCCATTCCGGCTTCTTCCTACGTTCTAGCGCTCCAATTGAGGAGCGCCCTACAGATTCCTGATAAGATGTTGGTCGTTCGTGGTGAGAATGAACCAGTCGAAATCGAAGCAGAGAAGATTGAAGAGATTCATAAGGATGATCAGGAGGCTCTCTTGGATCAATCCAATTATGAGGAAGCTGATCAACCCAAGGAAGTCGCCTATGGTGACGCCTACAACAAGAAGTTCCTCAACTATCTGGCACAGATCAAGGCGGATGGCGATGCCGAGACCGTTCCAGCAATTGAAGACGTGAAGAAGACCCAGAAGTTCGCCTGGCTAAACCCAAAGGATAAGACTGTCGCTCCTGACTTCAATGAGGAGTTTGATACGGTTAAGCCAGTTCACAGCAACACCAAGAAAGCAGGAACCAAGGCTGATAAGCCCAACCTGACTGGCAATTATGGTAATTATGACGAGAACGTCAAGAGGAAGGGCTAACGATGAGCGATAAAAAGAAGCTAGACGAGGCCGCAACCCTCAATGTCAGCAATGCCGATGGCGATGTGAATTCCAGCACTACCTTTAGTGCTGATGATCTTCCACAACTCGCTCTTCTCCTAAAGCACGCTGGCGTTGAATCGGCCATGTTTAATGGCCCAGCCAGCCTCAGTGTTGATCAGCAGACTCCAACTGGAACGGTCTCGACGAGTATCCAGGCTCCTGATCTACGTTCCATCATGAACATGATGGAACCAGACTTCCAAGCTGCTGGTGATATGGAAGATGCGGTCAATGACACGGTATCCGATATGGAGCCAGAAACACCAGAGATTGCCCCTGAGAGCCCCGTTGAAGAGCCGATCGATGATACAGGAGCCGTGGATGCTGTCGTGGATGATGAGGGTAATTTGGCCCTTGCTGACGAATCCATTGAACCTGTTCTCGAGAACTCAGAAGACGACTTCTACGAGGAGATGGATAGGTTTGATCCTTCCAACCTGACTCAGGAGATGGGCACTGACTTCATTGGTGGAACTTATCAGGATTATGATGTCGCGTATAAGCAGGTTCCTGCTGGCGTGGAGATCAGTGAAGCTGATGAGGATGACCTTATTGAAGAGCTAATGCGCTTTGCCGATAAGCCAGAAGGCCCTGATATGGTTTGCTGGGTTCACCTGGATGAGAATGGCGACCCCGACACTAGTGTTCCTAATACGCTGGTTGTTGGATGGGCTGTTGGTGATGGTGATGGTGATGATGAGGATGAGGATGATTTAGAAGAAGCCTCAGATGCTGACCTCCAGACATTCGAAGTATCTGTCGAATGTGCCTGGGAAGCTGGCAATGACGAGGATGAAGACGAATATGAGGATGAGGATGATGATGCCTCTGGTGGTTGGTCAACTCATTGGGAAACTATCTACAAGAAGATCCAAGCTGCAACCTGGCAGGAAGCCAAAGCTATGGCTGAAGCCGAGATTAAGCATTATGGCGGTGATGTAGATCCCCAGGGCGCCATGTTTGAGATGATGGATAATGGTTGGGAAGAGGGTAATACTGGTTCCTCGATGACCGAAGAGCATGGCATTTGGGTGATGAATATCGTTCAAAATGACAGAATGGTCTACGTCAAGGAAGACCTTACCGAGGAAGCTGATTACGATTATCGTGAGCATGACGTTCATCCTAAGACCTATACCGGCCTAGGTAGCCGAGATATCGTTCAGCCTGACACCAAGAGAGTTCCAGCTCGTTCATCGGATAATCCAATGCCAGAGAGCAAGACCTTCTCCGATTATGTCAGGGAAGCTCAGGAGCGTAACCCACTAGCTGAACAGGAGGCCCAGAAGGTTACTACCCAGACCCTTCTGGATGAGTTTCGACTCCAAGAGCTAAGCAGAGACACCCTGGATTCCTACACCGCAAAAGCGAAGGCTTCAAAAGCTAGCAATGAGAAGAAAGCAGGAACTCTTGACGATCTGATCCGTGACCGAGAAATCAGATCACGAGCCGGTATTGGTCATAACGATAATGCTGACGCTCGTTTGAAGAGCAAAAGAGCAAAGCATGATCGAAATGCTTGGAAGCGTGAAAAAGGTCTTGATCGTCTTGGAGCATCTGATGATCAACTAGATGAGATCAGCAACGATACCAAGAATAGCTACTTCAAGAAAGCAGCTGATCAGATCAATCGTCATGCCAACCATTCAGCTATGCATCGCGAACTTGGCAATCATGACATGGCTGACCAGCATGATGCCCTGATCGCTAAGCGTGCCAAGGGTATGAATGCGGCCATTGCTAAGGAAGATCACACCTATTCGGCCAAGGCTGCGTCAAAGGGTAAGGATCTTGGTAAGCCTGGTAAGAACTTCGATAAGATCGCCAAGAAGGCGGCCAAGGAATATGGTTCCAAGGAAGCTGGTGAGCGAGTAGCTGGAGCGATTCTATCAAAGCTTCGCCATAAGCATGAATCAATGGAAGAGGATCTCGACATCAAGGATATCAAGAACCATGAGATTGATCTCGATGATCCAGCAAATGATGAGGTGGAGAACCTGAGGAAGGCCTCTCCAGCAAAGCGCTCTAAGATCATCAAGGATGTTGAACGCGACATGCATGAAGATGAGCAGCCAGGCGACCGCTATGTCGTGAGGTCAAGGGCTTATCCTCCATATGGTTATCATGTTGTTGATACACATGAGCCGGATGTATGGCATAATGCGGTCACACCAATCACAAAGAATCCATATGAAGCTCAGGCTGATGCCGATGTTCTAAATGGCCGACCACATCCACAGGATCCTTCGCTAAATGGTGAAGTTGATGAAGGTTACAATGAGGATTATCGCCGTAAGGTGAACCAATATGGTGAACCATTCTACCTGAATACTGATTGTGGTTATGCCAGCCTTGAGGATATCAAAGCAGGTGCTGGATATTTTGATTACAAGGATGGCTTCACCGTTCTTGAAATGGATCGCAACGGCAAGAAAGGCCTCAATTACATCACCGGTTATACAAAGACACCAATTGGTACCAAGGTTACCTGTGTGACCCAGACGAGAACCGGTCAAAAGTTCCGCCCTGGTGTAGTAGTGGCGGCATATACTGATGATGAGGTTGAGCACCAGTACGAGAACGTAGCTGCTGACCTCGCAAGACTAGGCATCACTCCAACTAAAAAGCTGTCAGTCAAGACATTCGACTAATGAAAGGAATCTGGGCGACAGTGGAGTGACTGTCGCCCCAATCACCTATGGCTAAAGAAATTGAGATTATCAAGAAGGGTTATTCTAAGGATCGCTTCAATCTAAACCAGATTGAAGAGCTCCGCAAATGTATGAAGGACCCTATCTACTTTTGTAAGAACTACGTCAAGATCCAGCACCCTATCAAAGGTCGAGTTCCATTCGACCTCTGGGAATACCAGGAAGACATGATTGGTGCTTTTCATGAAAACAGATACTGTATCGCACTAACAGCCCGACAAATGGGAAAAACGACAGTGGCGGCTGGATTCCTTCTTTGGAAGGCGATGTTTGAGCCAGATACCACGATCCTTATCGCAGCTAACAAATACACGGCCGCCTTGGAGATCATGGATAGAATCAGGTTCGCCTATGAGAATCTAGAGCAATACAACTGGTTGCGCTGTGGTGTTGTTGAATACAACAAGGGAACGATATCCTTTGACAATGGTTCAAGGATCATCAGTCGAGCAACCTCCAAGGATGCCGGTCGTGGTCTTTCGATCTCCTTACTTTACCTGGATGAGTTTGCGTTCGTTCAGCCCAATAAGGCCGAAGAATTCTGGTCAGCTATTGCACCTACCTTGTCTACTGGTGGTAACTGTATCATCACATCTACTCCAAACAATGATGAGGATCAGTTCGCCAAGATCTGGTTCGCAGCCATTAACAACCTGGATGAGCATGGTAACGAGATTCCAGGTGGTGTTGGTTCTAACGGTTATAAGCCCATTCGAGTAACATGGGATAAGAACCCAGAGCGTGATGAGAAATGGGCTCAGGAGCAGAGATCACAACTAGGTGAGGAGAAGTTCCAACGAGAGTATGAGTGTAAGTTCGTCTCCGAGGATGAGACCCTTATCAATCCTATGGTTCTTGCCAATCTTTCACCAAATGATCACATCTTCAAGATTGGTGAAATGCGATGGTTCGATGAGCCACAAGCTAACCACATCTATGGTGCCACTCTAGATCCTTCAATGGGAACCGGTTCTGACTATTCGGCGATTCAGGTCTTCGATATGAGCACTATGACCCAAGTAGCTGAATGGCGACACAATAAGACGAACATTCAGACGCAGGTGGATATCCTGCGCAAGTCGCTTTTGTATATACATTACACCCTAGCCAACAACCCAGACCAGGATGGTGATCCGGAGATCTACTGGACAGTAGAGAACAATAGTTTGGGTGAAGCAGCTCTGGTTCAAATCGATAACATCGGCGAGGAGAACTTTCCGGGTATCTTCACTCATGAACCAAGAAAGACAGGTGGTGGTAGAGGTCGCAAAGGTCTGAATACCAATATGCGAACCAAGATGACTGCCTGCTCACGTTTTAAGACTCTCATTGAGACTCATCGGATGACACTGAAGAGTCGAGCTCTCTTGACTGAACTCAAGAATTTCGTGCGAGGTGGTGGTTCATATCAGGCCAAAGCTGGCATCAATGATGACTTGGTTATGGCTACTCTACAGGTTGTGCGACTCCTACAGATCTGCGCCGATTGGGAAGAGCAGATTGAGGTCAACCTTAAGGACATATCGGATGGAGATGAGAGCTCTGCGCCCATGCCTATCGTAGTCTGAGGTTCGGTTTACGCTAAATATCAGACTTGTAGGAGGGAATCACATGAGCTCACTGTTTGATAGCCTCAGTGAAGAGCTATTCCAGGTTCTTAAGGGATCTGGTAAGACTCTGACGCTCTATGGTTCTGATGGTAACAAGACCTACGATCCTGGAACCGCTCGTCGAATGTTTGCCACCCCTGGCAACATGATGGTAAGTGTCGTGGAGGCAGGCTCAGATAGTGAAGTGAAACTCTACTTGAGCGCTTCAGCGGATATCAGAGCTATCAGCGGTTTGATCAATACGATCAGGCAGATCACCACTCGTTATAACGTCATGTTTAACGTGAGAAAATACGGCCGCGAACTCCAACCAAAGGATTTCGCCTACCAGACCGTTGGGGTCTCGGAAGCCAATATGTGGGGTTCGACCAAGACCTCCTACCAGAGGATTGGTTCGAGCAAACTCATCGTGCGTCATTGTGCTCCAATTCGTGAAGGTGTGATTGGAGCTCGCGGCCGTAACATCTTGAGTATGTTTGTCGAGACCGCCGAAGGCGAACGCTTCAAATTTCCGGTTACCCATTTGAGTGGTGGCCGAGCATTTGCCCGCCATATGGCACAGGGTGGCAAACCACATGATGTAATTGGAACTCAGATCGTTGAGTTGGCCCAAGAGAGTCTTCAGTTGGCTCAGACCAATCGCTACATTCGCTATTGCCGCAATATCCTGGATGAATCGGCCAGTGCTTTGCGCCCAATACTCAAAGATCGCATTCTTGAGATTCGTAAGGCGTTTCAGAGTCTATCGGGCCCTCGAGGTTACACCAGGGTTCTCGAAGCCGGTCTTCCTACAAAAGCTCTGCTTACCGAGGATGAAGCCATAGAGAGTGAGATTGCTCGCCTTCAGACCCTCCTCCAAATTGATTCCAATCATTCACTGGCCGAGGCTCTTAAGCCAGTGGCTCTACTAACAATGGGTGAACAAATGACCAACATGAACAACCTGTTTCAGGGTGTCATCGCACTTGGCGAGGATACTGCTGATTCGCTCGTGGAGACACTTGCAGATGAGTATGGCCACGATATCTCGGGTGTAACCCGTTTTGGCAACCATTTGGCATTTAATGAAGATGTCATGTTTGAGGATGCTCGTTCTTATCTCGACCTCATCGAAGCAGCCTATACGCTGAATGAGAACGACGCGGTTCTCGATTACGCAACGGCTTGGACCCAGGCACGCTATCGTGCTTCTGGTGAAACTGGTGCGATGGATAGGGATCAGGAGAAGAGTGTTGATGAGTTGGCTGATGGCCTGCGTGACATTCTATCGGGTAACATCGAGATGCCCGAATACCCATTTGGTCAGGAACCAAAGTTCCGTGATGAGAGTGCAGCTATTCGATTCTTCCTGGATCTCTACGTGAGCCAGCACAAACTGGCCAATCCAGCAACCCTCAACTATGTCAGCACTATCATTGATAAGATGGCCGAGGGTCAGAAGCTAGATGGTGCTGAGAAGACCATCGCTAAGAAGCTCTACACGGCTCTAGAGGATCATGTTGATGCCAATATGCCAGACGTCGATGAGAGTGTGATCGACGAGGCCGGCCCTTATGATGATAAGGAAGGCTGGGATATGGATCACCAGTATTTCAAGGATAACCCTGACAAGGCCTTCGATATGGAGGTTGAGCATATTGTTGATAACTTTGACATTGATGCCTGGTTGGCTGATGAATATCCAGTGGTCATGAACGGCGATGAGAAGGATGTTCCTCTTGATGCTGATGAGATGAAGCAGAGCCTTGCTCGTTCCATTGCTCATGAGATGGGCCAGATGGATTACAATGTGAAGCCAGAGCAATTCAGTCATGAGGCTGACCAGCTCTTCAAGCACATTCGTAAGGAATGTGAAGACCGCGGTTATCACTTCCAAGATACTGTTCAGGAGTTTGCCGAATGGGAAGAGAAGCCAGAGCATCACGGTCTTTCGGCCGGCGATCATGTAGCCTCGGATATGGGCCCAGCTGTAGTGGTTTCGGTTGAAGGTGATCTAGCAGTTGTGGAATTCCTACATGGTGGTACGAAGACCCTCCACGTTGATGACCTGGATAAGGTTCCTGCCCTTGGTGGTGTGGCAGAAGAGAATGAGCTAGCTGAATGGTTCGATAGTTTTTCGCCAAGAGCCGTGCTTGAGCGCAATGCTATCATGGATGGTTGGGAGAATGGTCTACCAACCCAGGAGAAGAAGACCGTAGCCGGTTTCGACGATAATATCAAGAAGGGTGATCGTGTAACTCATCCAAAATATGGTGCGGGTAAGGTCGTTGACGATAACGGCAAATTCGTGAAGGTGGAATTCGATAAGAGTCATCCTCGTTTGCCAGAATACCGCACTATCACGGTACAGCCAGGCACACTTACCAAGGCTGGTGGAACTCGCATTGGTAAGCCTATTGATGAGGCCAAGGTTCCAGTCTATCACAGTGTCTTCAGCCAAAATGATGATGGCACTTGGGGTCACCACTTTGATGCTGATGATGCCCAGGATGCCAAAGATGAAGAGCGTTGGTTGAAGAACGGTGGCACAAAGGCCATGACGATCAAGGTTCCAAAGGAACAGGCAGATTGGACCAAGGTTGACCCTAATGAGTTCGTGAAGAACCATCTAGCAGCCAAGGCAAAACCTCAAGTTGCTGAGGATGATCTGAATGAACTCTCCAAGGAGAAGGTGACCGATTACTTTGGTCGAGCGGCAAGCGATCGTGCCCGTGCTGAGAAGACTGGTCATACCCGTCTATCACATCGTGATCGCGGTCTTGGTCGTGCTTTCAAGAAGATGCATGAATCAATCCTAGCAGAAGGTGTAGAGCTTCCAGCTGGTGCTCTTGATAAGATTTTCTCGGAACTCCGTGATCTGGCCGACAAGGCCCTAGCTGATCCTGAGGCATATCGTCTTTCAGAGCCAGTTGGTGTGGATGACATGTATGAGCAGAATATGGAATTCATGAGCGAATTCGCTTCTTTGTTAGCAGGTGAGTTGCAGGTAAGGCTTCGTGAGCTAGGATACAGCGACCTCGAAATCACCCATGCGGGTGTGGCTGAGGCCTATCACTTTGGAATCCGTTCTGGTAAGTTCACTGACTATCTGGAGCTCAATGGTGTCGAGGATGTTGAGGTTGAAGTCTCCTATTACATGGATGATGACATTCCAATGATTGAAGAGGTCACTGTTAAGCAGACCGGTGAAGCTATTGATCCTGATAGTCTACCAGAGAAGGTTCGTCATGAGATGATGAATAAGGCCTTGGAGACTGAAGGAGAGGATGCCGCCGCCGAACAAGATGCCGCATATGATCGTTACCGCGATGACATGATGGATCGTAAGCTATATGGTGAGGGTGATGTTCTTGGTGGTGATAAGAGCAAGAACTTGATCAACGATATCAAGGTTCATCATGATGATGATGGCGAGGATCTAAGCCAGAAGAGCGTTGATGAGCTCAAGCAGGAGATTCGAGATTCTTGGAGAGGTCGTGGAACACTCCAGGGTATTGAATATGCTGACGCCCGCCGTGCCGAACTTAAGAAGCGTGGTGTGGTGGAAGCCAATGAGAGTGATGAACTCCAAAGCATCCTAAAGAACGCACGATTCCGTAAGTAATACCTAATGGTCGGTTGAGTGGTCTCTGGTTCTTCTCAACCGACCATCAAATAGTTCTTCTAGTTCGACCATTGGTTTGATCACTATTTCGTCTTCTAGTTTAGACCAGAAGTTCATTCTACTAATTGACTAAGTAGTCTGTATGAATGTAGAAAGAGGTGTGGCTTTGCGTTGCACCTCTTTTTATTTTTGACATAACTAGAGCCTCACCTGTATTTGTGGTGAATAGGCCACTTGGCCCATACATTCATACAACAGGAGGCTTTATGGCTACACTTCAATCTATCCACGGTGACTTTGCTGTCGTTGATCTCGGACGCTCTGACAAGATGTGGGGTTCAGTTTACCTCACCCAGCAGGGTTATGTTACCAAATATAAAGTCATTGGCCTACATCATACCGCTGAGGAGGCTGGATTGACCACCATAGCCATAGCCCACGTGGTCAAGATACTCGGTAAGCAGAGCGTGGTGTCGATGATCCACGGAGTGGAATACACCATCTAAGATGTTCTATGTCTATGCCCTTACTGATCCTCGCAAGGATAATGAACCTTTCTATATTGGTAAGGGCGTAAACAAACGAGCTAAGCAACATTTCTATCCTAGTAACCAGAAAAAGCGTTCTTTTAAGAATGCGGTGATCAAGGCTATAAAGGCCGAAGGATTCGAACCTGGTCTAACCTATCTCTTTGAAAACCTGTCTGAGGAAGATGCACTCGCCAAAGAAATAGAACTTATCAAGAAATATGGTCGACGAGATAAAGGAACAGGAATTCTGGCTAACCAGACTGATGGAGGTGACGGCACCTCCGGAAATCTATCAAACATAGGTAGAAAGCATAGTGACGCGACTCGCCGAAAGATGTCAAAATCGCATTTAGGTATTCGAAAAGGTTTAACTGGGCGTAAGAAAACAGATGAAGAGCGTCTAAAAATTTCAGAATCCATGTTAGGTAAACCAGGTCGTAATCTTGGATACCGTTGGACCGAAGAGCAAAAACAGGCCTTATCTGAACGACGTATGGGGCAGAAATGCCCAACCGAAGGTAAGAAGCGTGTCTATAGAGAAGATGGTAGTTTCTATTTTTCTTCACCAGAAAGTTGAAATAGGTGATTTCAATTTTGCTCTTTCTGATAACCTGGTTGTATAAATAGAGAGTGGCAAGAGCGGGAATGCTCTTGGTCACTTGGCACAATAATGGCTCATATAATAGCCCAATAAAGATAAGAAGGGACCAACCCAAATGGCTACTCTTGACGAAATCAGAGCAAAATTACTTTCACAGCAGACCAAGTCGGAAGGCAATCGGTCGGGCGGCGATAATTCCATGTATCCGTTCTGGAACACACCTGAAGGCGGTCAGACACTGATCCGCTTCCTTCCAGACGGTGACCCCAACAACACATTTTTCTGGGCCGAGCGTCTAGTCATCAAGCTACCCTTCCAGGGTATCAAGGGTGAGCATGACCGTGAGGTTCTGGTTCAGGTGCCCTGCATGGAAATGTATGGTGAAACCTGTCCAATTCTAGCAGAAACCCGCCCTTGGTGGAAGGATGATTCTCTTCAGCCAATGGCCCGCAAGTATTGGAAGAAGAAGTCTTACCTCTTCCAGGGCTTTGTGGTTCAGAGTGGTTTCGAGGAGAAGGAAACTCCTGAGAATCCAATCCGCCGCTTCATGATCAACCCAAGTATCTTCGAAATCATCAAGGGTTCTCTGATGAATCCTGAGATGGAAGACCTACCAACCGATTATGTCGCTGGTCGTGATTTCAAGTTGGTCAAGACTTCGAAGGGTGGATATGCCAACTACTCCACCAGCAACTGGTCGTTCAAGACCCGTTCGCTGAGCCCTGATGAGGCGCAGGCTATTGAGACTCATGGTCTGAATAACCTAAAGGATTACCTACCTGCCAAGCCAACGGCTGAGCAGCTTGAGGCAATCAAGGAGATGTTCCAGGCATCCGTGAATGATGAGGCTTATGATCCTGCGCGTTGGTCGCAGTTCTACAAGCCATCGGGTGGCAATTGGAATAACTCCAATACCGCTTCGGCTCCTGCGTCGACTCCTGCTCCGGCGGCCTCGACTCCAACTGCTGATCCGTTCGCTGCCCTACAGCGCGCGACTCAAGCGGCACCGCAGGTCGAAGAGACTGTGGCACCTGCACCAGTAGCGGCACCTACCCGCCCAGCAGGTACTCCTGATGCGAATGAGATCCTCCGTCGCATTAAGGAGAAGCAGGCCGGCCTAAACGGCTAAACAATGATGGGGTGGCTGGCTCCTTAGCCACCCCATTACTCTCCTAGAAGATCGTCCTGGTGGCCGCAATAAGCGGGCGTGTCATGTCGCGCGGCTCGGAGGATGCCTTTGAAATAGAAGGCAATGACACTTTGGCTCAAATAGAAAGAGAACAAAACCATGAGACCAGTAGACCTCTCCAAATTTCGCAAAGATATCACCAAAGGCCTGGATGGTATTTCGGTTGGCTTCAACGATCCAAAGTATTGGATCTCCACAGGTAGTTACGCCCTCAACTATGCTGTGAGTGGTGATTTCACTAGGGGTATTCCACTTGGTAAGGTCACCATGTTTGCTGGCCAGTCGGGTTCCGGCAAATCCTACCTGGCTTCAGGCAACCTAGTCAAGAACGCACAGGATCAGGGCTACTTTGTAGTGCTAATTGATTCCGAGAACGCACTTGATTCGGATTGGTTGACCGCACTAGACGTTGATGTCAGCGAAGACAAGCTGCTGAAGATCAATGCTGCGATGATTGATGATGTGGCGAAGATCATCAGTGACTTCATGAAGAACTTCAAGGCAACCTACTCTGGTGTTCCACGTGAGGATCGCCCAAAGGTTCTCTTCGTTGTTGATTCGCTGGGTATGCTCCTGACGCCAACTGATGTGAATCAGTTCGAAGCTGGTGAGATGAAGGGTGATATGGGCCGTAAGCCTAAGGCTCTGAATGCGCTGGTGCGTAACTGTGTGAATATGTTTGGTGAGTGGGACGTTGGTCTAGTTTGTACCAACCACAGCTACGCAAGCCAGGATATGTTCGACCCCGATGACAAGATTACCGGTGGTCAGGGCTTCATCTACGCTTCCTCGATTGTGCTCGCTATGCGCAAGCTCAAGCTGAAGGAAGACGAGGATGGTAACAAGACGTCAACGGTTCAGGGCATCCGGTCTCAGATCAAGATCATGAAGACCAGATATAACAAGCCCTTCGAGACGGTTGAGTTGAAGATTCCTTGGGATAGTGGTCTAGATCCATATTCAGGTCTTCTGGATATGTTTGAAGCAAAGCAGCTATTCGTCAAGGAAGGTAACAAACTGAAGTACACGGCTCTGGATGGCACCGAGCATAAGTATTTCCGCAAGCAAATTGGCCACGACTTGCTAGACCTGGTGATGCTCGAGTTTCCTACTCATATGGAGCGTCGCGAGGCAGCTGAAGCGGCTGCCAAGGCGGAAGAGCTTGCCCGGATGGCCGCCGAGGATGCCGCAGAAACAGATGAGTAAGAATGAGTAGCGAAAGCAAACTAGTAGTTGAACTTTGGGATTACTTTAGGGACCTTATTGGTTCCAACAAGAGAGTAGAAGCCGCAACCCATCTCCTGAGATTATTCGAGGAATATGGAATAGACGTTCAGCCCACCGAGATTGAAGGCGAATGCGAATATCTCGATGAGGCCATCCTAGCTCTTAGCGATGCTGATGAGGATGAAGATGACGATTATGGCTTCGAAGAGGGTGACTGAATATTGATAAGGTAGCACTTGACCAGTTAGGTCAGTGCTACCAATCAAAGGAAGACTGATGAGTAAATGGTACAGTAGAGTCACGGCCAACCCCGCTGATTATACACCTCTAGTAGATGCTATCGTGTATTTCGAGACTGAACTTGAAGAGGCCAAATTTGAGACTAAGCTCAAAGGAAGCCTCGAGAAGGCAAGCGCTCGCCTGCCAGGTATCACAGCTCATCGGTTTGGTCAGCTACAGGAAGTTGAAGCCATCCTGAAGTACCTTCAGATCCGTATGGATGAGGTCAAAGGAGCGGCTTTCAAGAAATACCTCGAGCATTACCAGAAGGCCCTCAGTTCGAGGGATGCTGAAAAGTATGCTGATGCTGATCAGAAGGTTATTGAGATAGCCCTGCTGATCAATCAGATTGCTTTGGTTCGCAATCAGTATCTAGCAATCATGAAGGGGTTGGATGCCAAGAACTGGCAAATTTCGAATCTAACCCGATTGAAAGCCGCCGGTTTCGAGGATTATTCAGTAGACGATAACCCCACCCGATAGATGATCCACAAAGTTATCCACAGGCGGGTCTTTTGGCCCGCCTGTGTTGTGAATGAGCGATATTTGGCGTTGACACATCTGATAAAACGCTTAAACTGGACCACAAGATACGCTGTTGAGATCGGAGTAAAGCATGAAGGTTTTCGTTCGCCGTGGTGACTGGTCAGGCCAAGTCATTTCCGGTAAGACCTTCGAACTTTTCAAAGCCTTGTCGATGGGTCAGAAAGGCCCATTCATTACTGTGATCGGCACAGGGGTAAATCAGGATAACGGTCGGCCATTCCCCCAGCGCAATTTCCGGATCGGCATCAAGGATCCGGATGATTTTGAGCTGGAGGATAAGAACGCTGATATCTTTGCTCCTCGAATGAGGACGATTTTCAGTGGCGCTCCTGACCCCTCATTGCGAAAGTTCGTGCCAGGGGATGCCGTAATCGGCAAGATCGAGGCAGCTAGTCATATAAATGCTAGGTCTGATGAGACTGATGAGCAGATCAAAGAGCGCATCAGTGAGCGGTTCACCATCCTACAGAACCTGACCGCCGATATTGCGCGAGGCAACATTAAGGGTCTTGTGGTTAGCGGCGCATCAGGCGTGGGTAAGAGCTTTGAAGTCGAAGCGGCCCTTAATAGGGATTCGCTCCTTGACAAGTTGAGCTTCAACGCTGATGCTTCCGATCAGAATACTCGGCGTATTGGTCAGGGTGGTTCTTTCAAAGCTCGCTACAATATCGTCAAGGGTTATAGCACCGCTCCTGCGCTCTACATGACGCTCTATGAATACAGCGAATCCAGGGAGACCCTGGTCTTTGATGACTGTGACAGCGTCTTGGGCGATGAAACCTCGCTCAACATCCTCAAAGCGGCCCTCGATACCTCGGGTAAGCGACTGATTAGCTGGCGTAGTCAGAGTCGTAATGGCACTGATGCGCCCAATCAGTTCGAGTTCAAGGGTAGCGTGATCTTCATCACGAATATCAACTTCGAGAAGATCGTCGAAAAGGGTACCGCTCGGTTGGCCCCGCACCTCGAGGCCATCATGTCTCGATGCTTGTATCTGGATCTGACCATTGATACGGTTCGCGAAAAGCTCGTTCGGATCGAGCATGTCGCTCGCGATTTGCGAATGCTGGAGCGCGAGTTCAAGTTGGAACCCAACGAGATCGAAGAGGTTCTTACCTGGACCCACAAACATGCCCGTAGATTCCGTGAGCTTAGTCTGCGCAAGGTCGGTCAGTTGGCCTCGCTCCGCAAGAGCTCACACCTTGACTGGGAGAGGGTCGCGCAAGTCACCCTGTTGAGGCAGCGATGAGGTTTGCTGATCATAACCACGCGGTAGATGCTTTCCCCAAAGAGGATGAACTCAGCTTCTTCATGGATCTTGGTAGCATCTTTTCAGGTGCCGAGAACTCCGCTGATGAAATCGAGAAGGTCTTGAGCTGGCTCATTCATAATTGCCAACACAGATGGCAATGGATTGTGAATGAATCGGTGATCTACCGTGCTGATGATAATGGTAAGACTACCTTACCTGACGGCTCCAGGGTCTCCGTTAGCGATATGCGGAGACGCCTATGGATCAATTTTGATTCTCGTGACGATGCCATGCTATCTCGGATCACATTGGTTGATCTGAGGAACGCTCGCTATGCTAACTGTGGAATCCTGTCTTCGAGCATTAGCTAGAATCACAGATAGCCCACCATGTGACCGATCGGGTCACACCTATGCGATTACAAACTCCTGGGATCATCGGTTCATCAACGATGTCTGGTCGTATGTTGATCAGGGTCAGGCAATCAGCACATCACAGAGCGATATCGTGTTGAAGCTGGTTCAGAAATACCGAGATCATTTGATAGAATCGGGTATCAGCGAGAGCAATCTAGATGGATTGCTGACTCTTCCAGTCTATGAAAAGACGCCTTATCAGAGCACCAAACTTCTTAGAGAAGTTCGCTATGCCGGCGATAACAAGTTGGTCTTCAGGTGTAAATTCAACGCTGGTATCATCGAGGATATCAAGAAACTCAAGGGTTCAAATCACTTCCAATGTCAGGTCTACCCTTTGTTCCTACGCGATTCTAAGTTGTGGGTCGTTGATATCAATTCGGGGAATTGGGAAAGGGCCATGGATATCATCAAGCGCCATAATTTTGGATTTGATGACCAGGTTGCCAACTACTTCCTTGAAGTTTCGAACGCCCTTAACGGAACAAGCGCTATTGAGGTTGAAGACACTGTGATTCACATCACAGTTAGGAACGATGACTTTCTGGATAGTTGGGTTAACGGATTGGTGAAGTTGGAATCGTAATGTTTGATAACAAGACCCTACCTAGGAATCCGGGTATCGCTCGCCGTCTGCTTACGTTTGGGCAGATGAACGGTATGACCTTTGATGAGAAGCTGGTAGAGCTAGCCAGCGAAGATCTAATCACACATGACGATCTAAAGGAAGCCCCCTTCAATCTAACGACCCAAGGCCTCTATGCTCTTCAGCATATTAGGGACTGGAATTCTAGAGCGGTGATCCTTGGTATTGGCCCAGATCGTGCTCGAGAGGTTGCTCTGACCAATGTCTGGATGCGAGGTGGTCAGACACTCATTTTGGCCCAACCATCCTGCTATGCAGAATGGGCCTCATTGATCAAGATGGCATGGCCCGAAGCCAAGATCAGTGTTTTCGGTAACCCTCGATACCATGATAAAAACCTATCCTATCCCCATGGTGTCAATTTCTCGGATAAGCCTGATCTGGATGCCGACTTCTTTGTCTCTAGTTACGGTGGCGTGATCTGGCATGATCTTTGTGGCCACGTGACTGTCAACCAAACGATTGTCGAGGAACTCGATCATCAGAGCGCAATCAACTACCGATGGGAAGAGGCGGTTCGAGGTCTAGTTAGTGAACTACCCCATCCTGTCTTCATCCAGAACATTTTCAACCTACCAAGCGATCATGGTCGGGATAATCTGGCTAGCCTCCAGATGCATTCCAGCAGAGCATTTAGCTTCATGTTTGATCTGATTTCAGAGTACCTCTGGGCTGGTCTGGATATCGCCTTACCGTTCAAAGGTTCGATCAGGGAGATAGAGGATTACCTAGCGGCACGTTCCTATCAGGGTTATGACATATTCAAATTGCTGACCATCTTTGGAGTTAGCACGCATCTACTTGATGAAATGAATGGCTTTATGCCACCTCTGGTATTCAGAGACTTGACGATTCAGCAATTGAAAGTATCCAAAAGTTCCAAACGATCTGGATCTGGCTTGTATCGCCTTGTAGAGCGAGAACGGGATTTAGCAGCCCAACAGGGCCAGTCTATGAGCGTTATAACCAGAGCAGCATTAGATGGTAATGATACCGCATTGACCCTTGTAGGGGACCTCATGACTACTCAGTGGTCTAACCTAAAAGCTAATCATGTGAAGGTCACACATGGGGCTATGACGACCCGGTTCTCCAAGAGCTTGATCCTAGTTCATAATCATGATCTGAAGCGTGGCTTGAAGCTTCATTTCGGGGCGGCTATTGATGATCTTACTTCAGATCCAGAGACATCCAAGGAGAGGTTTATCCAAGAGCAGTCACGATGGACCATATATGCTGGGCTCAAACCCTTGGCTTCTTTGATTGTTACTTTGGATGAACTACAGAACAATCCTAAACTCCTCGATGTTGCGAACTTCCTCTTCGTGCCTGAATGGAAGACCACCGAAGAGGAATATGGCTCGCTGAAGGAGTTGGCTGATCAACATGGCACCAGGCTGGTTCTAACCATCCTTGACAGCACGTTTGAAGAAAGAGTTTACCAGCACCTCCACTGACAGGTAAATAGTAAGCTGGAGGGTGTCTCCAGTTTATAGACGTAGCCCTGCTGAACTCTGTATATTGGAGTGCAGTAGGGCTTTCCTATGACCCACATAACAAAACATAAGTGGTCGCATGACAATCAAAAAATGTACCCTTGTGATTCACGATGAAGTGAATGCAAGTTTCAAAGATCTAGATCCCCAGACTAGACGCGAATGTGAAGCAGCCTTGAAGTTCTTCATTCATGCTGCTCGTCACATGCCAGCTTTTAAGTTAGGTCGTTGGGATGGTTGTGCGCGTTTCTTTGCGCTCAATGGTAACACCTATGTGAACCTCTTAGATAGGGTTCTAGATATCATTATCAACGCTGGTTATGATATTGAACTTGAGGATCATCGGATTGCGAGAACCTTTGAGTTTCCATTCGTTGATGAAGACTTCGTATCCAACAATGCCCCAAACCCAGTGTGGCCTAAGGGTCACCCAGTTGAAGGCCAGCCGATCAAGCTGCGTGATTACCAGGTTGAAATCATTCGATCTTTTTTGGAGAATCCCCAGTGTGTGCAGGAGATTGCTACTGGGGCTGGCAAAACGCTCTTGACAGCAACCCTGAGCTATCTGTGTGAAGAACATGGCAGAACCATCGTCATTGTACCCAATAAGAGCCTCGTTGACCAGACTGAAGCTGATTACAAGAACCTAGGTCTGGATGTTGGTGTCTACTATGGTGACCGCAAGGATTACGGTAAGACCCACACCATCTGCACGTGGCAGAGCCTATCCATCATGGATAAGAATTCCAAGAAGAATACACTCAAGCCTACCCAGCAGGACATTGACACGTTCACCAAGGATGTGGTTGCTGTGATGGTCGATGAGACCCATATGGCGAAGGCTGATAAGCTGAAATCATTGCTTTGTGGGCCATTCGCCAATGTGCCAATCCGTTGGGGTTTAACTGGAACGGTACCCAAGGAAGATCATGAGTTCACATCAATCCTAGCTGGTATTGGCCCTGTCGTAAATCGTCTTTCGGCCAAAGAGCTCCAAGATAAAGACGTTCTCGCCAAATGCCACGTTGATATTATCCAGCTCATGGATAGTTTGGAGTTCGACTCGTTCCATGAGGAAAACAACTTCCTAGTCACTGATTCTAACCATCTGGATTGGATCAGTGACTTTGCGATCAAGCAGAGTCAATCAGGTAACACGTTGGTTCTGGTGAATCGGGTTGAAACTGGCAAGGAGTTGGAGGAGCGAATTCCAGATAGCACTTTCGTCTATGGCAATGTGAAAGCTCAAGACCGTAAGGATGCCTATGATGAAATTGGCCAGGGGACCAATCAGATTGTTATTGCGAGTTATGGCGTAGCCGCAGTGGGTATCAACATTCCTCGTATCTTCAACCTCATCTTAGTCGAACCAGGTAAGAGCTTCGTTCGGGTCATCCAATCCATTGGTCGTGGTATTCGTAAGGCTAAGGATAAGGATTACGTTCAGATCTTCGACATCGCGTCTACGTGTAAGTTCAGTGCTCGCCATGTGACCGCTCGGAAGAAAATCTACAAGGATGCCAGCTATCCTCACACCGTGAGGAAGGTCAATTACATCCAGGATCTATCCTGATACTGGTATTGAAGCCCCATCATACAATCACCACTTCTAGGATTATTCCTTCGGTGGATCTAAGGTAAAAGCGTAAAATGAGAATCCTAACAACCGACAACCAACCATTTGAGATGAATAACATACCCGATGAAGTCGATGATATCAGGTATTGTGTAATCGACTATTCGGATCAGGCGAATATCGATTATGTATTCATTCCGTTACTCTTCTTGGAGAGTTTCAATAGCCCTGCGGTCGATCTGCGTCTTGGCAAATATAGGGTTCAGATGCCGATGGATTGGAGCATCGTAATTGGTGATAAGAACTCAGGTGATCTTGAGATCCTATCCTTGAAGCAATTGAATGATCGCCCCTTTGATGCTTTCTCGATCAACCCTATCAACGGCTATATGCCGTACTTTCATGATATTGAAATCATGAATGTCTTCCCCGATGTCAAATGGTACTTCCCCAAATTGAAATACGGCCATATCCTCGCCACTCCACTCGACGATAGTGATTCTCCTCAGTGTTGCTTCTTCGTCAAAGATACCAACAAGATTCCTGAGCACCTGGATATCACTCAACTGGTCTGATGGGTAAATTGATCATCCTACCAGGGGTAGACCTGGATCCACCTAATCGTAATGAGTTGGTCGATGAGGCCTCCGAAATCATCATGAAGGAGATTGCTGGGGTCTTCGTTGAGCAGAAGTTCGAGCCAGGATGTCTAGGTGCCTGGCACCGAGAGGTTCGTGACTATTTCTGGAGGCAGGAGATCCTGCTCATTGACCGAGACTTCCGATATGAAGATCTACGACGATGGAAGCACTTTTGGCGAGATCAGACCCTCAAGTTCATAGCGAGTAAGCGTATCCGATAAATTGACGCAGCAAGATGCACCACGTTAGGGTTGGGTCATGGAAGCTAAGATCACCATTCCCCAACCCTATCCAGTCATCTGGGATTGGAAGGTCAGTCGAGAAACAGAGGTGATCGACTGGATGCGGAAGAATATCCAAAGCAAGCATGAGGGATTCTTCCTTTGTAAGGGTTCTGGTAAGATCGTCGTGAATAGTGATCATATTGATCATTGCAATATGGATGATGTGATCATTTGGCTCTTTGAAAGCCCTCGAGATGCAATGCTCTTCAAACTGACTTGGGGTGGAAAATAATGGCAAAGAAACCGGTCACACCGAAGGCACCAAGCAAGCCAAAGCTAGACATCAAAGATGAGATGTTTCACGCAGAGCGCAAGGATTTCAATTGGCTAGATGAGCAATCGGAAGAGCTGAAGAAGACCTTTAGCCCCCTGATCGCTATGAAGTGGTTCAGTGTGGAATTCAAAGAACCAGACCACTACATCTTCATGGTTAATGAACTCCTGAACATCAACGACTTTTGGGAAATATCCGGTAAGCATCCTGATCTAGCCTGGCGCATTCTGTGTGCCATAGGTAGAGGCCGAAAGGATGGTGACCGTAGTCACGGCTGGGTGCCTTTGGCCAATAGGCGAAAGACGGTAAGCAGGGTGGATAGTGTCTTTCTACAGCTCTATCCACAATTGAACGATGAGGAATTGGCTCTCCTGAGGAGTAAGTATGACAAAGAGTCATTCAAACAACTCCTCAGAGATATGGGTATGGCTGATAATGAGATCAAACCTCTTGTCGAGGAATTCAAGAAAACCAATGGCTGAGGTGACTGAGAAACCCAAGAGAGCTAAGAAGGTCAAAGTGGTCGCTCCACCACCCGCACCTGGTTTTGCCTGTGAATTCTGTAAGAAGTCATTCTCCAAAGAAAGCACCCTGATCAACCACATGTGTGAAAAGAAGCGTAGGTGGTTGTGGAAGGATGAACGGTATATCAGGATCGGCTTTATGGCCTTCCAGAAGTTCTACGAGCTTTCGGTGCGATCGAAGAAGTTGAAGTCATATGAGGATTTCATGGATTCCAATTACTTCAGCGCTTTCACCAAATTTGGTCGATACATTGAGCATATCAACGCCATTGAGGTGTCGGGTTTCACCGAGATGCTTATCAAGAATAACATCAAGCTCGATGATTGGACCAATGAAATCTGGTATGAAAGTTGGACACGCGAGCTCACAAGAAAAGAGCTTCCGCTCAAGGCTGTAGAGCGAAACATTCTCCTCATGGAGCAATGGGGGCGCGAAACTGGTGAGAATTGGGTAGACTTCTTTCGCAAAGTTAGCACCTCGCAGGCCACTCTTTGGATTAAAAAGGGTAGGATATCACCCTGGTTACTCTACAGCGGTGTGGGCCAACCGTTATTCGATAGACTTTCAGACGAGCAATTGGGTCTGGTTAGAGAATGGATCAATCCACTCTTTTGGAATTCAAAAATCCGAGAGCACAAGGAAGAGGTTGATCAGATTCGTAAAATCCTTGAAGAGGCAGGTGTGTAATGGCGATTATTGATCCAAATAGTTCTTGGAGCCCTAGCAATCGTGATACCTATTATGATTCTCTGAATAACAAGCTGGCCATTTTTAACGGAGACCAGTGGAGTTACGCTGATCCACCCAAGCCCACTCCGGAAGAACTAGAGAGGATGGATGAGTATCAGAGATCCAAAGAGCTCAAGGATGCGGAACACAAGGAGAAACTTGAAGCTCTGAAGACCGTGTTTCCACGTGGCTATAAGTCAATTGATCACTTTGATGTTATGGTTGATATTGCGCGGATGGATCAACTCAACCCCCTGTATGAGAAGGTTCTCAAAGAGTTTGAGGATGCTCAGACTGCCCTCCATCGCGCGGCAAACAAACTAGCTAGTGCGGTGAAGTTGACTGATTCGGAGAAGATTGAAGAAGCCAGCAAGAAGATTGAGGATTTGAACTCCTTCAATTCAGGTATGGCTTCAATGTCTACCAGATACGGTCTCCACCCATCTTACGCCTCGACCCTCTATGGTAAGAATATCTCCACAGCGACACTAGCAAACACGACCCAGGGATTAGCAACTCAGGTTATGGGCCCAACAGGGCCCATGGGCCCTATGGGTGCTCAGGGACCTGCTGGCCCTAAGGGCGATAAAGGAGAACCTGGTGATCCAGGAACTTCCTCTTGGGATGGTATTCGCAACTGGTTCAGGGGCCTTTTGAAATGAAGTTCACAAAGAGCAACATGGCTTACAACCGTGAAGACATGATCGATTTTGCGAGGAAGTCAGAGAACGTCTTCTACAAATCGGCTTTGATGGCCTATGATACCGCGTCTGAGGTCGTGGCATTGGCTGAAGCAGAACGAGATGCGGCCTTTGAAAAGCTAGCCATGCAGATCAAGCTCATGGATGATGACACGTATAGCCGTTCAGCTCTAGATGCGGATGAACTCTCCGGTTTAACCAAAGGTGATAAGATCATGTATCTGATTAGCAAGGGTAAGTTCCGTTTGGGTCACACCAGGATCTGTTTGGATGATGACGCATAAGTAATCATATGGAAGACGATGATAACATCCTATGGAACATGTATGGCGGTGGAAGTGTAACACCTAAACCATCTGCCCCTCCACCCGAGAAGTTCAAGATGGCAAGTCGTGTCATCGGTGGCATGAAGGCACAGAACAGTCATACTAAGACTATCGAACTTGATGGCGAGTTCCACACTTTCCCCAAAGCCGAGTATGTGGCTCAACTTGAGGCACAACTCAAAGAAGTTCGCCAGCAATTCCGAGACCTTCAGACCAAGCAACAGCGTCTGGTAAGGGCCAACAATCGTGCGCTTGAGAAGATCCGCCAGATCGAGATTGAGCTGGCTAACAAAATTGACGCACGGTAGTCAGAGTTCGTAATCTGGTCTAATGGGTAAGAAGATACCAGATGTAGATATTGACTTCAAGGACCGTGATGCGGCGCTTGAAAACCTTCTACATATCCCCGCCAGTCGTCTAGAGAAGGGCGATCTCAAGAAGCACATCGTTGGAGTGTACTTTCAAAGCATACCCAGAGATCCCCTTACAGGGTTGGCTAGCATACCCTATGATGCCGCGGAACAACGGGGTTATTTCAAGCTGGATTTCCTCAACCTTGGTGTCTACAAAGGCGTCAGAGATGAAGCCCACTTAGATGCCTTGGTGTCTCGCGAACCTATGTGGGAAATGCTTGAGGATCAGGTGATTGTTGATCAGCTCTTCCATCTATCTGGTCATTATGACATTGTGAGCGCCTATAAGCCCAAGTCAATCTATCAGTTGGCTATGGTTCTAGCTCTTATCAGGCCCGGTAAACGACATCTTCAAGGTCTGGATTGGAATCTCATAGAGGGTGATATATGGACCAGTGACAGTGAGGAATACACGTTCAAACGGGCTCATGCGATAAGCTATTCGCATGTTATTGTAGTGCAAATGAATCTACTGCTGGAACAAGCACTTGCAGAACCGTCGCTACAGCCTGACGATCAGTGATCTTCGACCATTCCGCCCCTATCTGGAGGTGGATGTCATCAGCACAATCTATCCAACTGAGATGCGAATCTGCTCAATACCTTTGACTCAATTGGCTAGCCATGAGATAGGTCTTCAGGATGGTAGGTTCTTGAATTTTTCAACCCATACACAGGATCACCTGGTAGGTTATTGGATCGCCGCCGACCAGAATTTGGAGCAAGACTTTACGACCAAGTTGACATGGATAGACCAGAATGTGAAGGCTGATTGGTATTTCGAGATGTCAATGATCCATATAGGTCAAATCAGAATGATTTGGAGTTTCATTGATGTTAATGAGGCGATGCTCTTCAAATTGAGCTTCTAGTCTTGCTTTCGAACCAATTGGATTTGGCGGCGCTTGATTCTTTTGACCATGATGGTATCCAAGGAGACACTTGGCCCCTCGATAATTTCAAAATCGTTGGTGATGAACGTCTTGAGATATGGGCGGAATACTGCCCATCTGTCTTTGAGGATTACGTTGATTGGCATCTGGCGATTGGTTTCCCACCACCATTCATCACCAAGTTGCAAGAAGAGCTTCTTTGCTTCTTCATCTGGTAACAGGTTGTAGACGTAGATGCTGGTGATCTGATTATCAGAATTGCCAATGATACCCAGGTATTCTTGGTCAAGGTATCGACCAAGCGTGAGAAATGGAAACTTTTCTAGTTGGGGAAGCGACACTCTGAACCTGTAAACCGAACTAAATACAGGGTATTTAGCCCAGCCCTGAATGGCTTCCTGAGGATCGGCATGACTGTTTTCATCTACGAGATCAAGAGAAAAGTCGAGCTCACTCTGAGGGAGACTGAAGGTCTAGTGAATTGGAACCTGCCCATGGATAGCAATGATTTTCGCATCTTCAAGGATGTCACGAATACCATCGAGTTCGTGGTCAGAGATACTGATCGCAAACCCATTAACATGATGGGTAGAACGGCTCAAATCACGATGTATGATCAACGTAATCGTGAGATGATGTGGCAACATCCGCTCAATGTGATCAATGATGCTAAGGGCCTTTGCCAATTGAATATCACTTCTGATGTGACCTCTGATTGGTACCTTGCAACCTACTCCTACAGCATTACGGTTCAGAACCTAGATGGCTCGGTTCATATGTTGTATGTGGATCAACATGAAGGCCAGAGCGGGTTCTTTGAATTAGCTCAGGGGCCTAGCTTTGAACCTCAACCAAGCGTCGAAATTCCTGGTGACAAGCTGAAGTTTGAACAACAGGGTGAGGATGATGATCTTCATTATCAATTCACTAGTGCCTTGCCAGGTTCCATGAAGAGACATAACTTCTCTGGTCTTCATACCGCTGTAGCATTCTTCGAGAACTTCTCAGGCACTCTGTTGGTTCAGGGTAGCATTGAAGAAGGCACGCCAACGGATAGTGGTGAATGGTTTGATATCGAGACTCGACATTATGATCACAAGACTGGTGCGGATTCATTCAACATCCTAGCTAATCTCCAATGGGTCAGATTCCGTCTTTGGAACCGTTACTTTGATGATGGTTCAGGTGTGATCCTCGATGCCAATAAGGGTAAGTTGGTCAAACTGGTATATAGAAATTGACGGCCAGATGGGTTCTCACCTATTGTGCAGAGAACCCATTTAGAAGAAGAGGCCGTTAATGCCCGGAATTGATTATTCTGCGCGATACCGTGATTATGCGCGATTCACTCCAGCCATCAGTGAAATGTACACCAGGTATGTGGTGAATGACAACCCAAAGAGAGAACCTCCGGTTACGCGACCTGAGCTAGACTTCCTCAATCCTGAGACTGGTCTCTTCTATCTACCTTGTTCGCTCTATAGTGCGGGACAGGCCGCCAAGAGTGCTGGTATGTCACACAAGAAGGATATGGTCACTGGCCGGGATAAGAGCCACACGACCATCCTTGGTGATTCGGGTGGATTCCAGATCCAGACTGGTGCGATTCCATTCAAAGGTGATGAAACCCGTAATCGCATGATGAAGTGGATGGAAGAGAACTGTGATTGGTCGATGATTCTTGATTTCCCCACTGGGGGTATCGATATGGGTACAATCACACCGCATACTGAACGTCTGAAGAGTGGGCCGTTTGTAACCAATCCTGATGGCTCCTTAGCTCTGGATAAGAATGGCAACAAGATTCCAAATCCTTTGGCAGATTGGGGTAACGGTGATCGTCTTGCTGAGCTGTGTAACAGTAACGGTTTTTCTGAAGCGTATAACACCTGCTTGCTTCAGACCCTGATCAATAACGATTGGTTCGTAGCTAATCGAACGCCGGGCGCGACAAAGTTTCTTAATGTGGTTCAGGGTCGTAATAACTCTGAAAGTGAGTATTGGTACCAACAGGTTAAGCATTATCCTTTTGAAGGGTGGTCGCTTGCTGCTAACCACAAAGAGAATTTTGAGATGACTTTGAGTCGTATCATTCAGATGCGTGATGATGGTCTTCTTAATGATCGTGACTGGATGCACTTCTTGGGTGTTGGTAAATTCCAACACGGTTGTGTCTACACTACTATCCAGCGTTGTATCAGAGAATCAGTAAACGATAAGTTCACGATCTCCTACGATGTGAGTTCACCATTCACTTTGGCTGCCTATGGTAAGGTCTTCGTTGGTTACAATGTAGACAAAAACAGTTGGTCGATCCAAGGTGAGAAACTTGATGGTCGTCACTTCCTACCTACAAATACCTACACTGATGATGACGGTGTTGAGCAAATTGGCCATGAGATGATTTCTACGGGTAAGGGCCGTACAGAATACCTCCTTGATAAGAATGGGAACAGGATTCCACTACCACCTAAGGGTGCGGAAGCAGACCGGCCATTCCTCGATGTGTTGCGTGAAATGTATCAGGATCGTCTTGGTAAAGAATCTGGTGGTCGCTTCGTTGAAACTGAAGTCGGCAAGCGTCTTACCATGGGTGATATCTGTGTCAACGTGGATCCAAAGTTCACCTCGACTTGGGACGTGGTCAGCTATGCGCTCCTGATGAATCATAACATTCAGGTTCACCTGGAGGGCGTCTTCGAGACGCAGGATCTCTATGATAAATCTGACCGTAGCCGCCCAGAAACTTATGATCCGTCAGCTTTCAAGAAAGTTCCTACAGAGCTCCTTCAGATCCGTGAAGTGATATATGAAGTTTTCAAAAGCGAAACGCCTATGCAGGTCATTGAGGAGAACCGAAAGATCCTTAACCTGATTGCCGGTGAAAAGGCCGAAAGAGGGGTGCTTGTCGATGAAGGTTTTGAAAAGGCGCCAGAGCGCGATCATAATGCTTCGGTGAAAGCGGCCAAGATCCATGCTGCCTCAATGTTGGCTGGGAATAAGCCAGAGCCTGAATTGGTTTCTGGTTTTGAGGAAACCGATGAAGAAGCTTTGGATAGGATGAAGGCAGCCCAGGCCCATGCTGATTCTATGCTTGCTACTAACAAACCAGTTCCGCGATTGGTTGATGGTTTATTCGAATAATGACCCAGAATATCGTCTATGATACCCTGATTGGTTTGATGCCCGGAACCAGGAGGAGAACTGCCTCTGGTTGGACCGCAATGAACGGGGTGTGCTGTATCCATAATGGTGAGACACCAGATACTCGTCGGAGAATGAGTATAGCAATGGGTGATGATGGCGTGAGCTGTTTGGTCTCCTGCTTCAACTGCAAGTTCAGAGCCATTTGGAAACCAGGTCAATTACTAGGAAGGAAGATGACTTCCTTCCTAGGTTGGATGGGTATGTCAGATGAAGAGATCAAGAAACTAGGCTTCAAGATCTGGCAGGAACGCGAACGGCTCAAGTTGGATGCCAATTATGTGCCCCGAGAGGTCAAGCAGCTATCCTTCAATAAAACGACTCTACCAGAAGGCTCCAGGAATGTCCTGGAACTCCTCGATGAAGATTTCGAGGATCCTAACTTCATTGATGTCATGGTTTACCTGATGGGTCGTGGCGAGGATATCATGAATGGCTATGACTTCTACTGGTCACCACTTAAAGATTATGATCTGAATCGTCGCATTATCATACCGTTCAGATGGAATCATGAGATCGTTGGTTGGTCAGCTAGGGCTTCCTTCGCAACCAAATCACGTTATCATAGCAGCGTTCCTCATCACTATATCTTCAACACCGAAGTCACTGATAATGATTGGGAATATGTCTTCCTCTGTGAAGGGCCCTTTGATGCCATCGCAATAAACGGAGTGGCGAGTCTTGGTGACAAACTGAGCGAAGAGCAAATTCAATGGCTCAAGCATACTGGTAAGACCATCATTGTAGTTCCAGATATGCAGAAGGGTGGTGGCACTCTTGTGGATGTGGCAATTAGAGAAAATTGGCAGGTCAGCTTCCCCCGTTGGGATCAGGGTATCAAGGATGCAGCTGATGCGGTAAAAAGGTATGGCAAGCTCTACACCATTTGGTCCATTATTGACGCCAGAGTCTCCAACAAATTAGAAATCAATGTGCGACGACAGCGCCTACGATAATAAGAGACCAGGAGGTCCAATTGAGCCAAAGAAAAGACCAGGTAGAGCTCAAGGATTACAGTGAGGAAGTTCAAAAGGTCCTCATTCAGTTCATGCTTACCGACAACAGCGCTTTCGTGCGTTGTCAGAATATCATCAAACCAGAATACTGGAACGAGCGTCTGCGGCCCGCAGTTCGTTATATCCAGAAGTTTGCTAATGACTATCGCGCCCTACCCACTCCAGAACAAGTGACGGCTGAGACTGGAATTGATACGCCAATCATTCCAAACGTACAACCGCAGCATACTGAGTGGTTTCTAGATACGGTCGCCGACTTCTGTAAGCACAAAGCTATGGAAGCTCTGGTTTATGATGGGCCTACGCTCATAGCTACTGGTGATTATGCTGAATTAGAGCGTCGATCCAAAGAGAACATGCTCATCAGTCTACAGACTGAACTGGGTACTGATTACTTTGGTGACCCCTTGGAACGCCTTGAGCGAATGAGGGATAGAACGGATACCACGCCAAGTGGTTGGCGAGACATTGATAGCAAACTCTACGGTGGTTTGAATCGTGGTGAGATCACCTTCTTCTGCGGTGGGCCTGGTACTGGTAAATCACTGTTCCTTCAGAATCTAGCACTCAACTGGGTTCAGATGGGTCTGAACGTCATCTACATCACGATGGAGCTCAGTGAGGAGCTCGTTGGTCTGCGCTTCGACGCAATGATCACCGAGACTCCGACTAAGATGATCTTCAAGGATATCGAGGATGTCGCCATGCGCCTCGGTATGATGCGCAAATCCGGAGGTAAGGCGGCATCCTGGGGCAAACTCCAGATCAAGAAGATGCCTATGGCGGGTACGACCTCCAACATGATCCGCGCTTATCTTCAGGAGTATGAGATCCAGACAGGCCAGAAGCCAGATGCTATTCTGGTAGACTATCTCGATCTCATGATGCCTAATAGTGGCAAGATCAATATCAGTGATCAGTTCATCAAGGATAAGTTCACCTCAGAAGAGCTACGCGCACTTGCGGTGGAATGGAATATCCTTTGCGCCACGGCGTCACAGCTCAACCGTTCATCGATCCAAGAGCAAGATTTCGACGCAAGTCACATTGCTGGTGGTATCTCGAAGATCAACACCGCTGATAACGTGTTGGCTATCTTGACCACCGCGGCGATGAAAGACCGTGGTGAATACCAGATCCAATTCATGAAGACTCGATCGTCATCTGGTGTTGGCCAGAAGATCTTCCTCAAGATTGAGTCATCAACTCTGCGAATTACAGATGCGACTCAGGAGATGCTGGAAGGTAGAGGATCTGGTGTATCGGCAATTCAGGCTGGTCTACAGGCCAAGGTCAGCACAGTTGTTCCTAAGTCAATTGGCACATCATATGCGCCCGATAAGGGTCTTACAGGGCCAGCCGCGGAGAACCCCATTCTACAGCGCTCAACCATTGAGACAGCTGGTAAGATGGCCAAAGCTGGATCACAGTTGCGAGACATTGTGCTCAAGGGTCGAGACTAAGCAGAATTACTAAATACTCAGCTTACCAGTGAGGAGAAGTGTGGATGACTCGCCAACCCGACGACATCAGGAGGTACATCAGACTCACTGAATCCTCATCCGTCGAGTTGGAAGACGATTTGGATCACATTGAAGTGCCTGATATCAATGACTCAGTTGATCTTATGCTCGAGGATATCAACGATATGGTCTTCAAGTTTCGTAGCTATAGCGAAGCAGATGTGAATCCTGATTACGCTCGTGGTATTGAGGAAGGATTGGCTCTTGCCGCCAACATGCTTGAGAGTTTGTTGGAACGCCATTCTGGTAACTCTAGCAAGTAAGGGGTCCAATGAAAGACGGTCGCGTAAAAAGTCTCATTGAAGAGCTCGATCTATTTGTTCCACAACGGGATAAACACCAGATCATAGAAGCCCGTGCGAGTAATGTCATCGCCAGTGCTATGAATTTGGTCAGTTTGATCAATGAAAGTTTCACCGTTGAAGAAGCTGAGGAATTGAATCGTCGCCTTTTCAACGCTATCAAGAACCAAGATCCTGACAAGTTCAACAGGAAGGTCAGAGAGTTTCGTAAGATTGAGGAGGGCAAACGTGGCAAATAATAGTGACGATATCCGCCGTCTTATGAATCTCATGGAAGGCATCCGAGAACCAACCCTCTTGGAAGGTTGGGTAGATGGTCTGAAGAATAAGATCCATGGGCACCTGGGAAACCAGCAGCGCAAGCAGATGGCCAATGAGCTCAAGAAGGAATATTACACCTGGCTCGGTCAGACCGATCGCCGCGGAACCATTGATGATATGGTTCGTTTCATGGCTTATCGCATTGGTTTCAAGGATGATGACATTGAGGCCGTGCTATCCAGGATCGGATATGATTCCAATGAGATCGAATCAGCGGAAGATGATGAAGAAGAGGATCGGCCAGAACAGACGATCAGAAAGGGTTCAGAGGTTCAGGATGATCCAGAGGAAGAACCTGAATCCGATGAGCCCAAGGAACCCGAGGAAGTCACTGACGATCCTAGGAAGTACAAGGCATCCAATGGTGAATGGGATCGCAAGCGAATTAGCGCCCGTTTGGATAAGCTACCCTTGGGTACAAAGTTGGTTTTGGGTTCAAGCAAATTCGTTCGTTCACTTGGTGATAAGGCCGAACAAACCGCTGAAAGCATCGTTGAAGATAATGGCTCGGATGAACTGATCTCCAAGGAGATGGTTAATCAGATTATGGATGCCAGTGCTACCAGGGTTAATGATCAATATCTTCTAAACGGGCCAGCTCGTGATGCTGAAGCAGCTATGATGACTCGAAGAGGTAGGAAGGGCCAAGGTCAGGCATCACCCAATATCCCCAATAAGGAAGGGTCGGGCCGCTATGACTCCAAGGAGATGGTCAACATCCTGAAGTCAGACTTCCAGATCAATAACGCTAACTCCTTCGCCGATACGCTGACTCGCAAGGTTATGAAGGCGCCTAGTATTTCGAGCCTCAGTGATAACGACATGCATGATCTGGCTCTCCTGGGTTGGGCGTTGATTCGCGCCCGCAACTAAATTGAAATTTGAGCACCACATCTGCTAGATGTGGTGACATGCCCAGCATTCCACATTTTGAAGATCTGAGTGCTCGAGAGATCTACGAGTCTCTTGACCTCAACTGGTCTGTCAGTGAAAAACTAGATGGTTCCTACTTGGAAGCCGGTCTAGACGATGATGGATTCTTCTACAGCCACCGTAAGGGTGGTGAGCGGAATTATCATGTGAATGATTGGCCCGATGAGTGTTGGGCTGCCACCTATCGCATTGCTCATGACATGGCCGGAATGCTCATTGAGGCATTGCTCAAGGAACAAGCAATCAGCCCTGGCAACTATATGGGATTTGAGATCATCCATGGAAATTGGCCCAATGTGGTCAGATACAATATACAGCCACCACATAACGGCGTCATGGTTATCACGACTATCTCCTGGAAGCCATCAACTACCTTCTACACCGTTATTGAGCGTTTCTCCACATTCTACAGGGCTCCAGTTCGCCGAAGTAGTGATGGTATAACGAGTCAGGTTGTGATGGAAGATCAGGATTGGGTGATCAAACCCAATCCTCAGATAGTTCCAGAATTAGTTCAAGCACGACTCAATCCATCGGCCCAGAGAGTTCGTAAGGTTCTCGATATATGGTTCCCCCAGGAGAGTAAGGTAGAAGGGTTCACGGTTGCTGAAATCCTTGATATCAATTTGGCCCGCAAGCATGAGAAATGTGGTGACCGCAATTGGAATGACCTACGCCGTGAACTCAAAAGGGAACGCGATCAACTTAGAGAATCCTTCCTGTCTTTGACTCTGCTATTCAAAGATGCCGCGTACAAGGTTCTAGTCGATGAAATGCCGAGTGTGTTGGGCGCAGGCTCCAGAAAGGAAGGAGTAGTCGTGCTGACGCCCAGAGGGCTGTTTAAGATAGTTAATCGTGACAGCTTCCTGGAGTCTAATCTCTTCATCCACCGAATCAAATACATGCTGGTTGGTGGTCGGAGACCAGTCAGACCTTGCTTCTTGAGCCGAACCAAAGATTGGTCCTTGGAGAAGCGGTTACTGAGACTCAACACCCTCCTTTACCGGTATATGGCTCATAGGAATCGCCTGAGGCTTGTTGAGGATTATGGCTACACTCAGGAGATAGGTTACACCGGTGACCTACACCAACGCATGTTGAACCTATTCGCTGACACAAGAAAGAGAATCGAAGATGGGCGGTAAGGCATTCGAAGGGATAACTCGTCGAGTTACTAAGGATGAGGTAGCCTCCACGGTCACTTGGTTCATGAACGCATGGCCCGATTGGAACCTCAATCCAACACTCAACCTGCATCAGGCCCTCCTAGGTAGTGCGGGTAAGAATGAGACTTCCGGTGACATTGATTTGAACCTAGAGATTACATCATTTGATCAAACCAAGGTAGCTCAGCAAATAATTGAGCTCTTGGGTGAAGATAAGGTGAAACCAAGACCAGGCCATAACCAGATCTTTACCGCTGTTCCAATCAGTGGTGATCCAGCAAATGGTTACGTTCAGGTTGATCTGATGTTCGGTGATTATGTGTGGCAGAAGTTCAGTTACTTCTCACCTGAATACACTGACACGATTTCGTGGAGTGGTTTGAATCGCTGCGCGAGTGGCTTCAAAGGGCTTTATCGAACCGAGTTTATCAAGGCTCTAGTGGCTTTCAATTCCGATTGGGTATTGGAAGAAGGCGGCAAGATGATCGCCAGGGTTGGCCCTACCTTCTTTCATGATAAAGGCCTGGTGTGGCGCTATCGTCACCGTCCCATGCGAAAGGATGGCAAGGGCCGTATTCAGGCCCTTGTTGAGCTCAATAAGGATGACTTCCTTGCAATCTATCCAACTGCCATGCCTGCTAAGGCGAATGTGATCAATGATCCTGAGACGGTAGCAAAGCTTCTGTTTGATAACAAGGTGGCATCATCTGACCTCAATACTTTGGAGTATATGGCGCGACTCCTTCGTCGACACTATGATCGTGACCAAATCAATAAGATCATCCAGATCTACCATGAACGGTTAAATAGCCTGAAGGTTGAGATACCTCTGAGTAAGTTTCGTCAGATTTGGTTGAGGTGATGATATGCGTTGGAGCGAAATCGTAAATGAGACAGCTAGTGCTGGAGCAAGTTCTGCTGGAGGTGTAGCTACTTGCGTAGGTGGTCTTGGTGCTGGATTTGATCCTAATGGTCACAAGGGTATCTATGATACCGCAGAACGCAAGAAGAAGCGCAAGAAAGCCAAAACTTCCCCTATTATCCGTCGCTAAATGAACAACCTGACTAAATAGAGATAACAGAAACTCTCTACTAGGAGATTTACAAATGGCTTCTTACAAGATTCATGGTTGGTCCAAGGCACCTGATCAGTTCCTGACTGGTGGTCTTCCAATGTACACGGTCACCGTTACCAATGTTGACCTTACTGTAATGACCCCTGCTGATGCAGATGATGGCGAGCAGCACAATGTCGCTCTCGATAAGCTCGTTGAGCTCATCTCGACTCGTGCACAGCCTGTTGTTATTGGTACTGTTGGTCAGCATAGCTTCCGTTTTGCTGTTGAGCATGACGACGCTTTCGGTGGCACTGATTCCAGTGATAACGAGACCCTAGCTGGTTTTACGGCAAAGGTTCAGGCTGGTCTACAGGCAGCTCTAGATGACGACACCGTCACTGTTGCTATTGCTGCGTTCGTATTCTAATCCTCGATTAGAACCGAAGACAGAAAAGCCCGCTAGCCGTAAAGACTAGCGGGCTTTTTGCTGACTGGATGAATTAGGCTGCGATGATCTCGAGCTTCGGCGCCTTGCGGGCCGGCTTGGTCTCCGGCGTATTCGCGGCATCGAAACGAGCGATCTGGGCCGTGGTCGGAATCTTGATGCCGTTGCCGAACCGATCAGCAAACCGATCACGATCCGCTGGCATTTCGAAATCGGCAACCACGTTGGCTGCTTCCTTGTTATCGTAGGCGAAGACCGAAACCTTCAGGCCCTTGAGGTAGCTGTAGATGCGCTGACGCTCGTTCTCGTTGGAGAAACGGGCGATACCCCGGTGACGATGAGTCGTATGATTACCATTGAGCATTTGTTGATCTCCTTTCTGTCTCCAGTAATAACAGAGAACTGGAAAGGGTCAACCTGTTTATTGGTCTGATATCAGGTGTGTGACATCTCGAACAACACTTTGAATTTCAATGAGTTTACCTTCTTCATCAAAGATGCCCCGATCGATCCAATCCTGCCAACGGATCTCATCATGGCGTTGAATGCGATGAACGCCCCGTCTAACTTCATGCTCGGGCCGAATAGCTAACATGTAATCTTTGAACTTCTGGTGATCACTCGGTGGTATCACCTCAAAGAGTGAGAAGCCGTTGATATCCTCGAGTTCTACATCAAAGTAGTCTCGAAAGGTCTGGTTGCTGAAGGTGATCTCGAAATTACTGTTGAAGCAGACCACCATATCAATGGTGTTATCGATGATCGTCTTGTAACGCTCTCGAGCTGTCTTGAGTTGGGTCTCGATATCCTTGAACTCTGTGACATCACGCACGATCGCGATACGAGCCTCTGCGTTATCCCACTCAATAGCTCTACTGTTTACTGCGACCTCCTTGACATCACCCTCTTTAGTCAGGAACAGAGTCTCGTAGGATTTATCACTAACCAGGTCGGCGTCAGCGATGATCTTCTCGCGTTCCAAAGGATGAAGAAGATCGAAAGGATTGAGTTTCTCCAATTCAGTGTCATTGTAACCAGTCAGATTATAGGCTCGCTCGTTCCAATCCATGAGCTTCTTATAGTTGTGGATGAACATGGATTCCGATGATGCGTCACTGAATGCTCTGAAATGTGATTCGCTCCGACTCAAATCCGTGTAGGCTTTCTTGAGCTCAGTGGTATCGTAGAAAACCAGAATCCATTGAACTGCCTGATAGCCTTTGAAAATTGGTGTGATATGAACGTCAAACCACAGCTTCTTAGTGTCTTTGAATTCCAACTGAACCTCGTGGCGGGCGGTGATTTCCTCTCCTAGCGTTCGGCGCACCTTCCAGTAGGATTGGTCAATACCCAGGATATCTCGGAGATTCCTCTTACTAAGTTCGGCTCGGGTGGTATTGGTGATACGCGCAAAGCCTTCATTGACGAATGTGATTTTATAGTCAGGGTCGTTCTTCTCAAGAATCACGAAACCAGTATTCGATGAATCAATCGTCGTAAGTAGCTCTTGATTCTTCTCGGCTAGCTCTTTCATGATCTTCGAGCTGCGAACTCTGTGAGTCACATTGCGGATCAGAATGATGTAATAGGTCTTGCTGTTGCTACGGGTGAATTTGCTCGCGCCGACATCAACGTAAATCTTGGCACCATCCTGGCAGATACCCATGAACTCTTCATAATGAACTGTCGCAAAGTCGTCTTCTTCATTGACCTGCCCCATCATGTTTTCCATGAAGTCAGAATTAACGACCACTCCATCATCGAAATGAAAGAGGAGTGAGATGCTCTTGCCAATGACCTGGCGTTTCTTCCAGCCAAACATCGTTTCAGCAGCTGGGTTGAAGCTCTCAATGTTGCCATTGGTATCGACGAGTAGAAGGGCGTCACTTAGGAGTCTGGATGTTTGGTCGATCTGGTTCGCGTAGTCATCAATTCGGGCCTGGAGTGCGGTTGTGACATCCTGAGCTAGATCCATTGTGCCCTTGGCGGCCTTCTCTAGAGCTTCGCTACTATCGAGGGCCGCCTGTAGACTTGCTGATCTTGCTTTCTTCCGATCTTCCTTGGATTGCCCGAACCACTTCATTTTACAGCTTCGACTTGATCTCTATGAGAACCATTTTGAGGCCGTTTAGGGCCTCAGTGATCGTGATGTTGTTTTTGGAGTAATCGTCAATGATCTTGTAGATTTTCTCATCCTTCTTCTCGAGCTGCTTCATCAACCTGAAGCAATACCACCCGAGAGCCATGATGATGCCAAGGAGAATAGCCGTCAAAGCACCGGCCTCACCCTTGGCGATGAGAGAGACAATGCTTTGAATCAAATCACCCATGCGTTGTCTCCTTAATGCGACCTTATACCATATTTACCCAAAACGCTTTGCGGCCAGGTTGTTATCTGCTTACATTTCATTGGCCTTTTGAGTGATATGGTAAATATCACGTATTCCACTTTGTGAGTAGCCTGATGACTCTTTCTGAGCTCTTTGGGGACAACCCCCTACAAATGTCTATCGAAGAACGCCAATTCTTCGAGACAGCTAAACACCTGTGGGCCAACCAGTTCAATGCTATCATTCGAGAAAATCGAGGCCCGAAGATCAAGACGAGAATCGTAGTCAGGAAGGCCAAGAAGAATGGATAAGTTCGATCTAGCTGATACTTTGGTTCAATATGGCGTCTCGGATAGCGATGCTCAGGCTTTGAAGGGTAGGATCTCGGGTGATGACCTGATGGATTTGATCTCCTATCTCAAGGATAATGGCCAAGGTGTACAGTTGGCTAAGGCTTCGGCTATCCTTGGTAAATATGGCATTACGCTCAGGAGCAAGAAGGATATGACCAATTATCTAGACGCGAAATACGAGAGTCTCAGGCATGGTAAAGACCTAGATGAAACTTTCGGGTCTATGACGCGGCTCGCCGAAGCATTTACCTATGCTGTTGAGGTTAATGAGCAAACCCGAGACCAAGTTCTTGACTGGTTGGATGAGAATCAGGTAAGCTACCAGGCTACCAGCCCCACAAACTACCGCATTGAATGTGGTGATCGTGATGTGGCTTACCGCACCGGTCGAGCGCTTTCAGAGATCCTCAGGAAGCCAACGGTGCGTGATGCCGTTGAAGTTGAGGAGAAGATGAGTAAGAATCCGAAGAAGCGTGTCAAAGACGCGAAGGCAAAGATGGCTGACATGAAGCCTCGTAATCCAGTGGTTGCTGCGGTCAAGACCCGTAGCGGTGCTGGAGCCCATGATGGTGGCAAGGATCCACGTAAGGTGGATAAGTTTGGCCGTGATGCCAAGCACAAGCCTCGTTTCGACGAGGAGATCGATAATGATAACCTGAACGAGGGAGTGATGGGTATGAAGCCAGTGAATCCACTTTTCCGCCTGCGCGAACTCGCAGGTCTTCCAATGAACGGCCTGGATGAAGATGACTTTGATGGCATCGAGATTCCAGAAGTTCCACAGAGTGATCCAGAGGGGCCACTGGCACCAGGGCCAGTTGGAGCCGATGAGGGCGCGCCAATGGATAGAGATCTAGCAGGTGGTATGGATGACCTGACACCTGATGCGACCGCAGAAGATGCACCCGTTGACATGGATGTACCAGCCGATGATATGACTGATATGGATGATGGCACGGTCGATGGCATGGGTGATGCCGATGACATCAATAATGTCGATGACATGGGCGATCTAGCAGATAGCGATATTGGTGCTCTTCCTCCACAGGATGCTGGAGTTCCTGGAGAGCTTGGTAGCGACCCCATTGAAGCAGTTCCTGGTATGGATCCAATGGCGCCAACTCAGAGTGAGGCAATGGCGCAGATTGAGGATGCCCTCAATAGCATTCAGACTGGTCTAGCTGATATCCGCCTCTCGGAGTACAAGAGCCTGATTCAGAAGTTACAGGATCTTACCAATCAGGCCCAGATGATGGGTCGAGATTACCTGGGTGAGCGATTCGAGCGCCGCAAGAAGTAATCATGCGCTTTCTTGAGATTCGTGGTGGTATCCAGATTCCTGTTTCTCTTGAGGAACAGGATCTGATCGACCTGATTGAATCCAATGATAACGCGATAATCAAACGTAGTGATCTTGATGAGCGACAGAAGGAAGTTGCTCGTAAAATGGTGAGTAGAGGTGTTCTTGAAAGAACCCAACACAATGGATCGCTCTACTACGTTGTAAGCAATCTAGACGATCTATGGAGACACAATGACTAACTCACTAATTCCGATGGGGCCAAGCAACGCCGATAAGAGCGAAATGGCCCGCCTTCTTAAGATCATGAATGGTGGCGAAGGTGGTGGAGCAAATGTTCCTGCCGTTCGTGATGAGACAATTCATGGTTCCTACAGCGGTGGTTATGCTGGAACCCAGCGACCACTCCGTGAGAATGTTGCTCCACCGGTCTACTATCCAGGTGGAGGCACAAGCCGCGAAGAAGTCGATGCCATGAAGGTTCTGCTGGAGAAGATGAACGCCCTGGAGGGTAATGATGCTCCGGCTGCTCGCCAGGCACTAACTGAGACTAGCAATTATGCCGCTCCATCGGCTGGTGGCCAATACCAGGTTCTGGTTACTATCCAGGAGAGCAATGGTAAGGAAGTCAATCGTTACAATGTGGTTGATTCCAATCGTAATGATGTAGTTCCAGGGCTAGTGGTGAAGGAAGCTGCTACTGCGATCATGAAGCTGATGAATAAGGGTCATGCTTTGGCATCAACTAAGGTTCAGGAAGTCATCGAGCTTGAGGAGACCTTCAATCGTAACCGCATTGCTACTTCTCAGAATAAGTCTCGGTATAACCGTTCGGTAGAGCTGGGTGAGACTGCCGCTGCCAAGGTTTTCAAAGAAAGATTCTCGACATCAAGAGCTAATGCCCTTGCGGCCCAGGATGATATCAAGAATATCCTAGAATCCATCCGTTAATCAAAGAGCAAACGACCAGTTGGCCCAACTGGTCGTTCCGTGCTGACTGAATGCCCTACAGACTAAATATACAGAATATCGCAGCTTACTAGTCTGGAAGGATGCTATGGTCATTGATGAACTCAACACCAGTTCAAACTACCGCTTGACTCGGATCCTCAATTTGTTGGAATCGCTATTTGGTCTAACGATTGACTTCGATGCCGCCAAAAGTTTGGCAGAACTCCGGAGCCTTTATGAAGCGTATGGATTGGAACGTAGCAGGATTGTGAAGGAATCATCATTCAACTCCTGTAACACGGATCCCCAATACACAAAGGCTGTTCTGATCCAGGAAGCCATTCATATCTTCCTAAGTGAAGTTGCGCCAAAGCGTATCAAGCGAACCAAAAAGACTTCCTCTTAAGGAGCAAACCACATGACCAAGACCAAAATTGAAAAGCTCATGGCTATCAAAGAGGAGTTTGCTCGCACGCAGGCTCGTCTTATGGCTGCCCGTAAGCTAGAGGAGAGTGCCAAGCCTCAAGGCATGTCAGCGCTTCTCGAGAATGACCTAGAGCAGGCAGAGCTAGTGCTAGCCGCTCAGGATATCATGCACAAGCTTCAGGATATGGCCGAAGACCTGGCCAAGATGAATGCCCAGGATCTCTTCCCCCTAGTTGACAAGATGAAGGCAGCTTTCGGTCAGGATGCTGCTCATTCCTTCGAAGAGAGCGCACAGGATGTCATCACCAACGCGATGAATACCGTTCGTCATGCGAAAGATGAGCTGGGTAACTCCATTATGCGTCTTGAAGGCAAGCTACCTGCCAGTGATATGGCTGCTGATGCCAACATGGATACTGGCGCGGATATGACTGCTCCTGCCGATAATATGGGTGATGATTCGCAAGCCAGCGATGGTGATGTAGACGCAGCTTTCGATAATTTCGGAAGCGCCGATGCTGCCGCGGGCCCAGATGATGAACCACTTGGTCGTGCCAAGAAGGAGAGTGTTGAGTCGACTCGTGCTCCACTCCGCGAAAGCATTATCCTAGAGGCCGCTGGTAAGAAGCTCATCGAGACTGAAGGTCTTGATAACCTGATCGCGTGGGTGCTTAAGGAAGCCGCTGCTGGCATGCCAGAGGAGCACTTCCGCAGCTTTGCAACCAGCATTGCTACCAAGGCAGCTAAGGATCCAGTAAAGCTAGCCGGTTGGATTGGTAAGAAGAAGCATGGCATGGCCGCAATGGCCCAGTTGGCTCAGCCAACCTATACCCAGTCTCCAAACCTAGAAATCGTCGAATCCATTGAGGAAGGTAAGACCTTCCGCAAGGGTAATGATGACGATTCCGAGAAGGCCGAGAAGTTCTCCGCTCGTAGGAACGCCCGTAAGGCCAAGCAGAAGGGTGATGATCTAGAGGAAGGCAAGACCTTCCGTCACAATGATGATGAGGATTACGAGAAAGCCGATCGCATGAAGGCCCGCCGGGCTGCTCGTAAGGAGAAGCACAAAGGCGACGACCAGATTGATGAAGCTCGTCTAGCAGCGCGTCAGGTGGCCAAGATGATCGAGGCTTCGATTGCACAGACTGGCAAGGGTAACGCTGCCAAGTATGTGCGTGAATTTGCGAACCTCATGGCAAGCAAGGCTGGTCTGATGGAAGGTTCTGCTGATTATCAGAAGCAGATCATCGAAGGCTTCGAGGCTGAGTTCGGTATGAAGCCAGCCGTCTACAGTGTTGTAAAGGTCAAAGAAGCAACACCTCCAATGAGTTCGATGGATCAGAAGAATGCTAGCAGCGCAATGGCTAAGATGGCTAGCAAACTAGCAGGTGATTCGTCGGCTTCCGGCCAAAGTGTTCAGAGTGCGATGTCAGGCATGGATGGTTCGGAGCGTAGCATCGCAACTAAGATGCTGAATAAGATGAAAGCTCAGGGACAGAATCCAACCAATGCTGGTGAGTTCGTTCAGGGTGCCGCATCGATGATTGATGGTGATGATCAGAACCAAGACACAAATGGTGAAAATGATTCGGCGACAACTGGTACGACTGGAACTAGCGGAACGGTAAAGGGTCCAGCAGAAATGGGTGAGAGCCTGGATGAGAATATCAACGCGGCTCATTGGCCCATTGATACAGCTGGCCAGTACAAGGGTGAGCCCTTCCAGACTGATTATGGTAAGCTGAAGCCAAATCCAAAGGGTGCTGGTAAGACCGAAGGCGGTGAAAAGGCTCCTGAACCAAAGGCTGATGAGGTCAAGGGTTCTAAGGCTCCAGAAGCCGAGAAACCAAAGGCAAAGAAAGGCAATCCATTTGCCAAGAAGGCCGAGAAGACTGCTGAACCAGCTGAGGAGAAGGCTGAGGAAGCTGACGACTCCGAGAAGTAAATAGGTTGGGGAGGCCACCCTCCCCAACACTTTAGGAGAATGTCATGCGCTGGTCTGAAATTATTGATGAGGATCTCACACCAATCCAGATGGCCAAGAGTGCCATCATGGATATCATCTCGTCGCTAAAAGCGCAAGGTGTCACATCAATCACAGTTCAACAGATCATCGACCAACTCAAAGAAGATCCAGATTTTGAGGGTATGGAGATTGAAGGAGACCTGGTAAATCAGGCTCTTCAAGGAGTTCAAGGCCTTAAGATTGAAGCTGATCCTCAGACCAATCAAATGAGCGTCTTCATTGATAATCCAACTGCTGGTCGTCAGGTCGATCAAAAGCAAGCCGAGAAGGATGCCAACAATATCCATTCCGCTGCGATGCGTTCTATTGAAAGGAAGGATAAGGAATGAATACCTTCCCCACAGCCTCTGATGCACGAGCAGGTTCTCGCAATAACATAGCGATCCATAACGAGATCCGAGCAATAGAATCGGATATCTATAACGCCATTGCTCAGGGTAAGATGAACGCAGATGTCAAGGATAGCCCATTTACTGTGACACCGACCGAGGGTGCACCCGACTCAGATATCAACGCCTATGACTATTACGGAGCTCTATTCCAGGATACGCCTGGAAGCTCTGATGTTGATCTACTCTACCGCTCACTCAAGGAGCAAATTGACATCGTTCAACAGAACTTCACCAGTCTAGGCTATCAAGTTCAACCCCTTCAGAATACTGATACGGGTAACACGTTCTTCTGGAGGATCTTATGGTAATGGAATTACTCAAGATGCTCAACGAGACTAAGCTTCATTCACGCACTCATTATGATGGCCTTGACATCAGTGTTGAGGTTCCTGCTAATGGTTATCGCCGTGGTATCAACAAGAAGACTGGTGAGGAATGGTCTTACAAGATTCCAGCCAGCTACGGTTACATCAAAGGCACGCATAGCCCTGATGGCGAACACTTGGATTGCTATCTGAGGAAGAACCCCAAGAAGGGCGCTCAGGTTTATGTCATGCACCAGTTGACACCTGATGGTTCTCGCTTTGATGAGGATAAGGTAATGCTTGGTTATTCAAGCAAGAGCGAAGCTATCAAAGCATTCAAGGGCATGACTTTCAAGCCGGGTACGATGTACGGCGGTTGTACTGAATTTGATATGGAGCACTTCCAGGTGATCGCATTCAGTGCCTCAAATAGTCACGCCATGTTGACTAAGAATGCCACCTATGATGAATTCAAACGCAAGGGCCTGCTACCCAGGAACATCAAGAGCCCACTCATGGTTGCTCGGAAGGTTTGTGAGGGTCTAGCAGAAGGTCTTAACGAGATTGGCCAGACTCTAAGTCGTGGTGATCTCGAAGAATGTCTAGATTGGTCAGGTTACCATGAAGGCAGTTCAATCGAAGCAGTTCTTACTCGTGCCTATGGTCATTACTCAGGCACACCGTACATGCATGACTTTGGAACCCTATCAGAGGAAGAGTTCAAAGCCAAAGTGCTCAACCATATCATGGAGCAGGATGCTCTTCTGACTGATACCGAGGATCATTATGGATTGGAAGAAGCTATCGAGGAACTTGAACCTATCAGTGAAGATATTGGTGATATTGAAAGCGGTGACCGACATTCACCTGATCTTGAAATCGAAGAAGTAACGGAGGAAGCCATGGAAGCCAATAACTTTGCCGTAGTGGTTCATACCCAGATGATGGAAAACATTGGCTCGGCCGAGAATCCAAGTTGGGCAACTGCTGGAACTAAGGTTCTGCTGGTTCAGGAGGGTTTTGCTACTTGGGGTGAGGCACGCTCGGTCGCTGCCAAGGTTGCTGCGGGGCAGATCTCCGTTGAGCTATCGGAGAATGCTCATGTGCTTGGTATTGATGTCATGCCAACTGCTGATTACCACTACCTACATGAAGAGGTAGTAGAAGATGAGCCAGTTGAAGAAGACATGACCGATGATGTCTTCTTCCAACAGCAGGTCATGGAGATGAAAGCAAAGGCTGGTATCCGTGATGGCTCCTATGAAAACCAGGGCACACCTAGCGTTCATGAAACTCGCGAACGTCTCGCTAAGTTGACCCAAGACTTTTACAAGGGTCTGGAAGCTCAGGAGCTCGAGGAAGCTACTGCCAAGTTGAGTGATGGTAAGATTGCTCATGCTCTTCGAGTAGTCAAGGAGACGCTGAAGGCAAATCCACATGCCAATGTCAATCAGGCAATCAGAGCTGTTTGTAAGAGGCTCTTTGGTGATCCAAACCTCGATGAAGAAGTGATCAAATATGCCGAATTTGAATATGGCACTCTAGATGAGTTCGATGATCAGATCCGTGGTCGGAAGGCACCTGAGAAGATCTCAAGAGTTATCACCAAATACGAGAACTAAATATGGAGCGGGGCAAGACCCCGCTCCATCCATGTCTAGGCTAGATCGGAAATAGACAAGATAACCAGAATTCCGTATAGCTAAGAGAAAGACATGATTCCACAAAACAAGCAATTCACCTACCCCACTCTTGAGCGTATAACTCAAGAGGATGGAACCCGTCATTACATCTGTGATAAAGGCATACCTCACGCGAGCGTTACTACCATATTGAGTGCAACTGAGGATAAGACTGGTCTGTTGGAATGGCGTGCCTGGGTTGGTGACAAGAAAGCCGACCAGATCCGAGATGAGGCCACCGGTCTGGGTTCTCTGATGCACACGCATTTGGAGAACTACATGATGGGTGAAGAACGGCCTGGTGGTTCCAATTTGGTTCGGCAGATGGCCAAGAATATGGCCGATACCATCATTGAGCGTGGCCTTGTAAACGTCAATGAAGTTTGGGCTATGGAGGAGATGCTCTACTTCCCCGGTCTTTATGCTGGAACGGCCGACCTAATTGGTCTGCATCAAGGTGAACCGGCAATCATGGATTACAAGACCACCAAGGCCATGAAATCGAAGGATAAGATCAACAACTATGCGTGTCAGTTGGCCGCATACGCATTAGCCCATAATGAGCTCTTTGGAACTCAAATCAAGAAGGGCGTGATCTTCATGGTAGCTCGAGACCTAAGCTTCTCTGAGTATGTCTTCGAGGGTGAGGAATTCGAGAAAGCAATCAACGAATGGTTGGATCGCCTAGATGTCTTCTTCAAGAGCCAGCCATCTGCTCTCGAGCCATCTTAACATGTTTACAGGCTCGACCATGTGTTCCAGCGGGGCAAGTGCAGGATGATTTATCACCATCCAAAGTGACCACGTAGATGTCACCCTTGCTGCCTTGGATCTCGAAGCTTTGAATCTTTGGTGATGGCGTATCGGCATCCCCGGATAACTCCTTGGATCCTAACACCTTGAGATATTCCACGTAATCAAGGTCAATGACTGATTCACCGATATGATTGTTTGGCGTCTCCACACCAATCAATCTGAAGGTACCAGGTTTGTCCCATGGGTTGCTGTGAGCCACGATACCGATGGTAGGCAGACGATATTCATTCATCCAAGCAAAGGTAAAACGAGTCAAGACCTCGACCCTGGTGCCAATCTTTGGAATCTTAATATCGCTCATAACGCCTTGTAGCAAAACAGGAACCAAAGTCAAGCCAGCAAATAAATACAAAGAAATTGGAGGCGCCTATGTCAGTAATCCAGATCTCTCGGGTACAGCATCGTCGGGGCACAAGTGGTGAACTACCTGACTCACTTGCCGATGGTGAGATTGGCATGACGACTGATACAGGCGAGGTCTTCATTGGAGCGCCTAACAATCCTAAAGTTCAAGGCCGCCACAGTTACCCTTATCAGAATATCAAGATTCTAACTGAGCTTGACGTTCAGTATGGAGTCAGGGGTGATGTCTATTATCACGGAGCCCTGGAGAGCGCATTAAGCCCGGCCAATGGGCAATGGGTTTCTCTAGTAGGTCTATTCCCCACCAACTTGTCTCGCGATTTTGCGGTTCTGGATTTCTCACTCAGTAACAGTGCAGGCACGGTGAAGGTTCTTGGCGAGATCAGTGCTTGTATAGCAAGTGATGCTGATCTCAGTACAGTCAATGCTACTGTTAAGACCTCGGTTGGCTGGAGCGGTGATCTTAGTGATGCGTTCAAGCTGACCAAGGTAGATAATGAAGGCACTAGCACCTCAGGTATCACCTGGCTTGCTATGAAGAATACCTCAGGCATCCAGCTTACGCTTTGTGTGTCAGGGCGGATTTGGACCACTCCTTCGGTTAGCTAAAAGCAGGAATCTGCCATGAACCCCTTCTTATTGCCTCCTGCTGAGCGTCTTGCTGAGTGGAGAGAATTCCGCCTCAGCTTGAACCAGATGGATGAACTAGAGCAACTCAAACAGGTCGCCATCTGGGTAGCACAGGCACCTACCTCGACCTATGTTTTGGATTACAACGATGCCACGACATGGCCAGGCCCATGGGAACTTTTGAATCAAGGTGACTTTGACGATACTGCAAAAGCCTACCTTATGGAACAGACTCTGATTATGATTGGATGGCAGGCCGATCGTCTTCGCCTACGGTATGTAAGGAACCGTAGTGCCTCGATGGAGACTATGATTTTGCTCGTTGATGGCAAATGGGCTCTGAATTATTTCCACGCCGAGGTAATCAATTTTGACACGGAGCACCAGAATTGTGCATATTTGGTAAGCTACCGTGTAAACCCAGAGGGTGGGCATCTAGAGGTCTAATTAGCATTCCAGGATGGCGTCTAACGCCCTGGAGAATGCCAAATTGGGCTCACTAAATATCTGCCCTACGATAAAGAGAACAGGAAGTAAATGGGCAGCACACCAATTCTGGTCGTCAAGCGTGACGGCCGTCAAGAGGCTCTTGACCTCGAAAAGATCCACAAAGTCGTCTTCTGGTCTTGTGAAGGCCTTACTGGTGTTTCACCAAGTGAAGTCGAACTCCGAGCCAAACTCCAACTCGAGGATGGCACTCCAAGCACTAAGATTCATGAGCTACTCATCAAGAGTGCCAGCGAACTCATCAGTGAAGAAACTCCAAATTACCAATACGTGGCGAGTCGGTTGGCTTCCTACCAATTACGTAAGGAAGTCTATGGTCGATATGAACCATGGACCGTCAAGCAGGTCGTCGAGGCTAATGTAAAGGCTGGTCACTACACGAGTGAGCTCCTGGAGAACTTCGACGATGATGATTGGCGAAAGATGGAGAAGATCGTCAAACATTCGCGCGATGACCTGATTGCCTTCGCGGGTATGGAGCAATGGCGAGGCAAGTATCTGGTCAAGGATAGGGTTACTGGTCAGTTCTTTGAAACCCCACAAATTGCGATCGTGCTGATTGCTGCGATTGGGTTCATGGCTTACCCCAAAGAGAACCGCATGGAGTATATCAAGGATTTCTACGATGCGGTCAGCCAGTTTGATATCAGTCTGCCTACGCCCATTATGGCCGGTCTTCGAACTCCACAGAAACAGTTCAGTTCATGCGTCACTATCGCGACTGATGACTCTTTGGATTCTCTACTCGCGACCAATGGTGCAGTGGTCAAATACATCAGCCAGAAAGCAGGCCTAGGCATCGATATGTCAAGGGTTCGCGCTCACGGTTCCAAGATCCGTAATGGTGACGCAGAACATACTGGCATGATTCCATTCGTGCGCTGGTTCCAGAGCGCTGTGAAGAGCTGTTCACAGGGTGGCGTTCGTGGTGGTGCAGCTACGGTTCACTTCCCCCTATGGCACTATGAGTTTGAAGACCTGGTTGTGCTCAAAAACAACAAGGGCACCGAATTCAATCGTATTCGCCAATTGGATTACTCCTTCCTCTTCAATCGTATGATGTACAAGCGTTTGGTCGAGGGTGGTGACATTACGTTCTTCTCACCACGTGATGTACCAGGATTGCTTGATGCGTTCTACGCTGACCAGGATGAGTTTGACCGTCTTTACGTTCAGTATGAAGGTGATCCATCGATCCGTAAGAAGTCAATGAAAGCCCTCGATGTCTTCGTCATGTTTCTCACGGAGCGCAAGGAGACTGGCCGGATTTACCTCATGAACATTGATCATGCGAATACGCATGGCAGTTACATTCCTGAACTCGCACCAATCACTCAGAGTAACCTTTGCCAGGAGATCACTCTGCCGACCTCACCACTTCAATCTTATGATTGTGATGAGGGTCGTATCTCACTTTGCACCTTGAGTGCTCTCAATTGGGGAAGAGTCAAGACTCCACATGATTTCGAGAAGCCAGCCAGATTGGTAGTGCGCTTCCTTGATGAGATCCTCAGCTATCAGAACTATCCAGTTAAGGCGGCCGAACTGGCAACTAAGGAACTCCGCCCTCTTGGTGTGGGTATTGTGAATCTAGCCTACTTCCTCGCCAAGAATGGTTTGAAGTATGATGATAATGCCTTGGCTCTTGTTGATGAATACATGGAAGGTATGTCATACTACCTGATCAAGGCTTCGGCGGATCTAGCTGTCGAGAAGGGGGCCTGTCAGGCTGTTTACAAATCCAAATATAGCAATGGCATCCTACCCATTGACACATACAAGCGTGATATTGATGCTTTGGTTGAGCCTCAATTCCGTATGGCTTGGGAGGATCTTCGAGCCCAGTTGCTCAAAACGGGTATTCGCAACACAACACTGATGGCTCTCATGCCAGCCGAAACATCGGCTCAGCTGAGTAACTCGACCAACGGCATTGAGCCAGTGCGAGCCCTAGTGAGTGAAAAGGTCAGTAAGCATGGCGTGTTGAAGCAGGTTGTGCCTGAGATCCAGAAGCTCAAGAATAAATATGAGCTCCTATGGGATCAGAAGAATCCACGTGGTTACATCAAGGTATGCGGAGTTCTCCAGAAGTATATCGACCAAGCTATCTCGGCAAACACCTCCTATAACCCTGACCACTATGTTGATCGTGAGATTTCAATGAGGGAAATGATCACTGATCTACTGACGATGTACAAATACGGAATCAAGACTGCTTACTACTTCAATACGTATGATGGCCAGGAAGATGTCACCGTTATCAAGGAGACCACCTCGGAAGATGCTGAGAATGAGCTACTTGAAGACCTTCCTGAGGATGATTGCGAGGCATGCAAATTGTGACGCGTTGAGCTCATCCTTTATAGACATGTAAGCAACCAGTACCGTATTCTGGTTGAAAGATAAGAGAGGCAGTAAATGTCCGTTTTTAACCTCAACAAGGTCGATCACCTCACAGCGAAGATGTTCTTCGATCCAAGTGGGCCAGTTGATATCCAGCGGTTCGATCAGGTCAAATATCCTGAGTTGGAGCACCTGACCAACCAACAGCTTGGTTTCTTCTGGCGACCTGAAGAGATTGATTTGAATACTGATCGCGGCGACTTTGCGAAGCTTACTGATCACGAAAAGCACATCTTCACTAGTAACCTGAAGCGACAGATCCTACTTGATTCGGTTCAAGGAAGATCACCAACAGCGGCTTTTGGTTCAATCACCAGTCTACCAGAGATGGAGACTTGGGCGCAGACATGGGCTTTCTTTGAGACCATTCACTCACGCAGTTACACTCATATCATTCGGAACGTCTATCCTCATCCAGGTTCGGTCTTCGATGCCATGAAATCGATCCAGGAGATCGTGGATTGCGCCAAGGATATCTCTGCCAATTATGACGACCTCATCGAGGCCAGCAAGTGGTATGAACTCCTTGGTGAGGGTGACCATAGGGTGAATGGCAAGAAGCTCAAGGTCGACATCTACGAGTTGAAGAAGAAGCTCTGGCTGACCATGATGAGCGTCAACATCCTTGAAGGTGTGCGCTTCTATGTCAGCTTTGCCTGTTCCTGGGCATTCGCTGAGAACAAGCGAATGGAGGGCAATGCGAAGATCATCAAATTGATCGCTCGCGATGAGAATCTTCACCTAGCTGGAACGCAGAACCTCCTCCGCAATATCCTGAAAGCTGATGATCCCCATTACATCAAGATAGCCCAGGAGACTGAGGAGCAATGTATCGCGATGTATCTGTCAGCGATCCGACAGGAGAAGGAATGGGCTCGCTATCTCTTCAAAGATGGTTCCTTGATTGGTTTGAATGAAGCGCTCCTGAATGAGTATGTGGATTACATCGCAGGTACTCGAATGAGGGGTGTGGGTCTGAAGGCTCCATTCACTATTCCAGCTCGTAACCCTCTACCATGGACAAGTAGCTGGATTGCATCGAAGAGCGTTCAAGTAGCCCCCCAGGAGACAGAAATCTCATCATACGTCGTTGGTGGTGTGAAGCAGGATGCTAGTGCCGATGACTTCAACACATTTGAGCTCTAATGTGTTGACCAAGAGAGCTTACGACATAGCTCGTCAACGAGCTGAGTTGATTCGGCAAGGTCTTGATCCAGATAACTGGCCAGAGATTACCAGCTATTACTTTGAAACTACCTACAGGAGATAGCCTATGAACGCTACCATTTACAGCAAACCACATTGCCCCTTCTGTGACCAAGCGAAGATGCTTCTGAAGAATCGCGGTGTCAATTACACCGAGGTGAGTGCGGTTGAGAATCGTGACGCCCTAATTGAAAAGGTCACCGAGGCTACTGGTGCGGCACCTCGCACGGTTCCTCAGATCTGGCTCGATGAAACCTACATCGGTGGCTTCACTGAACTGAAAGCATGGTTCACAAACCAGCCATGAGATCCTGTTACTCCAAGGATGAGATGTTGATGGCCGTGGCTAAGAAAAAGCCACGGCTACAAGCCCTTATCGACAGGGTAACCGAGATGTCAGAAGAGGAGATAAAGGCCCTACAAGAGCCCCTGTGGGTAAGAGAGGCACTAGAAATCCTCAGACAGGCGAATGGCAGATCGCAGAAGATTAGGATCGCCGAAATCATCGAGCGAGCCGAAGAGCAAGAAGCACTGATTAGATCACAACCCCAAATGACCTACGAGGTTCGGATCTGGGATTGTGAACCTGATTTTGTGGGTTACGAGGGCATAGATCGCAGTTGGAAGATCCAGGTTGAAACCGGTGACACTTTCGTGATTATAACGGAGCACCAGGTCAAATTTGGAGACCAGTTGGTAACTGTTGGTCATGAAGATCAATTCAATCTCTACCACAAGAGCAAGATGGTGGGTTATATGACCCTAGCCAATTACAACGGCTTTTATCGAGAGTTGATCAACCAGAAGCACAAGAACCTATAAACTACGTGGATAAATACGGGTATGCTAGTTGAAAAGAAGAGCCAGGGAACCGCAGTAGTAGCAATCAAGCTCATTACTGGTGAGGAGATCATCGCACGTCGCCTCAGTGATGATGACAATCACATCATCGTCAGTCGCCCACTCGCGATGGTGATGGCGGAGAACCCCGACAACCCAACCCAGACCAGAGTGATGTTTACCCCTTGGATGGTTGCCGCTGGTAAGGAGACGGTGACGATCAAGAACCAACACGTCATTGCGGTCACACCAGCAAGAACGGATGCTGTTGATCAGTATGAGCAGGCCATTTCTAACTAAATTGGTTGACCGGCTGAGGTTGGCGTCTTTGATTCTGACCAAGCCAGACCATTTAGTTCAATATCAAGCCAACTTACCAATTGTCTATGATCCAGTGAATCGCCGCCTGGTCATTGAGGGGGATTTTGAGATCCAAGCTAAGGGCAATCTTTATCTGAACTCTGATCAGCACGTGGTGGTTCATAGCGGTAATACTGGCGGTCATTACACTCATGCGATCTGGCTCAATCCAGATCTGGAGGATGAATATGCTATCCATGTCGAAGATTGTGAACCAGGAAGCTCTCGACAGCCAGATTTACAATCCAACCACCAAGCCGTCTGTTTTGATGCTACAGCAGATCATGCAGACCACTCCGAGACCTGCTCCTTCTGCGACTCAGCAAAATCCTCCCCCACCGCTGATTAATTCCAGCGATACAAGCGTTGTGCCTCCTGAGCTGAAGGAGCACGTTGATGCCTTCTTCGCCCTACCAACCACAAACCCCTACTATGGAGTTTTGGTCAATCCAGCATCATGTCTAATCGATGACATCAGGAATAACTTCACTGATTTGAATCAAGCAGGGCAGGATCTTGATGCCGCCTCTGGTCAAACTGATTGGGCTGATTACCAGGATGAATACGACCAAGACACGCAGGATATCGCTTCGGATCTCGATTCGATCCAAGATCACACAGATCGCCTAACGAGCAATCTACCAAGCCTGGCAGGAGTAGCACAAGGCGCCCTAGCCCTCGCTACTGTGATGAACCTTTTGAGTAATCCGTGTCTTGGTCTGGATGGCATGTTGGGGAGTGTCATGGATTCAGGTAAGCAACTCCTCAATGATGTGGCTAATCAGGTTAAGGCTGGTATTGGTCAGATCACAAGTGCTATAGGAGATGTGACATCTGCAATCCAATCCGGAGTACAGAGTGCAATCACCGCTGCTAAGGCGGCTATTGGACCACTCATGGATCAGATCAAAGATGGTATCGCGGTAGCCAAGCAACAGGTTAGTGCTTTCATTGATAAGGCAAAGACCGAGATCATGAACTTTGCCAAAGCGGCTTTGGCACAACTACGTCAAGGTTTGGCTGAATTGATGGCTAACCTACCACAAGATCCTTGTCTGCGTGGTCTCCTAACCAGCGCGGCAACTGGCGCGGCCGCAGCAATCATCAAATGACCAAACCAGCAGTAAGAAAGGGTGATAAGTGTACGGGTCATGGCGACGCAAAGCCAAGACCTTGTGACCAGGGTTCACCTGATACTTTCATCAATGGTAAGGCAGCCCACCGCCAGGGTGACCATTGGGCAGTTCATAAAAATCATGACAGTCACCTCGCAAAAGGTTCTGATTGCGTCTTTGTGAATGGTAAGGGTCAGGGTAGGGTTGGTGATCCTATCCTTTGTGGAAGTCGGTGCCAACAAGGTAGCCCGAACGTCTTCGTAGGTGATAATTCGAGTAGTGGCGGATCAAGTCAGTCAGGCCAAGGAGCAGCTTCTGCACCAATTGATTACACCAACCCATACCGCTTTGAAGGTGGTGCTGGTGCGGATGGTTATTCGGGTTCAGGCACCATTGAGACTGAAGGCGGCGTTACTGGTGCTAGTGATTCCGATACACCAGCCTCTGATCCTGATTCACAGGAGCCACTAGACGCAAGTGATGATGACGTTGATTGGCTCACCACGTGTATGATTGATGAGGCGGGTAATCAGAGCCAGAAGGATGCTTGGGCAGCGGTAGCCGCTGTGGTAGTAGATCGACTACAGACTGGTAGAGCGACCGGAACGGTTAATCCGGCCTGGCACGGAACTATCAAGGGTATCGTTCTAGCTAATGGTCAATTCTCGGGCTTCTACTTTGAGATGATCAACCGTCACTACACTAGAGTCGTAGCAAGCAAGGATTGGGCGGCTGCTGAAAAACGTGGCAAACAGAAGATGGCACGATATCGTCAGCGTTCTCAATGGAATGCCTTCCATGAGGTGGCCCAACAGGTCGTCAATGGATCCTACCAGGGCGGTGCAGGCTGGAGATTAGTTAAGAGTCGCCCTGCGCTCATGTACTGTAATCTGGCCATCTCAAATCCGCCCTGGGCCACCCAGAGCAAATATGTCACTAAAATCGAGGATCACACCTTTTTCGTGGCTTGACATCTTGGTGTCACGTTGCTATATAGGATGGGCTATTGAAGACCGACGCCAAGTATCGACTAGCGGACGCGGGGGCAGTACCCGCCAGGTCCACCATAGCAAGTGACCTAGGAGCACTCGGAGCAATCCGGGCGGCGCCAACACCACCGAGGGAATCGAAGGATCTCAACCGGATCTGGGTCTTGAGGATGGTATGAGGAAGGGTGGATGAAAGTGAGGCACCGCGGAAGGCCTCATGAGTAAGGTAAGTCACTTGCTTTGCTGGGCCTGAACTTAGGATCGACGTGGAAGAGAACGGCCGAGAGAAGATCCGGGAAACCGGTGAAGCGATGGTAGGGGTGGCACCCTGGGGAAACCCGCAAAGCCACGCATGTAAATGCAAACGACAACACTGTCGAGGTCGCTCTCGCCGCTTAATTGTGGCGCGGGTAACCGCCTAAAGTCTTAGGGCTTCGACTCCTTAAGCGCGGTATGGTTCCACCGGGCAACAGAAAGGGCCAACCTTCCTATTACTCTTGACCTATTGGTAAACTCCATTATTCTGCCGGGTAATGGGGTATGTGGATAGATCAGGGAGACCACAGAAACCTTTATAACGGGTCGCATCCAAGGCTTACATCTCCGGAGCGGGGGTTTGCTATGTCGGATGAGCCAGTTAATTTTTCATGGATTGACCAAGCGTTGGTCTATGATCAAGACAAAGAGGAACGAGTGGATAAAGCAATCAAATCCGACATCAACATCAAGATGCTTACCGAACTCGCTCCTACTATCATATGGACGCGGAATCCTAAGTGGGATTTGACCTATATCAACTCATTCTGGTTTGAATTCACTGGATGTCAGGATAGGCCAGTCAGTGAGATTGATTGGCAGGTCTTCATCCATCCTGATGATCTACCTACCATTACAGCTTATTGGAAGACCGCTCTTGAGCTCAACTTGGAGTTCAAGGTTGATTTTCGCCTTCGCCGCCGAGACGGTGAATATAGGTGGTTCCAATCAGTAAGCCGGCCAGTCACCAACAAAGCCGGTGAAGTCATTCAGTGGCTCGGTGTTTCGTCGATCATCCAAGACCTCAAAGAGGCACAGGAGGAGACCGAACGTCTTCGTCAGGAACTTGAGGAGAAAGTTCTCCAAAGAACCCAGGCCCTTGAGGAAGCACAGGCACAGGTTCTAGCCGAAATAAGCGCACGTCAGGCCACCCAGGATGCTCTTCGTCAAGCTCAGAAGATGGAGAGCGTGGGCCAATTAACTGGTGGCATTGCGCATGATTTCAACAACATGCTCACGGTGATCATTGGTAACCTTGAGTTACTCAAAATGAGTGCGCCCAAGTTGGGGGATAATCCAGTCGCGAAACGCATGGAACGCAATGTCAGTATGGCGATCGAAGCCTCGATTAAAGCCGAGAAGCTTACTGCTCAGTTGCTAGCGTTCTCGAGAAAAGCCCGTCTTCAGCTTGAACGTCTTGATGCCAATGCGGTCGTTGTTGGTGTCAGAGAAATGGTTGAACGAGCTGTTGGTATCGCTGTTAGTTGTGAGATCGACATACAGGATGATCTCTGGCTTTGCCTTTCGGATAAGACCCAGCTCGAGAGCGCAATCATTAACCTGGCTATCAATGCTCGCGATGCAATGCCTCTGGGTGGTAAGTTGTGTATCTCCACGGCCAACAAGGAAGTTGGTGATCTACGCTTCGTTAGTGTTTCGGTCAGCGATACCGGTCAGGGTATGAACCTAGAAACCCTGGAGAAGGCTTGCGAACCATTCTTCACCACCAAGGACGTTGGTAAGGGAAGCGGTCTTGGGCTCTCGATGGTTTATGGATTCTGCCAGCAAAGCAATGGCAAGTTGATTCTTGAGAGCGAGGAAGGCCATGGCACTACTGTTGAAATGCTCTTCCCCTATACGGCTGGCGAAACCATTGAGGCCACCCAAGCGGAGGAAGACTTCAACTTTGATGCCAACAAACAAAGCATCCTAGTTGTTGATGATGAACCAGCGGTCAGAGAATTAGCGTGTCAGCTATTGACTGATGCGGGGTTCAATGTCGTTAGCGCTCAAGATGGTCAGACGGCCATCAATATAGTCAAAGACCTCACCATACCACTCGACCTTCTATTCACTGATATCGTGATGCCAGGCGGCATTGACGGATTTAGTCTAGCCAAGGTGGCCAATCAGGTACGCCCCACTCTACCTGTTATCTTTACGACTGGCCACGCGGAAGTTGCCCTCAAGGAATTGAGGAAGGATCTGTCGCAGAAGCTCAAAGTCATCGGCAAACCTTACCGGTTGAACGAGTTGAAGCAAATGATCCTTCATGAACTGGCTATCCAGTAATATTGATTTCAGGTAGCTGATCAGTTAGTAGATGGGTTCTACCAAACAAAAGGAAGAGTGGTCGTGAGTGTATGGAACCTACGGGCTGATCCCCAGTCTACAGAAATCATCGAAACGTGGCTCAAGGAAGAAGCCATCGAAGGCTATGTGATCAATGTAAAGCCCGAGGTTGTTCAAATTGACTTCTCGAGCATTGACGATGCGTTCCGCTTCCGCCTTCAATTTGATGAAGTGCTGGTCGATTGACCACAATGTGTGGGCTGGAATGATTCCAGCCCATATTTCAAAGGCTTACAGCTTTGTGTAGCGACGCCAAAGTCTAGACTAGACTGGCGTCGTAATCTTCAATAGCTTGTGCGAACTACGTGTAACGCGCGTTGTGCAATTTAGTTGCACAGGGCGTCTAAGTTTTTATGGAGCCACATAGCCCTAAGTCGTCACAGAGATCGATTCCTCAAGTTGCGTAGGTTACCATGAGCCTGAATGACTTTAAGACTGCGACGACCCTGATGAAGGCTATGGAAGAAGGTCCCCAATATGTAAGAGTTACTGCTGGATCACGCATTGGGACTATAGGTAGGGTGATGATCATACGCACCAAATACTACAGCGCTCATGAGTATCAGCTAGCTGTCAAAGGCCGCCGTAGTTTTTGGATGAAAGGTAGTGACCTAGAGCACCTTCCAAACCATCGTGGCGGCACCCATTATGTCGTGAACCATGAGACGCCAACGTATAATGACCTAATGGGTCGTCGTATCGAGGTAGGCCAAACAATCCTCTTCCCCCGAGGCTGCGAAGGAGCAAGGGTGGATATGGTCATGGGCACAGTTCGCAGGATCAGCAATAAGGGCACCATCTACGCCAAACTCTTCAAGAGTGGCCACAGTAACGATCTGGCTGGTAGGTTGGTCAGGGTTGGCAAGCCAGGCAGCGCTATGATAATCGATAAGGGAACCACCGACCAAGTGATGCTAGCCAAGTTGGCTGCGTTCTAAGAAAGGGAGTCTATGTCGAATGGTCGTATTCTTCTAGTTGAGGATGAGCCAATGCTCCATTTCCTCTGGGAGGATATATGCGCGATCAACGATTTCGAAGTTGCCTTCACGGCCATGACCTGCCAGGAGGCGCTGGCTTACCTGGAAGAGAATAGTGATGACCTCTCGGGTGTTATCCTTGATGTGAACCTACACGGTGAGATGTCTAATAGGGTAGCCGCCTATCTTAGAACCCTTGCCTTGCCAGTGGTAGTATCAACGGGTAGTCATCCAGATACGCTACCTCTGGAATTCAAGGGATGGCCCACACTTTGTAAACCTTACCGCCCTCACGACATTGTGAGCATTTTGCCAACCCTGGCTTTTAGCAAGCAGACAGTTAGGTAACCAATCCTACATCTTCACTTGCAAGACCAGTTGATAGTCTGCATATAGTGCGAACGTGAACTGCCCCTCAACAGTTCACGCCGGGGTCTGGTGATGAGCCGGGGCTAACTTCTTCATTATCCAGACCCCATAGCCCGACTAAGTAGATCGTATGGTAGACGATCTATTTCAGTGGCCTCGACCCCAAACAACCGTGGTGAACCTCAAAGAGGAACACTATGATGTTCGTATTGATCGTAAGACCAAATGGGGCAATCCATTCGTCGTTGGCCGTGACGGCACTCGCGAGGAATGTATCCAACAATTCGCCGATTGGGTTGTGGAGCAATCTCACCTAATGGAAGCGTTGCATGAACTCAAAGGTAAACGTCTGGGTTGTTGGTGTCACCCCCAAGCATGTCATGGTAACGTGCTTGCCAAACTTGCAGATGCGAGCAGACCTCCTACCAAATAAGATTTGACAGGTGACTCACCGTTCGCTTAGAGCGGTTCACATGGATTTCATGGCCTTCCTCACCGCAACGCAGAATCTGGCTTTCCTTATTGCTGGCATTCTCGTAGCAGCAATCTTCGTCGTCGAGTTCCTAGGAACTATGATCGGGTTCTCCTTAAGTCATCTAGGACCTGACTTCCACATTGACCTAGATCATGATGGCACACCTGATCACCTTGAGGGTGCGGGCCTTATGGCTTGGCTCAATCCTGGTGGCGTGCCGTTTATGATCTTCCTCACGTTGGGGACCACTATCTTCGCGATAGTGGGTTATGCGATTCAGGCTGTGAGTTGGTCTAACACCGCTTACCTTCTGCCTGGATTGGTCATTTGGCCAATTTCATTCCTATTGACGCTCATATGCGTTCGACCTTGGACCCGCTGGATCAACCGGGTTCTACCAAGGGAAGAAAGTAGCGATGTCAGCCTTAGCAGCCTTGTTGGTGAGTCTGGCGTAGTGACTGTGGGCCCTGTAACCAAAGAGCAATTTGGTTTCATCAGGGTTCGCGACAAGTTTGGCACTGATCATTCGATCCAGGTCGCAGCAAACAATGATGAGGTGTTTGCGATTGGTGCCGAAGTTCAACTAGTCGGACCTCACCCTACTAACCTGTATGCGTATCTAATCCGCTAACTGGAGAAAACCATGTCTATCAAGTTCATTGGCTTGCTAGTCGGGCTGGCGGTCGTAGGATTCCTGATCCTCGGCATGATCATCACCCGGCTATATAAGCGAGCTTCCAAAGAGACTGCCTTCGTTCGCACCGGTATGGGCGGCCAGAAGGTGATCAAGGATGGCGGTGCGCTCGTCATTCCAGTCGTTCATGAAACCCTCGATATCAATATGCAGACCCTTCGTCTGTCGGTAAATCGCGGTGGTCAGAACGATTCGCTTATCACAAAGGATCGCTTGCGCGTTGACGTGAATGCTGAATTCTACGTTCGGGTTGCTCCAGATACGGAGAGCATTGCTACGGCGGCTCAGACGCTTGGTCGGCGAACAATGGATCCTAGCCAGCTAAGCACCCTCGTTGAGGGCAAGTTCGTTGACGCCCTGCGCGCTGCCGCTGCTTCGATGGATATGCAGGATCTGCATGAGAAGCGCACCGAGTTCGTTCAGAAGGTCAAGACGACTGTTGCGGAGGATCTGAAGCAGAACGGTCTTGAACTTGAGTCGGTCTCGCTGACCAACTTGAACCAGACTGACATCAGTCACTTTGACGCCAACAACGCCTTCGACGCCGAGGGTCTTGCGGTCATTGCCAAGGTCACTAGTGCGCGCCGCAAGGAGCGCAATGACATCGAGAAGCAGACCGAGGTCGAAATCGAGACCAAAAATCTCGAGTCAACCAAGCGCACCTTGGAGCTCAAGCAAGAGGGTGAATTTGCTCGCCTGGATCAGGAGAAGCAGGTTCAGACTCGTGCGGCAGAGCAGGAATCGCAGCTTGCTATCGCTCGTGCGGAACGTGAACGTGAGGCGGCTGTCGCTGCTGAAGCGGCGAAGCAGGCGTCGGAACAGGCTCGTATTGAGCGTGAACGTGGCGTGAAGGTGTCTCAGACGGAAGCTGACCAGGCCACTGAACTGGCGGCTCAGGCCTCGCGTATTGCGGTTGCGGAGAAGTCAGAGGCAGAATCCAAGGCGAAGGCCAAGGCTGATGAGGCGCGAGCCGAAGCAACCAAGGCTGCTGAAAACGTGACGACCGTTTCGGCCACCGCACGAGCTGATCGTGAGGCGCAGATTGCGGTTATCGCTGCCGAGGGTGAAGCGAAGCAGAAAGCCGCGAGCATCACGGTTCAGGCCGAGGCTGAGCTCAAGGCTGCTGATTCACAGGCCAAGGCCAAGGAACGTCTCATCGAGGCTGACGCCAAGCGTTACGAGGTCGAATCCACGGGTCAGCGTTCGCTCCATGAGGCTGGCAACGTGATCAGCCCCGAGAGCATGAACTTCCAGCTTCGGAAGGCCATGGTCGAGCGTCTGCCTGAGATCATCGAATCGATGACTAAGCCCATCGAGAAGATTGACAGCTTCCGTGTCGTTCATATGAACGGAGGCCTCAACATGGGCCATGGTGCTGCCAATGACGGCGCACCGGCTCTCGATAAGGGTAGCCTGTCGAATCAGATGACTGACGCTCTGCTGAACTATCGTATGCAGGTGCCATTCGTCGACGCGCTGGGCAAGGAACTCGGTATCGATTTCACTCAGGGCATGAATGGCATGGTGACTTCGGCGGGTCTCCCCGTTGAGGTTTCGGATCTGCCGGAAGAGCCCAAGCCCTCGATTCCGACCGAAGCACCTCGGTCTGCCACTACTCGTGAAGCCCCGCTGGCTCCTGAGGATAAGGCAGAGATCCAGAAGCTTGCTGGGATCGCCAACGGCTGATCCTACCCTAGCAGGGCTTTGTAGGGAGGGGTGGCAGAAGTGCCACCCCTTTCCTATCTGAGTCTTTCTGTTGTAGACATTTCGGTAGCGAGCGCTAATACTGACTCTGACATGAGGAATAGCATGACATTACGTATCGGAGGCATCGCAGCTTTGTGTGGTGCAGTTTGTGTCTTTGTGGGTGGTATGGCTGCGTTCCCCTTACATCTTATCGGTGACCTCATGGTCAGCACTCCACTATCTGTGGCAACGGGTGTGGGTATTTGGTATTTCTGGCCTGGCCGCAAACCAGCCAATGATATCGAGACTCTGCTGAACGATCAGGAACTCCTCAAGAATGCGACCGGTCTGAGTAAGCGAGACATCGTCGAGACAATCAGGCTAGTAAGTGATAAGTTGGATCGCATCCTCATGAGTGCTGCTCAGATAAATGAGCCTAAGGTCACACGTCGTATCCAACATCTTGATGCGATTGGTCGGAAGATCATCGACGAGTTCAGGGTGCGACCCATTGGAATCCAGAGGTCACAAACATGGATCCATGCCTACTTGGATCAAGCCATTGAGTGCGTCGACCAATATGCTCAATTACATGGATCGAAGATCCGCAATGACGAGGTGCGACGTCAGATGGTAGAGTTTGACGATATGTTGGTCGAACTCCAGGAGAAGTCGCAGGAATTGCTTGATCTGCTACTGACCCATGATACGACGACCTTCGATGTCAATGTTTCAGTATTTCGTGATATGATGAAGAACGAGGGAATCTAATGACCGAGGCAACTATGACGCAGACCACCCTACCAGCTCTGACTCCTGAGGCATCTCAGGTCTTGGATTCAACCTCGCTGGTTAGTTTGGCGCCGGCAGGCTCAGCGATTCAGATCACGAGTGTTTCTGAAGAGCGAGCCAAGGAGTTGGCTCAGAAGATCAACATCCACGACACACAGAGCATTATCGGCTTCGGTGTTGAAGCCCAGAAGGGTGTGACCCAGCTGAGTGAACAGATGCTTGAGGGTGTGCGAACCAAGGATACTGGCCCGGCTGGTGAAGCCCTCAACCTTATGGTTCATGAGATGCGTGGGCTGGATTTCAGCAAGCTCACATCCAAGCAAGGTTTGGTGGCGAGGATCCTCCACAAGGCCAGCAAGGTCACGCTATTCCTCGAGCAGTATGAAACGGTTCAATCGAAGATCAACAAGACCCAAGCGGTTCTTGATAGTCACCGTATCCAGATGCTTCGTGGAGTGAAGGTGCTTGATCTGCTCTACAAGAAGACCCTCGAACTCCTGTATAACCTGGATGAGCAGATCGCAGCCGTTCAATATAAACTCAACGAGGTCAACGCTAAGGATATCCCCGAGGCAAATGAGAAGGCCCAGCAGACCAAGGATATGGCTGACACCCAAGCGGCTGCTGATTTGATCCAAGCTCGTGATGCCTTGGAGCGAAAGCTTCATGATCTACAGCTGAACCGCCAGATCACCATCCAGGCCCTACCTAGCATTCGTATCGTTCAATCCAACGAAGTCGGTCTTTCGGAGAAGATCCAAGGCCAGATCCTCAACGCTTTGCCTCTTTGGAAGCGTAATATCGCACTAGCAGTCGAAATGGCGAAGACGCAGAATGCTGCCAAGGCCACCAAAGCAGCTAGTGATTTTACCAATGAACAGCTTCGTATTGGTGCGCAGATGCTTCAGCAATCCAACCTAGCGGTTCGAACTGAAATCGAGCGCGGTATGGTTGACATTGACAGCGTCAAGTTTGCCAACGATCAGTTGATCCAGACTATTGAGGATACGATCACGATCGCTCAGGAGGGTAAGAATATGCGAGCCCAGGCGGAACAGGAGCTCGCCCAGGCCGAGCAGAAGCTCAAGGAAACGCTTCTGAGCGCTGCTAATCGACAGGCGAATATGAAGGCTCTCGCGTAATGCGAAAAGCCACCCTTATCCTGGGTTGGTTGTGTCTTATCGGCGCGGTGGAGGGGCCAGGGCTCATAGCTAGCCCACCTGATAAGTTTGGATCACACGTAATCCAAATCGATCACGTCTATGATGGTGATACCTTCTACTTCAGGATGCCCGGTGCTTGGTCAGAGATCAGCATGGTAGGTGTTAGGGTGTTGGGTATTGACGCTCCTGAGAAGCGTGGTCGATGCCCTGCTGAACGCGCCTTGGCAAAAGAAGCCACTATTATGGCTCAACGCTTCTTAAGCCGTGGCCCGGTCACATTACAGCACGTTCGTTGGGACAAATACGGTGGTAGGATTGAGGCTGATGTTCTGGTTGACGGTCAGAGCCTCTCCGAGTATATGATCGACCAGAAGATGGCTCGACCCTATATGGGTGGTCATCGAGACAAAATGGAGTGGTGTCGTTGACTGAGCAGTTTACTCTTTTCTACGGTGGGCCGGCAAGCCAATGGTATGCCAGTGAGTTCACTGTTGATGGAGTGACCTACAACACCGCTGAGCAATACATGATGGCGCAGAAAGCCATCCTTTTTGATGATGCCGATGCCCTAGACATCATCATGAATACCGATAATCCGAAGATCCAGAAAGCCGCAGGTCGCCAGGTTCGAGGTTTCGATAAGGCACTCTGGGAGCAGAACGCCAAACTCTTCGTCTACCGCGCCAATTTCGCCAAGTTCACTCAGAACGCCGACCTTTTGGAATGGCTCATAGCAACTGTCGGTACAGCCCTTGTAGAAGCAAGCCCCTGGGACACCATCTGGGGGATAGGATTGGCAGCTAGTGATCCTCGAGCGCTAGATCGAAAGACCTGGAAGGGCACTAACTGGCTCGGTGAGATTATTACCAAGGTGCGCGCTGACATCATTGCGATGTCGATGATTCTCTTGGAACACCCGTTGGTATCCTAATGGATCTACCTGATCTTTACAAGGATATCGTGAAGCACCTGAGGGTGGTGCGTAATGTGGCCCGAGGTCACAAGGAAGCTCTCGGCACCAATGAGATCCAACACGATTGTATGACACCCTATGAGCGTGGTCGTATGACTCGTTCATGTACCAGGCTCGGAGATAGGATTCATGACCTGATCGGTGAGCCAAGTCAGGCGAAGATTGCCTTCTCGTTCATGACCTATATGGTTGGCCTGGGCATCAATGGCTCCGCTTTCAGCAAGCCGGGCATCGGCACCTGGTCCAAATTGTGGCAGCTAGGCCAGCAATACATCCTGGATGAGAACATCACACATGACCATTTCATCACTATGGTCAGCCACGTGGGTGGAATGTTGGATCAGCCATTAGCTGATGTTCCGGATCGTGTGATGCTCATGAAGCTCTCCATATCATAAGCAAGTGATTTGCCCCGAGTATCGCTAAATAGGCTATACCCCTATAAGGAGAGATACATGGGACGTCCTCTTAACAAGAAGTTCTTCGGGGCCGGTTCGGGCGACCATTTCGTCGTTCTAGCTAAGGTCGGTGAAGACGATGTAGCTACCGCAGAGATTATCGAACAGACCGGCACCAAGCGTTTCGTAGTAGAAACCGAGAATGCTACCGGCGTTTGCGTTCTAGTTGACAAAGATTCTGATGATCTAGCGGCCGGTGAAATGCTTATCCAGGCCACTAACGCAGATGATGAGACTCAGAACGTCAAGGTTATCAAGGGTCGCACAGCCGTTCTAGCTGATGGCACGATCCACGCATGGTCGTTTGATGCTGCGGCAAATGCTCGAGTTCAAGTTATTGCTGGTGAGGTTGAATCCGCTCCAGTCATCACCATCACTAACCAGCCCGGAGATGTCTCTGATGTTACCATTGGTGCATCGGTTCACTTCTACATCACGGCTACCGCAACTGAAGATGCCACCCCAACCTATCAGTGGCAGTCGGCTCCTTCGGGTTCTTCGACATTCACTGACATCGACGGCGCAACTGGCACGGAGTATGACACTCCAGCGGTTAGCGAGGATGACAGCGGCCTGCAGGTTCGTTGTGTGGTTAGCGCAACCGGAGCTGAATCGGTTATCTCGAATGTCGCTACCTTGACAGTCAGAGCCCTTCCAGTGATCACGATCACATCGCAGCCAGAAAGCCAGACGGTCAATGATGGTGAGTCGGTAGACTTCACAGTTGAAGCCTCCGTTACCGAGGATGCAACTCTTAGCTACGAGTGGCAATCGAGGATCGGTGAAGGTGCTTGGCAGCCAAACATTGGCAATGAAGCAACCTATCACATCGCAGGCGCATCGTCTTTGACTACTGGCACGGTCTTCCATTGTATTGTAAGTGCTACCGGTGGAGCAGAGCCAGTTACTTCCGATGAAGCTACCCTCACGGTCAACAATCCAGGCTAATGATGAGCATGGCCTCGAGGATTACTCGAGGCCATGCTTTGACTAAATAGCAGACTTTGGGATTAACAGGAGGAGATCATTATGGGTCGTCCAGTAGACAAGCAATTCTTTGGCCCAGATGCCATCCAATGTATTGCCAACGTGGGCAATGGTGAGGCAGCTGGATATATTGTTAAGCAGACCGCTTCTAGTGAGTTCCTCGTGAATGCCGGTGGTACCGAGAAGAAGTGTCACCTGGTTAACAAGGCCCCTGCTGATCTCCTGGTCGGCGAGATGGTGATTACCGTTCAGCTCGCTGATGATACTGTAGCCACGGTAACCACACTTAAGGGTCACAAGCTCACGACATCGCAGGGAAATCAGGTTGTCTGGAATACTGGTGTTCCAAGCAATCCAGCACCTGTCGCGGTGAGCACAAATGACGACGTGGTTCCTTTCCCCGATGCCACTCCGGTCGCTCCAACTGTTACTGAGAATGGCTCGATTTCGACCAAATTCACGGCCGATAACCGTATGCTCGTAGGCACGGGAAACCCAATCAACAACATGATGATTGCTACTGACGGAGTGATCGAGGTTGCCATCGGCGCTCACTTGTACAATGATAGCAATGTGCCTGCCTCAGTTGATTCCAAGTACACCATGCAGTTGGCAACTGGTATCCAGGATAGCCTGGGCAATCCTAAGGATAACAAGTGGGTCTATGCTTACAGCATTGGCCTGAAGCAGAACCCAAACCTCAAGGCTATCACTGACCTCTACGATGTGACGGCAAGCCTTAAGAAGGATGATGCTGAGGTAGCTACCTTGACTCTAGAGAAGGCTGATGATAGCCTGCAGTTCGTCTTTGGTATCGCGGATAACGATCCAATCACTGATAGCTATGTGGGTACGCACCTAGAAGTCATCCAGAATACAGAGCGTTTCGACTTCATTGATTCCTCGTACACCGATGGTAGCTATTCGGTTTCGTTCACCGCAACCCCAAAGGGTGTTGGTGATCCAGTAACTGCGGCATTTACCGTAGAAGTCGCTGCTCCTGTAGCACCGTAATTGAGAATGGCGGGGAGATCTCCCCGCCATTGTCTTGAGTGAAATTCTGGTTGACACCTGCCACTCCTATGTTAGTTCTGGTTTATCGGAAGACAAGGAGATCGAAAATGGCCGAGGGCAGAACCTACAATATCCCCGCAGTTCGTTTCGATTGGTTCAAGGCCAAGCTAGAGACTCTTGGTCGTAAGGCCAAGAAACTCAACGGTGATCGTCTGTTCTGTACGGTTGTTGGCTTCCACAACGAGGAGGATACTGCCTCGCGTTGGCACGGTCAGAAGATCATGGAGGTCTTCGTAGCCTGCCCCGAACCCAAGCTCGAGGGTTGGGAATTTGTCGCCCGGATCGATCACGCACATGAAGTTGGCAACATCGTGCGCACCACTGGCTTGCGTAACCTTCCGGAGATTTACCGAGATCGTGGCCCCGTTTGTGATCATTGTGGTCACAAGCGTCAGCGGCGCGATACCTTTGTGGTATTCAAGGAAGACGAGGGATTCAAGCAGGTTGGCAGCTCATGCCTTAAGGATTTCTTGGGTCATGGTGATGCTGATCGTATAGCGAAGCTGGCTGAACTCCTGGCCAACATTCACGGTTTCATGCGTGGTTCCTATGATGGCGATATTGGCCTCCAGGATCGCCGCTACATTGACCTCGAGGATTACCTCGCCTACGTGGCTCAAGAGGTTCTCTACTACGGCTTCGTGAGTAAGAAGCTGGCCTACGAGACTGGTAAGGAATCAACGGCTGAGCTGGCCCTGAGGAACTACCATAGCACCAAGGTTAAGCGCCCCACACAACAGCATCATGATATTGCGGCAGCGGCGCTCAATTGGGCACAGAATCTCGACGAGACCGAGACCCAACCGCTGAACGATTACCTCCACAACGCCTGGGTGATCGCCAATACGGTAGCCATTGAAGATCGCAGCACTGGCATTGCGGCCAGCATTGTGGGCGTATATATGCGGAACCAGCAGCCCAAGTCGACTGTAGTGAGCCAGCATATCGGCACGGTCGGTCAGAAGTTGGAGATCGAGTTGAAGGTCATCGATGCGCGCATCCTCGACAGCGGTTCCATCCTTCATACCTTCCACGATGTGGCGGGGAATGTCGTGAAGTGGTTCGCGAGCAACGCTCAGCTGGAGCGTAATCGGGTCTATAAGATCCAAGCAACCGTGAAGGCCCATAATGTCTACAAGGGCAAGAACGAGACGCTGTTGACGCGTTGTAAGGAAGCCCGGTGATTCACAATCGGCTCTGGAACGAGCACACCGAGTCATGGGCCTACATGCGGGAGCTCTACAACATCTTCTTTGAACATACCAAGGATATGAACTACCTGACCAATGGTAATGCCTGGCAGGGTATGAAGCTGATCTCGGATCAATACACCAGGAACCGTGCCGAGTTCCAGTCGCTCAGTGATCCTAATCAAATCCCCGCATGGTTGAAGGTAAACCAACATCGCCTCTTCAATGTGCCACTGATCCAATGCGAGAAAGACCGTAAGCCCACCAAGTTTGATCGCTTCGAGTTCGTGACCTTCAAGGAAGAAGAGCAGCTAGATCACCGGTTCTATTTCGGCAACTCCTCGATAGAGGAAGACATCAAAGGGCCAGGATACCAGGGCGATCTGAGGGTCTACATTCCATACAAGACTCTGAGATACGATGATACAGCGGTCAAGTGGGCCCTGGCTAGCATGGGCATCTACACCTTTGAAATGGTCTACGGTTCGAATGATCAGGGCCGTTACCTAGATGCACTATTTGTCATGCTGGCCAGGGATTGGCACTTCAAGGTTGATTTCGCTGATTGGCAGATCCGAGGTAGTCGGGCTGGTAAACCAAACCCTCTTTTCGATGATCTGACCGATGAAGAATATGATCAGCTCTCCGAAGAGGAGAAGGATCAGGTCGACTTACACGAGCGACTCTGGGAAATTGAAGAAGGCTATCATGATGACGAGGATGATCGGTTATGATTGATCAGATGTCGCCTCATATCGTGGTAAGGATATCATCGACCAAACGGATTGCCAATCTCCGTCGTTGGCTCACGGATAAGAATCTCCGTCTTGGTGAGGATTACGAGTATTATGGCAAGTCAGGTAAAGAGACGATTGCCTTTGGCTTTCCGGAAGCCAGGAAGCAGATGGCTTTCATGTTCAAGTTGACCTTCGGTGGCCAATAGAGTAGAGCCATCCTATGGATCGAATTACTACAGGTGAGCCTTACGGTAAGTTGATTCATCGCCATGTCAGTCGTAAATGGCAGACACCTGAACTCAAGGAATGGTGGTATTCAAAGTTCACTATGAGCCTGCGCAAGAAACTAGCCAAACTACATCATCGCCAGAATGGTCTTTGTATCTTCTGTGGCTGTGAAACCTGGCTCGCCATTGAGGGCGTAAAGAAACAGAACCCACCACCTGGAATGCTATTAAAACAAATGGCTACTGCGGATCACAAGATTCCTCAGAGTCTCGGTGGCACTAACCGGATGACCAACCTGGCCATGGCGTGTATCCGTTGTAACAATGATCGACAGACCACGCCATTTGAGGAATTTCTTGAAGTTCGTCAGGATCCAGTGAAATGGAAGGCTCGCAATCGTAAGCTCACCGCCAAGTATCAACAGAATGCGGCCAAGCGTAAGAAGAATTCAGAGGCTCGCCGTAATGCTTTGGTCTGGAAGCTGGCGGTGTTATTCTACCTTCGGCCCGATCTTATACCAACCGAAGAAGATATGGCAAGAGAATACGAACGACGAGCACGATACCGACGCCGATAACTGGTTGACACTCACCAGTCTGGTGCTAGATCTAGCCTTGAGACAACAAGGAGATCGACGTGCTGAATAAGCTGATGACACCGGAGACGAAGAAGCTGAGCAAGGCCTTTGACATGGCCGGCTTCGAAATCCGTTTCGTCGGCGGCTGCGTTCGGGACGTTCTGCTGGGTGTTGAACCCAAGGATGTGGATTTCTGCACTGACGCCACTCCTGACGAGATGCGCGATATCGCGGTAATCAACAAGTTCAAGTTCCTGCCCACTGGCATCGATCACGGCACCGCAACCATCGTAGTTGATGGTGAGCCCTTTGAGGTCACCACCCTGCGCGTTGATGCGGAGACTGATGGTCGTCATGCCAAGGTCGAGTTCACCAGGGATTTTGAACTGGATGCCGAGAGGCGTGACCTGACCATCAACGCAATGTCGATGGATACAAAGGGCAATCTCTTCGACTATTTCGGTGGCCAGGAGGATCTGAAGAACAAGGTCGTGCGGTTCGTCGGTGATGCGAAGACGCGCATCGAGGAGGATTACCTGCGTATCCTGCGTTACTTCCGTTTCGCGGCTCGGTTCGATGCACAGATGGATCAGGAGACGCTGGATATCTTCAGCGATCCTGAAGTGCTGGCTGGTCTGAATCGAGTTAGTGTTGAGCGGTTCTGGTTGGAGATGTCAAAGCTGCTGACCTATAGCGCTCGGGTGCGAGTCATGGAGGCTATCTTTGGCACTGGCGTCAATGCTTCGTTGAATCTGTTTCGGTTCGAGCCCAATGAGCTGAGCCGGGCCGATGATGCGGTGGCCGCATTGGCAACGCTGATCTCGAGCGACGACGAGGAGCGGTTCTTCCAAATCTGGAAGATGAGCTCTCCGGAGGAGGCAAAGGTTCGCAACATGATCCGTAACCGCGGTGGGTTCCTGGATGAAGTGCGCGTTGAGGTCATGCTGACCCGCGATAAGTTCCCCAGGGATCACGTGGTGAGCCTGGCTCTGGTCGCCAGTGAGCCCACGCTGGCTCAACATGCTAGGGATTTTGTTGTTCCGACCTTCCCCATTACGGGTAAGGATCTGATGGGTGTTGGTATGGCTCCAGGCCCACAGATGGGTCAGCGCCTGCGTCGGATGGAAGCAGCCTGGGTTGATAGCCGGTGGAACCTGGCCAAGGAAGCCCTGATGGAGATCGAGTAATGGCTCGAATCACCTTCGAGGAATATCAGGCCCAACTGGAAGAGCGCACACGCGAAAGCATCTGCGTCATTCTGGTTGGGTTTGATCATATGATCAAACAGACTGATCCTCAATGGCCCGATACCTTCCGTTGGATAGCGGGACCTGAGATTGAGGCGTTCTTCAAGCGGCACGGGATCAAGAAGCTCGTGATTCGCAATTCCGATGAGCCCAACGAGACGAGCTACTATTTCTCCAAAGATCACGCGGATATCGCCACGCTTTTTAAACTAACCTTTGGCTGAACAATGAGTGAGGTTCAATTCATCATTAGGGTTGATGATTCGACCCTCCTCGACCACAATGCGACTCTTCGCACTGAAGTAGTGGAGTGGCTGAACGATGTGGCAGGCCAGGTGAAATGCGATCGCCGGCACGTTCATTTCATAACCAGCCCACCCAATTGGTGGTATGAACGTCATCCTAGAACTGATATCGGATTTACCACGCTCACTAGGATGGCTATTCAAGCGGAGCAGACCTGGGACGTATTCACGTTCATCGATCCGAAGCTCGCCCTCTTATTCAAACTGGCCTGGTTATGACATTCAATAGCAAGATGGAACCTGGTCCTTGGTATGCTGATGGTATTGAAGTTGGTGTGGATGATGTGCCAGAGGATGACCTCCTCTACACTGTTACCCTACGAGCTAATAACAGGGCTATACGGCGTGATGATGTCTACAACATGCCTGTGCCTAGCTTGGCCCTTACAACCTGGCTTAAAGCTAGGAATCGTGCGGATGAACGGATTCGCATGTCGCAATATGAGTTGATCGATGATCAACAAGGTGAGCCTTATTTCGTAGTTCACTTCCACTTTGAGGATAAGGATCTCGCTATGCTCTTCAAGCTGGTATGGGCATGATTAGGGGATATCATACACTCACTGAACTTGAGAACCAGGTTCGATCTCTCGTAGATAGGCTCGCTCTAACCAAGGATACCAAATACCATCGAGGAGCTCGCTTTGATTACAAGATCCAGCCAGACTGGAAGGCCATGTATAAGTTCAGGAGAGCCAACACGGCCAGACGCACATGTCTGCTGATCAATTGGTGTGACAAGCATTGCCAGGGTGATTACTCATATGATGGCCTGCCCGTAGGATTTAGCTTCAAGGTCAAGAGCGATGCCATGCTATTCAAGCTAGCTTGGGGTTGACACTTAACAGGAATATGGTAGACACCTGGTATGTATGATATTGAAGTGATCGACGGCCACAATTACGCGATAATCAACGAGGGGTCACCCTCGTATGAATTCCTGAAGGCCATGAACGCCAAGCTGGTCATGAAAAAGCTGGCAAGTGAACCAGGCGAGAAGATCTACCTGACCGCCAGTGAAGTCGGCCAACTTTGCCGAGGCTTCCAACGCAAAGACCTCAAGCGCCTGATGGATGTGGATCTGATTGAATATGATCGTGAGCGGGTCTTTGAGGTATCAACCTCGACCTCCTACTATGAGGAATCCTACACCTTCACAGATTACGGCCTCGAGGTGATGAAGTTTATCAAGGCCGAAGGTGGTGATGTGGAGATCCGCCTCAACTAGCGATTATCCCCAAGAGGGTGATCTGGCACTACATCACAATCGCGTTGGATACAAAGCATACAAGCGTTGTAAGGCCGGGCCGCACTGGTAATGGCTTGGATCAGACTTTCTCTGAAGTCAACGAAAGCGGAATACAGACTGGTGTTGATCATCTGACTAATGATTGGTTCGAGTTGACCATTGTAGTAACCTGAACCAGAGGGTATAGCCATAGACCTGATCACATCAGCAAGTGCATCAGCGTCTACGTATCTCTTTTCTTCAACCATACTTCCCAGGCTCCTCCGCCCCTTAAACTGTTGATCGATCTAACATGGGGATGATCAGCAAACCATCGGGGAAATTCATCATGAATCTGGCCACTAAGGCCAGTGATCACAATGACGTATTTGAAACCCTTCAGATACGCATCCTCGACATGTGACTTAGCTCTGACATACGCATCGTGTAAGAATGCCCCGTGGAGGTCCAAGACGGGCCTAAACGAGCTATTAAGTGGTTGGGGCTGTTGAACTCTGGATAGGGTCTCTACGGGGCTCACAGGGGAAGAGTCGAGGGGGCGAATAGTCTTGGTGACCCTCCTCCAAAGTTCACTCTCCTCCTTAGTGAGCTTCCGCATTAGCAACCCGCATCCCCGCGATAGATTTCATCCTCGACTTCTGTAACATCAGGGTTAGGGTCTGTCAGCTTTGATATTGCTTCATCGACTGACATGAAGCCTGGCGTGGGTTCAGGGGCTGGTTCATCAGCCTTTGCCGGTGTCACAACGTCAATGCTGTTGAAGGCCCATTCCATATCATGAACCACAAAACTACTATCTCCATAATCCAGAGTTAGATCATACTTTGTGAGCTCCAAGCCATTTGGTAGAAGGCCGAAATACACTCCATCTTGGCCACCATCCATCATCTCAAGGATGAAGGTCTTGGATAGGCCGAACCTTTGAGCAGCGATGAATGCCTCGCCCTGGATGGTAGCGCGTATCTTCGTCTTGATCTTCTGGTTCACAAAGTCAATGTCAATGCGGTAGATGTTCTGGGTCACCAATGGATCACATTGAGCAATCCGAAAACGGTATCTGTAGAGTGGCGCTATAATGCCACTCATCTTACCTCCACCCAGGGGCACACCATATTTGGATAGGTTGGTCATAAGAGTCTCCTTCAATATACACCCTATTTAACTGGCCTATAAACCACGCATTTATTGACTCTGGCTCACCAGTTCTGTAGATAAGCATATATAGAGGCCACCGACTCACCCCTCTCAAAAGATTCTGCGTCGCAAGAAGAGCCAAATGGCCAAGAGAGCAGAAATGCCTAAATATCAATCGACAAAGACCTACGGCACTGATCGTGGTCTCTCCTGTTGCTTTCGCCAGTGGAAAGCAGATCATTCCCATTGTTCCACTCTTCATGGATACAGCCTGGGCTTTAAGTTCACCTTTGAGTCTGAGACACTTGATGAAAAGAACTGGTGTTTTGATTTCGGAGGTATGAAGCCGATCAAAGCCTACTTGGATTACATGTTTGACCATACCATTCTGGTAGCGGAGGATGATCCAGCTCTTGAAGTTTTCAAGACTCTGGCGGCATTCTCGACAAAGGAAGAATTCAACGGAACAACCGATCATATTGGCTACCAGGAACCAACCCCTTACTCTCTAGGTCGGGTTTGTGATCTCCGTATCGTTCCTGGAGTGGGTTGTGAGCTCACGGCTAAGATGGTTTATGAGAAGACCGTTGAACTGTTGGAACAGATGAAGACTGGTGATCTAGGCCGTTATACGGTCAATCCAGATGTGCGCCTAGTCAGCGTTGAATGCTTTGAGCATTCTTCGAATAGCGCCATCTACTATGGTGAGAATGACCGAAAGGTTTTCGCCGTTGATGTTGGTAATCAGACTACTGAAGACCTAGCTTTCTTCACCAAGAAATTGGCAGAGGGATTAGCCGTTCCACCACTTGGTGAGTAATCCACATACACTAGAGACAAAGACCCCCGCCTAAGGCGGGGGTCGTCCTTTCACGTTAGAGTCTATGGGCAAACCCTATCTACCGCCGGGTAGACTCGCAAACACATGGGCTCCGATACGGATCTTATTAACTAAGCGTTGGGTCCAAGAAAACTTCAACCGTGCCTGGTAGAAGAACGTAGAACCATCCGTAGGGTCATTCACTTTCTCCCCACTAATGAGTAAGACCGCTTTGCGTTGGCTTTCGAGCCATGCTGCCTTCTCATGTGGAATTTGTGCTCTCAATGGCCACCTAGTCCAAGAAAATTGCCCTGGAGACCACACGACATCGCATACAGTATTGGCATTGAATGCGTCATGGTGAGTTCTGTTTAGGGTAACAAATCCAACTGCCCATTGATCTCGAGAAGTTCCTCCTCGGATCTCATGATAGATGTTGAGTGCCATACACAACATCTGATCCTGATCGGTCGGGTCGGCTTGCTCAATTTGTGGGTCTATATCCCCTTGAGCCCTGACCGCACTGAGTAGCGCTTGGTATCTAGGTAGTGTCTCCGCTGCGGCTTGGTTGGGCGTTAGCCATAGAGACATGAGGAGCACCAATGCTCCTAAAAATTTCAACCATCACCTCATTCATTGTTAATCCGATCTCCCCTTATACCCTGGAGAAGGGTGGTCCGTCAACTCAGCTTATAGGTTATGTCTATCTTCCAAGCTGAGTAGTTGTTCTCCTACGATGAGTTTGAAGAGCAACACGTCGTTTAATTTATCCAGGTAGAGGAACGTTCTGGGGCTGGTGACGAGTTTTACGGGGCCGGATAGCTTATCCAGTTCGGTTAGATTCTGAGGATCCAACCCCCACTTTGGGTCTTTGAATCCAAAACGATAGCCATACTCTCCGTAGAACTTCCCCTTGGGGCGAGGTTTGGGGAGGCCGAGATGCCAACATGTACGATCAACGATACGCACATGATTGAAGGTGAACATGACCTGATGGCGGATGAACCAGCGAAGAACCTCAGGATCGTTGGAGAAGACGTTGAACTGATAGATTCGCTGATTGGATTGTAGGGCGATATCCTTGGCCATCAGATCGCTAAGGATGAGATCCTTGACCTGTTGCCAATCACCCCAATGAGTGATTTTCAATGATATGCCAAGGCCATAGGCGTACTGACCGAAGAATAGCGGTCTGCGCACTGTTTCGATCTGTGAATCCTCTACAAGATAACGTGCCATCAGTGCATCGCACGCCTTTTGGATTCTTTGTTCAAACGTCCAAGGCATACCCACCATGTAGCATTAGGTTGGGTTAAGGGCAAGGTATTTACCGCGTTGACACCTGGCTCATAGGTGTTAAAGCGGAGAGAATAAGGAGTTACGATGGCTTTGGTTGATCCAGAACGACCGGAAGATCAGATGGCTTTACTCGATGAAGCCAGCATCTACTTCCTGCGAGCAATCAAGCAGCATTATACCCGAGATACATCACTTGATGTAATGGAAGCCCTTACGCCCATTCTGGGTAAGGATTGGAAGGGGCGGATCATCTTTGGTCTGATGGCGAATAAGCACCAGGCCATTAGGGCTATCAGTATTAACCGTATGACTGCCCCTGCACTTGTGAATAAGATCAAGGCAATCAAGGAAGTTCGAGCAATCAGTCGGTTGGGTCTCGTTGAAGCTAAGACTCTTGTTGAGGCGGCGTATGAGCGCTCACAGGTTGTTAAGGTGGCTGAGCAGCCCGAAACCATGTCTCAGGATAGTTGGAATCTGATCCTAAGCAATAGTATCAACGCCATCAAGGATGCTGGCTTTAGAGTGGAGATCTCATGAGCATATTGGCTAAGGTTCGTTCCGACCTCATGAAATCAGGTCTGAGCGAGGCTGAAGTTCTCGCGAATAGCGGTGGCATTCAGGGTATGTTTCAAGAGCTTCAGGATCTCAAACGCGAGATGAACGAGGCCAAGAAGAAGGCGGCCGATGAAGCCGCCAAACCATATCTCGAGGCCTTGGAAGCGCTCGAGAAGCGTTACTCAATTTTCGTGAAACTATCGGCCAGAGATTCGAGGAAGTAAGGCAAGATCATGGATAACAAGAGCATCAAATTCCCCGCCCGCCATTACGTGGGCTTCCAAGCCAGACCAAGTCAGGATGAACTCCCCCTGGGCTTCATGACTCCTGATGGTACGGATAAAGCCGCGGAAAAGCGCAAGGCAACGGTGGATAATTGGGCAAAGGGCGGTGGCTATTATGCTCGGAACGAGGCAGAGGATAAACTCCCCGCCCAATCCTACGAAAACAAGCCGATGATCGGCTTCAAGATGGGTCGCAATGTGCGACACGGATATGGCTGGGGTCAGGGCAACGTCAAGTGGCGTATCGAGGATCCTCGGGGCTTTGAGCTCGAGATTACGAGCCCCAACTTGGCCCAGATCATGGCCTTCAGCACAATCGAAAAGGGTGAGATCCTCGAGGAATGTATCTGGGCACGCCTTGGTGCGGAGAATATCCTCGTCCCCGTGGATAGCGATGTCTATAAGAATACCGTTCGCAATACCGAACGCATGGCGAAGACTGCCAGTATGCGTGACATCAAGATTGGTGATTCTGCGGTGCTTCAGAACGGTGATGAGGGCGTCTATTACGGTGCCTTCTACATTGCGAATACCGACAAATACGGTTCCAATTATTCGCACCAGCTGAGCTTCAGCGGCAAAAAGCGGCACGTTTTTCTCATGCAACATCCTGGTGCCGATGGTCACGAGTCGGTGAAATTCTTCAAGGCGGTCAGCGCTCCAAAACTCTCGGAGCTCTTCGAGGGTAAGGCTATGACCCATGAGGAAGCGGAGAAAGAGGTCAATCGGCTAGTTCAGAAGGGCGTGGCTCTTAACGAGGCCGGTCAGAGCTACCAGGAAGCCATTGGTGTCTCCATTGATCCAATCACTAAGGATGACTTCGTAATGACCGAAGAAGCCATCACGTATGACGAGTTGATCAAGGAAGCCGAGGAGATGGAAGGTGCGGAGGCCTATATCCGCCAGGGCAATCTCTCCTACGCTCTTCGCTACCTAATACCTGGCAATTCATTCGCAGACTTCCGAGGGCATTTGGTCTACGTTCCGGTCGAGGAGTGGGAAGCCAAGAAGTCAATGATGCCAGGTGGATCGAATCATAATCCACAGTATCACAGTAACCCCAAGCATTGGCTCTTCAATTGTGTGGTCATGAATCCAGGTGCGTGGAGTCGTGGAAGCCTCACACCAGTGACCAAAACATCCACCCACGGTAGTGGATATTGGGCTTCCTCTCGACAGGAACCAGTTACAGAAACCATCGACCCGATGGTGGAGGATCTACCGACCTTGAAGCGCTTCCGAATGACTGCAAAGACCAAAACTGGTTGTGAGGTCGTCTTCTACCGCTGATGAAAATGGGTGGCATTGCTGCCACCCATTCCTTAGAACTTGACCTTCTTCAAGGCCTCTACCTCTTCACGATAGATGGCCTTGCGGCGTTCGGGGTCTTTGAGGATCGCCTTGTATTCCTTGATGTCAGCTTCAAGCAATTTGATCTTAGCCAACACATCAGCGTAGGCGTCTTTGGTCCAACGATGAGCTGGTAGATTGACTATGCGGTCAATACGCTTCTCATCTAGCTTCAACTTGGTTGTGACCTTGCTGACATCTAGATCCAATGAAGCACGGTCCTTGATACCGCCCAGGCGTGCTGGTAGCTTATCATCAAAACACAGTTTGACGCCCTTCCAGAAGCCCAGTTCATAGTCGTTCTTGGCTACTAGGTTCTCATATCGCACCTTATACCAGCCAAGCCGCCATTCGACGAAATCCTGAATGAGCTTCTCGGCGCTATCATACTGACGAATTGATGAACCGTTCCAATCAATGACCACGATACGCTCGCTCTTCTTCTGCTTGAGCTTGAAGTAGTCAATGGCCCGATTCACATTCCAACCTCTGGCTGACCCTCTGGGTAGCTTGATCGTAATATCAATGGCATCAGTGGAGCGATCCGTGTACATCGAGATACGATTCTCATCCTCATACGTGTTGAGTCGTTCTTTGAACTTCTCGAGAGTCAGATCAGGTGGAAGCTCAGTGATCTTGATCGTGCTGGTGTCTAGGATCTCGAGCTTACCAGTAAATTCCCATGAGTTCTCCTCAAGGTGTTTCACACCAATGTCATAGAGCTCATATGATGGAGCGATCCTCTTGAGCTTCTTACCATCCAAGACATCGAGAGTGGCCTGAACTAGGTTCTTGAAAGAGCGGGGAAGGATCTCCGTACTCCAGCCCACTGCGATACCCGAGACGCCATTGAGCAATACCGTTGGTATAAGAGGAAGGAAGTGTTGTGGCTCGATGGTTGACCCGTCATAGTTCTCCTTGACTGGCACGATATCCATATCAGGAAACATCAACTCCTGAGCGGCCTTGCCCCGCTTAACATAGGTATAACGGGGGGCTCCAATTCCATCAACAGGAGCAACACGGGTTCCGAATGACCCAATACCATCTAGGAGTGGCACGTTGTTGACATAGGGTGCGGCGAGCATCGAGATCGAACCAGCAGCACTCTGGTCACCATGCAAATAGAGCCCACTCGATATCATTTCTCCGGCCAATGAAACGGTCTTGATCTTATCCTGGCGGCTCTTGACCAACCATAATGCTTTACGTTGGGCGTCTTTGAGCCCATCAGCAACCTTTGGAATGGCGCGTGACTCACAAACGTAGATCGAATATTCTCGAGAGGTGTCTAGGATATAGTTTGAGCTATTCTGGGTCATTGAGTTGGCCTCTGTTTATCTGTGCAGTTTACTTAGCACACCAGAGTCAAGTCAATATCTGGTTATGACCATCTCGCCTTAAACAAAAGGGCTTCCTTGACATCCTCGAAATCCAGATAAGCTCTCCAGCCATCGCTGACCTCAATGACTGGATAGAACTGACGACCGAAAGCCAATTTGCACCATTCCATGAACTGAGGGGATGGTCTGTAGATTTCTTTATCATCTAGAGCGATGATATTATGAGCGGGTACACTGACTCTTATGGCCACCTTGAACTGCCCCAGAAATTGGGCTGTTCACCACCCCAAGTGAGCTTAAACATCAAGACGTCTGATTTCCTCGCGAACCAAAGAGCTGGCGGCTTCTTACCCCCAACCTTGATCCGGCCCATATCGGCAATGAATTCTGGCCTGAAACGCTTGGTGCGGATCATATAGCTAACCGCCGCTATTTCGCGACCCATGACCTTCTTAGGAGTGAGACTACCCAGCCAAACGGCTATCCTTGTATCGAACTCATACCAGGGCCAATCAGGATCTATTCCAAATCGACTGGTCGTACAATACCGGTAGAATTCAGGTACATCTACCCGCCAGGGTCTTAGGGGATTACGCCACCATTGCCTACGAATTTTCATCGGCCACCAAAGGTCATCTTGAACAGCACCGCCTCGCTCACTTTATCAAACCAAAACAAGCCATCAATGTGGCTCCAGTGATGCTTACAATGTTCCTCACACCAATCCTCCAGATCATTAACCCAGAGCCAGTAGGTGTTGCGATTCCACGGATCATTGGGTGCGAAAACTTTGACCTTAACGGCATGGCGATAACCCGTGCGAAGGCCCTTATACCCTCGAGGGGGATTCCAAGACATAGCGATACTCCAGGAAGCGTGATTGCTTCCTAGTGTTCGCTGTGAAGGGCCTTACGATCAATCATAAACCTCGAATAGCACCTTATCCAATAAGTTCAACCTTGAGTATGGTGATTCGACTACCAGGCTTTTGCTTTTCGCCCCATCTAAGAGCGGCATTCCGAGCCTGACCCTCGCTCATATGATATCCCCAGAATACCAGATCGGTATCCTCATTCACGGTATCATGCATCAAGGTGATCTTCCAGAGCTTACACTGATTCATATCATCCATTCGCTAATTTGAAAAGCATTGCGTCATTGGCATCGGTAAAAAGAACCTGCGTGATGTTGAAAGGGTTAATCCTGAACTCACCTTGACAATTACCAGAACACCAGGCTTTAGCAAACTCGGTCATTTCCACTACCAAGTCAGTCATCCCCATTGGGCATTTACCCCTAGCCATCGCATCATCCAGGATATGACGACACATTGAACTTCTGAGGCCTAGATCAACCTGATAGGTAAAACGGTAAAGGTCATCCATCATAGGCTTCCACCCCAGACTAATTTGAATGCTGCGGCATCTTGGTCACTTTGGAAGTAGACCTTATACTGGTTTCGCTGGATGCTATTGAGTAAGGAATGATAGGGGTGATCCTCCGTACCAATCCTTGGCATCACACCTTGGCCCGAGATAACGACTGATTCTTGGGTCATCCTCTCTAGCCAGTCTCGGAGGTCATGATGGTTATCCTCCTTCATCTGGATGTGGAAGCTCGTAGCTCCCTTGATGTCAAGGTACCATTTGACCTGATCCTCTCGATCAACGATATAGATGCGTTGGTTCAGATCTGCCATTGGTTTTCAAATGCTTCCGCGTCATCATGATTCTTGAACCATGCGGTAACTTCATAGGATCGACCAATGCCGATTCGTTCTGGTTGAAACTCAACTACCCTATACTGCATGGGGCCCTTTAGGTGCTCTCTACACCAATGAACTATGAACTCCTCATCAAACACACCACGCTCGAATTCCTTGATACGCTTATGTGGCATGTGCTTAGGTGGTGTTCCGTTTCTATGTACTGTCCCCATCTAATGCCTCAACTTGAAGATGATCGCCTGCTCCTTCGTCTCGAAGGATAAGCCCTTAATTTCGTGATTACCCACATAGTGAAAAGCTACCGTATGGGTGATTCGCATCTCCATGAGTATTTCCCAGGCCCGATTGAAAGCATCACTCTTAAAGGCAAGTGGTGGATTGAACTCTATGTACTTTCTAGTGGCCCGCTCGGGCATGAATGCCACCTCAATTTGAACATCATCGCATCCTGCGGTTCCGCGAATGTGATATTGATTGCGATCTGGGTGTGGCCCATGCCGTAGGCCTTTATTCCACTAGAGTGACACCACTCCTCTAGTGCGTCAATAATTCTGGTGGCAAAGACCTCCCAGGATTTCTCCACGTCATTATCGATCAACCTGAACTGCAGACCAATTGAATTGCCGATAGCTTTGATCTGTCTGTCATACCTCATGAAGGAGAACGTAATCACACGCCACCGAAGGCCAATTTGAAAGCCATAGCATCGGCCTTATTCTTGAATCTCCAGCTGTAGCGAATGCTGGTGTAGTGAAGGCGAACCCTCACAGGGTTGAGGCCCTGTGGTGCATTGGTCTCAACTTTGCGTTCATAACCCCAAGTCTGGCCCAGGTCACCAAGTTGATCTCCACACCATTGATTGACATCCATCATCTGCATGAAGTCATCTTCAACAGGCGTAGTCTGGTATTCAATCCAATGGGGGAACTGGTAGTCGGGTAATTCCTGATAGGTCAGCTTCATTTACCTACTTATCTGTCCCAACTGAGCTTAAACATCAAAGCATCATTGGCATTCTTGAATGTCAAAGCGTAGGTAAGATGGAGATAATGGGTAGTTGGGTCATGAGCCTTACCATTGAAGCACCAACCAAATTGGTCATTATCCAGATTCGCTATGAATTCCATGTAGGTTGGCGCCTGCTTACCTACATTCTCTTCAAGCCATCCGACGGCTTCTTGGCTCAGGATATCGCTGTAACGATTCAACCAACCCAGACTGTCAGATACTGGTATGTAGATCGTAGTCGTTTCGTAGGTCATTCACCACCCCACGTTAGCTTAAAGAGCATAGCATCATTGTGGTTTTCAAACCAGAACCACATGCTTGGTGTGGTCACTCCAAGGGTGTCGAGGATCTCACGATCAATTTCTCTTTGAAGGTCGCGCGCCAAAGCATCAGTAATCATCGCTTCTAACCAATTCGAATCATTGGCTTTGCGTGGATTGGGTATCAGACCATCAGCTATATCAATACTGCGTTGATAGACATCATCATCGATCAAGACCTTATCATGAGATCTCGCGTAATCGCCTTGGCAGTTTTCTCGGCACCATGTATCAACCTCCGTAACATCGTCATGATAGACTGACACTCGAACACCTTGACGTTCGAGTTTAAGCCATCTCTCGGCTGTTGCTCTGTCATGGAACTCGGCGTTGATCATTGGAATCTGGCTCATATTAGCACCACGTTAATTTGAAAATTACGGCCGCATCTGGATTTCTGATCTCCACGCAAGCAGACCAGCTATAAAGAAGGGGTGGCATGTGATTGTCGCCGAGGTGATGGAAGGTTACCATGTAATCCCTGGTGAGCTTATAACCTCTATCATCAAACCAACTACCAAACAGATGGCGGATTGCTTTGCGACGATCATTCGCTTTAGGATAATGGTAGTGAAGATCAGGATACCTTCCATCTTCACCACATTCAATCTGAAACAGTTTCTCCAGGTAGACCATCATCCCCACGTGAGTTTGAATAGCAGAGCATCGGCCTCATTGAGGAAGGCGAAACCCGTTCTCCCCATCACATTAACGGGTTTGGGTGGAGAAGAGCAATTTACTCGGCACCATCGCATAAGCACCGCCATACCCTGGTTGATTTCATTGGTAGTGTATCTGGTAAACATGGCAGGATGGATCACACCACCAATTTCAACAATGCGATCCACACTGATATAGGCAACGATGTCAGTTTCACTTGGAGTGTACCAGATGGTCAACCAATCTCGATATGGCACTTAGAGGCCACCAAACTTCAATTTGAGGAACATAGCCATCTTGGGGTCTCGAACGCAGACTTGTATCGCACCCTTGCCTTTGTGGGTCGTTTCACCCCTCACATACCAATCATAATCCTGAGGTCTTTGATACCAATCCAGGCCAAATGCACGGCGTTCTCCCGCGTTCCTGTCTAGCCATTCCTTGATGCCAGGTTTGATCTGAGTGACCCATTTGTCTTCTGGATCAGGTTCGTAGAAGTCATCCTTCGGTATATAGACATTAGCATAACCATCGGCCTTATCTGGTTCATCCTTCCAGAATTCCTCTGGGTCAACTGGCTCAGTTGGAGTCAGATCCAGATGAGTATTCCAGTTCTTGGGGGTCTTTGACCAAGACCAGAGGTATGGAATGTCTTCTTCATTCTCTTCCATTTAGAGCCCGATCCAGGCCTTTCGATCATCTGACCGCTTACTGTTGAAGATCAAATCCAGTGTCTCCTCCATCTTGCCATCATCGACTACTGGATAGACCTCTGGGTTCTTGAGTGAATATTCCCAATCCTCACGAGTCAAAGTGCCAAGACCTTTAGCTCTGGTAATGGTCCAACCGCTATAGGCTTCAGGGCTGAAATCCTGGTAGTTATGAGCATACCAGTATTTGCGCGTCTTACCCCTCTCCGCGATGATGAAGGGCGTGCGGAAGATGTGAACGAATGGGTGCTTTGGATCCTGAAAGAGTTCTGGCCAATAGGTGTGGAAGAAGTTGATCAGCAGGGCACCGATGTTGAGGCCGTCTGGGTCCATATCATGGGCCACATAGACCTTGCCATAGCGAAGATCATCCAATTTGGCCTTCTGGCCAATTACCAAACCCAGGCAATTCATGATGTCACCGAGTTCCTTGTTATCGATGACCTTCTTGGGTGATTCTCCATTCACATTGAGCACCTTACCCTTCATGCCTAGACCACCATGAAGATCAGGATCTCGGCAACTCCCCATACCCGAGATAGCGCTCTCACCTTCGGCTAGGAAGAGGATACACTTGGAACGATCCTTACCAGTGGCATCCATGAGCCTTGGAACCTTATTGCGGAGGTTCTTCTTCGCCGCCTTCGCGATATCAGCGGCATCTTTCTTCATCGTGCGCTCAGCACAACGCTTGTAGATATCCTCAATCCAGTCTCGGTTCTTACGGATGAACTCCTTGTAGAGATCTGGATTTTCGAGATGAGCCTTGATGATCCTGCTGACTTCCTCGTTAATCAGGCGGGTTTTGCTTTGACTATCGAAGTTAGGGCCATGCATGTTGGTGATGTTGTAGATGAGTACACCTTCGGTGACATCTGAGCGGTTGGGTTGGAGGCGACGTTTCTTTGATTCACGTTCAAGAGCGGTAAGGAGATTACCATAGAAGAGACGGCGGAAGGTCTCGATGTGAACACCACCATTGAATGCTGGAATGTTGTTGACGATCGTATGAACGTGTTCTCCTGATTCGATCCAGTTGGGCACAATCCAGAAGCGACTACGGAAGGTGTCTTCCTTGATCTCAATGGCCATTGGCTTCATACCGGGGAATAAGGTCTGCTCAGGTCGGGGCTTAACCTTGATCTGCTCACCATTGTAGTAGATCTTGATCAGAGGGTTACAGATAGCAACCTCAGTAACTCGAGAGCGGATGAATTCCTCAGGAAGGATCAGATCGGAGAAGACTTCACTGGATAGCTTGAATGTGATCTTCGTGCCATTCTGGCCTTGCCTCTTCGTCAGCTTGACCTTACCAAACTGAAGCGAGTCACCAAATACCGCATTACCCTCGGTGAATTCCTGTTGGAACCTCTCGCCATCCTTCTGGATATCTAGCTTGAAATACTCGGAGCAGAAGTTCACGACACTGGCGCCAATACCATTGGTACCCGCAACTTCGCCTCGTTCTTCAAAGTTACGACCAGCTCTCGCCTCTGTCATAACCAACGTGGCTAGGTGCATCTTATGCGCGTCATCATAGGCGATTGGAATACCCCTACCATCATCCTCAACGCTCATTTCTCGAGTCGTTGGATCATAGGTCACTCTGATCTTACTACCAAAGCCATGACCCACAAGTTCGTCGAGTGAGTTATCGAGGATCTCTCGGAAACCCGTATAGAGGGCTGGAACCCAAGTGGTTTCGACAGGAGTGGGCTTACCATCCACAAATTCCAAAATGGTCTGGGTATGTGGCGCGCGGCTACCCAGATACATTTCCGTTCGCAATCTCGCGTGCGAGTAATCAGAAAGTTTCTTAATGTTGTTTGACATGAACGACCCTTATTCTTTGGTGTAATCTACGGTTTCACCCTCCTGAACGTCAATCTCCAGCTCAGGCACAAATTGATTTATCTTTCTTGCGCTTTGGGGAGAATGAGCCTAATAATTCCTGCTTAGGATGGAGGTGCTCTGTGAAAGCCTATGAGATCATTGAAACCGATGAAAAGCCGCGGCGCGGTTATCAGGCCTTTGAGCTCGATGCGGCAAGTCGAAGCCATTTGGCCAAGATCTTCCCTCCTAAGTTCCCCGAGTTCATTGGTCATCACATCACCTATGCCTTTGGCGTGATGTCTAGTGATCCCCTGCCGGAGGCTTCAAGGATTCAGGTTGTAGGATATGCCTGTGATCCAGAAGGTATTGAAGCCTTGGTCGTATCCATTGATGGTACGACAGAACGGCCCGATGGTAAGACTTTTCATATCACTTGGTCTTTGGATCGTAGCGCGGGTTTCAAGCCAGTGAATTCCAATGATCTTATTGCGAAAAGGGGTTGGTCAAGGATGCGTGGATCGATAAATATTGTCGCCACCGCTAGGTTTTTCTAGGGCATATTACATCAAAGGGTTGAAGCGGTTCTCCTAATCACCCTTTTGGATTCGCTTATCGCACGGCGCGATCTTTTTGGTTAGGAGTTAAGAATGGCAAAGCTTCACAAGCACCTTATCGTTCATGCAGAAGTTGACCGCCCTCCCCTGAAGGAGGATGAACGATTTGTTGAACAATGGCTCACACAGATCGTTCACAATATGGGTATGGAGGTGCTCAAAGAGGCTTCAGCTGAATATTGTGAGCAGGTGGGTAACCGCGGCATGACTGCTGGAGTTTACATCACCACCTCACACATGATCCTCCACACCTGGGATGAATGTGAACAGCCCTTCATCGAGTTCGACATCTATACCTGTAGCGATCTCGATCCGGAGATGGCATTCAAGGCTCTTGAGGTCTTTGGTGCCAAGAACATCTCTTACAAGTTCATCGACCGTTACAATGGTCTGACTGACTTGGATGCCGGCAAGCGCTAAAACGGTTATCCAGCGTGATAAGTAGACAGTCCGCTTCGGCGGTCTTTATCACACTGAATATCTCTTAAAGGCACACGTATGGCATTCATTCTTTTCACCTTCCTCATCGCGATGGCTATCAGTAGTGTCGCGGCATATTTCTCACTTGTTGGTATGGGCACCCTGTTTGCGGCAACATTCTGGGGTGTAGTCATCATGGCTGGCACTCTAGAAGTGGGCAAGATCGTAGCGACCAAATGGGTTCATGCCAATTGGCGCAATCCGAGAGCTCCTTGGTATTTCAGAGGTCTATTCTGTGTTTTCATCGCAGCTCTGATGATCATTACCAGTCTTGGTATCTACGGCTATCTCAGTAAGGGCCATTTGGAGCAGAAAGCACCAATCGCTGGTCTGGAAATTCAAGTCAATCAGCTCGAGGTTCAGATCCAGCAGAAGCAGGCTGAAAATCAGCAACTTCAGACACGCCTGGATCAGATCAGCAGGATCACTGATAAGAGCTTGGAGAAGTCTGGCACTAGAGCCCTTTGGGTTGCGAATAGCCAGAAGAAGGAAGCAGCGAATATCCAGGATCGTATCAACGATAATTTTGATGCTATCAACGCCCTGAATACCAAGTTGGTTCCACTCAAGACTCAAGGTGCGGAGGTGGAGGCCAAGTTAGGCCCAGTCAAGTACGTGGCTGAGCTATTTGGTCTTAAGGATCCAGAATACGCCGTCAGGATCGTGATCTGTATTATCATGGTGGCCTTCGATCCATTGGCTCTGAGCCTCTTCATCGCAGGTAGCATTTCACTTACAGATTGGCGTGAGAAGCGTCAGGCTGAAAAAGCAAACTCTGGTCAGGTGTTACCAAAGGAAGAACTTCAAACCTCCTTACCAATGGTGGATGAGCCTCAGCCCGCTGATTCCATTTTGGAGCAACTCGATCCTATAGAGGGCGAGGGTCACTCGGTTGATATCCAGGATTTCAACAAGGCATTCGATGATGAACGTCGCGAATTTGAGACGGTTCGTTCGGATCTAGAACAGCAATTCATCCAGCAAGCTGCTGATCTGGATAAGCGAGCCACCACCATTCAGCAGGATGAAGAAGCTCTTCAGACGGCTCACCAACAACTCCTTGAAATGGAAGCCCGTCTTACTGATGAGCGTGACCTCCTGAAACAGTGGGAAGATCAGCTAACCCAGCAACAGACGGTCATCAATAATTGGGTACCGCCCTCGGAAGATACCCGGAGTGACAAAGAGAAGATCATCGAGATGCTCGAGCGGAATCCGCAGGTGGTGAATGAAATAGTGAGCGTGGTTGATGCCATGCGCCCACCCTTTAGACCAGGTCTATAATGCGAACTGCTGATCAAGGCTATACGATAATAGGTGGTATCCAGCATACCACTAAATATCGGTAAGCAGAGTTCGAGGTCGCGTAATGAGTGAAACCAAAAAGAATCTGAGCTGCTCTTTCTGTAGCAAGCGACAGGAAGACGTTCAGAAGCTAATTGCTGGCCCTGATGTTTTCATCTGTAATGATTGCGTTCAGCTTTGCGCAGATATCCTCAAAGAGGATGAGGGCGCGATTGCTTCCTTGGGTTTCAAAGACGGTATTCCTAGCCCTCGCCAGATCAAGGAGTTCCTGGATCAGTATGTGATTGGGCAGGATGAGGCCAAAATGGTCATGGGTGTTGCGGTTCATAATCATTACAAGCGTCTGGCCAATCCAGTCGTTGATGATGTTGAACTCGAGAAATCCAATATCCTCCTACTTGGCCCCACCGGCTCCGGTAAGACCCTGATGGCTCGAAGCATTGCGAAGCTTCTTGATGTGCCTTTCACGATTGCTGATGCGACCAGCCTCACTGAAGCAGGTTATGTGGGTGATGATGTCGAGACGATCATCACACGCCTACTCCAAGTCTGTGATAATGATGTATCGAAGGCAGAGCGTGGTATCATCTACCTGGATGAGGTGGATAAGAAGGCTAAGAGGGGTGATTCTGCTTCCATTAGTCGTGATGTCTCGGGTGAAGGCGTCCAACAAGCCCTCCTCAAGATCATTGAGGGTAGTGAAGTTCGAGTTCCAGTAACGGGTAACCGCAAACATCCTAATGCCGAAATGGCGGTCGTAAACACCAAGAATATCCTCTTCATTGTTGGTGGGGCCTTCGTGGGTCTCGACGATATTGTGGCCAAACGCCTCAACAAGAATCGAAGCGGCATTGGTTTTGGGGCGGCGATCCAAATGGCTTCTGATCCAAAGAAAGCAGCTAGCGAGGCTTTCCTCAAAATGGTCGAACCAGAGGATCTAACCAAGTTCGGTCTGATACCTGAACTAGTGGGCCGTCTTCCGGTTATTACCAATCTAGAAGAGCTAGATCAGGATCAAATGGTTAAGGTACTCACTGAACCCAAGAACGCGCTAGTGAAGCAATTCCAGAAGCAGTTCCAACTCGCTGGGGTTCAATTGGAATTCGATGAGGATGCCTTGAGGGCAATCGCCAAGGATGCGATTATCCGTAAGACTGGAGCACGTGGTCTTCGAAGCGTTATCGAAAAGCGCTTGATCAAGGTCCAATTTGATCTACCTGATCTCAAGGCTCAAGGGGCCCATGCGGTTCGAGTAAGTCAGGATGTCATTACTGGTTCGGCCGAACCACTCGTCGTTTATGAGAAAGCGGCCAATGAATGATTGACACCAATTACGCTCGTGTTAATCTCCCCGTTATCTATAGGAAAGGAAGTACTGCCTGTGAGTTCTAATTATGCGGTGAATGACCAAATCCGAGCAAGGGAGGTCAGACTCATCGCCGACAATGGTGAGCAAGTTGGAGTCATTTCAACCATTGAGGCTCGCCGCCGGGCTAATGATGCCGGCTTGGATCTAGTAGCCATCAATATCAGCAACGGGGTTCCGATCTGTAAGATCCTCGATTATGGCAAGTTCAAATATGATCAGAGCCGTAAGGATCGCGAGAATGCGAAAAAGAATCGCGAATCACGAGTAGAGCTCAAAGAGATCCAGCTCAGGCCCACCACAGACAGTAATGATATAGCGATCAAAGCCAAAAGAGCTCAAGGCTTCCTCGAGGATGGCAATAAGGTCAAAGTCATCCTGAAATTCAAAGGGCGTGAGATCACTCACATGGATGTTGGCGCACAGGTAATGCAGACCTTCCTTGCCAGCCTGAGTGACTACAAACTGGAACGCCCGGTAAGCCGCAGCGAACGGCAACTTTTTACGATCTTGGTGCCTCTCCCCAAGAAGTAAACCCTAGGAATAAACCAGAAGATTGATCACAAGGGCGGCCTTGTGATCAACTCTGTCTTGGCCTATTGTGAATTCCAATCTGATTGACTGTTCATCGCCCGTTAAGATTCCTAAACAAGGCATCTTGGATGGTAGATTCTGATAAAGCATTGATATTCAATGACGTAAGCCAGATGATCAAAAGGTTCTGGAGGTTTCGTTGCACCGCAGTAACTATTTTTCGTAACTTTTAGGCTTGTGTGGATTAAGCTCTTAGCATAGCTTGATCACACAGCACGACACAGTTGAGGGGGTGACGGGTTGTAAGGTGTAGCCGGGTCGCGCCAGCAACCACCTTTACCGAAAAACAAATTGTATAGGAGCGGTGGCTTCGATGGGCGTCGTGCGTTTATTCGGTCAAACGGATGCTGATAAAGCTTCATCCAACCTACCAGTTAATGATGATCTTGAGTCAGCTCAAATCATCAACTTGGCTTCTCATCCTAAGGCTCTGAAGAATGTACCACCAAGTACGGTACAACATCAAATGAAAACCGTTTTGGCTTCTCATGGGGTTGATTTCTCATGTCGCGATACCAAAAAGGATTTTCAGATCATCATCTTCCTGGTTCAGGGTATCTTTGATAGACAGGATGGTGCAGTTATGTCACAAGAATCACTTCTTGGTGAGACTTTGCGCCATGTATTCAAAGGAGATGATAACGATGCCAGGGACACAGATGAGCTCTTTGGAGACCTGCTTAATCAGCTGTAGTGAGACCCAGAAGAGCCAAAAGGCAGACATTCTGAAGAAGACCGACAAAATGATCCGGGTTGCCATCCAGGGCACCAGCATCACATTCAATCTTACTCGGAGTGATACCCGTCGGCCATACGTTGGAAGTCTACATGGCCTCGAGTTCACAACAAACGGCTGATCCAAAGGCGTCACAGACGCTCAAAGAAGCTCATCACAAGGGTTGGCTCGCCGGTGTAGCCTTGCGTCTAGGATGCGGCGGAGCCCCTCGAAACCCCTATCACAGGGATGATGAAGAGTATCTCTATTGGGAGATTGGCTTCGAGGAAGGTATCGCTGGTTGACACCCTGGCTTCCTATGTTAGTCTGAGCCTAAACATAGGAGATCGACTTGAAACTGCTCTTACAACTGGATCTTACGCCGATTGTGGAATCCATCCTAAAGGGTGAGTTTCCAGATAATGATCTGACTGTTGATCAACAGGTCGCGCTTGTGAATCAAGCAGCACATGACCTGGTGGCGTTGGGTGGTGTCGATGACCCTGAAGCCATAATGGAGCAAGTCAACAACTTGGCTCTCTGGCTGGGTGGTCTCCATGCTGATATCCAGGTTTATGCCTGGCAACTAATTCGTCGAGTCAAGCATATTGGCGTTCTGGCCGATGATAAGACCGCAGTTCGTCTTAGGCCATTGGAGGAAAAGATCTTCCAGGATACACCCTATGAGGCCGAGAGCTTTGAGGATCTGAACCATTACGCTTGGCCCAAGACGTTCTTGGATGGTAGCACGTTTGAGGATCGTCTTGAGGCGGTCTTCAAACAACAGCTTCAAGACGATCCACCGGAGATAGTTTCACCGGATATGATCCTCAACGGTATCGGTCACGATACCGTGCTCAATTTCAGCGATGCTTACGCACAGACCTCGGCATGTTGTCATACTCTTTCGGAGAGCAAAGACTATAAGCCCGAGAAGGGTAAACTAGCCAATATGCGATATCATGAGCGCATGGATAATTTTCTAGGCTGGCTCGCCAATCAGGAGCCCGAGATTGCGATCTTTGGTTTGAGAACCATCCTGGTTATTTTTCGCCTCCTCGTAGATCCTAGCAAGTTGACCAATTGGGAAAAGTTCAGTGATTATGCTGATCTTCTTCCTAAATAGTGACACCCAATAACTGGGTACGTTATTCAGAGTACCAATGCCTTAAATAGGCAATCATACCAGCCTCACATTACCCTTGTCCGGAAGAAGACGGAATGGATGAGCCGCTGGAGCGACTGGCTATCTTTCACCGGGCTGTGATGCTCGGCGCGTTCCGCGTAGGTTGCTGCCAGGATAAAGAATAAGCGCCAATGGTTGTGAGCTCTCGAGACCCTCGAACTCACAAGTCCAACCATGCTACTTGAAAGGTGTGATTGGGCTACCGCCACTACTCCAGGATACCTAGCTGAAAAGACGACAGGGTGACCCCGTCGCAGAGTCCACTCTGCGCTAGTTTCAAGGTGTTGCTGATAACCTCTAACTGCAAGACTGTATTCCCTTTACGGTAAGACATAATGGTGTCTTTATCGTAAGGGGGATAAAGGTGTGACTTCCTACCTACTGCAAGTTCGCCGCATTCGCTCAGTCGCTCATTTGCCATTATCGTTCAGTTATCGCTCAGTCGTCAAATCTCAAAGATTTCGCAGAGGATGATCCACCAGAGATTCGTGGAAGCGGTTCTCAGAGAATCTCAGAGATCATTGGTTCAACTAGAACCCCATAGCAACCAGACATCTGGCTGTGCATTCTTCACGATATCGCGGAAGTCTTCCGAATAACTCTCATCAGCAAGGAACTCTTCAAGCTTCTCCTGATAGGCGGCACGATGGGCATCACTCGGTGTCATCTGCTGGATAATCGAGGAACCACGTTCGTTGGTACATTCATCCAGGCTACCCATTGCAATGCCGAAATAGCATGGTGCAGTGCCATTGCCACTATAGGAAGTTTCACAGGCTCCATCGAGGAATGCGTCGAGATCATCTTCGTCTGTGGTTTTATCGAAGAGTGAGCTTACATCACTATCTTGGGTCAGATTGATACCGAAGATAATTTCACCGATCGCGTAGGTCATATAGGCTCCTTCAATATTCCTGAATCAGGATAGGGCTAACACTGTGATTGGTCATCAATCCATAGATGCCATAAGGATTCTCGTAGGATGGAGGATCGCTACAAATGAGCGCCTGTCGATCCAGTTGATCACTTGGAAGCTGATCGATTAGATCACGTAGCTCACGCCATGTGAACCCACGGTGAAAGCCTGGCTCTCTGACATAATCCACATTGAGCTTCTTCGGTTCAGACACTGTGATTCCTTCCGCCAACACTAGCTAATTAGAATAGCAATCATGTCAACCAGAATATTGAAGGTCTGGTGCCATATCATGTAGATTGCTAGAGTTGATATTACAAGGAGATCCCCATGGGGAAGCATTATAATGACAATGGTCGCGATATTCGTAAGCGTGGCCTTGCCATTGAAGTCAAGCCAGCACATAATCCAGAGCAGGCATTGAGGAATCTGGATAGTGCCATGAAGACTCTCAAGCGCCGAGTGGTTCAAGAGGGTTTGATCCGCGATATGCGTCGTAAGGAATATGCGGAGACCAAAGGTCAGATTCGTCGTAAGAAACGACAGGAGGCGGTGCGTCGCCAGAAGAAAAAGAACCGCCAGCCGGTTACATGAATCCTGGTCCCGATCTGGATGCTGAGGTTGCCCGTAAGATCCTTGAAGTCGTGGTGATCTTCGATTCAGATTCTGGTGAGTATCAGCTGAGGGATCTCAGTAATAGGAAGACCATACCGTTACCTCCGTATTCCACTGATACCGCTTCAGCTCACCAGCTGATCAGTAAATACAAAGCGGCAGGTTGTACCTTTGCTATCAATGCCAATCCAGATGGCACATGGGTAGTAACAGTTCAACATCCGCAACTCGCAGGAGTGAAGTTTGGGGCAAGTGGTCAAACTCTTCCTCACGCGATATGCCAGGCGATCCTGCAGTTCAACAGCCTATTCAAATTGTCGAGGTGATAACATGTTTGATTTCGTATTCGGTGCCGTTGTTGGTCTGATTGTTGGTTGGAACTTCCTTCCACAGCCAGCTTTCATTGCTGATAAGGTAGCAGCCATTCGTTCCAAGTTTGGTTTCTAAGTAGAAGAGCGGGGGTCACCAATCCCCGCTCTTTCTATGAGTGGTTAATTCCCCAATGGGCTAAATAGACAGAACAAATTCCAAGTGGAGGAACCTCATGTCACAACTTAAGGCGAAACAGCTCAGACTGTCTGAAGGTAGCCTACTTGTAGGTGATTCGAACGGCTCCGGTTCGGCCCTAGCCGCCGGTGATTCTGATAAGATTCTTCGTATCGTAAGTGGCTCACCATCATGGTCGGCTAACGATAACCTGAAATCAGCGAATACCTACAACACTGTTACGGCTACTGATGGCACGGGTGTCACCGTTGCTGTTCAGAATTCGGGTGGTAATGCGGCTGCCACATTGGCGACCTTTAGTTCTGGATCGGCTTCTGACGAGGCATTTACCTTCAGTAGTGCGGCCGGTGCGGTAACCATTACTGCTACTGGATCGACTGCTGACGTTGACCTCATTCTAGCCGCACAGGGTAGCGGTGATGTCGTTATTGGTAGTGAGGGTGGTGGTATCATCCAAGCTGACGATGATGAGGATCTGCAGCTCAAGGGTGGCACTGGATCGGGTAACCTCTATCTAAATGGCGGCGGCACGGGTAAGGTCTATTACGGCGACAACGCGGATGATGCTGATCTAGAGGTTGCGACGGTTGGTAGTGTGGCAACCGCTGTCGATGCTGCCAAGGTCACTGCTACTCGTAGTGAATTTGCCGGTGATGCGACGTTTACCCTGAATGCCAAGACTGTCGCGGATTCAGTCATTGCTTATGTCAATGGTATCCTCATTGAAGACACCTACTATTCCTACACGGCAGGAACTCAGACTGTTGATTTCACTGCTGGTTCGACCGCTCTTCCATATACGTTGGATTCGGTTGATCAGGTAGTCTTCACCTACGAGGTAACTGCCTGATATAGTGACAAGTAACCAGAACCCTTGTAGATCAGAAGAGTGATTTGCGAAGGGTTCTGGTTCTCCTTCATCGGTGCTGCGGTTTCGATGTCGCGCAATCACAGAGAAGGTGTGTAACTGAATCGCGCCAAACCAGATCCAGCGCAAGAAGCTGGAGCGAAATCGTAAACCTTCTTGGCGGGCCTTAGTGCCCGCCTTTTTCATGATCCTTCCTATTTTGACATTCTGGTGAAGAGTACGTTACCAGAATCTAACAAGGTGCGCAAAGCATCCAACAATAAGAGCCTCTGGAGGGGCCATGGCACAAAAGACTTTGGTCATCAGACCATCAGACATTCCAGCGTTCAGAGATGCGATTGCTCATAACTACAAGGTGGTTGCCGAGCAGATTAGAACTCATCGGTTCTGTGATCAGGATTACTACTTCGTAAGATTGATCAACGGCGTATTCAGCTTGGTTCCTCCTGGATCTCATGATGCTGATTTAGTTAGAGCTTCCAATGACTACATTGCTGGTGCATTGGTTGGAGCGCTTCCTTATTCAGATCTTCATGGTAGTGATGGCATCAAGATTGATGAATGTGGTAATATCCGAGAAGTTGAATTGAAGCTCTGTATGAAATCAGGCGATCGCTATGAGATCAATACGAAGGGTCACATTCAGGTCGTAGATGGCGCGGGTAGCTTCAGGAGTGATTGTGCGGCTCATTTTGAGATCGTTTTCAACTTGAGTAAGAAGTGCGTAGATACCTACCTTGTATGTTTTGATAAGTCAGCTTGGCGACTTATTGATATCTACAAGATGGCTGGTGAGAAGATAGTGGAACTGCTAGGTAAGAACCAGAATAGCGGAGAGGATAAGACCTCGAAGAAGCGCTCAATCAGTCTATCAGCATTCATGAAATATGGCCAGAAGGTCTATCAGGATGTTACCGAGGAGGTAGGTGTAGAAGCCTGGGAGCATGACATCTATCGGCGTTGTGGTCGTCATCCATCCGAGGGTGAACCGTTTTGGAATGATGAGAAGAAGGCCAAACTTCGAGAACTCTATGAGAGCGGGTTGGCTATTGGTAAGATCCGAGTTATTCTAGGTGCATCAACGGATTCAGCGGTCAAGTCACAGGTTAAGAAAAACAAGATTCGCCGCCCGGCCAAATCGTAATTGACTCACTGGCCAATTGGTTGTTAAGTGAAGACCAACGAGGAGATCCAATGTCTACAGACCTTTCAACAGACACTCTGGTCAAGCTGAAGGTGCCGAGCCTCTACAAGGTCGTGCTCTTGAACGATGACTACACCCCGATGGATTTTGTGATGCAGGTCTTGGAGGAGATCTTCAACAAGACTGCGGCACAGGCCCAGGCGCTTTGTATGGAAGTTCACCAGGCCGGTAAGGGTGTCGCTGGCATTTACAGCAAGGAAGTGGCTGAGCAGAAGGTCTATGAGGTCAACACGGTTGCTCGTTCATACCGTCATCCTCTAAAGACGATTGCTGAAGTGGCCTAATGAATATTAACACTTTGGTTGATTGGCACCTCTATAACTATCTGGCGTTCCATGGGATGCTAGATAGCCAGGCTTTTGCCCATTTGAAGCGCCAGATTGATGAGGGTCATGATCTACAGGATCGCAAGAATATGGCTGGCCATGTGACCTCCAGCTTTCTCCTGCTCGATCCAACCCTTACCAAGGTCCTCATGATTCATCATAAGGGCTTTGATAAGTGGCTTTGCCCCGGTGGTCATTATGAGGGCGATGTAACACCCAGAAAGAGCGCCCTCCGAGAGTTGACCGAGGAGACAGGTTTTCCGGAAGAACTGGTTGGCTATTTCGACCCTATGGGCTATCTACCCCTAGACATTGACACGCATGAGATTCCGGCTCGCCCAGAGAAGGGTGAGGGTGATCATTGGCATCATGATTTTCTCTACTTGGGTGTTGCCTCGGCTCTGGCTCCTCTGGTTCGTCAAGAGGAAGAAGTCAGTGGCGTTCTTTGGGTAGATATCGAAGACGCGATGACCTTTCCTGATACCAGGGTTCGCCGTCTTATGGCGAAAGTTTCTGAGCTTCTCCAGTAATCCAAATAATGACAGCTAGATAGCCGCTACTCTAAGTTGGTTCTATGCTAGCTCTATGGTTAATGACCGGTCTATTGATCAAACACTTCCTGTTTGATTTCCCCCTTCAGACTCAGAGGATGATTGAGGAGAAGGGGATCTACCTCAAAGAACATGGCATCGGTCATAGCTATCTACATGGTTTTGGAACGGCTGTTGTTTTCGTTCTAGCTGGCATACCCTTTGGTATAGCCGGTCTAGCAGGCTTTATGGATTTCACGATCCACTACCACGTTGATTATTGGAAGTCTAATCTGTGCCGAAAGTTCAACCTAACCCCTAGTGATAAGTGGTTTTGGACCGCCATTGGCTTGGATCAACTACTACATGGTCTGACCTACGTGGCTTTGATCCATCTGGTACTCAACAGAGTTTCTTGATTTCTATGATCCATATCTGCTAAGTAGAAGAGCCACAGAGGATGGCCTTTGTGGTAAGCCCTACAAGTCGGTAGGCAGTGGAGAAATAGAATGAAAACGAGTAACCACTCGTACGAGCTCAATCTGCTCGTCAAAAATCGCCCCATCACGGAATACGAGCACCAAGGCAACATCTTTGTCGAGGGTCGCAAGGGTTCTGAGTTCGAGGTGGAATTCAAGAATAAGACGAGCAAGCAAGTTCTCGTCGTTCCTAGCGTAGATGGTAAGAGCGTCTTGGACGGTCAACCAGCTACACCCGAGAGTAAGGGCTATATTGTTGGCCCCTGGGGCACGATCAAGATTCCTGGTTGGACCCTAGACGGCGATAGCGTGGCGAAGTTCACTTTCGAGGATAAGGAGAAGAGCTACGCGAGTCAGATGGCCGAGGATGGTACCGAGGTTCAGAGTGGTGTCATTGGTGTGATGGTCTACAGCGAGGTTGAAAAACCAAAGCCTGTAGTTCAGCACATTCACCATTATCACCCTCGGCCTGAGCCTTGGCCCACTTGGCCGCTTCCAGGCCCTAGTTGGGCTGACCCATCCTGGATGAACGTTCCGTTGGGTGGCAATTCCTACAACTCGACATCAGTCTTGCGTGGTGCCACGCTATCAGCAAGTGCCTCGGTTCAATCCAGCAACGCTGTTTCTTCGGATCACGTTGTAAGCAATGCCCCTCCTATCGAGGGTGCTTTTGAAATGGGCGCTGGCTTCGGCGAGAAGGCCGACTTCAAGACTTATGAGAAAGAGTTCAAGAGGGATAAGGTGGTTGCTACCTTGCTTCTCTACTATGATAGCCGTCGCAACCTTGAGAAGCGTGGCATTCAGGTAGTGAAGCGAGATGCTCCGCTGAATCCTTTGCCTCAGGCATTCAGCGGAGTGGGTTGTACGCCACCTCCTGGGTGGCAGGGTTAATTGAAACTCTGGTAAGCTAGGTGCTATAATGGGGATCGGGCAACTGGTCCCCATTATGGTGATAAATGCTAAACTCGTTCAATGACCTAACTGTTGAAGAACTCAATCTCTTGGTTCTAGCCCTGGATTACTTTCTGTGTAATAGCGACAGCAGACCAGCCATTTCTGAGCTATCTGAGGATTTGCTGTTACACCTTGACATCCTTACGGAATCCTTGGAGGATTCTGCCTCTTTGGTCTCCACCCACCTAGTGGAGAAATCAGACAACCTCCTTATAGTCGATTTCACACCAACGGATAGTTGACATAATCACCACTCTGTTCCAAACGATAGATTGAATGAGGAATCCATGAAACAAAGCACTAGGATCGTATTGGCCATTCTGGCTCTACTGGTAGGCGTTTACGCTACGGTGATATTCGCGGGTGGCACCAATCATTCTACTCCGATTCTCCAGCAGAGTGGTCGAAGAGGCGGCTAAATGATTTGGGTCTGGCTCTCCGTCTTGGCCGCTTCAATTGGTCTATCATATACCTGGTGGCCTAGGGATAAGCGTAGCTGGAAGGTGGTAGCGTTTACCGCCCTTACGTTCTCCGCTACCATCATGCTTGGCATTTATATCACTCAGGCCTGGCCCGTTGAGCACTATAGGATCGAGAAGATCCAGAAGAAATACGTCAATCCACCCAAGGTCATCTATAAGGATCGGATCGTCTATCGGATTCCTGGTAAGGAATTTGAACCCCTCAATGCTGCTGACATTTGTAAGGGTTCACGTCCGGTAAAACTACTCACCATTGATATTAGCAAAAATGGTGATGATTCAACCACTTGGCTTATCGTTAAGCCTCTAGGTTCTGAGATTAAGATCACCTGCTATATCAGTGGTAATTTGGATCATTTCTGGCAGGTTGGTGATATCGTTCAATTTACGAATGGTAAGCCCGAATAGCCGAGACATCTCCATTATTTTCACACTGGATGAAAAAAGGGCTTGACGCTTTCACCTTTCTATCCTAGACAGATGATACGGCGACGATAGCGCGCAACGATAGGGCATAGAAGTTAGACGACGGTCTAACAGTTCAGCCCGACAATAGCGCGCAACAATAGCCGGATGTCTTCCAGCTATCAGGCGAGCGGCTGGGCGGGTCATGAGACCAAGAGGGGTGAAACACCCAAGCGTTTGGTAGTTTTAATCCGAAGCATAGGCCGCGCGGCTATGTTAGGAAGAAGATGGGCCCCGCTCTTCGGAAGGTGCAGGCGGGTTTATTGCTCGGGGTAAGAACCCTAATGGAACTTCCGCCAATGTGGAGGGGTGACGTGGGCATTAAGTTGTCGGGTCACAGAGTTTCCGATGCCGTCGAGTTTACTCCGGCTCACTAGGCCTCGGTAGGGAAACCTACCGGGGCCCTTTTTTCCACTTGAAACATCGGATCTTGGTGTTACGTTCCTGTAGCATTCAATAGGAGTCGTTATGAAACTCGCCGATAGCCCATTCCAAAAGGGCCTCTACATGAAGGTTCCTAAGGGCACTCCGCTATTCAGCCGTTGGCATGGTGCGTTGAATGAGGTCACTAACCGCGACGTGATCGTGGAAATCAGTGATGTCAGGCTCCCCAATCCTAATGATATGCTGACTCAAGGGGAGAAGGATGAACGGCAGAAACGATACGATGAACTACGGGCCCAATTCATCGCGGAGCGGGAAAAGCTCTGCGTCAAGGTTCATCACCCTGCGGTAACCCATAATCCAGGCACTCCTCGAGCCTTCACGCAACAGGCCTTCGATAGCATGGAGGTTACCGAGGAAAACAAACCAGCTCTCGACACCCTTTGGCATCAGAATGATCAGGCCGAGAAAGCCATCACAGCCGAATATAAGGCGCTAGGTGAGTCGCGCTTTGGGCAGGATGAGGTTCTGGTCAGTTGGAGCAAAGACAGCAAGACTGCCCCTGCCAAGTATCTAGCCCTGGCGGATAAACCCGAGGTTCGCAAGAAGCAGCCCAAGGTTAACATCCGACAACAGATGGTTCCAAAGTCACGTTGGAAGGTGACCGAGGACAAGGACATCTACTATGGTGCCGAGAACCCTGCGTTCACACAAGCTATTGAAGCCTGGCACACAGCGAATCCTCGACCCGGCAATACAGCCACTAATGCCGCCCATGATGCGTGGCACAACGCCCGTAATGCAAACCAAGTGAACCTCGAGAAGACTCTGGGGACCTATACACCTACACTATACGCGACGATCAAGGCGGGAACGATTTTCGAGGTTACTGGTAAGTTCCTGAGCTATTGGAGACCATTTGGTTGGGGTGGTCAGCATTATGGTAACATCTGTTCCGCCCTATTCGATGGTGCTAAGAATGACATTGGTCTCGAATACAACCAGATCAAAGACATTATCGAACCAGTATCCATTCCAACGGTGAAGGCCTTTGTGCTGCGTCATAAGTCAACTGGTCAGTTTTATGCGAGTTACGAATATAGTGAAAAGAAGACTGAGCTGGTCAAGGAACAAGCTGGTGCGGATGGTGCCCCAGCTGATCAGGTTCGGTGGATGCGCGGTTGGGAAGCCAATCATGCAAATACGTTCATGAAGGGGAAGAAGTGGGATAATCTTGGTAAGGCCAAGACCAGCATCCTCATGATGACTGGCTACTATAATGGCCTACCAGGAGCCACTGAAGCCCTCCCCGAATGGTCGGGTGGTGATGCTACTATGACCGCAGATGACCTCCGCGAATATGAACTCGTGGAGTTTGACAAACTGAGTCGATCAGAGGTCGGAGTGGTCGCTGAATTTCAGGATTGGTTCGAACGTAGTTGGCAACTGCGCGAGCTTACCATGAAGTATGGCTCATCGGTGCGCCAGGTCTATAAGGCTCTTGAGAAGGCCAAGATGCTCGACCAGCAGAAGGGTGTAGCTGTATTCACAGTCGTTGATGAAGATGCTCTAGACCTGGTGGGTTATTGGGGTAATCGAACCGCACTCACTGATGAGGATAAAGATGAGATCAAACGAGCCCTCTCGAGTGTCAAGGGTAAGTTCAAGCAAGCTGTTGATCATAAGTCGGCAGCGGTATCCTTCCCCGATAAGGGATCAGCTATGATGTTCAAACTGGCCTATAATGGTAACCTCAAGGTCAGCATCATTGATCTTGAGGATATGAAGGAGACGATTGGTGAGTGATTTTGGATTCAACGAACAAGGGCTAGTCATCGCTGGTGAGCTCATGATGGAATGGGACGAGATTGACCAGAGGCGCAATCGCTTCCGTTTCGCCAACAGCGTTCTCGTCAAGGTCAGTTTCGCCTATGGTCGTGTCTCGAATATTGAGGATGCGGAGATCTATGATCGTGACGAATGGGCGAAGATCAAAAAGGCTCTAGATGGTCTTGGTGCCAGCTTTTGTGATTTCGCAGGCAAGCATAGCGAAGTCTATTTGGATTTCTGGGATGGTGTTGATCTTGAGGAGATCACAGATATCGACGAGATCATAGCCTTCAATAAGGTTCACGGAATGAGTCAATTGGATCTTGGCATTGTGAGCGAAGCCATCTTCCAATGCCAAGAGAATGACGAACTGGATGATGACCTCAACCGAATTGGCTAGAATGGTAAATATGGGTAGTTAATCCTGCCCTGAGGTCTATCATGCGCGCCAGTGAATTGCTCTTTGAGGATAACCGATCAACCATCGAGAAACTCGAAGAGTTGATTGCTCATCAGGGTACCGAAGAAACCATCAGACGAGTAGCACAGACCAAGCTGGCAAACTTACGGGCCAATATGCCCGTAGAAGCCCGTAGACGTATCACAGTGCCCGTCAATCTTGAAGAAGCAGACCTAGAACAGTATTTCATTCCTGGTATCACTTTGGGCCATCTGTATGACGGTCTATGTGCTCTTAGCCCTGCTCCTAACCGGATTCAGTTCTTGCGTCAGGGGCAAATCCAGATGATGGTGCCACCACCCTTTATGGGTAAGACCAAACCTGAGTATGTGGCTGAAATCCAACAGGTATGTCAGGGTTCTCGTTCAGTGACTAGCCGTATGGTCGAGGGTCAGGGCTATTACTTTGTGATCTCCTACCTCTAACTGGTTGACTGATATCCAGATTTGTATATTCTGGATGATCATAACAGAGGAGATCGGAAATGATTCTAGTATTCAGGTTGAACGCCAAGGATTGGGACAACATCTTCGAGCTCCTGGATCTAGGAGCCGATTATGATTCCGATGGCTGTTCCAATGCGGCTCGTGATGAAAAGAGCGATCGCGATATCGAGGTAATGGCTAGCTACCGTAAGCTAAAGGCGGCTCTCGGTAGGTAACTGGTTGACACTCCAGCTCACCTGTGTTCGTATATAGGTGAAACAAAGGAGAAGCCGGTGACCAAGTTCGAGAAAAAGCTGCTTACTCTGAGGCAACAGCTCGTTGGTGCGCGTTACCATCACGCACTTGCGGCTCTCGAATTTGCCATCCGTTACCATACGGGCCTCCGCAAAGATGGTAAGACACCTGAATTCCAGCATCAAGTCGAGATTGCGCTATTTGCGTTGACTCTCCCCGACCTGATGTATCGCCAGGAAGTCATTGCTACCATTGTGCTTCATGATGTGAGGGAGGATTACGGTGTCTCGGATGGTGAGATTCGAGACCTCTTCTTCAAGGATCCTGCGTTTGCCCAAAGGGTTTGCACGGCGGTCTGGAATATGACCAAGGAGTTCCGGGGCGAGAAGCGCGATGAGAAGGCTCTCTTCGAGGCAATGAGTAAAGATCCTATCGCAAGCATCGCCAAAGGTTGTGATCGCATGCATAACCTCCAATCCATGGTTGGCGTCTTTAAGCTCGAGAAACAGCGCGAATACATCCAGGAGGTATTCGACCTCTTCCTGCCGATGCTGAAGAAGGCCCGTAGGCTTTTCCCCCATCAGGTCAATGCCTATGAGAACATCAAGCACATCCTGACTAGCCAGATTGAATTGATTCAGGCGGTTCACGAGGCCACCGCCTGAACTGGTTGACACCTCACTAGCGTTTGCTAATTTGGATGAGACAACAAGGAGATCGGAAATGGATTGGCTTAGCAAGGTTGAAGAACTCGAGGCAGGTGATGCGGCTCAGAAGGCTGTCGCCAAAATCGCTCGGGATATTCAGGATCGACGTGGTATCGGCAATGAATTCGAACAGATCGATGATGACATCGTTTGCGGTATGCTTGATGGCTGGGTGGAGATGATTCGTTCCACAAACGTCTAACTCACTAACACCTAGAATATAGACATCTCGGGGAGCGTCTTCATACAACGGAGACGCTCCAGTCATATCAGCTGAGCCAGATCGAACAAACTGGTAAGGCACTATGACTGAATCTACTGATGATCTTGTTGATCTAAGCACCTATACTGGTCGCCGAGAATCTCTTAACTTCTATAGCGCATTGAAGCATGATCCGGTGGCTATCGGTTTCGCAAAGCTCAAGACTGAAATCGAGACCAAGCTCGCCAACAATGAGCCCATTTACGTTTCATTCACCAGGGATGATCGACGTCAGAATAGTGTGGGCCGGATCAAATCCTGTAACATTCGTTGGGAAGAGCGCCAGCGGCATCGATCCATGTGGAATCAAAGCTCAGCCTTGGATACCTACATCTACGCTGGTGTTGATAACATTGAAGTAGTCTGGGATGATCGCAAGAATAAGGTCAAACCTAGAGCCGGTGAGATCACCTATCTTCCTGATTGGAAGGGCGGCACCCAATGGTATTGGGAACAGACGGTCAGGGAAAAGGTCGATCCTATCATCGCTTATGATCACCTGGGACAAGAACTCGAGATAGGTCAACACGTTTGTTTCGTTCATCGTCAATATGGCCATACGTCGATGAAGTTTGGCACGGTGACTCGGTTCACCCCCAAGGGTAGCGTCTTTGTCAAGACTATGAAACTCAGGGATGGTCAGAGGTCTGGTGAAGAGCTTAAAGCCCTTTCAATGGATGATGTGGTGATTGTCAATGATGCTCTGATGAAGCGCCTGACTCTAGCTAAGCTGAAGGCCAATTGATCATGGCTTTGCCAATTCCTCTTTCACGTTCTCAGTGGCGAACCAGCATCCCCATTCCTAGCAACTGGCAGGATGAAATGGCTGAAATGGTCAAAGCCTATATCAGAGGCGAACCCATTTTCGTTATGTTTGATTCTACCGGTGATGCCAGGAGAATCGGTTCGATTGGCCGTTTTCATATCAGCTCTGATTGTATGCAGAACCTCCTCCATGGCCAATACCACTACTACTCCTCTAATCGTAATCCAAGGGTTCCTATCAAACCTGATGAGTCTCTGATCACACCAGCTACTTTCAAGTCAGTGGCTCTTGAAGGTTATGTGAAGTGGGATGGTAGATCCAACAAGGTTACAGTCTATTCAGGTTCCTCGGTAATCTGGTTGAAAGGCTATGATGCGTCTAGGGGTACTGAGTGGAAGTGGGCCAAGCCTGATGATCCTCCTGCTACGGTTCCAAAGGATAAGCTAGGTCGAGAGATACAGAAGGGCGACTTCATCTCCTACATCCTCTACCACTTTGATAATCGGTATAATGCCGCGGGTATCTACTACGGCAAGGTCACCAAGATTGAGAATGATGGAACGGTCTGGGCCAAGAACATCAAGCTATCCGAGAAAGACCTAGTGGATGACAAACGAATCAAAGATAACAGCCTGATCGTCATCATGAGCAAGGATCTCATGGATAAACTCATGATGGCTCGGCTCTCCATCTTATGACGGATTGAGATCATGAACGAGCTTCACTTTCCGCTACGGGTTCTTGAGAATGACGATGGTACGGTCACCCTTTTGGTGAAGCATCAGGATGTCACATCTTGGGGTCAGCATAAGCAGACCCTATTGGCTCAGACGGATAAGACTCGCGCCTTCTGTAACTGGATCCGCAAGCAATACCCTCACATACCTACTGAGTTTCGATATCTGGCTAAGAAGCAAATCAGGGATTATCGCAGTCGATGGTGCACTCGTTACCGAACGGTCAACACGGATAAGCATTTCGTAGCCTATCACATGGCTAAGAATGAACTCTTGATGATCAAGTTGGCTTGGAGTTTCACAACGCAGAGGGCTGAGTATGGTGGTGAATCATCACAAACGCCTGGCGCCTATTTGGTAGAACTGGATAAACTAGAGCCCACACCAGCTCTAATTGAACGATTGGCTAAGAAGATCAAAGCCAAGCCGGTGAAGCTATGAATGAGATTAACGATCTTGCGTTTAGTTTGAAGTATGTCAGGAATCCAAATGGCAACTACACCCTGCTGATTAGCCATCCTAATGGCACTCCGAATCGTCGTTATGGTAGGAGTGAATATGTCGATAGGGTGATAACCAATAGGGAACGAACTCGTGAGTTTGTGAAATGGTTCCGTAAATCATTCAAACACATTGTGACAGAGTTTCGAGGGCTCGAAACTAGCTACTGGTATGATACTATGCGCCATTTTGTGGCCTATGAGGTGCCACCCAAGGATTTCATGCTCCTTAAATTGGCCAAAGAGACTGAGATGAAAGAACTGGCTATTGGCTACCAATCCAATGGTCGGCTAGGCTATGATTTCATCTATGATCGCCATATCACACCCTCCCCTGCCTACATCGAACGACAGCAGAAGAAAGCCCAGGCCGCGTAATTTTATTGCGTTGAATGTGCTTGATAGGAAGACGGCAATCTGCTTTTATGCTGTTGTTCATTAGGAGGATGGAATGGCAGAACCTCAGCATCCAACAATCGTTGACGCAATAGAGAGCAGGCTTCAAGTCTGCTTTCGCTATCATAGCGAGAACTCCTCGACCGATGAACCGACTGAACGGATCGTCGAACCTTGGATCTACGGCTGTAAGAACGGTAAGGAATCGCTATATGGTTATCAGGTCAGTGGTGGCTCGCCTGGGATGAAGAGGTTTGATATGCGACGAGTCAAGCACGTTAGCCTGACTGGAGAGCATATTGAGAACCACCCTCCGGAGGAAGCCAATGTGACCAAATGGGATGCCATCTGGGCATCGCATGGTTCTGGCCCGATCCTCGAGGTGGTTTCGAAACCATCGGATGCCATAGCAGCTTAAAGCTAGCTTGGCGCAAGGCAAATGGGGAGGAGTTGGGTCCTCCCCATTTGTTTGACAGACTCACCACTCTGTCGTAATGCGGTAGAATGACAATCAGCTTTAGCCTTCATCTGCCCAACCGTATTGGTCAGCGCGGTACCAGACGTTTTCCTTGGTTCTCCAAATACTGGCGTGGCCGGATCAGTGAGAACAAGAGTTGGGAGGTTCAAACGGATTTCTGGGGATGGGGCAATCTTCTGACCTTTGATCTGGATATCTCGTGGAGTCATCGCGACCACGCGGGTCTCCATCTGGAGTTCTGTCTCCTGGGATTTGGCATCTACATTGATGCCAATGATAACCGCCATTGGGATCGTAAGAACGACACCTGGGAGAAATACGACGAGGAGTCGATGAAGGCCGATGATCTAGTCAAAAGCAAGCCAGATGTGTGATCAATGCCTGACTGATCCATTGAGCTTCGGTGAACCGATGCCAGGTTGGATTCTCATGCGAGCTCGCCGTGGTTGTGCTGGATGGAAGCAAGGCGATTGGGGCCTCGTACAGTGTAACGATCCTACATTTACTTGGAGCCTCACACCCACTCCTAGCCCACTTTGGGGTATGACTGACGATCAAGAAGACGAGTGGTTCGAGAAGGCGGCAAAAGATTCACCTGAATACCTGCGTGAATTCAAGCTCATCCTCTCCGATGAGTTCAATGCTTATGAGAAAGCGTTTACTTGCGATCCTCGAACTGGATATGAACTGGTCGGTGCTTTGAAAGAGGTGGGTTACGACCCTGGTAAGGATGGCTTCGTGGCTCATTGGTTATTCGACTATCTTGGTGAATGGTTGAAGACCGCGCCTATGGAAGAGGATGGTGACGCCTTCCCCCAACTAGAGGCTACCAATCCAAGCGATAAGACGATTGGCCGGGATCCTCTTCCAGGAGAACCTCACTATGTTGGTTGAAATGGCCATTGCTGATGCCTACGCGATAGCCTGGGAATTTACCAAAGATCAGACTGCACCTAACGATCTTTCGGGCTATTACCAACATCCAAGCTATGCCGCCTTAAAGCCTGGCCAATATACCGATGATACGCAGAGAGCCATCGGCAACTGTTTGGCACTCATAGAGGCAAAGAGCCGGCATGAGCTCTTCAATCCTAGAACCTACGCAGACGCTTACATCAAGGCATTCAAGCAGGATCCTAGGGATGGTTATTCACGTGGCTATCAGAAGTTCATAGAGACCGCCCATAGCCCTGATGATTTCATCATGGATATCCGTCGTGGTAAAGCGAGTAATGGAGCTCTAATGGGTGTCGCACCCCTGGGCCTTCTCCCCGACATTCAGATGGTCAAATTGGCATCTTTGATCCAGGCTATTACCACGCATCATCAGGATGCCGCGATCCACGCTCAGATCGTTGCTCTATCTGTTCACTACCTTGATAATGGAGGGACCAAAGGCAACCTACGAAACTGGTTGATGAACAATGTGGATTGGCAAGATGGCACGGATCAGGCATATCGTTGGTCTTACCTCGTAGATAGTCACGATCGCGGTCTTGGCACTAGCATCAAGGCCAGCAGTATCTCGAGCTATATGGTTAGCGCCCTGACCAAGTTCGATACACTCTCGGAGATCATCCTTGATGCTGTGGAACGTGGTGGTGATACCGATAGTGCGGCAGCGACTACGGTAGCCGTGGCTTCATGTTGCACTGATATAGAGCTGGATCTTCCAACTCACCTTTATGATCAATTGGATCTAGCCAACCCAGGTTTTGGCCTGGAGTATTTGGGTGATCTGGAGCAGAAAGTGCGTCACACTTTCGGGTAATAGGTTGACACCTCACCGCACCTAAACTATGGTGTGGGTATGGCAAAGATGATCATCCTAATCGGGCCGCCAGCTAGCGGTAAATCGACGTGGCGCGAGAAGTTCCTCGCCACGCAGACCGATGAATGGGTGATTGCTTCGACTGATGATCTGGTGGAAGCATGGGCGGCCGAACGTGGTCTTACCTACAACGAAGCGCATCCGAAGGCCCCTTGGGGCGACTTCAACAAGACGTTCAAGTATGCCGTGCGAAATGCCGTCTCGGCTGGTAAGAACATCATCATCGATCGCACCTCGATGAGCGCAAAGAACCGCAAGGATTACTTCAAGGATCTCCCCGAAGGGTATGAGGTCGAAGCGGTGGTCTTTGTTGTTCCGCAGCCCGAGTTGGAACGACGGATGAAGGAGCGCTTCGAATCAACAGGTAAGAGCGTTCCCCATGTAGCGCTGTTGGCCATGAACAAGCGTTACCAGGCCCCCACTAAGGAGGAGGGCTTCCACCAGATCACTTACGTGAAACCGCAATGATACCAAAGCACAAGATTGGGGATAAGATTGGTTGTGTGATCTGTGTGCCAACAGGTACAAAGCTAGAAGCCAAGAACCAAGCTGTGATTATCTCCATCAACATACCGACTGAAGAGCAAGCCAGGCTTGGAAGAGGTATCAGCTACATGGTCAGATATCCAAGTGGCTTTGTTGATTGGTTGAATGAATCGGTTACTCGCGTTTAAGTCGAGTGCCATTCGGCCCGTAGAGCGGGTCACCCTGATTCGCTGAAAAGCGCGCTGAGTCGTCCCCGTAGCTACCTGAGAGCAACGGTGGGCGACCTTTGGCGTCTAGGGTATTGCCAAATTTGGCTGCCTGTCTCTGGATCTCACCGGGGTGAACGTCACACGTGGTGTTGACATTTGGAACGATTACGCCCCACTCGTTGACCTGATTCTTAGGTTCAATCTGGAAGACTGTATCATGGCCCATCTTCTGAGTAGTGACCTTCCAGCCCAACTCCTTCGCAATCATGTCTGAGAATCGCCTGTAGAGCTTAGAGCGACTCGCTTCCTTGGCAGAAAACCGGATTGGTTCTAAGGGGTTGGATTTGAAGAAGTCTCTTATGATAGCGGCTACTGTAGCGAAGATCTTGAATTGATGCCCTGCTCCACTGATATCCAGACCGCTCTCCTTGCTTGAAAACATGATGTCAATGATATCAACGCCGTCACCCATGGAGAGAGTTACATCAATACGATCGCCATCTGGATAGAAGGAAGCGATCCAACCATGTTGGCGCTTAACAACCCAGGCCCAATCAAGGGGTTGGTTCAACAGTTCATCTAGGCGGTCAGATCTTGGTGATAAGAGTTCCCATAGCTTCATAGGATCATGCCGCCTCTTGGTTATTAGGATTGTAGAGCTCACCCTCGTCATCATATAGCGGATGAACCCTCTTTGATGAATCTGCGGTATAGTCAGTAGTTGATACCCATTTGATCGTGATCGCACTGGCTGGAATATCACCTGAATCTGTCCATAGAGCACCGATAGGCGTATTTGATGCGCTATCTTGGTGGAATTCAAATCCATCAAGTTTCGAGGTATCGATCTCGAAAACCGTGAATGGTATGAGGAAATCAGGTCGTATCCAGCTGATAGTCTTGTTGTGAAGTTCGGCCAAGACGGATTTCATATAGGTTTCGATGATCTTGGCATCGAAGCGTTCGAAGAAGTAGATGCGGTCTTTGTAGGTTTCGATACCTAGATCATGGGCTATCTCGATGTCGTAATCACTGAAATGCTTCGGCCAGTCTCTGGTTGATCGTTTCAATCCATTAGCCAGGATGCTCTTCTGATTGACAGAGTCAGACGCATGGTAGAGGAACCTTGATGTCTCCTCGGATATGATCTCGTTCCAACGCATATCCATATTTATTTGACACCCGAGCCAATTACACGTATATCAGGCTTATGACCAGACAGAGACCCCTAGAAAAGCGCTAAATAGTTCGCGCCCCTGCTCGCGAATCGAGACTTGGGTCTTCTAAGCCTAAAGATGGGGTTTGACTCCCCACAGGGGCTCCAATTTGGAGTTATCATGGACGCGGTCATAAACACATTCCAACCTGATCAACGCGACTCCTTTGGTCAGTATGTGATTCTACCTGGCCATATCCATGTCTTCCCCTTCACAATTCCGCTATTTGGCAAGGTCTGCCTAGAGCTCACTCATATCCTACCGAATAGTCAGGATTTCTCAATTGATGCCTGGATATCAGAGGAACCTTTGGATGAGCTGGTGTTGCGTGATGGTATTGGTCATTTCAGGCTAATCCGTCGCCAAACGGTCTTCCACATTCACGATGAAACGCTAAGACAGGGCGATCATGATTCACGCCTATTCCTGAAGAGTGGTATCCCCTATTACGTGAATGTCAAAGACCTCCAAAACCGCAAGAATGCCTATGAGCTCTTCATTGAGGAAGTCGCTCATCATTCCCCTCCAGTTACCTAATAGGTGTTGACGCCCTGGTGTTTTCTGCTACTGTGGCTGAAACGACTAGGAGCTCTCATGCTGTACGGTACCAAAGAAATGCTCGACGGTCGCGTTGCCACTCTGGCAGTTGCGGCCGATACTGTGGAAGAATTCGTTGCTTTCACAGAGGCCGTCGTTGGCCAGGAAGACAACCGTAATTGGGTGGAGACTTACGCCTCCAACTTTCTCGATCATATGCAGAACCAGACCTTCAAGGGTTTCAAGCACAGTGTTCTAGCCGTTTATCATACAGATGAAGATCAGCGCGATGCCTTTTGGGCTGAGTGGTTGCTCCAGGAAGTTCAAAGCCAACCGGCTCGCGATCGTCACCTCGACATGCTCCACAACAAGAAGGAAGAGATCCGGCTTTCGAATGAAACCGAAGAGGATCGCACCAAGACGCTTGAGGAGCGATTGGGCCTGGATCAAAATGATCCATGGGATCGGCGAACCGAGGAAGAGGTCGAAGCCGACAAGAAGATGAAGGAGCAGATGAAGGAGATGCGGAAGAAGGGCGACCTCTCCGGTGATTCCTTCGGTGGTGCGGATGAACAGCGAGCCTCACGCACCAAGTCGCAGAACGTTCCTGGTGCTTATGGCCGCACTCAGGCTATTGACGCACTCAAGGCTTTCGACGAAAATGCCGACTTTGACGGTAAGACCAACGACGAGCTCAAGGAAGCTCTAGAGAACGCCGGCGTGCCTGATGTTCAGGGCGTCTACAATGACGATGAGGTGCCCCAGCGCACCGTTGATGCGAAAGGCGACATCTACGTCGAGGATATCAAGGGCAACCAGAATGAGGATGGTACCTTCGACATCGACTCCATCATGGCCCATAAGGTCGGTGGTGAAGTCGATGAAATCACCAAGGCAGAGCGCATCGCAGCTCATGAGGAGCAGGTGGCCGAGAAGAAGGGTGGCCGCAAGGCCTTCAATCCTGATGACTTCGCGGCTGTCTTGCGAGGTGATGGTTCGGCAGACTCCGTAACTCACGTTGAGGGTGATGATCGCAAGCGGCGTGGTGAGGGCAAGGCTCGCCCCAAACTAAGCGATCATGCGGAAGCGGCTATTGCGGCTCACAAAGAGGAAGAGCGCAAGGAGATGAAGCGCCGCCGCACTCAGGCCGAGAAGGAAGCCGATGTAAAGGCGCGAGGTGAACGCGATCGTGGCATTTTCAAAGGTGCCGACCTCCACCCCGATGATATCGACGCGGTTGTTTGGGATGACCTACCCGAGAACCTTCGCAAGGTTCTCGAGGAGAGTGAACTCAAGCGCGATACCATTGAGGTGAAGAACTACCCCTTCAATGCTGAATTGGGTGGTAGGGCGCTCCTTCCTTTCGATGGTCTTTCGACTGAATCGGGTATGCGTTACGTGGGTGGTGTGAACCTTACTACCGAGGGCACGATGACCATGGGTGCGCCAGGTGTGGCGATTGTGTCGCGCACTGATAGCGCGGAAGATGGTTATGGTATCTACGCTCGTAGGCGTGTAGGTAAGGCGCCGCGTGATCCACAGGTTACTGAAGGACAGGAAGTCGAGACCCCTGATGAACCACAGATTGATGTTTGGCTCGTTCGTATCCGTGCCAATTGATCCTTATGGATGATCCATTCACGATTGATGACCGGGGTCTCCTGAGAGCCATCGAGGCTGTTGATGATCCGCATGGAACCACTTCGGTGGTTTTGAAGGAGCAGGTTGTTGATCATCCAGAGTTCAAGGTGCTGGCCCAGAACCAGCACCTGCGAGAGCTTCTAAGGGCCTTTCTCGAGGTCAACATCCGCATAGCTCATATCCAGAATCAGCTCACTGCTGAGCAGTCTAAGGGTAGGCTAGCAAGCCTTATACATAGAGGCAAGTTGGAGCGGCTTAAAAAGGAATTAGCCCAATTGAAGCCGCTCCAAAATGAGACGTTCAGAGCTTACGAGATGCTCCGCAAGCTCACTGATAATGATAACTTCCTACTAAGACGCTATCGGTCTTAGTGGCGAGTCGCACCACAATTGACACAGACATCGTAGGGTGGCTCAACTAGGTTGCCGTCGTCATCCACACCCTCATGCCAATCATGATCGCAATCATTATCACTATCCACATAACCCGTGCCGTCATTGTGGCCTTCAAACATGTCGCCATCCATCTCTTCCATGGCGCCACGGATACGTGCCTTGCAAGATTGCGGATCGGCCTGCCACTCCGCTTGAGTAACGCATGCACCCTCAATGGCAGTCACTAGGTCATCATCTAGAGGCATACCCAGGGCATCAGCAATCTGGCCATAGAACGCATTGCGATCCTCAGCATAGCCTTCCTCGACTGCCTCGTTCATACCAACTTCAGCCTTGAGCTGATCCAGCTGGCTATCATACCTAGCTCCCCACTTGTCGACCCAAGCGGCCAATTTGGCGAAGAAGCTCTTGAGCTTATCACCCAGGCCTTCATTGATTGATTCCTCGGTTTGAGCCTTATCGGTTGCCTTGAGAGCAGGAGCCTTCTGAACTGGCGCGCTCTTGTGCTTCTCGATAAGGGTTTCGAGAACTTCCTGTAGTTCGGGTGTCAGGCGCTGTTGAAGCTCTTCAAGAACCTTTGCATATTTGACAGTCTCGGTTGGTTTTGGATCTTTGCTCATATGGAAGACAAAGCTCACTGTATCCACGACACGAGTCGCGACAGCATCTTCGGCATGGAAGAGGTCAGCAACCAGTTCGCGAGAATCCTGCTTGGTGTCTTCCTTCAACTGCTTGATGCGTTTATCAAGAAGTTCAATACGCTTGAGGTTACGACCCAACTTGGTGTAGCGGCCTGATTCATAGGATTTCAGGAATGCTGTGATCTTGTTGATCTCACCGCCGGTTTGCTCGGCTGAATAAGTGACATCCGGGTGTTGAACCTTACCCACATAATCGGGTGCCGCCGCCTCAAATAGCTTGAGATAGCCGCGCATATTGGAAGCGTCAGTCATAAGAATCTCCTACAATGGTTCACCTATTTATTGATTTTCTCCGACCTACTCATCCACAACACCGGTATGCATATTTTCCTCTACCAAGCTGCTCGTCACGCCAAACCAACTGGCTATTACAACAATCGCCGTCGGTACAGCCAGACCACTATCCGCTGTGATTTCGATCTTGAATTACTCAAGAAGGGCATCAAAGGGCGATACCAGATCTTAGGTCATGGCACTCATCCTTTTCAACAGGCTATGAAGCAGGTGGGCTTGGAAGAAGAATTCTACGGCCATGTCATAGCTATTGAAGACTCCAGGAACGCCGTGTGGTTCAAGCTCAACTACGATAACATTGGTAAGCACCAAACCAAATACATCGGTGGTTGGCGTGATCTCGATGCGGAGCATATTGTGCCACAGATCCATCAGTATCAGTTGTTGGACCAGATTCAGAAGCAGCTCTACAACCAGATGAGTGCAGTTAAGAGTCAGATGCACTATGTGAATGGTTTTGCTTCTAGAGGCCCCTTCCATCCAGTGGTTGATCAAGCAGTAGCTACCGGTCGTGAGTATCATAAAGATCTGACCAAGGCTTCGGTGGATCTAGAAGTAGAGCGGGACCGTACCATGACTAAGATTACAGATATCCAGGATCAGGTGCGAAAATACCTAGACGAGCATAAGGGTTAAGATTGGTTGACAGACCACCTGTTTCTGCTAAATCCACAGAGACGCAGAAACAGGAGATCGATTTGGCCCTTCCAACGGCAGAAGAATTTACCAACCACGCCGTTCATACGATCCAGGTTATGAAGGCCTGGGCCAAGGAAGAGTTCCACCTCGATCACATGCCTATCAAGGCAAAGTTCCCCACTAGGCAGCTCAGCTATTACGGTCAGGCTGGTATTCTGAGGAATAAGAGTGGTCGCTTCACTCAGTTCGAGCTCAAGCTGGTGATGCATGATTTCACCCATTATCCGCATTTTGCGGTTTCTGAGTACAAGAGCTTCAACAAGAGCAAGACGATTGGTGGATTTGAGACTGATGATTGGCAGCTAGGGCTGGATACCCTGATCGCTCATGAGATGTCGCACCTCGTTCAGTTTGCTCTCAAGATGTCGGCTTTCGACCACCTCGCGAGAGCAGAGGCGCATCCCCTGGTCAGTGATTGGCAGGGTGATCTTCCGGTCTTCGGTCGTATGGGCGTCTTCGAAGCCAATCATGGCTCATTCTTCCAACACATCTACAAACGATTCCGTGAACGGTGGATCAACCATCGAGTAGCCGGTGAAGCCTACACAACGCCCACACATTGCTTTATAGTGCCCGATGACTTCGAAGAGCGTCTAGCCAAGATGCCAAGGAGTGGCCTTGAGGGTATTCGTTTTATGAGCAACGGTCGTATGTTGGAGGTGGTTGGTCGGAATCCAAATACCCGTAAGCGTCTCTTCAACTACCAGGTGAGAGAGGTTCATTCGGGCAAATACCTCGCTATCAAGATGGCTCTTATCGCGGCTAAGAGCCCAGAAGCCAAGATACTCATCCAGCATGACCCTGTGCTCTTCGGAGAGTATCAGGCTCACTGTAGAGCAATCCAAACCAAACTAGCTGCCAACCTGAAGAGCAGCCAGACTAAACGACGTCGAGGGTGACATGATTCTAATGGTGTTGGCTCTACTACAGGCCCAACCAGTATTCACCGAGGATTTCCCCAAAGGCTCGGCGGTCGATCTGAACCAGGGTTTCTACATCTGCGAGACGCCTAATCCTCGAGATACCATTGACCAACTACTCGATATCACGGATGGCAATGAGCGCCGCGCCAAAGCAGATTCGCTAGGATGCCCCTTTAGCTTTCTTCCTGAACATCCACATCGTGTCTTTGTGGTCGATCATACCGCCGATATCTGCCTTGATGTCAAGGTGAGCCCCTACAATGCCTATTGTGGCCGAGAGGCCCATCAGCTTACGATAAGAGATGGCAAGAAGACCGAGACAGTTATCTGGATTTCACTCGACGTGGATTATGATGAAAATTGACCTATGGGAAAGCCGCTCGCTATAAAGCGGTATGAAGATTGGTTTCTCCTTTGGGCGTTGCGTCCGCGATATCGTGAATGGTAGTGTTCCTTATGAGGATGTCTACCTCATCGTCACCAGAACTCTTATCCATGATTCTACGCAGGTTGATGGAGTGATTGAGGAATACCTCTGGAGACCCGAATACCTACAAGGGTTGGATGAAGGCCAGTGTTATGAGGTAGCTCAGAAGCTCTTCCTGGGTGGCAAACTGTATCAGCCCCGCAAGTATGGCTTCAATCCCCGAATGGTAGCAGAGAATGCGGTATGGATGGATCTTGCTCCGTGTATTTTGGGGCCAGATGTCGATGGAATGGATCCACATCACGCGGAGCAGGTGGTTAAGGCTTGGAAGAACTACCAGCTGGCTCTGAAGATGACCTCTTTGAAGCGATTCCCCGATATCAACCTGCGGAATGACTTCTAGTGGAAGGCAAACCTGAAGATCCACTAGTCTTCATGACTCGCATGAAAGAGGTCATAGGTCAGATCCGCACCAAACACCTGAGACCAGAGATCAATCACTTGGTGGTGCGTAAAGCCGGTAACATCACAGAGGCCGATTTGAATCGCCTTATGAATTATGTCGAAGCGGCCTATGATTTCATTGAGCATAACAAGGAGCAACCTACCCTCTAAATAGGGGATGGTAGATCACAGAACTCCGCCCAAACCACCCTTCTACGATAATCATAGGCCTGGCCAGTGTCGCTGGTGCGGTCAAGATATCCTGAAAGCTGATGGCTCGGTCAACAAGAGAGCCAGTTGGCACAAGTCATGCGTTGCTGAATACAAACTCATCCATTGGTCCAATGAGACGAGGAAGGCCGTATATAAGCGCGATAAGGGCATCTGCGCATCATGCGGTCATAAGTGCGCTCGTAAATATGACGATGTATGGCACTTGGATCACATCAAGCCATTGATTGAAGCACAAGGTGACCTGGATTTCTGGAAACTGCCTAACCTTCAGACCTTGTGCCAGACATGTCATCATAAGAAGACAGGAGCCGAGGCTACCGCACGAGCAGAGGCTAGACGCATGAAGCTCAATGAGACTGACGAATAGCTTTCATGTCTCTCGAGACTTCACTAGCTAGATCGGTCTGAACTTCCTCTTGTTGGGTAGCTTCGCTATAGCCCATCATTGAAAGGAAATCAGCGTCTAGATCGTTCCACCAAGATTCAGGAATGATTTCACGGATCTTCATAACGCCCTATTTATCAGAGAACCAACCCGTTTTGACTATGATAGCAAGGGTCTAGATTAACCTGGTATAAATAGTGTGGTAGAAGCTAAGAAAAGTTATTGCGTTGGCGCAAGAGGCTCTATATAGTGGATACATAGGGCGGTAACGTCCTGCTACAGACACCGAGCGAGAAGCGAGGTTAAACCCGGAGGGTCGGGAAGGATGTAGCGAACCTCTTGGGGGATTAGCTCATCTGGGAGAGCGCGTGCTTTGCAAGCATGAGGTGGTCGGTTCGAGTCCGACATTCTCCACCAAGACAGAGCGAGGAAAGAAATTTTCTCGAAATGTCGAGAAAGTGCTTGACGGATCATTCGACAGGCATAAATAGAAACACAGATGCCGCTTTTGGTATCACGAGTTTTGAAAGGTAGTTTGATTTCTATGTTACACCTAGGGACCCATATGGAATGTGGAAAGGCCGGCTTGAAAGCCGTATCCTTTACCACAGCCGCTATGGGCACCGAATGGTCGCAGCGTAGTGAGCAAATTACCCGCCCGGTCTATAAGCCAAATACGCTCGATAGCGCCGGGGCCGAACCAGATGGAGGAAGTGGTTTTTAACTGCTAGCACTCCAAGAAGGTTTTAAGGCCCCGGATCCGAAAGGTTCCGGGGCTTTTCATTTCAACGCTTGCGGCTTCGGCCAACAGCACAGACGCAGAAGATTTTAGAGGTCGGCGAAAAAGTTGTTGACACGCTCTAAAAACCCTGCTAGAATGAGATCGGACGGAGATGTGTTAGACACAACGACGTCTTCCGAAAAGCGTAGAAAGCTCTTCGGTTAAGAGATTGACAAACTTCTGGCGAAACGCATAGCGTGGAGTTGGTTGTAAGTCAAGTGGCACATGCGGAACGCGACTGCGGGATAGCCACTCTAAATAAACCCAAATGGGCGGCGCCGAGGATGAAACCGGTGGTGAGAACACCGGGAGTAAAATTCAGACGCAGTGATTGCGTCCTAGGGCGAGATGAGACATGATGCTCTCATCGGCGGTCAACCCAGAAGTGCCTGGGAATATAGATCGCACATCACAAACAAAAGGCCAAATCATCGGGGTATAGCGCAGGTGGTAGCGCGTTCGTCTGGGGGACGAGAGGTCGCAGGTTCGAACCCTGCTATCCCGACCAAACAAACTGTTTCATTCCGGTATGGTGAAATTGGTAGATACGGCGCACTGTTAATGCGTTGCTGAAAAGCGTGGAGGTTCGAGTCCTTCTACCGGAGCCAATAGGAGCGCTGTCATCCTCCTTCCACCGTTCGGTGAGGTGGTGTTCCCGCAAAAGCGCGGGGCTAACAAAGCGACAGCAAATTCATCTAGGTGTGGCCCAATCAGGTAAGGCGTTCCCTTCGGGAGGGAGAGATTGGAGGTTCGAATCCTCTCACCTAGACCAACAACATGCGCGGTTAGCACAATGGTAGTGCGACCGGCCGA
>Ga0164242_10000060_pt1 | contig 124971 bp, 113 predicted proteins | sample OricomgcompostMG_FD_108783 | JGI IMG/M metagenome (GOLD analysis project Ga0164242, IMG submission 108783) | Miracle-Growth compost microbial communities from Emeryville, California, USA - Original compost - Miracle growth compost (MG) ...
CGGCACGAAGGTGGCCTGCGTGCGGCCCGCCTGCAGGCGCGAGAAGTCCAGCAGGTTGTTCACCAGCTTCTGCAGGCGCAGCGCGTTGCGGCGCACCAGCTCGATGCGCTGCCGCTGTTCGGGATCGAGCGCCTCGCGTTCGGCCAGCATGTCGGTGACCGGGGTCAGCATCAGCGTCAGCGGCGTGCGGAATTCGTGGCTGACGTTGCTGAAGAAGGCGGTCTTGGCGCTGTCGATCTGCGCCAGCATGTCGGCGCGCATCCTTTCTTCTTCCGCCGCGCGCGCGTTCTGGATCGCGTTCGAGACCTGCGCGGCGAGCAGTTCGAAGAAGGTGCGGTAATCCTGGTCGAAGCGGCGCACCGGGCTGATGCCGGCCACCAGTGCGCCGACCGCTTCGGCCTGCCCGGACATGGTGACGGGCAGCACGATCGCCTCGGCGATCCGCTGGCCGGCCAGGCCGAGCGGCAGCCGGTCCGGCGCCGGCATCGCGATCTGCCGCGGCCGCAGGCTGCGAATCACGTGCGCGATCGGGCCGGCGTCGACCGCATCCAGCGCGACGGTCGCCGGCGCCACCGCTTCGGTGTCGAGCAGGTGGGCGGCGTGCTCGGCGGTCGCGGTGCGGGTTTGCGCGTCGTACAGGTAAAGCAGCGAGAAGGGGACGTCGTCCGGGTTTTCCGCCAGCGTTGCCATTGCGCTGACGCAGGCGCCGTGCACGGTCTTTTCCACCAGGGAATTGGCGGCCAGCTTGGACAGGGTGGCGAGACGCCGCGTGTTCAGGTACTTGGCGGTGGTGTCGAGATTGGGACAGAACAGGCCGGCGACGTTGCCCGATTCGTCGCGCAGCGGACTGTAGGAAAAGGAATAGTAGGTCTCTTCCAGGAAATCGCCGCGGTTCATGAATAGGCGCACGTCGTCGCCCACCGTCGACTTGCCGTCGAACGCATCCCGCACCAGCGGCTCGCAGTAGTCCCAGATTTCCTGCCAGACCTCTTTCATCGGCCGCCCGAGCGCCCACGGGTGCTTGGCCATGCTCAGCACGTCGATGTAGGCGTCGTTGTACAGGAAGGTCACGTCCGGTCCCCAGGCGATCCACATCGGCTGGCGCGAATTGAGCATCAGGCTGACTGCCGTCTTCAGGCTCTGCGGCCAGCGCGCGACGGGGCCGAGCGGCGTGGCCGACCAGTCGAACGCGAGGATCAGCCTTCCCAGTTCGCCGGGCGCGGCGAGGAAGCGGGTGTCGGCATCGAAATCGGTATGCGGGACGGCAGACGGATGAGCTTGCATGACAGGGCGGATGCGGCGGGTTGACCCCGTTCTAGTTTGACATGTGCGGGACGGCGCCCGGTTGGTACGTTCAGACAGCGCGGCCGTCGGATTCGTTCGCGTCCGGCCGCGTGCCGCCGGTCTTTTTTTCCTGCAAGACGGCACGCCATGCTGCCAGCTTTTGTTCGAATGTCAATGTCGCATGCGCCGGCGACGAGGACGGCAGCACGACAGTATCGAATCCTGCCTGCGCGTACAGCCTTTCCTGCCTGCCGGAGGTCTTGCCGTTGAAGGCCACGCGGCGCAGCTGCGGGCATTGCCGCTTCAGCTTGTTGAAATCGTTGGCCTGCGCATTGCGGATCGCGCTGTCCAGGCTGCCTTCGCGCTCGCAGGCCGCGATCACGTCCCACAGGCCGATGCGATGCGTCCGCAGCCGGGCCAGCCGTTCGGGATAGGGCAGGGCAACGAGGTCTTCCGCCAGCAGGACGGACAGCAGGCGCCAGAACTGGTTGCGCGGATGGGCGTAATACTGCTGGGCGCGCAGCGAGGCCGCGCCGGGAAAGCTGCCGAGAATCAGGATTTCGGTGCGCGCGTCGATGACGGGCGGGAAACAGGTCAGCAGGGACGACGTCGGATCGGACATGCCGCGATTCTATGCGAACGGCGGCGTGATGCATGGCAACCGCAGGATGCGGGACCGAAGGGCACGTATGGCCGCGGCCGCGGTCACACGCTGGACGCGCCTGCCTCGACGGGTTTTCTACGCAACGGAGCCATGCCCATGAAATACGTCACCCGCTTTTTTCGCTGGATACATGCGCTGATGGCATGCTTCTTCGCCTGTGCGGCGCTGATGCTGATCGTGATCGCTGTGCGCGCCGGCGGCGCCGCCTTCTTCGGCAGCCTCGATCCTGCGGCCGCACAGAAAATCATCGAGGCGATCGGCCTGCTGGCGGCCGCCGTGGTCGCCTTGCAGATCGCGGAAACCATCGCCGAGGAGGAGGTCGTGCGCGACGCCGACATCAGCGCGCCGACGCGCGTGCGGCGCTTCCTCTCGCGCTTCTTCGTCGTGGTGATCGTCGCGCTGGGCATCGAAGGGCTGGTCGCGACCTTCAAGGCGCTGCACGAGAACGTGTCGCAACTGCCCTACGCGGCAAGCGTGCTGATCGCCACCGGCGTGCTGCTGGCCGCATGGGGCTGGTTCGTTCATCTGAATCGGTCGGCAGAAGAACTGGAGCCGGACGCGATGGAGGAAGCGAAGAGCGAGGACGAGAAGTTGAAGTAGGATGCAGCCTATACAACTTGCAGGGAGAACAAACATGATCAAGCTGCTCGGCATCGCCTTGGTCGTCGCTGGCACGCTGGGACTGGTCTACGGCGGCTTCAGCTATACGAAGGAAACGCATCAGGCCAGGTTCGGGCCGCTCGCGTTTTCCATGAAGGAGCAACAGAGAGTCAACGTGCCGGTGTGGGCCGGCGTGGGCGGGATTGCGGCGGGTGTGGTGCTGTTGCTCGTCGGAGGAAGGAAGAGATAAGCTTCCTCGGCAAGGCGCGCAAAGTGCCTTAACCACGCAAGATCGTCTCTCCGGTCCGCGGGTTGGTGAAGGTCACATTCTCAAGCGCTCGTATCCGCCAGGTTTCGTCCTGCCTGACCAGCACGGCGAGGATCAAGGTGTCGACTTCATGCGGCCCGGCCGGGTGCGCGGCGCCAGCCGTGAGGCGGCTCCAGAAATGGACGACGGCGACGCCATCCGCAAGGTGGGCGACGTCGATCAGCTTGTTGTCGAGCGCAGAGTCGCGATAGATCGTTTCGTGGATGGGAGCGTGGAGCGCCACGATTTCATCGACGCCCCGCACATAATGCCCGAAGCGATTGACGAACGTCGCGTCTTCACAGAACAGTGCGCCGAACGCCGCCATGTCGTGCGCGTTCCAAGCGGCCTGGAATGCGACGGGCGCGTCTTCGGGTCTGTCCATTTGCGTCTTGAGGGGCTTGGTCATGGTTTTCTCGATCAATGACTGCGCGTCGGCATACTAGCTTCGCGTTTCATGTGTGACGGTTTCCGGCTTTGCCTGACCGGGCGCCGGATCGTAGCTCAGGCGCACACACTTCTTCGAGCGGCTTGCGCTCGGCATCCACACCAAGCAGTATGGCGGCAAGCGCCGCCGCGAGCATCAGCGCCGCGGCGAACGCGTAGGCGCCGAAAAGCGCGCTGCGGCTGCCGCTTTCGATCATCGCGCCGTACAGCGGCGGCGCCAGAAAGCCGCCGAGCGCGGTGCCGGCGGCGTAGAAGAGCGAAATCGCGATGGCGCGCATTTCGAGCGGAAACACTTCGCTCACCGTCAGGTAAGCCGAACTCGCCGCAGCCGAGGCGACGAAAAAAATCGCCGACCAGGCGAGCGCCTGCGTGGTCGCGGTCAGCATCTGCTGCTCGAACGCATAGCCGGTGGCGAGCAGGCCGACGCCGGAAAGCGCGTAGGTCGCGGCGATCATGAAGCGCCGTCCGACAGTGTCGAACAGACGCCCCAGCAGCAGCGGGCCGAGGAAATTGCCGAGCGCGAACGGGAAGATGTAGTAGCCGACGCGATTGTCCGGCACACCATAGAAGCGGGCGAGCACCAGCGCGTAGGTGAAGAAGATCGCGTTGTAGAAAAACGCCTGCGCGGCCATCAGCGTCAAACCCAACACCGCTCTGGCCCGGTACCGGACGGTCAACACGTGAAGGACCTGGCGCCACGGCACGGCACGCATCGGATGGACGGCGGGCTGCGAATCCACCTTGTCCGTCACGCCGACCGTTCCCTCGATCTGCCGCATCACCGCTTCGGCTTCGTCGTAGCGGCCGTGCATCATCAGCCAGCGCGGGCTTTCCGGAAGATGGCGGCGCACCAGCAGGATGGCAAAGGCGAGCACGGCGCCGAACGCGAAGGCACAGCGCCAGCCCCATTCGGGGCCGATGAACGCCGGATCGAGAAGAACGATGCTCAAGCCCGCGCCCATGGCGGCGCCGATCCAGAACGTGCCATTGACTGCGAGGTCGACCCGCCCGCGCAGCCGCGCCGGAATCAGCTCGTCGATCGCGGAATTGATTGCGGCATATTCGCCGCCGATGCCGAAGCCGGTCAGCAGGCGGCACAACGCGAAGGAAGAGATGTTCCAGGTAAACGCCGTCATCAGCGTGGCAACGAGATACACCACCAGCGTCACCAGGAACATGCGCTTGCGGCCGAGCTTGTCGGCGAGACGGCCGAAGTAGAGTGCGCCAAGCACCGCGCCGCCGAGATAGGCCGATGCTGCCCAGCCGACCTGGCCTGCCGACAAGCCCAGCGTATCGGGCCGCTGCAATGCCGGGCCAATCGAGCCGACCACCGTGACTTCCAAACCGTCGAGCAGCCAGCTCACGCCGAGCGAGATCACCACGCGCCAGTGCCATGGGGACCATGGCAGGCGGTCGAGGCGGGCGGGAATGGAGCTCGCAGTAGCGGCCATGGCCTTCTGACATATGCTATATCGCGAGGTTCAAGGAAAGGGCGCTCAATATAGGAAACTTGGTGTCCCTTTATTCATTCCACGCGTAATAGTTGAATTCACCCTCTGGGTAAGCACAGCTTACACCGGTCTGGAATGGTGTATTAGACAATGGATATATAAACTTAATTTTTATCGAAGCCTGCCCACGTTACGCTTTGAGTCGCAGCAGCTTTATAAGTCTCCGATGACATAGGCTGCGATCCATTCCAAGACAACCCGTGAACTTTCCCTTTTTCGTCGACTACACGTGTTGCGCCTCGAATTACTAGCGCGATCGGTTCGCCAGTCTGGAAGCCATCTATGTCGTACATGTCGAGATAAATTGTGGGTTGCCTTAAGTAATCTTGAGTCTCTGAAAATGCCTTTTCAAGTGAGCCAGCGAAAGGCATCGCATCAATGGCATACAACATGTGACCATCTCTATACTTAGTGCGGATAGTGAGTTGCACGTTTCCGAGTTGTGGAATGGTCTGAACAGGCCAGCTCTTAGCGCCAACAGCTGCTGTATCAAGTTCCCTAATTGGCACCAGAGTTGTGTCCTCAATTAGATCCGTTTTCCCTGTGGCTTTATCCAAAAGAAATGTTTGGTTGCCAGCGTGGATAATTTCGTGGTTCCCGACATTCCGATCGCACCCGCTAATTAATGGTAAGAATACACATGTACTCCCAAGTAAATATGCTAGTTTCACGGTCTTCTCCTTTCTGGCTTGTTATTGACGTCTAAATTTGAAGGTAAAGATTTGCCGAGTGGAAGAAGAGAACTGGTAAGTGCCATGTGTAGGTAGTCGCTTGACCGAAGGCTATATATCGTCGACTTACACGTAACCGACCTGCTGCTTCTGTGCAGAAACCGTGCTATCAATACGCCAATTTATGTTTGCGCATCTTTATGGCGTTGCGATGGCTTATTTGTCAACCATCCTCGGCAGCATCTCATTCAGGTGTTTCACAAGATGAAAAGTTGAAACATATTTTTCTCACGGCATGCAGTGAATGGCGCAGGGCGAGGTGAGAGTCCGCGATAATCAATGCCAGCGACACTGCCTTATCTTCATCTGTAGTAGCGAACAGTGCCAGAACTTCAATATCCTCTGCTATCGCTTGATCATGAGGTCATAGGTGCGACCATCGTTTCGGAGGCACTCTCCTATCCCGGTATTTTGCATTGTGTTGAAGGTGAAAATACAGCGCATGAATTTTCCGCTGCTCGAACGGACGTTGAGCATTCCGTTACCTACCGCGGAGACGGTAAGACCGGAGCCAGAACCTTGCGCAGATGCATTGCCCTGAAGCTGCATATTCGTATTTCCCATGATCGGGTTATACGAATTGGCAGTGCCGTCGTATGTCGTGCGAGATGTGAAATTGGAAAAGCTGAAGCTGCCGCCATTTGACTGGTAAATCCATGGCCCTTTATAGACTTCGCCTTCGACTTCAATCGTGGCCTCTCCGGACGCTCCCATCGTGGTTCCGTCGGTGGAGCCGGTGTAGCGTTGACCATCCGATCTGTCGATGAGCGTCATTCGAGCCGCACACCCGCAAAGACATGATGTCATGATGAAAATCAACAATGATCTTGGCATGGCGGCTCCTTAGTTGGCAGCGGCATCGTATGGGGAAGAGCTCAGGCCAGTCAATGACTGCCCGCAGGATAGAGCGCAAATTGTTGTATGGAACGATATGTTCAGTCAATGTAGGGAATTGCTATCCCATGGATATGGGATTTTTAGTAAAAAAATCCTGTACGTGCAGGACACGTTTGTAACGATCAGCGAAAATTCTGAACGCGAATGATTGCTTCGAAAGCAGAAAGCAAAGGTATTAGGAAATGCGATCGGTGTGATCATGCTGCAGCACATTGACCAGCCGATCGAACGGATCGCGTACATAGAACCGGCGTACGCCCCACGGCTCGCTGACCGGGCCGTATTCCGGCGCGAAGCCGGCGCCGCGCAGGCGCTGCAATGCTTCATCCAGATCGTCGACTTCGATGGACAGATCGGGAACCATCGTGTCCGAACCGCCCTGGCTGGCGAAGCTGACCTGCGCGGACGCGTCGCCGGTGCCGACATAGGTGCGTATCCAGCCGTGGTCCATGCCGAGTTCCAGGCCGAGGAACTTGCCGTAGAAGGCTTCCGCGCGGGAGGGATCGCCGGTGGCGATGTTGGCGACGATGCGTTTGATCTTCATACCGTTCCTTGTCTGTCTTTGCGGGAAAGCGCGGCTTCCTGAAGAACCGCCAGGATGCCGGCCTAGTTGCGGACGCGCATCCAGCGAAACGACGGAACGTTGAGGACGGCAGGTTTGGCTGGGTGCCGAAGCCGGGGTGGGACCGAGGTGCGTGTGGAAATGGTATTGCCTTTGGGCATTGCGCGTCAATGCGCGCGCTCCGACCGGCTTTCCATGTACCGGGAAATGAAAAAGCCGCGTTGGTCGACGCGGCTTTTTCCTGTCACGGCAATGCAGCTTATTTGCCCGCCATCCCCAGCAGCATTTCGTTCAGCCGTTTCACGAATCCGGCCGGATCGTTCAGCGTGCCGCCTTCGGCCAGCAGGGCCTGATCGAACAGGATGTTGGACCAGTCGTCGAACTTTGCGTCCTCGTACTTCAGGCGCTGCACCAATGGATGATCCGGATTGATTTCCAGGATCGGCTTGCTGTCCGGCGCGTTCTGGCCGGCGGCCTTCAGCATACGCACCAGGTTGGCCGACAGTTCGTTCTCCTCTGCCACCAGGCAGGCGGGCGAATCGGTCAGGCGGAAGGTGACGCGCACGTCCTTGGCCTTGTCGGCCAGCGCGGTCTTCATCTTCTCGACCAGGTCCTTGTACTGCTGTTCGGTTTCCTCGTGGTGCTTCTTCTCGGCTTCGTCTTCCAGCTTGCCGAGATCGAGATCGCCTTTCGCCACGGAAGCCAGTTCCTTGCCTTCGAATTCGGTCAGAAAGGACAGCATCCATTCATCGACGCGGTCGGTCAGCAGCAGCACCTCGATGCCTTTCTTGCGGAAGATTTCGAGATGCGGGCTGTTCTTCGCGCCGGCGTAGGACTCGGCCGTGACGTAGTAGATCTTGTCCTGGCCTTCCTTCATGCGGCCGACGTAATCGGCCAGCGAGACGTTCTGCACGTCGCTGTCGTTGTGCGTGGAGGCGAAGCGCAGCAGCTTGGCGATGCGGTCCTTGTTGGTATGGTCTTCGCCGATGCCTTCCTTCAGCACCTGGCCGAATTCCTTCCAGAAGGTGTCGTACTTGTCCTTCTCGGCCTGGTCGTCGCTGTTGGCGAGCTCTTCCAGCATCGACAGCACGCGCTTGGCGGAGCCGTCGCGGATCACCTTCACGTCGCGCGACTCCTGCAGGATTTCGCGCGACACGTTCAGCGGCAGGTCGGCCGAATCGATCACGCCCTTGACGAAGCGCAGGTAGACCGGCATCAGCTGTTCGGCGTCGTCCATGATGAACACGCGCTTGACGTACAGCTTGATGCCGCCGCGCTTGTTGCGGTCCCACAGGTCGAACGGCGCGGTCTTCGGGATGTACAGCAGCTGCGTGTATTCGCTGCGGCCCTCGACGCGGTTGTGCGTGTAGGTCAGCGGCTCGCCGAAATCGTGCGACACGTGCTTGTAGAACTCGACGTATTGTTCCGGCGTGATCTCGCTCTTGCTGCGCGCCCACAGCGCGCTGGCCTGGTTGATGGTTTCCCACTCGTCCTTGATCACCATCTCTTTCTTCTCTTCGTCCCATTCTTCCTTCTGCATCACGATCGGCAGCGAGATGTGGTCCGAGTATTTGCGGATGACGGATTTCAGTTTCCATGCCGACAGGAATTCGTCCTCGCCTTCGCGCAGGTGCAGGATGATGTCGGTACCGCGGTTCGGCTTGTCGATCGCCTCGACGGTGAAGTCGCCGGCGCCTTGCGATTCCCAGCGCACGCCTTCAGTGGCCGGCAGGCCGGCGCGGCGCGTTTCCACCGTGATGCGGTCGGCGACGATGAAGCCGGAATAGAAGCCGACGCCGAACTGGCCGATCAGCGCGGCGTCCTTCTGCTGGTCGCCGGAGAGTTTCGAGAAGAATTCCCTGGTGCCGGATTTGGCGATCGTGCCCAGATGCTCGATCGCCTCGTCGCGCGACATGCCGATGCCGTTGTCGGAAATCGTGATGGTGCGCTTTTCCTTGTCGAAGCTGACCTTGATCTTCAGGTCTGGATCGTTTTCGTACAGCGCGGCGTTGTTGATCGCCTCGAAGCGCAGCTTGTCGGCGGCATCGGACGCGTTGGAGATCAGTTCGCGCAGGAAGATTTCCTTGTTCGAGTACAAGGAGTGGATCATCAATTGCAGCAGCTGCTTTACTTCTGCCTGGAAGCCAAGGGTTTGCTTTTCGGATACGGCCATTTTTTCCTCTGGTTGGATGGTGGAATGAATGCGTTATGGAATGCAGTGTCTTTATGACGGCATACCCGCTGTCCTTATCCTGCGGATTCCGCCGTGCCGGGTTCCCGCCTTCACAGGAACGGCGTGTCGTGCGATTCCGACGCTCGCGGCGGGACATGGGGGTGAAGTTGGGGATTTCAAGGGGCAGCGATTTCCGTCATGGGGCAAGGGCGCCGAACGCGCACTGGCGGAACTCAAGGATGCGAGGTTGATTATCCCCAAACTCCAGTTCCCGCCTGGCACGGACACGACGTTTCGGTTTTGGAGCCATCCTAAGGACATACTTGTCACACCTTGTGCCGCCGCCATGAACGGCAACTGCCTTTAACGCGTCACGCCTCGAATGCAATCTGTCCGTACCATCTGCTTCCGCTCACCCGTTGCCTAGCGCCTGTTCCAAAAACCGCGTCACGCCCGGATCCGACATCGCGGCCAGATTGAAGCGCATCGCGGTCGATGGCAACTGGTTCGGCGAAAACAGACTGCCAGGCGCGAGCAGGATGCCTGCCGCCATGGCCCTTTCGGTCAGCGCATTGGCGTCGCAGCCCACGTCCGTCCACACGAACATGCCGGCCGGTGCGGTGACCTGGATACGCACGCCGATCCTTTCCAGCTGGCGCATGTTTCTTTCACGTACCGCGTCCAGCTTGCCGCGCAGGCGGTCGACATGTTTGCGGTAATGGCCGTCGGAGAGGATCTTGTATACCACGCGTTCGGTGATCTCCGTCGTGGTCAGCGAAGCCAGCATCTTGCGGTCCGCCAGCTGGCGCGCGATGTCCGGCGCGGCGGCAATGAAGCCGACGCGCAGGTTGGCGGCCAGTGTCTTGGAAAAGCTGCCGAGGTAGATCACGCGCTGCAGCTGATCGAGCGAGACGATGCGGGTGGCGGGCTGCACCGCCGTGCCGGGATGCATGTCGCAGTAGACGTCGTCCTCCACAATCATGAAGCCGTACTGTTCCGCCAGCTTCAGCACTTGAAAGGCCTTGGCTGCGGACAGCGAGGTCGAGGTCGGATTGTGCAGCACCGAATTGATGACGAAGAGTTTCGGCCTGTGCAGCGCCGCCAGCTCGGTAAGCTTTGCGATGTCCGGCCCGTCCGGCAGGCGCGGGATGCCGACCACCTTCGCGCCCATTGTCGAGAAGGAGCCGAACATCAGAAACCACGCAGGATCGTCGACGAAGATGGTGTCGCCGGGCTGCATGAATTGCCGCGCCACGATGTCGAGCGCTTGGGTGACGCCGGACGTGGTGACCAGTTGTTCCGGTGTGGCAGCGATTTCCAGCTCGGCGAGCTTGCGCTGCAATTGTTGGCGCAATGGCATAAAGCCCTGCGGCGTACCGTAATGCAGCAGCAGGTTCTGATTGTGTCGGCTGATGCTGCGCAGCGCACCGGCAATCATTTCGCCGTCCAGCCATTCGCCAGGCAGCAGACCCATGCCCGGCATCCGGTGCGAAGGCAACTGGCGGAACATGTTGCGCACCAGCCAAACCACGTCGATCTGCGGTGTCGCCGCTTGAAGCGAAGCCGGCGCATGCGGTACGGCCATGGGCGCGCGCTCACGGACGTAGAAGCCGGAACCGCGCCGCGATTCGAGGAAGCCTTGCGCCACTAGCCGGTCATACGCTTCCACCACCGTGAAACGCGATACTTGATGCTGCTCGGCGAAGCGGCGGATGGACGGCATGCGGGTTCCGGTGCGCAGCAGCTTGTCGTCGATACGCGTAGCCACTGCGCGCACGATCTGCTCCACCAGCGATCCGGGCGTATCGCGCAGCAGCAGCGCGCCGCTGTTCGCACTGTCGATGCTGCTGTTTTTCGCAGGCTTTGCCGTATTGGTCATTTCGCCATGACAGTCAATTAATGAACAGGAAAAGTGTACCGGTACTGTACCGCTTCTGTCGAGTAGCATTGGCTCAACCGTTCATTGCATTCTCATCACCAGGAATATGGATACGTTGCTGCCGCTCGCGCTGTTTGCCTTCGTTGCGTCAATCACGCCAGGGCCGAACAACATCATGCTGACTTCTTCGGGCATGCGCTTCGGCTTCGCGCGCACGCTGCCGCATCTGTTAGGCATCTCCTTCGGTTTCACTATTCTGATGGCCTTGTGCGCGGCAGGAATCGGCAGCTTGATCGCCGCCATGCCGGCGCTGCACGTAGTACTCAAGGCCTGTGGTTCGGCCTACCTGGTCCGTCTCGCATGGCAGTTGCGGCACATGGCCTTTGGCCACACGGCAGAGGGTCCGTCGCGGCCGATGACCTTCGTCGGCGCCGCATTGTTCCAGTTCGCCAACCCCAAGGCCTGGATCATGGGCGTGACCGGGACGTCGGCCTTCCTGCCGATAGTGCAGCCAGTTGCGCTGGCTATCGCGTTGTACTGCCTGATCTTCATTGCGATCGGCTTTCCCTGCATCGTCGTCTGGGCCGGCGCCGGGGCGGTCTTGCGCCGTTACCTGACGCAGCGTCGCTGGCAGTTGCTGTTCTGCGGGGTGATGGTAATGCTGACGCTATATTCGGCGGTCGTGATCTGGTTGTGACTGCGTCGAAAGCGCGCAGGATGGCTGCGGATTTGCGATAATCGCGGTTTCCCCTGCACAGCGCGGGAGCGCCAGACGTTCCTGCCATCCATGCCGCGCACGCGGCGCACATTCCGGAGTTGCCGCATGTCCGTCTACGACAAATTGAAAGCCCTGAACATCGCCTTGCCCGCCACGTCGGCACCGGCCGCCTCGTACGTCATGTACGTGCAGACCGGCAACACCGTTTTCCTGTCCGGCCACATCGCGAAGAAGGACGGCAAGGTGTGGGTCGGCCAGCTCGGCCGCGAGCTGACGACGGAAGAGGGCAAACAGGCCGCACGCGGCGTCGCCGTCGACCTGATCGCCACGCTACAAGAAGCTTGCGGCGGCGACCTGAACCGCGTAAAGCGCATCGTCAAGCTCATGAGCCTGGTCAATTCCACGCCGGACTTCACCGAGCAGCACCTGGTGACGAACGGCGCGTCGGAGCTGCTGGTCGAGGTGTTCGGCGAGCAGGGCAGGCATGCGCGTTCGGCGTTCGGCGTGGCACAGATTCCGCTGGGCGCCTGCGTCGAAATCGAACTGATCGCCGAGATCGCCTGATCGACCGAGCGCCGACGCGCCACAACGTTTCCCTCCTGCTGAAGCCATCATGAAAATCGAACACCCGGCGCCATTCGAGTGGCGCCTCGCCCAACGCGCCGAACGACTGCAAGGCTCCGCCATCCGCGAGATCCTGAAGATCACGATGCGGCCCGAGATCATTTCCTTCGCCGGCGGCCTGCCGTCGCCCGCGACCTTCCCGGTCGAGCACCTGAAGGCGGCGTTCGATGCCGTGCTGACGCGGCAGGGCAAGGTCGCGCTGCAATACGGCCCGACCGACGGCTACGGACCGCTGCGCGACTGGATCGCGCAGTCGCTGTCGACCGGCGGCGCGACGATTTCCGCCGACCAGGTCCTGATGGTGTCCGGCTCGCAGCAGGCGGCGGATATCGTCGGCAAGGTGCTGATTGAGGACCACAGCAAGGTGCTGGTCGAGACGCCCAGCTATCTCGGCGCACTGCAGGCGTTTTCCATTTACCAGCCCGATTTCGTCTCGGTGCCGACCGACGATTTCGGCCTGCTGCCGCAGGAAGTGGCGCAGATCGCCGACGGCGCGCGCCTGCTGTACGCGCAGCCGAACTTCCAGAATCCGACCGGCCGCACCATGCCGCTCGCGCGCCGCACCGAACTGGTGGAAATCTGCGCCCGTCTCGGCCTGCCGCTGATCGAGGACGATCCCTACGGCGCGCTCAGCTACCGCAACGAGCCGCTGCCGAAGATGCTGACGATGAATCCGCAGGGCGTGATCTACATGGGCTCCTTCTCCAAGGTGCTGACGCCGGGCATCCGCCTCGGCTACGTGGTCGCGCCGCACGGCGTGATCCGCAAGCTGGAGCAGGCCAAGCAGGCGGCCGACCTGCACACCTCGCAGCTGACGCAGATGGTGGTCTACGAGGCGATCAAGGACGGCTTCTTCACGCAGCACATTCCGGCCATCCGCACGCTGTACGCGAACCAGTGCCAGGCAATGCTGGATGCAATGGACGAGTTCTTCCCGGCAGGCGTGAAGTGGAACCGGCCGGAAGGCGGCATGTTCATCTGGGTGACGCTGCCGGCGCACATCGACGCGATGCAGCTGCTGGAAGAGGCGGTCGCGCAGCACGTCGCCTTCGTGCCCGGCGCGCCGTTCTACGCGAACGAGCCGGAGAAGAACACGCTGCGCCTGAGCTTCGTCACGGTGCCGCCGGAGAAGATACGCGAGGGGATCGCGAAGCTGGGGCGGTTGATTGCGGAGAAGTTGAAGTAAGGCGGCGTGGTGGCCGTGTCGTCGTTTCGGGTGAGAAGGGATTGGCGTCCTGGTCGGGTCTCGCAGGGAACAACGGCTTGCGCTGATGGGTAGTATGCAAGATGCCTGAAGAGTGTCGGCTATTGCATGCCGTTGGACCACCGCGTCATGAGCATCAAAACCGCAACGTCTCCCCCTGCGGTTGCAACAAGAACTGCTCCGCCGCAATCCCCGTATCCCGCAACGCCTGCGCCAGCAGCTTCGGTGGCTCGTCCAGCGGATCGTCTGCCAGCCCGAACGTGCCCCAGTGAATCGCCATCGACCGCTGCGCGCGGATGTCCTGGTGGATCTTCACCGCTTCCGCCGGATCGACGTGCTGCGCACGCATGAACCAGCGCGGCGCGTAGGCGCCGATCGGCAGCAGCGCGAGATCGAAGCCGCCGAAGTGGCGGCCGATGTCTTCGAAATCCTTCGAATAGCCAGTGTCGCCGGCGAAGAAGAACGAGAAGGAAGAGGGCTCGCCCGGCGCCGCGCAGGCCGCCCAGCCGCCCCACAGCGTCTGGAAGCGGTCGGTCAGACCGCGCGCCGACCAGTGCTGTGCCGGCACGAAGGTGAATGCCGTGCTGTCGACCGTCGTCGTCTCCCACCAGTCCAGTTCCCGCACGTTGGTGATGCCGATGCGGCGCATCCACGGCGCGATCCCGAGCGGCACCAGGAACAGCGGCGCGCCGCCGGCCTGCGCATTCAGCGCCAGCACCGTGGCGCGATCGAGATGGTCGTAATGGTTGTGCGAGATCAGCACGACGTCGATGCGCGGCAGTTCCGCGATGCCGAGCGCAGGCGGATACCTGCGCTTCGGACCGAGGAAGGTGAACGGCGACGCGCGTTCCGATAGCACCGGATCGGTCAGGATGTTCAAGCCGTGCGTCTGCACCAGCACGGCGGCATGCCCGATCCAGGTGGCGGTCGTCTCGGTCCGGTTGGCGGCCAGCCAGGCGACATCCGGGCGGACGGCCGGGAAGCGCCAGTCCGGCGCCGGCGCTTTCGGCAGGCTGTGCCGCAGGCGCTGCCATTGCCACTTGAGGAAGGAACCGCCGATACCGCCCTGCAGGTAGTTGTTGCGAAAGCCCTCGCGCGTGCGATGCGGCTTGCGCGGGTCAAAGTAGGGATTGGATTTCATCGTGCGCAAGCCTGCCTTTCATGATTTTCGTGAACGAGCGCGCGGCATCACGGCCACGCAGGCACGACGATGTGCGCTCCGAAATCTTCCTGCACGATGGCCGGCAAAGGCGCGCCTATCGTTGCGGCGCCAGCGCGGCCGGCTTGATCTTCGCCTCCAGCGCCTTGCCCTTGCGTGCGCGCTTGCCGATGTGGATGGCGAGGCCCGAGGCGGATAGCATCACCTCCTGTGCCTTGCCACCGCGCCCGATGCCGGACACGATCACGCCGCGCTGGCTGATCGGCTGTGCGGCGACGAGCTTCTCGCCTTTTTCCAATTCCATCAGGATCACGCCGCGACCGCCGGCCGACAGCGTCTTGATTTCGTCCATGCCGAATACCAGCAGGCGGCCTTTCTCGGACAGGCAGGCGATCGCGCTGTCGTCGGCGTGGATCGCGCGCGGCATCAGCGGTTCGTCGCCTTCGTCCAGCGTGATGAACGATTTGCCGCCGCGGTTACGCGCCGTCATGTCGCTGGCCTTGGCAGTGAAGCCGTAACCGGCGGTCGAGGCCAGCAGCAGCATGGTTTCGGCCGGGCCGGCGTAGTAGTGGCGCACGTGCGTGCCGCTGGCGAGATCGATCAGCGTGGTGATCGGCACGCCGTCGCCGCGCGCGCCAGGCAGCGCCGACACCGGCACCGAATACACGCGGCCGTTCGAGCCGAACACCAGCAGCGTTTCCACCGTGCGGCATTCGAAGGTGCCGTACAGCGCGTCGCCCGCCTTGAACGTGAACTGCGCCGGATCGTGGCCGTGGCCGGTGCGCGCGCGCACCCAGCCTTTCTGCGAAATCACGACGGTGACCGGCTCGTCGATCACCCTGGTTTCGACCACGGCCTTTTCCGCCACTTCGATCAGCGTGCGGCGTGCGTCGCCGTACTGTTTGGCGTCGCCTTCGATTTCCTTGATGACCAGGCGCTTCATCGACGACGGGTTGTCGAGCAGGTCGTGCAGCGTGGTCTTCTCGTCGCGCAGCGAGGCCAGTTCCTGCTGGATCTTGATGGTTTCCAGCCGCGCCAGCTGGCGCAGGCGGATTTCGAGGATGTCGTCGGCCTGCCGTTCGGACAGCCGGAACGCCGCCATTAGAGCGGGCTTCGGTTCGTCCGATTCGCGGATGATGCGGATCACCTCGTCGATGTTCAGCAGGATCGCTTCGCGGCCTTCAAGGATGTGGATGCGGTCGTCGACCTTCTGCAGACGGAAGCGCGTGCGGCGCGTGACGGTCTCGAAGCGGAACGCGATCCATTCCCGCAGGATGTCGCCCAGCGGCTTCTGGCGCGGGCGGCCGTCGCCGCCGATCATCACGAGGTTGACCGGCACGCTGGTTTCCAGCGAGGTGTGCGCCAGCAGCATATGCATGAACTCGGTCTGGTCCTGGTTCTTCGATTTCGGCTCGAACACCAGGCGCACCGGCGCGTCGCGGCCGGCTTCGTCGCGCACCGCGTCCAGCACCGCGAGCAGGCTCTGCTTCATCGCGATCTGGTCCGGCGACAGCGATTTCTTGCCGAGCTTGACCTTGGGATTGGTCAGCTCCTCGATTTCCTCCAGCACGCGCTGCGCCGATACGCCGTGCGGCAGTTCGGTGACCACGGCCTGCCACTGGCCGCGTGCCATGTCTTCGATCTTCCACGTCGCGCGTACCTTCAGACTGCCGCGGCCGGTCGCGTACATCTCGCTGATCGCGGCCGGCGCCGTGATGATCTGGCCGCCGCGCGGAAAGTCCGGACCCGGCATGATCGTCATCAGCTCTTCGTGCGTGGTCTTCGGATTGCGGATCAGCGCGACCGCCGCCTGCGCGACTTCGCGCAGGTTGTGCGACGGGATCTCGGTCGCCATGCCGACCGCGATGCCGGAGGCGCCGTTCAGCAGCACGAAGGGCAGGCGGCCGGGCAGCAGCGTCGGTTCCCGGCTGGAGCCGTCGTAGTTCGGCTGGAACTCGACGGTGCCCATGTCGATCTCGTCCAGCAGCAGCGTCGAGATCGGCGTCAGGCGCGCCTCGGTGTAGCGCATTGCCGCCGCGCCGTCGCCGTCGCGCGAGCCGAAGTTGCCTTGGCCGTCGATCAGCGGATAGCGCATCGCAAAATCCTGTGCCATGCGCACCAGCGCGTCGTACACCGACTGGTCGCCGTGCGGATGCAGCTTGCCCAGCACGTCGCCGACCACGGCGGCCGACTTGCGCGGCTTGGCGCCGGCATCCAACCCGAGTTCGTGCATGGTGTACAGGATGCGGCGCTGCACCGGCTTCTGGCCGTCGCAGACGTCCGGCAGCGCGCGGCCCTTGACGACGGAGACGGCGTAGTCGAGATAGGCGCGTTCGGCGAAGGTGGCCAGTGTCAAGGATTCGCCGTCACCGGTCGGCGCGGCGTCGAAGAGGGTTGCTTGATCGGTCATCGTGATGGCGTTCCGTTCTGGTTGGATGGGGCGCGGCGGGCAGGCGCGGGATCAGATGTCCGCCTCGACCTCGTTGCCGTGCTCTTCGAGCCAGGCGCGGCGCGCGGCGGCTTCGCCCTTGCCCATCAGCATGGTGAAGCGCGCGGCGGAGGCGTCGAGATCGAATTCGCCCAGCGCCACCGGCAGCAGGCGGCGCGTGTCGGGGTTCATCGTGGTTTCCCACAGCTGTTCGGCATTCATCTCGCCCAGGCCCTTGAAGCGCGAGATGCTCCACGCCTGGTCCTTCACGCCTTCCTTGCGCAGCTTGTCCTCGATCGCTTCGAGTTCGCCGTCGTCCAGCGCGTACAGCTTCTGAATCGGCTTCTTGCCGCGCGCCGGCGCGTCGACGCGATACAGCGGCGGGCGCGCGATGCAGATGTGGCCGCGCTGGATCAGTTGCGGGAAGTGGCGGAAGAACAGCGTCAGCAGCAGCACCTGGATGTGCGAGCCGTCGACGTCCGCATCGGACAGGATGCAGATGCGGCCGTAGCGCAGGCTGCTGAAGTCGATCTCGTCATGGATGCCGTGCGGGTCGACGCCGAGCGCGACCGCGATGTCATGGATCTCGTTGTTGGCGAACAGGCGGTCGCGTTCGGTTTCCCACGAGTTCAGCACCTTGCCGCGCAAGGGCAGGATGGCCTGGAATTCCTTGTTGCGGCCCATCTTGGCCGAGCCGCCGGCAGAATCGCCCTCGACCAGGAACAGTTCGTTGCGCGAAATATCCGTCGATTCGCAATCGGTCAGCTTGCCCGGCAGCACCGCGACGCCGGAGGATTTCTTTTTCTCGACCTTCTGCGCCGAACGCAAGCGGGATTGTGCCTGCTTGATCACGAGGTCGGCCAGCTTCTTGCCGTAATCCACATGATGGTTCAGCCACAGTTCGAGGGCAGGGCGCGAGAAGGTCGCCACCAGCCGCACCGCGTCGCGCGAGTTCAGCCTTTCCTTGATCTGGCCCTGGAACTGCGGGTCCAGCACCTTGGCCGACAGCACGAAGGACACGCGCGCGAACACGTCTTCCGGCAGCAGCTTGACGCCTTTCGGCAGCAGCGAATGCAGCTCGACGAAATTCTTCACCGCGCCGAACAGGCCTTCGCGCAGGCCGGATTCGTGCGTGCCGCCGTTCGAGGTGGGGATCAGGTTGACGTAGGATTCGCGCACCACCGGGCCTTCCTCGGTCCAGGCGACGACCCAGGCCGCGCCTTCGCCTTCGGCAAAGCCGTCGGCGTCGTTGGCCGCATATTGTTCGCCCTCGAACAGCGGGATCAGCGGCTCCGAGTGGGAAGTCTGCGCCAGCGCCTCGTTCAGGTAGCCGCGCAGGCCCTGCTCGTACTGCCAGCTCTGCATGTCGCCGGTCTTGCCGTTGATCAGCGTGACTTTCACGCCGGGCAGCAGCACGGCCTTCGAACGCAGCAGACGTTGCAGCTCGGCCATCGGGATCGTCGATGAATCGAAATACTTGGGATCGGGCCAAGCGGTCACGCGCGTGCCGTTGCGCTTTTCGTCGCGCGCCAGCGGCCGCGATTTCAGTTTCTCGATGACGTCGCCATTGGCGAAGGCGATCGTGTGGAAGGCGTTGTCGCGCCACACGCCGATTTCCAGCCGCTTCGACAGCGCGTTGGTGACCGACACGCCGACGCCGTGCAGACCACCGGAGAACGCGTACGCGCCGCCCGAGCCCTTGTCGAACTTGCCGCCGGCATGCAGGCGCGTGAACACGATCTCGACCGTCGGCACCTTTTCCTCCGGATGCATGCCGACCGGAATGCCGCGGCCGTCGTCCTCGACGCTGACGCTGCCGTCCGCGTTCAGCGTGACGACGATGTTGCGGCCGTGGCCGCCGAGTGCTTCGTCGGAGGCGTTGTCGATCACTTCCTGGATGATGTGCAGCGGGTTTTCCGTGCGGGTGTACATCCCGGGGCGCTGCTTGACGGGTTCAAGCCCTTTCAGGACGCGGATGGAGGATTCGCTGTAGTCGGAACTGGATTTTTTGGTTGCCATGCAATGGGACGGGGAAGAAAGGCCGGCAAGGTCGGGAATATCGTTTTTGCAACTATCGGCATCGAAAGTGTCTGCATTCTAATGAAAAACGCCGATGCGGGTGACGGCGGCGCCGATAAAAAAGAAAGCGGACAGCCATCAAGATCGCTGCTTTCTTGCCGATAGGCAATCTTTAAATATTCGCACAGTTTTCCCTTGCCGCAATACGGAAGCGGGAACGAACGCCGCCGTTCCTCCCGTCGCGCTTCCCATCGACATGGGATATCGGCCGGTGCGGCGGCTGGCTATACTCATTGATCATGTCCGCAAACGGTTTTCCTTTCGCAGTCCGCGTGATCGGTTTCAAGCCGCAGGAGATCGAGATCTTCGATGCGACCTTCGCGCTCGGCCACGGCAAGGGCTCGGGCTATTTCCGCCTGGACGACGACAACCTGCAGGACCCCGACCTCTACATCGCCGACGCCGAGGATCTGCGCGCGCTGGTCATGCTGTCCGACCTGCGGCCCAGCGACGTGCGCCCGGTGCTGCTGGTCGGCGCGCCGCTCATTCCGTTGCCGTATCCCGCGCTGGAGCGGCCGATCCGCTGGCAGCGGCTGTTCGAGGCGCTCGACGAACTGATCGAGAAGCGCGCCGACCTGCTGGCGCGGCTGGAGGCGTCCGACGTCGTCTCGGTGCCGGAACGCCGGCGCCGCGGCCGCGTCGACATCGACCTGACCGATCCCGCCGAGTACCGGCGCCTGCGCACCGACATTCCGCACGGCGGCGCCGTGCTGGTGGTGGACAAGACGCCGGCGTTCCGCGACCACATCGCCGAACTGCTGCTGCGCCAGCGCGTGGAAGTGTTGTGGGCGCGCGGCGAGGCGGAAGCGGAGGGCGCGTGCGCGCGGCAGCGCGTGGCCGTGGCGCTGATCAACACTTCGCTGAACGAGATCGATCCATACCGGCTGTGCCATGCGATCAAGCATGCGCGCCCGCAGGACAGGACCACCGTGATCCTGCTGGCGAACCGCGGCGGCTACGATGCCGCGCGCGGCCAGGCCGCCGGCGCCGAAGGCTACCTGACCAAGCCGGTCGGCGCGCATCACCTGCTCAATGCGTTGAAGAAGTTCATGCACCTGCCGCGCTGAACGCGCCGGGCATCGTGGTTCACTTGCTCAGCATGCGCATGCCGCGCGCCAGGCCGTCGAGCGTGAGCGGAAACATGCGGTTGTCCATCTGCCGGCGGATCAGCGCGATCGACTGGCGGTATTCCCACAGGTGCTCGGGTTCCGGGTTGAGCCAGATGTGGCGGGGAAAGGTCTTGGTGAAGCGCTGCAGCCAGGTTGCGCCGGCTTCCTCGTTGTGATGGTCGATGGCGCCGCCCGCCTGCAGGATCTCGTAGGGACTCATGGTGGCGTCGCCGACGAAGATCAGCTTCGTGTCCGGCGGGTACTTGCGCAGCACGTCCCGGGTGTCGAAACGTTCCGCATGCCGCCGCTGGTTGCTGCGCCACAGCTGGCCGTACACGCAGTTGTGGAAGTAGAAGAAATCCATGTGCTTGAACTCGCCGCGGGCGGCCGAGAACAGTTCCTCGGTGCGGCGCGCATGTTCGTCCATCGTGCCGCCGACGTCCAGCAGCATCAGCACCTTGACGTTGTTGCGACGCTCGGGACGCATGCGGATGTCGAGCCAGCCCGCATTGCCGGCGGTAGAGCGGATCGTCTCGTCCAGCGCCAGTTCTTCGGCCGCGCCGTCGCGCGCAAAGCGGCGCAGCCGGCGCAAGGCGACCTTGATGTTGCGCGTGCCGATTTCGCGCGAGGCGTCGTAGTCGCGGAAGCTGCGCTGCTCCCATACCTTGACCGCGCTGCGGTGTTCGCTTTGGCCGCCGATGCGCACGCCTTCCGGGTGGTAGCCGCTGTTGCCGAACGGCGAGGTGCCGCCGGTGCCGATCCACTTGCCGCCGCCTTCATGGCGTTCCTTCTGTTCTTCCAGCAGCTGCTTCAGGCGATCCATCAGCTGGTCGTAACCGAATTTCTCGACCTGCCGTTTCTGTTCCGGCGTCAGTTCGCGCACCGCGCGCCGCAGCAGCCAGTCGAGCGGCACTTCGCCTTTCTCGAACAGCGCGTCGACGCCCTTGAAATAGGCGGCGAAGGCGCGGTCGTAGCGGTCGAAGTGCGCCTCGTCCTTTACCAACGTCAGGCGCGCGAGGTGGTAGAAGTCGTCCAGCGTGCGGGCGATCACGTTCTTTTGCAGCGCTTCCAGCAGCGCGAGGAATTCCTTGATCGAGGCCGGGATGCCGGCTTCGCGCAGCGTGAAGAAGAAATCGATCAGCATGATCCGCTTGCGCCACCGTACCGCGCCAGCTGGTGATGCAGATGCTGCCGCACGGCCGGCCATTCGGACGCGATGATGGAGAACACCACCGTGTCGCGCAGCGAGCCGTCGGGCAGGATGCGGTGGTTGTGCAGCACGCCGTCCTGCCTGGCGCCGAGAGCGGCGATCGCCGCGCGCGATGCGTGGTTCATCCAGTGCGTGCGGAATTCGACGGCGATGCAGTCCAGCGTGTCGAATGCATGCGCCAGCAGCAACAGCTTGGTTTCACGGTTGATGCCGGTGCGCTGCGCGCCGGCGGCATGCCAGGTGGCGCCGATCTCCAGGCGGCGGTTGGCGGCGTCGATGTTCAGAAAGCGCGTGCTGCCGACGATGGCGCCGCTGCGTGCGCTGCGGATCGCGAACGGCAGCACGCTGCCCTGGCGTTGCTGTTCCAGCGCGGCGTCGATGTGGCCGCGCATCTCGTCCGGCGCAGGCACCGAGGTGTACCACAGCTTCCACAGTTCGCCGTCCGATGCGGCGGCGACCAGCGCGTCATGGTGGGCATGATCCAGCGGTTCCAGCGTGACCAGCGCGCCGGCGAGCGTGACGGGGTCGGCGAAGGCCATGATGCGTCAGCGATGGGTGCGCGACATGAACAGCAGGCGCTCGAACAGGTGCACGTCCTGTTCGTTCTTCAGCAGCGCGCCGTGCAGCGGCGGGATGGCGAGCCGATGGTCGCCGCTGCGCAGCGCTGCCGGCGGGATGTCCTCGGCCAGCAACAGCTTCAGCCAGTCCAGCAGTTCGGAGGTCGACGGCTTCTTCTTCAGGCCGTCGATCTCGCGCACTTCATAGAACACGTCCAGCGCCTGCGCCAGCAGTTCCCGCTTCAGGTCGGGAAAATGCACGGCGACGATCTGCGCCATCGTGTCGCGGTCGGGAAAGCGGATGTAGTGGAAGAAGCAGCGGCGCAGGAAGGCGTCCGGCAGTTCCTTCTCGTTGTTCGACGTGATGATGACCAGCGGACGGTGCCGCGCGCGGATGGTTTCGCGCGTCTCGTACACATGGAATTCCATGCGGTCGAGTTCGCGCAGCAGGTCGTTCGGAAATTCGATGTCGGCCTTGTCGATCTCGTCGATCAGCAGCACGACCTGCCGTTCGGCCGCGAAGGCCTGCCACAGCACGCCTTTCACGATGTAGTTTTCGATATGCTTGACGCGCTCGTCGCCGAGCTGGGAATCGCGCAGGCGCGACACCGCGTCGTATTCGTACAGGCCCTGCTGCGCTTTCGTGGTCGATTTGATATGCCATTGCAATAACGGCATGTCGAGCGCGCTTGCCACTTCCTCCGCCAGCATGGTCTTGCCGGTGCCGGGTTCGCCCTTGATCAGCAGCGGCCGCTGCAAGGCCAGCGCGGCGTTGACGGCAAGCTTGAGATCGCCGGTGGCGACGTAGCTGCGGGAACCTTCGAAGCGTGTTTCTTGTCGCATGGCGATATCATTTCAATCAGACTATCGCGGAGTATATCGGAGTCGCCCCATGTCCACCCGCGCCCGCATCCGTACCCGCCGGCTTCGCTGAATTCGCCGAATTCCTCGCTGCCGCGGCTTGCTCTCCTTCGTACAATGCCGGAATGAAAATCTCGTTTCTCCGAATCTGCGCCGTCTGGCGCCGGTTCCGCCGCGGTGCATTGCGGCATCAAATTCACCACGAGCGTTATCTGCCGCAGATCGAGACGCTGATGCGGCGTGCCGATCCTGACGCGAGCTGGCATGCGCGCGCCAACTGGATGATCGATCTTGCCGACTGGATGCGGCGCGAGCCGAAGGTGTCGCTGCTCGACCATGCCGAATGGCGGCGCGTCAAGCAGCAGCGCGTGCGCTACATGCTCGACTGGCTGGACGCGCATCGCGAGCTGCGCCAGACCGCGCAGCTGACCCTGCAGCGCACGCTGCGCGAAGCGACCGGGCACGAACTGTTTTCCGCCACCGGCATGCCGCGCGAAGCGGCGTTCTTTCCCGAATTGTCGGAGCGCATCGCCAAGCTCATCCTGCCGCGCCCGGTCGGCGACTGCGACCTGTCGCTGCTGTTCACCGCAATGTTCCCGGAACGCTCGGACGCCGAATGGCTGCTCGGACTGGATCACCGCACGCTGGCGCGGCTGTGGAAGCTGTGCGGCGACGACGGCATCGCGCACGCCTATCGCCAGCAGATCGACGAGGCGATGCTGTACCTGGTGACGATGGTGATCTCGGTCGGCATCAGTCCCGCGTTCCGTCGGCGGCTGGAACCGCGCACGCCCATCCTCGCGACGCCGTTCATGTCGTTGCGGCGCGAACTGGAGCATTTTCTCGTGACGCCCGTGCCGGACGACGCCGCGCTGCGTTCGATCCGCATGCTGATCGCCGTGTGCCAGGCGCAGACCGACCGCATTTACGCGCATCTCGACCAGCACGGCGTGTCGGTCGGACTGGTGTACCACGTCGAACGCCTGCGCGCGCAGCTTGCGCGCATCGGGCGCCTGCTCGACCTGCGCACGGCGCCGCGCTCGGATCTCGGCGCAGGCCAGGTGCAGGCGGTGCTGGTGGACCTGATCGTCGACCATCATCACCGTTCGTCGGTGCGCGACCTGCTGCGCCGCAGCTTCGCGCTGCTGGCGCGCAAGATGGTGGAGCGCAATGCCGACCACGGCGAACCGTACATGGCGCACGACGCGGGTGCATATCGCGGCGTGATGAAACGCGGCCTGATCGGCGGCGCGGTGGGCGCGCTGCTGGCGCTGTCCAACGTCGTGGTTGCGCATGCGCGCCTGCCGCATTTCTTCAACGGACTGTTCCTGTCGATCAATTTCGCGCTGGCCCTGTCGCTGATCTCTATCCTCGGCGGCGTATTCGCCGCGCGGCAGCCTGCCGCCGTGGCGCCATCGCTGGCGGCGGAGATGGGCGCGCTCGATACCGCCGAGGGCCTGCGCCGGCTGCTCGCTCGCGTGGCCGGCGTGCTGCGCGCGCAGACGGCGGCGGTGTTCGGCAATCTGCTCGGCGTGGTGCCGCTCATGATCGCGCTGTCGCTCGTCGCGGCGCTGTTCGCGGACCGGCCGCCGATGGGAAATGCGAGGGCGGAGGCCACGCTGCATGCGCTGTCGCTGATCGGCCCGGCGCCGCTGTGCGCGGCAGTGACCGGCGTGCTGCTGTGGCTGGCCGGACTGGTCGCCGGCTTCGCCGACAACTGGTTCGCGCTGCGCCGGCTGCGCGCATCGATCGCCTATCACCGCCGCGTCGTGCATGCGCTCGGGCCGCACCGTGCCGAGCGCTGCGCCGCGTGGCTGGAGCGCAACGTGGCGGCGATCGCCGGCAACCTCGCGCTGGCCGTGCTGCTCGGCATGACGCCGCCGCTGGCGCAGTTCTTCGGCCTGCCGCTGGAAATACGGCACGTGACGCTGTCGGCCGCCGCGCTGGCCGCGGCTGCCTTCAGCCTGGGATGGCAGGTGCTGGCCATGCCGCAATTCTGGCTCGCGGCGGCGGGCGTGCTGTGCATCGGCCTGCTGAACGTCGGCGTCGCTTTCGTCTGCGCACTGGGCCTCGCGCTGCGCGCCCGCGACATTCCCCGTCGCGGCCGCCGCCTGGTCCTGCGCATGGTGTTGCGGCGCATCGTGCTGCAGCCGCTGGCCTTCCTGCGGCCGGGCGCGGACGGCCGGACCGGCGCGCCGCCAGAGGCGGCGGTGCCGGTCGAGCGGAAAGCGGCGCTTTCCGAGGAAGACGGCTAGGCGGCGGCCGGTCGGGCAGGCATTTTTTTGCCTGACGGCAACGGCATGGACGCCCATTTTTCCTTCGGGTAGAATCGAAGCGCCTTGTTGGCGGAGAAGCAATAACATAACGCGCAGATGGAGACCATGCGCACCCCGGGATCGGGCGTCCCGGTTTTCCTCCCTCAGCTACCCACGGCCATCATGAAAACAATCATTGCGCTTCTGGCGCTTGCGGGTGTGGCAGGCAGTTCCTCCGCGGCGGACGTCGTCGGCAATCCGAAGGCGGGCGCGGAGAAGGTATCGATGTGCATCGGCTGCCACGGCATCGAGGACTATCGCACCGCCTTCCCCGAGGTGTATTCGGTGCCGAGGATCGGCGGTCAGTCCGAGCAATACATCATCTCTGCGCTGAACGCCTACAAGAAAGGCGACCGCAACCATCCGACGATGCGCGGCATTGCGGCGAGCCTGTCGGACCAGGACATCGCCGACGTCGCCGCCTATTACGCGCGGCAGAAATGAGGGAGGGCGCGATGAGAGGACGCTTCGTACTGGCCGCCGCGCTGCTGTCGGCGGCTTCGCTCTCCGCACGGGCCGACAGCAGCATCGAGGCCGGCAAGGCGGCGGTTGCCAGATTCAATTGCGCGTCCTGCCACGGCGCCGACTTCAATTCCCCGATCAATCCGGCCTATCCCAAGTTGGCTGGACAGCGCAGGGACTACCTCGTGCATGCGCTGACCGCGTACCGGCGCGGCACCGGCACCAATAGCCGCAGCAATCCGATCATGGGACCGATGGCCAGGCAGTTGTCGGATGACGATATCCAGAATATCGCGGCGTACCTGAGCAGCTTGCCGGGGTCGCTGGTGACCCGTAAATAAGAGTCCGTATCGCGATGAAAAAGCCGCGGCATGCCGCGGCTTTTTGTTTGGTCGGGCGTATCGGGCCGTTTCGGTGTTTGGTGGTTTTGCAGGCGGGAATCCAGAAGCATCTACTGTCACCGACGGCACTCCTTATCCAATACTGCCGCCGACTTCCGCATCGCCGACGCCGCCTATCGCCTCAACGCCGCCGCACGCACTCCACATAGGCCGCCCCATCCGGCGGCGTGCCGTTGCGCTGCGACGTCCAGATCATCTCGCCCAGACATTCCATCACCTGGTGGTGCGCCTCGTGCTCCGAGCCCAGCCGCTGCGCCAACGCCTGATAGGCGGCGCGTATACCCGGCGGCTGGTCGATCGAAATCTGCTCGCTGATCGACAGGTGCATGGACAGATGCAGGAAGGGATTGGCGCGCGCCGATTCCACCGCGTAGTCGGCCGCCAGCGCGGCGTCGAGATCGGCCAGCGCATCGGCGTATTCGGGATGCTGCACGATCCAGTCGCGCGCGAGCGCTTCCAGCGGCGTGAGGATCTCGTTGTCGCGCTGCTTGCGCCAGGTTTCGCAGAAGAAGCGGCGCACGTCGTGTTGCGAGGGGGTGAACATAGAGGGCGAAAGCGAGGAAGTGGATGCCGTCATTGTACGTCGTGCGCCTCGCCCCGCACTATGTCCGCGTCATGCCGCGCCAAATCGCTGCCGCCGTTTCGGCTACCATTACGACTCTCGCAAGCCATCACGGCAGCCCCTGCCACTTGAAAACAGAACGGAATCATCATGCTCGATCAGCACGCACTCGACACGCTCTTCATCCAGGCCCGTACGCACCGCGCGTGGCTGGACAAGCCGGTCGCCAACGGCCAGTTGCGCGACATCTACGAATTGATGAAGTGGGGGCCGACGGCCGCGAACTGCCAGCCGACGCGCATCGCCTTCGTCAAGTCGCCGGAAGCGAAGGAACGCCTGGCCGCGTGCGTGCACGCCGGCAACGTGGAAAAGGTGCGCACCGCGCCCGTCACGGCGATCGTCGGCATGGACATGGCGTTCACGCGCAAGCTGCCGCAGCTGTTCCCGGTCGCCAACGCGCAGGACTGGTACAGCGACGAGAAGGTGAAGGAGGAAACCGCGTTCCGCAATTCGTCGCTGCAGGGCGGCTACTTCATCCTCGCGGCGCGCGCGGTCGGACTCGATTGCGGCCCGATGTCGGGCTTCGACGCGGACAAGATCAACGCCGAATTTTTCACCGGCACGCAAGTGAAGGTGAATTTCATCTGCGGCCTCGGGCATGGCGACAAGGACAAATTGCCGCCGCGCCTGCCGCGCCTCACCTTCGAGGCGGCCTGCGCGATCGTGCTGTAGAAGCGATCGCGTCCGCTTCAAACGCCCAAGCGCACGTCCAACTCACACGCCCGACCTGCACCCGATTCAAACCGAACCACACCGATTCACACGCCCTTCGCCGGCAGCGCCGTCTTGTGCTTGTACTCGCACAGGTCGGCGATCACGCAGTTCCAGCACTTGGGGGCGCGCGCGACGCAGGTGTAGCGGCCGTGCAGGATCAGCCAATGGTGCGCGTCCTGCTTGAATTCGTCGGGCGTGAATTTCAGCAGCTTCTGCTCGACGATGTCGACGTTCTTGCCGGGCGCGAGTCCGGTGCGGTTGGCGACGCGGAAGATGTGCGTGTCGACCGCGATGGTCGGCTCGCCGAACGCGGTGTTCAGCACCACGTTGGCGGTCTTGCGGCCCACGCCCGGCAGCGCTTCCAGCTCTTCGCGCGTGCGCGGCACTTCGCCGCCGTGCCGTTCCAGCAGGATGCGGCAGGTCTCGATCACGTTCTTCGCCTTGGTGCGGTACAGACCGATGGTCTGGATGTAGGGCGTCAAGCCTTCCACGCCGAGCGCGAGGATCTGCGCCGGCGTGCCGGCTACCGGATACAGCTTGCGCGTGGCCTTGTTGACCGACACGTCGGTCGCCTGCGCCGACAGCAGCACGGCGATCAGCAGCTGGAACGGCGTCCGGTATTCGAGTTCGGTGGTCGGGTGGGGATTGGCGATGCGCAGCCGGTTGAAGATTTCGCGACGCTTGGCAGCGTTCATGGTTTGTCCTTGTCTTTTTCTTTCCGCTTTTCCTGTTCCGCCTGTTCCTTCTTCAGCCGGGCGCGTTCGATGGCGGCCTGGATGATGGCTTGCTTGCGCGCCTGTTCGGCCTTTTCCTGTTCCGACTGCGGTGTTTCGCCCTGCACGGCGGCCAGCTTGGCGGCGGCCTTGGCGGCCAGGCGCGCATCGTTTTCTTCCTTCTCGCGCTTGAGCCGGAAGTTGCGGAAATCGTGGCGCTCGCGCGCGGCGTCCGCCTGTTCCTGCGACCACGCGGCCCAGCCGGTGCGCCCGGGCGTGACTTCGACCATATAGATGCAATCGACCGGGCAGGGCGCGACGCACAGGTCGCAGCCGGTGCACAGCTCGGCCACCACGGTGTGCATCTGCTTCGCCGCGCCGACGATGGCGTCCACCGGGCAGGCCTGGATGCATAGCGTGCAGCCGATGCAGATGTTCTCGTCGATCACGGCCATTGGGCGCGGGCGCTCGACGCCGTTGGCCGGATTGATCGGAATCACCGGCTTGCCGAGCACGCGCGCCAGTCGCGCCACGCCCTCGGTGCCGCCGGGCGGGCACTGGTTGTAGTTCGCGCGGCCGTCGGCGATCGCTTCCGCGTAGGGACGGCAGGCCGGATAGCCGCATTTCGTGCATTGCGTCTGCGGCAGCAGGTCTTCCAGCTGGTCGGCGAGGGAGGGCGTTTCGGATGGGCTCACGACGAAAGCCGTTGGCAAAAAAAGCAATTATCGTCCACATCGCGCCGGGTCGCCAAACGGGAGCGCTGGCAGACGGCGTTTGAACTTGCATTTCGGTATGCGGCGGATGTCGGCTCTTCCATGCCCTGGCTATACTTGGCGCTTCGGCGCCTTCTTGCCTGCCGAAAGGCAGGCGCAACCGCAGGTCGAGGAAAACAACGCATGTCGAATGAGGACCGCACCACGATAATTCGCAGCAGGACGCCGGAATCGGCGGCCATGCTGGCCAACGTCAAACGGGCGATGGCGATCACTGCCGCGCTGAACCGTTTGACGTTCAACGATGCGGACGAAGTGCGGGCCTTGTTCAGCGAACTCATCGGCAAAAAGGTGGACGAGAGCTTTTTGCTGATTCCGCCGTTCTACACCGCCGGCGGGAATGAAATCCGTGTCGGGCGCAATGTCTTCGTCAATCAGAACTGTACGTTCTATGACCTCGGCGGTCTCGACATCGCGGACGACGTGATGATCGGGCCGAACGTGAGCATCATCACGGCGAGCCATCCGGTCCCGCCATCCCAGCGGCGCGCCTACGTCGCCGGCAAGCCGATCGTGATCGAGAAAAACGTATGGATCGCAACCGGCGCGATCATTATCGGTGGCGTAACCGTGGGCGAAAATTCGGTCGTCGCAGCCGGCGCGGTCGTCACCAGGGACGTTCCTCCGAATACGCTGGTCGGGGGAAATCCGGCGCGGGTGATGCGTTCGATTGGCGACGACGAAAGGAACAGTTACCGCGCGCCGTGAGCCGAAATGTGAACCGTGCCACTGCCGGCAGGTGCAGGGTGCGGGAAAAACAAAAACGCCCCTGAAAGCAGGGGCGTTTGGAAATGGAAAACGGGGAAAAACGGTGCGATCAGCGCTGCAGGTATGGCAGCTTGTCCTGCTTGTCCTTCCACTCCTCGGCTTCCGGCAGCGCCGGCTTGGTCTTGGTGATCGACGGCCAGCCGCGCGCCAGTTCCGCGTTCAGCGGGATGAAATGCTGCTGGTCCGCCGGCACGTCCTCTTCCGCATAGATGGCGCTGACCGGGCACTCCGCCACGCAGACCGCGCAATCGATGCATTCGTCCGGATCGATGGCGAGGAAATTCGGGCCTTCGCGGAAGCAATCCACCGGGCATACGTCGACGCAGTCCGTATAGCGGCAGAGGATGCAGGAGTCGGTTACTACGTGAGTCATTACCAGTCCTAGAAATAATGGGGAAATCGGGGCGGCTGCGTGAAGGTCGCGGAGACCCGCGATCGTGCACGGCGCGGCAGCCGAAAAGCCCTGTATTTTAAGCCATATCGACCTTTCCCACAAACGCGGCTTATACCGTTTCCGCATAAGCAAATGCGCGCAAAGTCTGACAAACTGCGTGGAAAAACAGGCTTTCCGTTGCTGCCGCGCCAAGCGATTCCGGGCTAGAATGCCGCCGTTTCCGGGCCGCGGCCCGGCTTTCTCCCGACCATTTTCCGAGCATCGATGAAACCCAGGATCCTGGTGGCGCGCGCCACCTTTCCCGAGACGCTGGACAGGCTGGCGCAGCACTGCGAGGTCGAAGCCAACCAGCAGGACGCCATCCTTTCCGCGGACGCGTTGCGCGAGCGGATGCGCGGCAAGGACGGTGTCATCGTCACCAGCAGCGAAAGACTGAGCGCCGAGCTGATCGCCGGCCTGAGCGCGAGTATGGCCGACAACCAGCCGCGGCTGAAGGTGATCAGCAACGTCGCGGTCGGCTACAACAACATCGACGTCGCCGCCGCCACGCGCGCCGGCATCATGGTCACCAATACGCCCGACGTGCTGAACGAAACCACCGCCGACCATGCGTGGACGCTGCTGATGGCGAGCGCGCGACGCGTGTCGGAATCCGAGCGCTGGCTGCGTGCCGGCAACTGGCGGCACTGGCGCTACGACCAGTTTCTTGGTGCCGACGTGCACGGCGCCACGCTCGGCATCCTCGGCATGGGCCGCATCGGCCAGGCGATCGCGCGGCGCTCGATCGGCTTCGGCATGCGCGTGCTCTATCACAACCGCACGCGCCTGTCGCCGGAGCAGGAAGCGCAGGCCAACCATGCGCGCCACGTGAGCAAGGAAGCATTGCTGCGCGAAGCGGATCACCTGGTGCTGATGCTGCCGTATTCGGCCGACACGCATCACGCGGTCGGCGCCGCCGAACTTGCGCTGATGAAGCCGAGCGCCACGCTGGTCAACATCGCGCGCGGCGGCATCGTCGACGACGTCGCGCTGATCGCGGCGCTGCGCGAGGGCAGGTTGGCGGCCGCCGGGCTGGATGTGTACGAGAACGAGCCGGTGCTGCATCCGGATTTCCTGACGCTGCCGAATGTCGTGCTGACGCCGCACATCGGCAGCGCGTCGGAACGGACGCGGCGCGCGATGGCCGAATGCGCGTCCGACAACCTGATCGCCGCGCTGTGCGACGAACGCCCACCCAATCTGGTCAATCCGGATTACGCAGACAGGAACTGAAGAACATGGCAGACATCCGTATCACGCAGGCCCACGCGCTCACGCTGCAACAATCGAAGGACGCGGCACAGCAGGTAGCCGACCGCATGGCGGCGGAATACGACATGGCGACGCAATGGAACGGCAACGTGCTGGTCTTCGGCCGCAGCGGCATCGACGGCATGCTGACGCTGGAAGAACGGCAGGTCACGGTTGACGTCACGCTGAGCGGATTCTTCCAGGGAGTCGCGCCGATGATCGAGGACAAGATCAGCCGGCATATCGCCAGGACGTTCGGCGCGGAAGACTGAGCCGACCTGGGCGCAAAAAAAGCCCCGCGTCGCGGGACTTTGTCGTTGTCGAGAACTGCCGCTCAGATGCCGAGCAATTCCACCTCGAAGATCAGCGTCGCATTCGGCGGGATCACGCCGCCGGCGCCGCGCGCGCCGTAGCCGAGCGCAGCCGGGATGATCAGCGTGCGCGTGCCGCCGACCTTCATGCCCTGCACGCCTTCGTCCCAGCCCTTGATGACGTGGCCGGCGCCGAGCGGGAAGGCGAACGGGTCGTTGCGGTCCTTGCTGGAATCGAATTTCTGGCCGGCGCTGCCGTCCTCGTTCTGCAGCCAGCCGGTGTAGTGCACGGTCACGTAGTCGCCCGCGTTCGCTTCCTGGCCGTCGCCGACGACCTGGTCTTCGTACTGCAGGCCGGAAGATGTCGCAATGGTTGCCATGTCTGGTCCTTTGAAATGATGGGAAACCGGCAGATTGTAGCAGCGGCGCCGACGCGCGGCGCGCGTGGCCGATGCGCCGCCCGGGGCATCCGCGTACAATGCCGCGATGTTCTTTCCCGGCAAGCCGTCCTGTCTTGCCGCCGCCTTTCCGAGGAATGACGATGCGTTCGATCGTGGCTTCATTCGGCCGGGCCTTGCTGTCGCAACTGCGTTTCCGCATGCTGATGCTGACGGCCCTGCCTTTCATCCTGTCCGTGCTGATCTGGGGCGTCGTGCTGTGGTTCTGCCTGCAGCCGCTGACCAACTGGCTGCAGCAGTATTTCGTCGCGCATGACTATTTCCGCACCGCCGGCCACATGCTGGATGCGATCGGCATGGGCGCGATCAAGACCATCCTGGTGCCGCTGATCGCGATGTGGGCGCTGCTGCCGCTGATGATCGTCACGGCCTTGATCTTCGTCGGCGTGATGGCGATGCCGGCCGTGGCGCGCCACGTCGGCAACCGGCATTATCCGCGGCTGGAAGCACGCCAGGGCGGCAGTTTCCTCGGCAGCCTGTGGACTTCGGCCTCGTCGTTCGCGGTGTTCGTCGTGCTGTGGCTGGCGACGCTGCCGCTGTCGCTGTTTCCGCCGCTGACCTTCGTGATCCAGCCTTTGCTATGGGCATGGCTGACCTACCGCGTGATGGCCTACGACGCGCTGTCCGACCATGCGGATGCGCAGGAGCGCCGCACGCTGTTGCGTATGCATCGCTGGCAGCTGCTGCTGATCGGCGCGATCACCGGCGCGATCGGCGCGCTGCCGACGCTGCTGTGGCTGGGCGGGCCGCTGTCCTTCATCTTCTTTCCGCTGGTCGCCGCCGTGGCGATCTGGCTGTACGTGCTGGTGTTCGTGTTCACCGGGCTGTGGTTCCAGCACTATTGCCTGGATGCGCTGACGCGGCATCGCGCGCGGCAGGGACAGCTGCAGCCGTTGACGCCCGATGGCGGCCAGAGGCCGGGCACGGATATCTGACGGCCGGCGACCTGGTGGCCGACGACGCGGCCGCCGACGTCTCGCGGCCGGCTCGGGCATAATCGTCCGACCGTTTCTTCCGCATGGACACCATGGCATTCGGACTCCTCATCATCGGCGACGAGATACTGTCGGGCAAGCGTGCCGACAAGCATTTTTCCAAAGTGGTCGACCTGCTGAAGGCGCGGGGTTTGCAACTGGCGTGGGCGGAGATCCTCGGCGATGATCCGGAACGCATCACCGCCACGCTGCGCCGCACCTTCGCCACGGATGACGTGGTGTTCAGCTGCGGCGGCATCGGCGCCACGCCGGACGACCATACGCGGCAATGCGCGGCCGCCGCGCTCGGCGTGCCGCTGGAACTGCATCCGGAAGCGGCGCGGAAGATCCGCGAGCGCATGCTGGAGATGGCGCGCGACGCCGACGTGCCGCTCGATCCGGATCATCCGGACAACCGCAACCGCATGAAGATGGGCGAATTCCCGCGCGGCGCCGCCATCATCCCGAATCCATACAACAAGATTCCCGGCTTCACCGTCCGGCACGGCAAGGGCGCGCATCACTTCGTGCCGGGCTTCCCGGTGATGGCGTGGCCGATGATCGAATGGGTGCTCGATACGCACTACGCGGAACTGTTCCACCGCCAGCCGCGCGCCGAGCGTTCGGTGCTGGTGTACGGTGCGATCGAGGCGGCGCTGACGCCGATGATGGAAGCGATCGAGGCCGAATTTCCGCTGGTGAAGATGTTCAGCCTGCCCAACGTCGGCGACGCACAGACGCGCCGGCACATCGAACTGGGCGTGAAGGGCGAACCGGCCCAGACTGCCGCCGCATTCGAACGGCTGCTGGCCGGCCTGCACGGCATGGGGCTGGAAGTGGAACACGCCCCCTAAGATGTTGCGCGTGCACGGCGCGTGCAGCGGGCCGCGCGGGTCGCATGCGGCGGCCGGGATTACACGGCTAGGTGCCGCCTGACGTCCTCGCCGTCCATCGTGTCCGGCATGCCTTCGGCCACCACCTCGCCGCGCGACAGCACGATGAACTTGTCGGCCAGCGCGCGCGCGAAATCGAAATACTGCTCGCACAGCAGGATTGCGATGTCGCCGCGCTGCCGCAGCAGGTGGATCACGCGCTCGATGTCCTTGATGATCGATGGCTGGATGCCTTCGGTCGGCTCGTCGAGGATGATCAGCTTCGGTTCTGCCAGCAGCGCGCGGGCGATTGCCAGCTGCTGTTGCTGGCCGCCGGACAGGTCGCCGCCGCGCCGGTGCAGCATGTCCTTCAGCACCGGGAACAGTTCGTAGACTTCGCCCTTGATGGCCGACGCCTTGCGGCCCGATTGCAGCGCCATGCCCATCAACAGGTTTTCCTCCACCGTCAGGCGCGCGAAGATCTCGCGGCCCTGCGGCACGTAGGCGATGCCGGCGGCGGCGCGCTGGTGCGGCTTCAGTTTCGTGATGTCGCGGTCCTCGAGCACGACCTTGCCGCTGGCGACCGGCAGCACGCCCATCAGGCATTTCAGCAGCGTGGTCTTGCCGACGCCGTTGCGGCCGAGCAGCGTCAGGCATTCGCCTTTCTGCAGCGACAGCGAAATGCCGCGCAGCGTGTGCGCGGCGCCGTAGTACTGGTTGACCTGCTCGACTTGCAGCATGCTTTTCTTCCTCGTTGGGCTTGCGGCCTAGCGGCCCAGATAGACCTCGATGACGCGCTCGTCGGCCTGCAGCTGTTCCATCGTGCCGTGCGCCAGCACCGACCCTTCGTGCAGCACGGTGACCTTCTCGCCCTGCGCGATGTCGGCGACGAAGCCCATGTCGTGCTCCACCACCACGATCGAATGTTGACCGCGCAGCTCGTTGAGCAGTTCGGCGGTGCGCGCGGTTTCCGCATCCGACATGCCGGCCACCGGTTCGTCGAGCAGCAGCAGCTGCGGTTCCTGCATCAGCAGCATGCCGATCTCCAGCCACTGCTTCTGGCCGTGCGACAGCAGGCCGGCGAGCCGCCGCTCGCTGCCGTGCAGACGGATCAGGCGCAGGATGTCGGCGATGCGGCCTTCCTGTTCCGACGTGAGCCGGGAGAACAGCGTGGGGCGCACGCGCTTGTCGTGCTTCATCGCCAATTCCAGGTTCTCGAACACCGTATGCTGCTCGAACACGGTCGGGCGCTGGAACTTGCGGCCGATGCCGGCGTGCGCGATGGCGTATTCGGTCATCTTGGTCAGGTCGATGCTCTGGCCGAAGTAGGCGCTGCCCGAGGTCGGCCGCGTCTTGCCGGTGATGACGTCCATCATCGTCGTCTTGCCGGCGCCGTTGGGGCCGATGATGCAGCGCAGTTCGCCGACCGAGATGTCGAGGTTCAGATTGTTCAGCGCCTTGAAGCCGTCGAACGACACGGTGACGTCTTCCAGATACAGGATGGCGCCATGCGCGGTGTCCACGCCTTGCGGCTTGATGCGTCCGTAGGCCGCTTCGCCGGCCTCGTAGGCGGACCTGCCGGGCGCCACGTGCGGAATGTTGCTCATGGCGTCTCCCTTTTCTTTTGCAGCTTCCTGATCAGGCCCATGATGCCCTGCGGCATGAACAGCGTGACCAGGACGAACAATGCGCCCAGCGCGAACAGCCACAGGTTCGGGAAGGCGCCGGTGAACCAGCTCTTCAGGCCGTTCACCGTGAAGGCGCCGATGATGGGCCCGAGCAGCGTGCCGCGGCCGCCGACCGCCGCCCAGATCACGATCTCGATCGAGTTGGCCGGCGACATTTCCGACGGATTGATGATGCCGACCTGCGGCACGTACAGCGCGCCGGCGATGCCGCACAGCACGGCCGACAGCACCCACACGAACAGCTTGAACCACAGCGGGTTGTAGCCGATGAACATCAGCCGCGATTCCGAGTCGCGCACCGCCTGCAGCACGCGGCCCAGGCGCGAGGTCACGATCCAGCGGCACAGCAGCAGCGAGCCGAACAGCGCGGCCAGCGTGGCGAGGTAGAGCGCGGTGCGGGTGGCGGACGAGGTGATGTCGTAGCCGACGATGCGCTTGAAGTCGGTGAAGCCGTTGTTGCCGCCGAAGCCGGTCTCGTTGCGGAAGAACAGCAGCATGAACGCATAGGTCATGGCCTGCGTGATGATGGAAAAATACACGCCGCGGATGCGCGAGCGGAACGCGAAATAGCCGAACACGAAAGCCAGCAGGCCCGGCGCCAGCACCATCAGCAGCAGCGCGTACCAGAAGTGCTGCGTCATCCACCAGTACCACGGATAGGCCTTCCAGTTCAGGAACACCATGAAATCCGGCAGGTCGCTCTGGTACACGCCGTCATGGCCGATCGCGCGCATCAGGTACATGCCGAGCGCATAGCCGCCGAGCGCGAAGAACACGCCGTGGCCGAGCGACAGGATGCCGGTGTAGCCCCACACCAGATCCAGCGCCATCGCCGCCATCGCGTAGCACATGAACTTGCCGACCACCGACACCGTGTAGTCCGACACGTGCAGCGCGCTGCCGGACGGGAAGACGAGGTTCAGCAGCGGCAGCAGCGCCAGCACGATCGCGCAGGCGGCGATGCCCGTCCATGCCGGACGGGAGAAGAGGGAAGCGCGTTGCGGAAGGGGCTGCGCAACCTGTTTGGAAACCGGGCCGTTCATTCGACGCTCCTGCCCTTCAGCGCGAACAGGCCTTGCGGGCGCTTCTGGATGAAGATGATGATGAACACGAGGATGGCGATCTTGGCCAGCACCGCGCCGGCGTAGGGTTCGAGGAACTTGTTGACTTCGCCCAGCCCGAGCGCGGCGATCACGGTGCCGGCCAGCTGGCCGACGCCGCCCAGCACCACCACCATGAAGGAATCGACGATGTAGCCCTGGCCGAGGTCGGGGCCGACGTTGCCCAACTGCGACAGCGCCACGCCGCCGAGGCCGGCGATGCCGCAGCCGAGGCCGAAAGTCAGCATGTCGATGCGGCCGGTCGGCACGCCGACGCAATCGGCCATGCGGCGGTTCTGCGTGACGGCGCGCACGAACAGGCCCAGCCGGGTCTTGTTCAGCAGCAGCCACACGGCCGCCACCACGCACAGCGAGAACACTACGATGACGATGCGGTTGTAGGACAGCACCAGCGAGCCGAGCACCGTCACGCCGCCCGACATCCAGCTCGGGTTGGCGACTTCCACGTTCTGCGCGCCGAAGATCGTGCGCACCGCCTGCATCAGGATCAGGCTGATGCCCCAGGTGCACAGCAGGGTTTCCAGCGGCCGCCCGTACAGCCAGCGGATCACCAGCCGCTCCAGCGCGATGCCGACCGCGGCGGTGACGAGGAAGGCGGCCGGCAGCGCGGCCACCAGGTACGCATCGATGGCGCCGGGGAAGAACTTGCGGAAGAACAGCTGGCAGACGTAGGTGGTGTAGGCGCCGATCATCAGCATCTCGCCGTGCGCCATGTTGATGATGCCCATCAGGCCGAAGGTGATCGCCAGCCCGAGCGCGGCCAGCAGCAGCACGCTGCCCAGCGAGATGCCGTAGAACAGCTTGCCGGTGAGATCGACCAGACTCTGGTGGCGCTGCAGCGCGGCCAGCGTGCGTACCGCCTCGGCGCGCACGCCGGCGTCGGGTTCGACGTAGCTGCCGTCCGGGTTCTTCGCCAGCATGCGCTGCAGCGTCGGCGTCAGGCTGGCGTCGGTGGTGTCGGCCAGCGCGGCGACCGCGGCACGGCGCACGGCGGCATCGGGCGAACTCAGATGGGCGACGGCGACCACCTGCTTCAGGATGGCCTTGATGTCCTGGTCCTGCTCGGCGGCCAGCGCCTTCTCGATGGTCGGCATCTGCGACGGATCGGCATTCTGCAGCAGGTTCTGCGCGGCGGACAGGCGCACGCCGCGGTCACGCGAGAACAGCTGCAGGCCGGCCAGCGCGGTTTCGACCTCGCCGCGGATGCGGTTGTTGACGATGACGCCATCCGCATCGTCCGGCACGGGACCGGTCTTGCCGGTGGCCGGGTTCCATGCCTGCGTGCCGTCGACCACCAGCACCGTGCCAGACGGCGTGGCGTACAGCGCGTCGTTGTCCATCGCCTCCAGCACGCGGCGGGCGTCGTCGGTGCCGAGCGCGGCGATCCGGTCGACGGCGGCGATGCGCGCGTCGGAATCGTCGCCGGTCAGCGGCTTCAGCAGGGCCGGATCGATGGCGGCGTGCGCGGCGCCCAGTTGCAGCCACAGCCCGAGGACGACGGCGGCGGTGCGGAGGAATGTGCGGACTGGTTTCATGGTTTGTTGCGGCGGCCCGTGCGGGCGCGGCTGTTCCCTGTTGCGTGGAAAGACATGCGGAACGTGGGGCCGGCAGCGCTGCCGCCGGCCCGCGCTTCAGATGTTCTGCTTGCCTTCGTTGCCCGGGATGTACGGACTCCACGGCTGCGCCCGGATCGTGCCCTTGGTCTTGTACACGATGTTGAACTGGCCATCGGCGCGGATCTCGCCGATCATCACCGGCTTGTGCAGGTGATGGTTGGTCTTGTCCATCTCGAGCGTGTAGCCGTCGGGCGCCTTGAAGGTCTGGCCGGCCATCGCCGCGATCACCTTGTCGGTGGCGGTCGAATGCGCCTTCTCTACCGCCTGCTTCCACATGTGGATGCCGACGTAGGTCGCTTCCATCGGGTCGTTGGTCACCACGGTGTCGGCGTTCGGCAGCTTTTGCGCCTTGGCGTAGGCTTTCCATTCCTTGATGAAGGCGGCGTTGACCGGGTTCTTGACGGACTCGAAGTAGTTCCACGCCGCCAGGTGGCCGACCAGCGGCCGGGTGTCGACGCCGCGCAGTTCCTCCTCGCCGACCGAGAACGCCATCACCGGGATGTCGGTCGCCTTGACGCCGGCGTTGCCCAGTTCCTTGTAGAACGGCACGTTGGAATCGCCGTTGATGGTGGAGATCACCGCGGTCTTGCCGCCGTTCGCGAACTGCTTGATGTTGGCGACGATGCTCTGGTAGTCGGAATAGCCGAACGGGGTGTACGTCTCCTCGATGTCGCTGTCCTTGACGCCCTTGCTGTGCAGGAACGCGCGCAGGATCTTGTTGGTGGTGCGCGGGTAGACGTAGTCGGTGCCGAGCAGCACGAAGCGCTTGACGTTGCCGCCGTCCTTGGACATCAGGTACTCGACCGCCGGGATCGCCTGCTGGTTGGGCGCGGCGCCGGTGTAGAACACGTTGTGCTCCAGCTCCTCGCCTTCGTACTGCACCGGGTAGAACAGCAGGCCGTTCAGCTCCTTGAAGACCGGCAGCACCGACTTGCGCGACACCGAGGTCCAGCAGCCGAACACGACCGCCACCTTGTCCTGCGCCAGCAACTGGCGCGCCTTCTCGGCGAACAGCGGCCAGTTGGAAGCCGGATCGACCACCACCGGCTCGATCATCTTGCCCATCACGCCGCCGTGCGCGTTGATGTCGGCGAAGGTCATCAGCGCGACGTCCTTCAGCGAAGTTTCGGAAATCGCCATGGTGCCGGACAGCGAGTGCAGCACGCCGACCTTGATGGTTTCGCCGGCGAAGGCGGAAGGCAGCCAGGACATGCCGCTCATCGAGAAGGCGCCGAGAGCGGTTGCTTTGAGGATCGTGCGACGTGATGACATGGGACTCTCCTAAGGTAAGTGAATGAAAACGCGTGGCAGGGATAGCGGACGACAGCAATCGGGACCGGATCGAACGCGCCGGCTTGCCCATCCTTGAAGCACGTCGACGCAGGATGCTTGAAGGCGAGCAAGTTCCAGACCAATTTCCATGCGGCATGCCGGGCTGCGGGATGTGGCGGTACGCACGCGCCGCACCCAGCGCCGCGCCCCGTTTCCGCGCATCCGCCGCGCCCGGCTGCATGCGGCGCTCACGCCGGCTCCCTGCCGTAGCGCGCGCGTGCGTTCTGCAGCATGAACAGCGTGATGCGCTTGACCTCGTCGCGGCTCTCGGCGATGTGCGCGCGGATCATCTGCTGCGCGCCGGCGGCATCGCCGGCGAGGATGGTGTCGAGGATCGCCGCGTGCTCGTCGTAGGTGGCGGCGATGCGCGGCGGCTTGGTGAAGTCCAGCCGGCGGATGATACGGATGCGCTCGGTCACGTCCTGGTGGATGCGCGCCATCTCGTCGTTGCCGACGGCGGCCACGATGCGCGCATGGAAGGCTTCGTCGATCGATGCGACGGCGGCGGGATCGTCCAGGCGCGCGGCGGCCGGCACGCACCACAGTGCGCGCAGCGGATCGAGGCGCGCGGTCAGCTGCGCGCCGACGATGCGGTCGATGGCGGTGGTTTCCATCATGATGCGTACTTCGTACAGGTCCTCGAAATACTTGAAGTCGAAGGTGCGCACCTGCCAGCCGCTGCGGAAATGCACGTCGACGTAGCCTTCGCGCTGCAGCCAGAACAGCGCCTGGCGCACCGGCGTGCGGCTGACCTGCATGCGCGCGGCGATGTCGCCTTCGCTGAACTTGTCGCCCGGCAGCAGGCGGAAATCGAAGATGTCCGCCTTCAGCTGCGCGTAGATCTGCGCGGCGAGGTTGCTGGCGTTCCTGCCCGACGAGGGCGGCGGCTTGATCTGCATCATGCGCGACCCGGTTGGTTGGTCATGGCCGTCCTCATTCGAGCGAGACCAGCGGATCGCCGGCGTTGATCATCATGCCGGGCTTGCAATGGAAGGCCCTCACGATGCCGTCGTGCGGCGCGGCGATGTGGAACTCCATCTTCATCGCTTCCAGGATCAGCAGCGGCTCGCCGGCCTTGACCGTGATGCCCGGCTCGGCGACCAGCTTCCATACGTTGCCGCTGATGTCGGCCGAGACCACCGAACCGGACAGGGCGGCGGCATCGATCTCGCTGCGCTGCGCCTGCGCGGCGGCCGCGGCACTGTCGGCCTCGTTCGCCCACAGCGCCACCTCGGCATCGAACGCGACCTTCTGCCTTGCGCGGAAGGTTTCCAGTTCCGGCGCGATGCGCGCGAGGAAGGCGTTGTATGCGCCGAGGTCGAAGATTTCCTCCTCGATGCGCACGGCGTTGCGGCCTTCGCGGAAATCGTTGCGCAGCACGTCGAGTTCGGCTTCGGTCACCGGGTAGAAGCGCACCTGGTCGAAGAAGCGCAGCAGCCACGGCTTGCCGTCGATGAACACGCGGTTCTTCAGGAACTTGTTCCAGATCGGCAGCGTGCGGCCTACCAGCTGGTAGCCGCCCGGCGAATCCATGCCGTAGATGCACATGTAGACGCCGCCGATGCCGACCGTGCCTTCGGCCGTGTAGGTGCGCGCCGGGTTGTACTTCGATGTCAGCAGCCTGTGGCGCGGATCGACCGGTACTGCGCACGGCGCGCCCAGATAGACGTCGCCCAGGCCCAGAACCATGTAGCTGGTCTGGTAGATCGTGTCACGCACGTCGTCGTCGGAAGCCAGTCCGTTGATGCGGCGGATGAATTCGGTATTGCTGGGCAGCCACGGTGCGGTGTCGCGCACCGACTGCCGGTAGCGCGCGACCGCATCCAGCGTCGCCGAGTCGTTGTACGCCATCGGCAGGTGCACGACGCGGCTGTTCACTTTCATCGTCTCGATGCCGGTCAGGCCGTCGTCGACCTGCGCGAGGACGCGCACCAGTTGCCGCTGCCCGATCACGCGGCTGTCGTAGCGCACCTGCAGCGAACGCACGCCGGGGGAGAGTTCCAGCACGCCATCGACCGGCTGCTGCTGCAGCGCCTCCATCAGCGCGTGGATGCGGAAGCGCAGGTTCAGGTCCAGCACGTTCTCGCCGTATTCGATCAGGATGTACTTGTCGCCGGCCTGGCGGAACACGGTCTTCGGGCGGTTGCCGCTCGCCGCTGCCTCGTACAGGATCGGCGTGCCGGGCTCGGCCCATTGCGGCGCGCGCATCGCGTCCGCGTTCCAGTTTTCGATGAACGCATCCTGCCGCCGCTCCAGCGCCAGCGCTTCGTCGAACGTCATCGGGCGGAAGCGGATCCTGTCGCCGGGCTTGACCTGGCCGACCTTCCACAGCTCGGCCTTGACGATGGTGACCGGGCACACGAAGCCGCCGAGGCTGGGGCCGTCGCGCGTCAGGATCACCGGCATGTCGCCGGTGAAGTTGATGCTGCCGATCGCGTATTCGCAATCGTGGATGTTGGACGGATGCAGGCCGGCTTCGCCGCCGTCGGAGCGCGTCCATTGCGGCTTCGGTCCGTTCAGGCGGATGCCGAGGCGGTTCGAGTTGTAATGCACTTCCCATTCGGTGGCGAAGAACGTCTCGATCGATTCCGGCTTGAAGAAATCCGGCGCGCCGTGCGGACCGTACAGCACGCCGATGTCCCACGCGCGGCCGTACTGCGGCACCAGTTGCGGCGGCAGCGCGGCGGGCGCGTGCGGCGGCGCGAGGTCGGCGGTGGCCGGCAGCGACGGATCGGCGATGGGCAGCACGTCGCCGGGGCGCAGCGTGCGCCCGGCATGGCCGCCGAACTGGCCGAGCGCGAAGGTGGCGCGGCTGCCGAGATAGACCGGCACGTCGATGCCGTTGCGTACCGCGAGGTAGCTGCGGCAGCCGCTGGCGGCTTTGCCGACCTTCAGCGTCTGGCCGGCGCGCACCGGAATCGGCGTCCAGTACGCGACCGGCTGGTCGTCCAGCGCGGCGTCGGTCGGCGCGCCGGTCAGCGCGACGACCGTGTCGGTATGGAAGCGCAGCGTCGGTCCCAGCACTGTGGTTTCGATGCCGGCCGCGTGCGGCGCGTTGCCGACGATGCGGTTGGCGAGACGGAAGGCCCAGTCGTCCATCGGTCCGGACGGCGGCACGCCGATGTCCCAGTAGCCGACCCGGCCCGGGTAATCCTGCACCGTCGTGTAGGTGCCGGCGTCGAGCACTTCGACCACGGCCGGCTGGTAGACGAAGCTGTCCAGCTTGCGCGTGGAGACGCGGCCGGCGCGGAAGTCGTCGCTGCGCACGATCTTGCGCAGGTAGTCGAGGTTGGTCGCGATGCCGGACAGGCGCGTCGCATCCAGCGCCTGCGCCATCGCATCGATGGCGGCATCGCGGTCCTGGCCGTGCACGATCAGCTTGGCGATCATCGGATCGTAGTGCGCGGACACGTCGGTGCCGGTCTCGACCCAGGTGTCGACGCGAACGTTGTCCGGAAAATGCACCTCGGTCAGCGTGCCAGGGCTGGGCGCGAAATTGCGCAGCGGATTTTCCGCGTAGAGGCGCACCTCGATCGACGCGCCTTGCGACGTGATTTTCTGATTGAGCGCGGGCGGTTCGCCGGCAGCGGTGCGTATCATCCATTCGACCAGGTCGATGCCGGTCACGCTCTCGGTGATCGCGTGTTCGACCTGCAGGCGCGTATTCACTTCGAGGAAATAGAACGCCTGCCGCGCCGGGTCGTAGATGTATTCGACGGTGCCGGCCGAGCGGTAGCCGACCGAGCGGCCCAGGCTTTCGGCCGACGCCAGCAATTGACGGCGCAGCTCGTCGGAAAACGCCGGCGCCGGCGTTTCTTCCACGACTTTCTGATTGCGCCGCTGCAGCGAACAGTCGCGTTCGCCGAGCGCGACCACGTTGCCGCGGCCGTCGCCGAAGATCTGCACCTCGACGTGGCGCGCCTGATCGACGAAGCGTTCGACGAAGGCGCCGGCATTGGCGAAGAAGGATTTGCCCAGCCGCTGCACCGATTCGAACGCGGCCACCAGTTCGGCTTCATCGTTGCAGCGCGACAGGCCGATGCCGCCGCCGCCGGCCGTGCTCTTCAGCATGACCGGATAACCGATGCGTGCGGCTTCGCGCTTCGCTTCTTCGACGTCGGCCAGCAGACCGGAGCCGGGCGTCAGCGGCACGCCGGCTTGCTCCGCCAGTTCGCGCGCCGCATGCTTCAGGCCGAACTGTTCCATCTGCTGCGGCGTCGGCCCGACGAAGGCGATGCCGGCCGCTTCGCATTGCGCGGCGAAATCCGCGTTCTCCGACAGGAAGCCGTAGCCGGGGATGATCGCCTGTGCACCGGTTTCTTTCGCGGCAGCGATGATCAGCTCGCCGCGCAGATAGCTTTCGGCGGCGGTCTGTCCGCCGAGCGGCACGGCGACGTCGGCGGCGGTCACGTGCAGGCTGTTGCGGTCGGCGTCCGAGTAGACGGCGACCGAGCGGACGCCCATCTGCTTCAGCGTGCGGGCGATGCGGCAGGCGATTTCGCCGCGGTTGGCGATCAGGACGGTGTCGAACATGCGCTTTCCTAGGTTTCCTCGTTTCGTCGTCGTGCGGCGTCAGGCGTTGGCCGAGGCCGGCGTCAGGCTGGCGACGTAGTGCCGCCAGCCGCCGAAGTGCGTGATGTCCTGCGCATCCCGTAGGCCGGCCGGTTCGCAGATGAAGCCCTTGACCGTGCTGCCGTCGGCCAGCGTCACGCTGCCGATGCCCAGCGGCGCCGGCACGCCGGCGACGAAGGTGCCGAAGGCGGCCTCGGGCACGTCCCACAGTTCCAGCGCGATCGCCGCGCCGCCATCGGCATCGTGCTCGACGCACAGCAGGCCCGGCTTGGGCGGCGTCGTGTCCGCCAGCGCGAACAGGCGATAGGTGGATGCGGTCGTCGTGCTGGCGACGAAGCGCGCGTTGCGCGACGTCAGTTCATGGTTCAGCGGCATGCCGCGCAGGTGGGCGCCGACGACGGCGATGCGGATCATGCCCGGTGCCGGCATACCGGGAGCTTCCGCCGCTGTGTCGGGTTCGGCCGGCAGCGGCAGGCCGGTGGCGCCGCGCGCGAGGCCGGTGGCGCGATGCCATGACGCGGCGTAGCGCGCCAGCGCGCGTTCGCGCCAGGCGTCGGCGATGAAGGTGATGCCGAATGGCAGGCCGTCCGTGCGCAGGTTGGCCGGCACCGCGAACGCGCTCCAGTCGAGCAGGTTGACGTAATTCGTGTACTTGCCGAGACGGCTGTTCAGGCGGATCGGATCGGCCAGCACGTCGGCGGTCCTGTAATGCGTCGGCGCGGTCGGCACCACCAGCGCGTCGAACTGCGCCATCACGGCGTCGGCTTCGCGCTTCAGGTCGGCGAGGCGGTAGATGCCTTCGAAGGCGTCGGCGGCGGAAAAATTCCTGGCCTTGAAGATGATGTCGCGCACCACCGGGTGCATGTCGGCTTCATGCTCGGCGGCGAAGGCGCGGATGGCGGCGTAGCGCTCGGCGATCCAGGCGCCGTCGTACAGCAGTTGCGTGACCGCGTCGAACAGCGAAAAGTCGATCGGCACGCAGGTCGCGCCCTGCGCTTCGAGCCGTTGCACGGCGGCGGTGTAGGCCTGTTGCGCCAGCGCGTCGCCGTAGAACTCGGGCTGCGCCGGGATCGCAAAGCGCGGCGCGGCCGGCAGGGCGTCGCTGCGCGCGTGCGGCGGCATGCGGCGCGACAGGCCGTCCGCCGGATCGAAGACGGCGGCCGCGTCGTAGACGGCGACGGCATCTTCGCAGGTGGTGGCGAACACCGACACGCAATCCAGCGTGCGGCAGGCGGGAATCACGCCGGTGTTGCTGAAGGCGCCGCGCGTCGGCTTCAGGCCGACGATGTTGTTCAGTCCGGCAGGCACGCGGCCGGAGCCGGCGGTGTCGGTGCCGAGCGCGAAGGGCACGATGCCGCGCGCGACCAGCGAGGCCGAGCCGGCGCTCGATCCGCCCGAAACGTAGTCGGGGTCGAAGGTGTTGGCTGGCATGCCGTACGGCGAGCGCACGCCGACCAGGCCGGTGGCGAACTGGTCCAGGTTGGTCTTGCCGAGCACGATGGCGCCGGCATCGGCCAGGCGCGCGATCACGGTGGCGTCGTGTTCCGGCACGTAGGCGAAAGCGGGGCAGGCGGCGGTGGTTGGCAGGCCGGCGACGTCGATGTTGTCCTTGACGGCGTACGGCACGCCGTACAGCGGCAGCCTGGCGATGTCGCCGCCCAGCTGGTGCAGCCGCGCCCGCAGGCGGACCAGTTGCGCCTGCAGGTGAGCGGGGCCGGTGACGGTGATCCACGCCACGTCACCGACGGGCAGCGCGGCGAGCAGGGCCGGCAGCAGTTCCTCGGGCGTCCGGCCCTGCCGGTAGGCGCCGAGCCAATCGGCTATCGTCCATCCTTGCATCTGAGATCCCTTCTTGTGTACAAGACGGGATACAGCAAGGAACATGCCATTTTTGAAAAAACGGTGCAAAGCCAGCAGCGATGCGGGTTTCCGCCGTCAACGGCGGCTTGGGCTCGAAAAATAGAGCGCATCGATACGGGGCGCCGGCGCGCCATCGGGGCGCGGCCGCTTCTTGCGCGGGCGTTTTCGCCGAACAGAAAAAGGGAGTAAGATTTTGATGCAGTGCGGAAACTATTCGTTGCGGCGAAGCTCGGTTGTCATTTTGTTACTTGCAAGAAAATAGATTAACGAAAACCGCTAACTACTTCATTCTTTGAGTTTTTTGTGATGTTTGCTACACTGCGGCAATATTTTGTGCCCAACCGGAGATCGCACATGGCCAAGTCCGCCCTCCTCGGAATATTCCTGTCCTTGCTGATCCTCGCCCCTCTCCAGGCCGCCGAAACGGCGCAGCCCGCTGCCACCTCCACCAAAGAAGCTCCCCATACCGTCGTTCGCAAGAAGACCGTGCACAAGAAGAAGGCGGCGCATCGCGCCGTCCGCCGCCATGCGCCGGTCGCGAAAGCGAAAACGCATCGCAGGGTGCGCCACGTCCGCACCGCGTCGCTGCATCCGCACGAGAGGCTGGTGCGCAAGGTCGAGCTGGTGCACGGACGTCGCAGGGTGGTCTACGTGCGCGAGGCGGTGCCGGCCGTTCCTGCCGTGCCGCCGGTGATGAGTCCGCATGAGATGGCGCGCTGGAACATGAGCCACAATTCGCTGGCGCTGGCTTCCAGCTCGGCGCTGGTGATCGACGAGTCGAGCTCCAAGGTGCTGTATGCGAAGAACGCCGACGTGGCGTTGCCGATGGCCTCGATCACCAAGCTGATGACCGGCATGGTGGTGCTGGACGCGCACCAGGACATGAACCAGATCATCGAGGTGACGGATGCCGATGTCGACCGCATCCGCTACAGCTCGTCGCGCCTGCGCGTGGGCTCGCGCCTGACGCGCGCCAAGATGCTGCACATCGCGCTGATGAGTTCCGAGAACCGCGCCGCCTCGGCACTAGGACGCAACTATCCGGGCGGCCTGCCGGCCTTCGTGGCGGCGATGAACGCCAAGGCGCGCGAACTGGGCATGACCAGTACCCATTACGTGGAGCCGACCGGCCTGTCGAGCGACAACGTCGCCAGCGCGCGCGACCTTGCCAAGCTGCTGGCGGCGGCCTCGCACTATCCCACGCTGTGCCGCTACACGACGGACCAGCGCTACGTGGTGCGTCCCGGCCACTACCAACTGCTGTACCAGAATTCCAACCGCCTGGTCGACAATCCCGACTGGGACATCGGCATCCAGAAGACCGGCTTCATCAACGAGGCCGGCCACTGCCTGGTGATGCAGGCCAACATCGATGGCCGGCCGGTGCTGATGATCTTCCTGGATTCGCAGGGCAAGTATTCGCGGCTGGCCGACGCCAACCGCGTGCGCCACTGGCTGGAGCGGAATCCGCCGCCGCAGAGCGTGGCGGTCAATACGCGCGACCGCGAAGGCTGAGCGGGCAGACGCGAAAAAGGGCGGACCACGGTCCGCCCTTTTTTCATAGACAGGCGAGGGGACGTCAGCCCGCGCCCTCGCCGGCATAGCCGAGCGCGGCGGAAATCTGCCGCGCGGTCGCGATCAGATCTTCCAGCCAGGCATCCTGCAATCGGTCCGCCGGCGCCGAGATCGACAGGCCAGCAATCAGCTTGCCGCTGTCATCGTGGATGCCGGCCGCCATGCAGCGCACGCCGAGTTCCAACTCCTCATTGTCGCGCGCGTAGCCCAGTTCGCGCACCTGGCGCAGTTCGGCTTCGAGCTGCGCCAGGTTGGTGATCGAATTCCGATTGTGGCCGTTCAGGCCGGTGCGCGTCGCGTAGGCCTGCACTGCCTGCGGATCGTCGATGGACAGGAACAGCTTGCCGGTCGAGGTCAGATGCAGCGGCGCGCGGCCACCGACCGCGCGCACCACCTGCATGCCGGAGCGCTCGGAAAAGGCGCGGTCGATGTAGATGATCTCGTCGTTCTGGCGCACCGACAGGTTGACGGTCTGATCGGTCCTGCGGTGCAGCCGGCGCATCAGGTCCAGCGCCGCTTCGCGCACATCGAGCCGGCTCTTGACGATGTTGCCCAGCTCCAGCAGGCGCATGCCGAGGCGATAGGTGCCGGGTTCGGCGCGGTCGACGATGCGCTTGAGCACGAGGTCGTTGAGGATACGGTGTGCGGTGGACGGATGCAGACCAGTGACGCCGGCCAGCTCCTTCAGGCTGACCGGGTCCGGATAGCGGGCGAGCGCGTCCAGCAGCGACGCCATGCGCTCGATCACCTGGATGGAAGTCTTGTCCGTATCGGCCCTGTGCAATGTATTCACAATGTATTCATAGTCTCGATGCCCTGCGGTAAGACCGTTATATCACATCGTGAAAGATCGAAAAAGCGGCGGCGACGGCCGGCGGCCGAGCGAGAGACCGGTCGCGTTCACGCCGGCTTCATGCGCGGCCGCCGACGATAGGCGGCTTGGCGCTTGTGCCGGCAGGACATTGCGCCGATAATCGCGCCACGCCAAGCAGCCGACCTACCGCATGACCGATCCCCAACTTCCCATCAGCGAATTCAAGAGCAAAAGTGGTTTCCGACGCATCTACATGGCGGTCGGCTATTCGATCGCCGGCTTCCGGGCGGCATGGCGCAACGAGCACGCGTTCCGGCAGGAACTGTTCGTGGTGGCGGTCGCCACCGTCGCGGCGCTGATGCTGCCGGTGGCGGCGCTGGAAAAGCTGCTGCTGATCGCGGTCTGCGTGCTGGTGCTGATCGTCGAGTTGATCAATTCGGCCATCGAGGCGGTGGTGGACCGGGTCTCGCTGGAACGCAATCCGCTGTCGAAGAATGCCAAGGATCTGGGCAGCGCGGCGGTGCTGCTGACGCTGCTGCTGGCGGTGGCGACCTGGATCGTGATCCTGTGGCCGCTGTTCCGTCACGCATGAAGCGCCATGACGGCGCATCCATGAAAAAAGCCGGCTTGCTGCCGGCTTTGTTGTTTCCGCTTCAGCGAGAATGCCGCTTTCCACCTCGAGGGACCGCTAGGCGGCAAAGCGCTCGACCCATTGCGCGAAGGCGTCGACGAACTTCTGCAGGAATTCGCGCGTGGCGGGATTGACGATGTCGCCGCGCTCGTCGAACAGCTTGTCGGCCTGGCCGAAGTAGGCCTCGGGCTGCCCCATCGTGATCACGCCCACCGACACCAGCACCTGCCGCAAGTGATGGGTGGCGCCGAAGCCGCCCATCGCGCCCGGCGACGCGCTGGCGATGGCGGCCGGCTTGCCGGTCCATGCGCTCTGGCCGTACGGACGCGAGGCGGCATCGATCGCGTTCTTCAGCACGCCGGGCACCGAGCGGTTGTATTCCGGCGTGACGAACAGGACGGCGGCGGACCGCTTGATGGCCTGCTTGAAATCGACGACCGGCTGCGGCATGTCCATTTCCCAATCCTGGTTGAACGGCGGGATATCTCGGATCTCGACGATGGACGGCTGCAGCGACGGCGGCGCCAGCCGGATCAGCGCGTTGGACAGCTTGCGGTTGATGGATGCCTGGCGCAGGCTGCCGACCAGGACGGCGACTTCGTAAGGAGCGCTCATGAGGATTTTCCTTGCGTGGATAGGAGCCGGTTTGCGCCCATACCGCCTCCGTCCTCTTGCCTTTCTCTTGCCGGCTCAGGGCGCCGGATTCGGATGCCGGGCGTGGATGGCTTCGATTCCCTGCAGTACCGATTCGTTCAGTACGACGTCGAGGCTGGCGATGTTCGACCGCAGTTGTTCCATCGTGGTGGCGCCGATGATGGTGCTGGTCACGAAGGGTCGCGTGTTGACGAAGGCCAGCGCCATCTGCGCCGGGTCCAGTCCGTGTTCCCGCGCCAGCGCGGTGTAGGCCTGCGCGGCCGCTTCCGTGTGCGCGCCGCTGTAGCGCACGAAGCGGCTGAACAGCGTCAGCCGGCCTTGCGGCGGACGCGCGCCGTTCAGGTACTTGCCGGACAGCACGCCGAAGGCCAGCGGCGAATAGGCGAGCAGGCCGACGTCTTCGCGATGCGAGAACTCGGACAGCGCGATCTCGAAACTGCGGTTCACCAGGCTGTACGGATTCTGGATGCTGACGATGCGCGGCAGGCCGAGCTTTTCGGCGGCGCGCAGGAATTGCGCGACGCCCCACGGCGTTTCGTTCGACACGCCGATGTGGCGGATCTTGCCGGCCTGCACGAACTCCGCCAGGATGGACAGCGTTTCCTCGATCGGCGTGGTGTCCTCGTCCGCATGGTGCACGTAGTTCTGCACGCCGAAAATGTTGACGGTGCGGTCCGGCCAGTGCAACTGGTAGAGATCGATGTGGTCGGTCTGCAGCCGTTCGAGGCTGCCGTGCAGCGCCTCGGTCAGGCCCTTGCGGTCGAAGCGCAAGTGGCCGTTGCGGATGTATTGCGGGTTGTGCGCCATGCGCGCCGCGCCGGTCGCCTTGGTGGCGAGCACGATGCTGTCGCGCTTGCCGGATTTCTTCAGCCAGCTGCCGAGATAGCGTTCGGTCAGCCCCTGCGTTTCGGGTTTCGGCGGCACCGGGTACATTTCCGCGGCGTCGACCAGGTTGATGCCGGCGTCGAGCGCGTAATCGAGCTGCGCGTGCGCGTCCGCCTCGCTGTTCTGTTCGCCCCAGGTCATCGTGCCCAGCGCGATGTTGCTGACCTTGATGCCGGTGCGGCCGAGTGGCAGATACTTCATCGTCATTGTTCATCCCTTCGTTTGCGAATTTTTTAGTCTAGCAACAAAAGGGAAAACGGGTTGGCGATGGGGCAAGCCCGCGTTTTCAACCGGCAGGGAGGCGCACGCGCTGCGCCGGTCGGGCAGGTGGCACGTCGCAAGGCGGTCCATCCGCGCATGCCGACAGGCGGGTACGCGAAGCGAAAAAGCGGCAAGGGCGGAATGCCGCCTTTGCCGGCTGCCTTCATTCTTCTGCCGTTCCGACCTGCAACCGGCGCGATACGGCCTTCGGCAGCAGCGGCCGCAGCTTGCACACGAAATCCCACGCCATCAGCAGTGCGCCGAGCGCGAACACGACGTCGCCCGGCATGCGCATCCATTGCCAGAACAGCGTCGTATCGTAGAAGGCCTGGCTTCGGGCGAATGCGAGCCCGTGCTCGTACACGGCGGCCAGCTGCGCCCAGCCGATCGGGAAGAAGTTCAGCACGATCCACAGCGCGAGGCCGGCGTTGTACAGCCAGAAGGCCCAGCGTCCTGCGCGCTCTCCGAAGGCATGGCGGTCGCCGGCGATGTAGCGCAGGCAGAAATAGATCAGGCCGATGCCGAGCAGGCCGAATGCGCCGAACAGCGCGGTGTGCGCGTGGTTGAGCGTGAGGAAGGTGGCGTGCTCGTAGTAGTTCACCAGCGGCGCGTTCAGCAGGCCGCCGCCGAACACGCCGGCACCGACGAAGTTCCAGAACGCCGCGCCGATGATGTACAGGTAGGCGAGCCCGTATTTGAAGTCGCGCTGTGTCTTGATCATGCGGTGCTGCTGCATGGCCTCGATCACCAGCAGCACGAGCGGCAGCACTTCGATGAACGAGAACATCGTGCCGAGCGGCACCCAGATGCCGGGCTCGCCGGCCCAGTACATGTGGTGTCCGGTGCCCAGCACGCCGCCCAGGAAGATCAGGATCAGTTCGAAATACACCGACCGTTCGGCAAGTTGGCGCGACACCAGGCCCACTGCCATCAGCAGGTACGCGCTGACGGCCGCGGCGAAGAATTCGAAGCTCTGCTCGACCCACAGGTGCACCACCCACCAGCGCCAGAAATCGGTGATGGTGAAGCTCTTCTCCACGCCGGTCAGCGGAATCATGCCGAAGGCATAGAGCACGGCGATGTTGATGGTCGACGCCCAGATCAGATGTTCGAGCCGGATGTTGCCGCGCCAGAATTGCCGCGTCGCCGCGTCGCGTCCTTCGCGCGTGGGCCACAGCGCGCGGAATACCAGCACGCTCCAGATCGCCAGGCCGCCGAAGAAGCCGATCTGCCAGGCTCGGCCGAGCTGGATGTAGGACAGGCCCTGGTTGCCGAACCAGAACCAGCCTTTGTCGATGTAGCCCATGATGCCCAGGTAGTTGCCGATCAGCGCGCCGGCGACGATGACGACCGTCGCCCAGAACAGCAGGTCGACCAGGAAGGCCTGGCCTTGCGCCTCGCATCCGCCGATGGCCGGCGCCAGGAACAGCGCCGCGCCGATCCACGATACGCCGATCCACACGATGGGCGATTGCAGATGGACGTCGCGCAGGAAGTTGAACGGCAGGTAGCGGTCGACCGGCAAGCCGTAGAAGCTGGTGCGGTCGGAGTAGTAGTGCGCCATGATGGCGCCGGCGAGAATCTGCACCAGCAGCACCGCCGCCACCACGAGGAAATATTTCCACACGCGCTTCTGGCTCGGCGTGAGCGGCCGGAACGTCGCCAGGACTGGATCCATCGGCGCCTTGTCGGGATCGTTCAGGAAGCGTTCATAGATGAACAGCACCGCACCGAATGCGAGGAAGGTGAAGCAGATGCTGATCCACGTCCAGATGAACGTGGCGGTGGTCGGCGTGTTGCCGACCAGCGGCTCGTAAGGCCAGTTCTGCGTCCACGACGCGCTCGAGCCGGGGCGGCGCGCCACCGTGGTCAGGGACGAATAAATGAGGAAGTCGGCCGTCTTGCTCGCCGTTTGCTCATCCAGGCTGTACGCGCGGGTCCAACCCTTCGCGTAGTCGTGATGCAGCAGCCAGTCCACGATCTGGCTGCGGCGTGTGGTGATGGCGTCGGCCAGCGCTTGCGGCAGGATGGCGGTTTGGGCATGCAGGTCCACGCCCTGGACGATCGTCTGCATGGCCGCTTGGACCGCCGCCTGCTGCTCGGCTGGCAGCATCGCAAGCGGCTTGCCGTAACGTGCTGAGGCGATGTTGTCCTCTGTCAGTTTCGCGAGGCGCACCAGATTGTCTGCCGTATAGTCCTCGCCGAAATAGGAACCCATGCCGTAGATGCTGCCGTAGTCCATCAGGTCCGCCTTCTGGAAGCCGGCCTTGCCCGCGTAAATGTCCTGGCTGATCATCAATGTATCGCCGGCCTCGCTCACGAAGCGATCGGGAAACGGCGGCGCGCCTTCGTAGGTCAGCCTGGTCGTCCATGCGAGAGCGGCGAAGCATGCGATCGCCACGGTCAGCAATATCCATTTGAGAACGTCTGCTACCCGATCCTTCGCGACTCCATCTGTCGCGCCCCAGTCTTTCGTGACGCGGTCTTTCGCGACCTGCGTGCTTTCGGTGGTTTGCATCGTCTCTGCTCCTTTGATGATCCGTGGTTCGGCGCCGGCGATGAACCGGGAAATTGCCGCGCACGATAACAAGCGAGGAAGCGTTGAAATTTGACGCAGATCAATTATGGTGCAATAGGTCGTGATGCGTTGCACCATTCTGGGCAGCCGGAACTTTGCATTGCCTCGGCCTGCCTTGTCGACGCGGGAATGATTTTGCAGGCGCTCTTTTACTGTCGGGGTTGGAAAGAGGACGGCGTTTAGCAAAATTCGGCGTGTCGTTCATCCACTGCCGCGGTTTGCTTATGCGCAAACCGCATATGCAACGTCGAAACGATTCGTTCTGTTTTTTTCGCGGGGCCCTTACGCTCTCGATTCCACAATCGAACGTGAGGGAGAAAAAGACATGCTGTTGAAGAAACTGCTCGGCGCAGCCTTTGCGCTGGTATTGATTGCGCCCACGCTGCACGCGGCGCCGGTGACGCTGCTGAACGTTTCCTACGATCCGACGCGGGAACTTTACCAGGATTTCAACCAGGCCTTCGCGAAGGAATGGAAGGCCAAGACCGGCGAGGATATCAAGATCAACGCATCGCATGGCGGTTCCGGCAAGCAGGCGCGCTCGGTGATCGACGGCCTGGATGCGGACGTCGTCACGCTGGCATTGGCGCCTGACATCAACGCCATCGCCGACCACGGCTTGATTGCCAAGGACTGGCAGAAACGCCTGCCGCACAACAGCTGCCCCTATACCTCGACCATCGTGTTCCTGGTCCGCAAGGGCAATCCGAAAGGCATCCACGATTGGGACGACCTGGTGAAGCCGGGCGTGTCCGTCATCACGCCGAATCCCAAGACTTCCGGCGGCGCACGCTGGAACTATCTCGCCGCATGGGGCTATGCGCTGAGGCAGCCGGGCGGCAATGAGGCCAGTGCCATCGCCTTCCTGCGCAAGCTGTATCACAACGTGCCGGTGCTCGACTCCGGCGCGCGCGGCGCGACCACCACCTTCGTCGAGCGCGGCATCGGCGACGTGCTGATCGCATGGGAGAACGAAGCGCTGCTGGCGGTCAAGGAATTGGGGCCGGACAAGGTGCAGATCGTGGTGCCGTCGGTCAGCATTCTCGCCGAGCCGCCGGTGGCCGTGGTCGACAAGGTGGTCGATCGCAGGGGCACGCGCAAGGAAGCGGAAGCCTATCTGAAGTACCTGTATTCGCCGGAAGGGCAGGAGATCGCGGCAAAGCACTACTACCGCCCCACTGATCCGACGATCGCCAAAAAGTATGCTGCCCAGTTCCCGAAGGTGAAGCTGTTTACCGTGGACGAAGTGGCCGGCAGCTGGAAGCAGGCGCAGAAAAAGCATTTCGCGGATGGCGGTCTGTTCGACAAGATTTATCAGCCCGGCCAGAGCTGAGTGTCGAGTTGAGCATGCGGAATCGATTTTGAGAAGCAGGTTGAAATGAACATATTGTTGCTCGCGGGCAGTCCTTCCTCGCCTTCCCGTTCCACTCGCCTGCTGCATCACGTCGGCGAAAGGCTCGCGCTGCTCGGTCATCGCTACGTCAAGCTGCACGTGCGCGACCTGCCGGCGCAGCCGCTGGTCCATGCCGATTTTGGCAACACGGAACTCACTGCGGCCCGAGAACAGGTGGCACAGGCCGATGCCGTCGTGATCGCCACGCCGGTATACAAGGCCGCCTACAGCGGCATCCTGAAGCTGTTCCTCGACCTGCTGCCGCAGGATGGCCTGAGCGGCAAACTGGTGCTGCCGCTGGCCACCGGCGGCAGCCAGTCCCACATGCTGGCGCTGGATTACGGCTTGCGTCCGGTGTTGTCGTCGCTTGACGCAAGGCACGTGCTACCCAGCATTTATGCCACCGACCAGCAGATCGACTGGTCGGCGGAAGAGGGGTTGAGACTGGATCCCGCCATCGCCCGCCGCATCAGTGATGGCGTCGAGAATCTCTCGGCCAGCCTGGCGGCTCTCAGCGAGGCTTCCGCCAACGTGTTCGATCCGATTCCGTTTTCGAGCGTGCGTTGCAGCGTCTGATACGGCTGCCGGAATCGTTCAAAAGATAACCTTTTCGGCGCGGGGAAACTGGTTGAGAAATGCCAGGGACGCGTTTCGACTTTCTGCATGAGGAACAACGACATGAGCATCACAGGCGACAGGCGCAATGGAAGACGGCGTGCGCTCGGCTGGCTGGCGGCTGGCGTGGCCGGCGCATTTGGCAGCGGCCTGCCGCGACCGTCTTTCGCTCAGCCGGACAAGGTGCTGCACATCGGATACCAGAAATACGGCACGCTCGTGATCCTGAAGGGCCATGGCACGCTGGAGAAACGCTTGGCTGCACAGGGCGTGCAAGTGCAGTGGACCGAATTTCCGGCCGGTCCGGCGCTGCTTGAGGCGCTGAACGTGGGCAGCATCGACTTCGGTACCGCAGGCGAGGCGCCGCCCATCTTTGCGCAGGCCGCCGGCGCGGATCTGGTCTATGTCGGCAACGAACCGCCTTCGCCGGTCAGCGAGGCCATCGTCGTGCCCAAGCATTCCCCCCTCAAATCGGTGGCCGAACTGAAAGGCAAAAAGGTGGCCCTGAATCGAGGGTCGAACGTGCATTACCTGTTGGTGAAGGCGCTGGAAAAGGCTGGCCTCGACTACCGGGACGTTCAGACCGCCTATCTCGCGCCGGCCGATGCGCGCGCTGCGTTCGAGCGCGGCAGCCTCGATGCGTGGGCGATATGGGATCCATTCCTTGCCGCGGCCCAGACGCAGATCGGGGCTCGCATACTGACCGACGGCCGTGGCATCGTCGCCAATCGTCAGTTCTTTCTCGCCTCGCGCGGCTATGCCAAGAAAAATCCGACAATCATCGCATCCCTGCTGGAAGAACTCGATGCAATCGATCAATGGGCAAGCACGCATCCGAACGAGACGGCGGACGTCCTGGCGGAACAGACCGGTCTGGATCGGGCTTCGGTGGAGCTGGCGACAAGAAGGCTGTCGTACGGGGTCAAGCCGGTCACGCCCGCCGTGATCGCCGACCAGCAGAAGATCGCCGACGTATTCGCGGACCTGAAGTTGATTCCGCAAAGAATCAACGTGGCGGACGCCGTGCTGCGGGGATAGTTGAAACGCGGCTGCCGCGCATCGCCGCGCCGGCAGCTCCAAAGGATGATGATCATGAGCTTGAACGTATTCTGGTTTATACCGACGCACGGCGACAGCCGTTACCTGGGCACGTCGAAAGGCGCGCGCCAGGTCGATTTCGATTACATGAAACAGGTGGCGGTTGCCGCCGACACGCTGGGTTACGACGGCGTGCTGCTGCCCACCGGCCGCTCGTGCGAGGATGCGTGGGTCGCCGCTTCCAGCCTGATCGGCGAAACGCGGCAACTGAAATTCCTGGTGGCGGTGCGCCCAGGCTTGAGCACGCCGGGTCTCGCCGTGCGCATGGCGTCGACCTTCGACCGCCTGTCCAAGGGCCGCCTGCTGATCAACGTGGTGACGGGTGGCGACCAGGCGGAACTGGAAGCGGACGGACTGTGGGCCGGCCATGCCGAACGCTACGAGATCTCGTCCGAGTTCCTCAAGGTATGGCGCGCGTCGCTGGCAGGAGAGGGCGGCGACGCCGGGTTCGACTTCGAGGGCAGGCATATCCACGTGAAGGGCGCCAAGACGCTGTATCCGCCGGTGCAGAAGCCGTATCCGCCGCTGTATTTCGGCGGTTCCTCGGAAGCCGCGCACGAGCTGGCGGCCGAACAGGTCGACGTCTACCTCACATGGGGCGAGCCGCCGGCGGCGGTGGCCGAGAAGATCGCCGACATCCGCGCGCGCGCCGCCAGGCACGGGCGCACGCTGAAGTTCGGCATCCGGCTGCATGTGATCGTGCGCGAGACGAACGAAGAGGCATGGAAAGCGGCCGACGAACTGATCCAGTATGTCGACGACGATCTGATTGCGCGTGCGCAGGCATCGTTCGCCAAGATGGATTCCGAAGGCCAGCGCCGCATGGCGGCCCTGCACGGCGGTCGCAAGGACAAGCTCGAAGTGGCGCCGAACCTGTGGGCCGGCGTCGGCCTGGTGCGCGGCGGCGCCGGCACCGCGCTGGTGGGCGACCCGGAAACGGTGGCGGCGCGCATGCGCGAATATGCCGACCTCGGCATCGAGACGTTCATCCTGTCCGGCTATCCGCACCTGGAGGAATCCTACCGTTTTGCCGAACTGGTGTTCCCCCTGCTGGGCAAGGGACGGGAGCGCACCGGCGAACCGGCCCTGACCGGCCCGTTCGGCGAAGTGATTTCCAACGACATCCTGCCCAAGGTATCGCAGAGTTAAGGAAAACGGGATGAGCGCTGTGTTTTCTCCAGTCCGTGCCGACGCCGGCAATCCGTCGTCGACAAGGTCCGCGGCCGTTCTTGGCGCCATATGGCGGCGTGTGCTGCCGTGGGTGGTGCCGATACTGCTGCTCGTCCTGTGGCAGGTCGCGACGCAGTCCGGCTGGCTTTCCAGCCGCGTCCTGCCCCAGCCGCTGGCGGTTGCAAAGGCCGCGTGGCATCTCGCGCGGACCGGTGAGCTATGGGCGAACGTCAAGATCAGCCTGTGGCGCGCGGTGGTCAGCTTCGCCGTCGGCGGCGGGCTGGGTTTGCTGCTTGGCCTGCTGAGCGGCACGTTCCGGATCGTCGAGATCCTGCTCGATACCACGTTGCAGATGATCCGGAACATACCCGCGCTGGCGCTCATTCCCCTGGTGATCCTGTGGTTCGGCATCGAGGAGACTTCCAAGATATTCCTGGTCGCGATCGGCGTGTTCTTCCCCGTCTACCTGAATACCTTCCACGGTATCCGTTCGGTCGACAAGGGCCTGATCGAGATGGCGCAAAGCTACGGCTTGTCCGGCTGGCCGCTCTACCGCGACGTGATCCTGCCCGGCGCGCTGCCCGCGATCCTGGTCGGCGTGCGTTTCTCCCTCGGCCTGGTGTGGGTACTGCTGATCGTCGCGGAAACGATTTCCGCGCAATCGGGCATCGGCTACATGACCATGAACGCGCGGGAATTCCTGCAGACCGACGTCGTGCTGGTCGGCATCCTTCTGTATGCGCTGCTCGGCAAGCTGGCGGACGTCGTGTCGCGCCTGCTCGAACGGTATTGGCTGCGCTGGCATCCCGGATACCGGCATTGAGGAGCGGCGAGATGCAGAGCAATGCAATCGAACAACGACACGTCGACGCGGCGACCGGCGCGCGCCGCGGCCTGCGCGTGGCCATCGAGGGCGTGTCCAAGTCCTTTGACGGCCGAGAGGTACTGAAGAGCATCGACCTGGCCATGGCGCCCGGCGAGTTCGTCGCCATCGTCGGCCGCAGCGGCTGCGGCAAGAGCACGCTGTTGCGCCTGATCGCCGCGCTGGAAACGGCGGACCGCGGCCGCATCGCCTTCGGCGACGGTAGCCGGCCGCCGCAGACGCGGATCATGTTCCAGGACTCGCGCCTGCTGCCGTGGAAGCGCGTGCTCGACAACGTCAGGCTCGGTCTGCCGCGCAAGAACGGCGCGCTGCAGGCGCTGCAGCAGGTGGGCCTGGCCGAGCGCGCCCGCGAATGGCCGGCCGTGCTGTCCGGCGGCCAGCGCCAGCGGGTCGCGCTTGCGCGTGCGCTGGTGCACGACCCGGAGCTGCTGCTGCTGGACGAGCCGCTTGGCGCGCTCGACGCACTGACACGCATCGAAATGCAGCAGTTGATCGAATCGCTATGGCAGGCGCGCGGCTTCACCGCGTTGCTGGTGACGCACGACGTGCAGGAGGCGATCGCTCTCGCCGATCGCGTGGTGTTGATCGAGGAAGGCCGCATTACGCTCGACGAGCGCATCGAACTGGCCCGCCCGCGCACACGCGGCAGTCTTGCGTTCGCCCGCCTGGAGGAACACATCCTTTCCCGAGTGCTGAAGCAATCGCCGTCCGCAACCTCCCTGGATTCGGCATTGGGCGACGTTTCGCTGCTGAAGACGGTCAACCAGTTCGCCTGGGCTATCTAGGCAAATCGTTTTATTCCAACCAAAGGACAATCATGAGTATCGAAAAACTTAACGCCCGCAACCAGTTCCGCGGCAAGATCAGCAACATCATCCTCGGCGACGTGCTGTCGGAGGTCGATGTCGAAACGCCCGGCGGCATCGTGACGTCCGTCATCACGACGCGTTCCGTCAAGGACCTGGAGCTGAAGATCGGCAGCGAAGTGGTGGCGCTCGTCAAGGCGACCGAAGTGTCGCTGGCCAAATTGCTGTAAAAGCCGGCGCCTTCCTTTCGCGCCAGATAAAAGATGTCCACGCGCTTCCCCGCACTGCAGCAGTATCTCGCCCGCCTGCAAGCATCGCCGCAGGACACGACGATGTGGCTGGATGCGCAGGGGAAGGCGCACGGGCGCTATCTCAACGCGACGCTGACCAGCGTGTTCCAGCCCATCCGCATGCCGGAAGAGGGCCGTATCATCGGCATGCAGGGGCTCATGCGCAGCCATTCTTCCAACGACGAGGGTTTGAGCATATGGAAGCTGCTGGATACGGTCGCCACCGACGAGCAGTCGGTCGAACTGGACCGCTTGTGCCGTTTGCTGCACACGGTCAATTTCTACCGGCAGCCGGAAATGGCTGGCGTCGATCTTTATCTGAGCGTCCATCCCCGCCTGCTCGCCGCGGTGGACAGCAACCACGGCATGTCGTTTCGCCACGTGCTCGATGTGCTTGGTCTGCCGCATCGCAAGATCGTCCTGCAATTGCCGGTGATCGATGCGAGGCAGGGATGGTTGCTGAACTATGTCGCGGACAACTATCGCCGTAACGACTTCCGGCTCGCGGTGAATGCCGCCAACGCCGCGCAGGCGCGCCAGCTGCATGCCGAAATCGGACCGGACGTCATCAAGGTCGACGCGCGCGAACTGGGCGACGAGGAGTCCTTGCTGTCCTTGCTGAAAGAGACGGATCCGCAGGGGACGACCGTCGTCTTCAAGCGTGTCGAATCGCCTGACGTATACGGGCGCCTGTGCCGGCTCGGCACGGAAGCCGGCACGCCGTTTGCGGTGCAAGGCCATTTGTGGGATCGGCCGAAAGCCGTATTCGCGCAGTGGCCGGACGCTTTGGGTACAGATGAGGAAGAACTTTCACGGCTTCCCGTCGGCATGACCCGATAGGGCGGTCAATTCCGCCTTGCCTTGCTGCGATGTGCGCATTGCCGATGCATCGCTTCTTAAAACCATAACGAGGAAAAATACCATGACCAACTTCCTTTCCATCCTGCGGCGCCTTGCGTTCGTCTTGCTGGCCCTGTCGCCGCTGCTTGCGCAGTCCGCGCCTGATACGACGGTACGCATCGGCTACCAGAAATCGTCCACATTGATCACCATCCTCAAGGCGCGCGGTACGCTGGAAAAAGAACTGGCGCCGCTGGGCGTGAAGGTCAGCTGGCATGAATTCGCCAGCGGCCTGCCCTTGCTGGAGGCCTTGAACGTCGGCGCGGTCGACGTCTCCGCCGACGTGGCCGACACCGTGCCGGTGTTCGCTCTGGCGGCCGGCGCGCAGCTGACCTATATCGCGCAGGAGACGCCTTCGCCGACTGCGCAGGCCATCGTGGTCAAGGCCGATTCGCCGATCAGGACCGTGGCCGACCTGAAGGGCAAGCGTGTCGGCTTCGCCAAGGGCGCCGGCGCGCATTATCTGCTATTGGCCGCCCTGGCCAAGGCCGGTCTTTCCCTGAGCGACATACAACCGGAATACCTCGCCCCGGCGGACGGTCGCGCCGCATTCGCGCGCGGCGCCATCGACGCCTGGGTCATCTGGGATCCGTTCCTGACCGCGGTCGAACGCGCATCCGGCGCCCGCATTCTGCAGGACGGCAGTGGCGGCCTGGCAGCCTACCAGCGCTACTACCTGGCATCCACGCCGTTTGCCAAGGCGCGGCCGGACGTCATCAAGGTAATCGTCCATGCGCTGGAAAAGACCGGCAAATGGGTCAAGCGTTCCCCCGCCCAGGCGGCGGCCGTGCTGGCACCGGTATGGGGACTGGACGCCGCGACAGTGGAAGAAGCCGACAGCCATCGCAGCTATGACGTGCGTGCGGTGACACCTGAATCGCTCAAGGAAGAGCAGAAGATTGCCGATGCGTTCTTCGCCCAGGGCCTGCTGCCGAAGAAGGTGGACGTGACGGCCGCACCGGTCTTCTAGACCATAAGTCGAGGACCACCATGCCACAGACAGCAAGAATCAAGAAGCTTGAACCCGCGGACGCCCCGGCTTATGCCTCCGCGCATCTCGTTGCGCGCGATTTCGGCGAATTGACGCAAGCGGTCGAACTGATCGCCGCCGCGCTGGCCGCTACCGCGGTCGAGCGCGACCGGAGGGGCGGGACGGCCTGGGCCGAGCGGCAGGCGCTGCGCGGGAGCGGATTGCTGAAGCTGGCCGTGCCGGCAGCCTATGGCGGTCCGGAAACGCCGTGGCCGACGATATACCGGATCATCCGCCGCTTCGCCGAGGTCGATAGCTCGCTGGCGCACCTGTTCGGCTTCCAGCACCTGCAGGTCGCCAGCGTGATCCTGTTCGCCAACCCGGCGCAGAAGCAGCGCTATCTGGGCGGAACGGCCGGCGAGAACTGGTTCTGGGGCAACGCCACCAACGGACTCGACACGCGGGCAACGCTGACCTGGAGGGAGGACGGCGGTTACTACGAGTTGAACGGCATCAAGTCCTTCTGTTCCGGCGCCACCGGCTCCGACATGCTCAACGTCACTGCGCCGCGTTCCGCCGATCCGGCCGACCGCGTATTCCTGTCGATTCCGACCAACCGGGAGGGCATCACGGTATTGGACGACTGGGACAACATGGGCCAGCGCCAGACCGACAGCGGTTCGGTCACCTTCGACAAGGTGCGCATCGAGCGCGATGAAGTGCTCGGTCCGCCCGGAACGAACGGTACGCCGCGCGCGACGCTGCGCACGCTGGTGTCGCAGCTGATCCTCATCGAGATCTACATCGGCAACGCGCAGGGCGCGTTGCTCAATGCCTGGAAATACACGCACGAACAAGGCCGTCCCTGGTTCCAGTCCGAGTACACGCGCGCGATCGACGACGCCTTCACGCAGCAGCATTACGGCGACTTTCATATCGCCTTGCGCGGCGCGATCGCATTCGCGGAACAGGCCGAGGCCGGACTGCAGCGCGCATGGGAACGCGGCGATGCGCTGACGGCGGAGGAACGCGGTGCGCTGGCCGTCACGATCTACGAAGCGAAGATCGCCGCCGCACGCGCTGCGCTCGACATCACGTCGAAGATTTTCGAGGTAATGGGTGCGCGCGCCACTGCGGCCAAGTACGGCTTCGACCGCTTCTGGCGCAACGTGCGCGTGCATACGCTGCACGATTCGCTGGACTACAAGCTGAAGGACGTCGGTAAGTGGGTGCTGACCGGCGAGGTGCCGGAACCGTCCATCTATTCCTGAGTGCGGAAGAGCCAGCCTCTGCCGGGGATCGATCTGTCTAGCGCGTGGCTGGCGCCCGATGAAAGATAACGTGAATGCCGCATCCTTCCTGCAGCAACTAATTGACTGGGCGGTAACGCAAGCCGATGTTGTCGCAGTCGCCCTTGTCGGTTCTCACGGACGCGGCGACGCCCGGCCGGATTCCGATGTGGACATCATCATTCTCTGTTTCTCTCCACCACGCTTGTTGGGAAGCCGTTGGCCCTGGTCTTTCGGTGATATCGCGTCCTGCAAGATGGAGGACTATGGCGCACTCAAGTCTCTACGTGTGTTCTATCGAAATGGACTTGAGGTTGAATTCGGCATTGCCGAGCGAAGCTGGATACACACGCCGCTTGATGAAGGAACGAGGCGTGTCCTGAATGACGGCGTGCGTGTTCTTCACGACCCGGAAGCGCTGTTTGAGAAAGCTGGTGTTGTGAGAGAGGCTGCAAATTTTCTGCATTGATTTTCCCATTTCTCGATCAGAGCGCCTACCTCGCTCAAGGTATTCGCCACAGCTACATGCCTTGGCATATGGGATGGCCATGGGTGAAAGCCTTTCAGCCAGATGGCATACATTCCAGCCGCTCGTGCTCCCATGACGTCGTTGCTCGGATGATCGCCCACGAATAGGCATTCGCGGGGGGCAACGCCCAATTCATTTGCTACTTTGATAAAGATTTCGGGATTGGGCTTCCGAGCGCATGCACGTTCGGAACTTAAAAGACACGTGACATGGCGCTGAAAGGAAAGTGAGGCCACCGTATCTGCACGGGACTGTTCGGAACCATTGGAAACGATGCCGATGGCATATCGCCGATCAGCGAGCGAACTGACAAGCGCTGCCGCTCCTTCCATTTCGACCGCATGCCTTGGAAAATGCGTGTTCCAATGAGTCCTGACTTCCTCAAGCGCAGCGAAACGTTTCCACTTCAAGTAATTGGTAAGTGTGGCTGCAACCGCATCCTTGATGGTCGAAAAGGGGCTTTGGCTGCTTAGATAGCCACCGTTGTCTTGCAACTCGATGAGCCTCGCTACCTGCGTGGCAGATGGCGATTCCAGACGCGTGCCGAAGTCTTCGATGAAGCTGTCGGCATAAGCTGCAATGCTTCGCTTGCGATGAACAAGCGTATTGTCCAGATCGAACAGGACGCATCGTATATTTGCGCTCAACGCATCGGAAGAGATCAAGCGCGGCCTCCGATCGTAAGCGACTGCGGTTCTTTCGATCCCGGATGGCTGTATGCGGCGTCGTCTCGTTCAAACACGAAGTATTTTGAATCGGTGACTGCCTTGTATCCGATATCCTGGTAAATCCGGTTGGAAGTCGGATTCGACAAGTCGGCATAGAGCACGCAAAACTTCTTGCCTAGGTCGAGCATCTTCTGGCTCAAATGGGCGACTCCGGCCGATGCGAAGCCGTTCTTCCTTTGAGATTTTGGCGTATATACGGCATTGATCGAAACGCCGCTTCTGGTGTGGCGAGAGACATGCGCCATCGAAACCGGTTTGTCCTCGACCGTCCAGAAATATGCCAACTGGCGTTCGATTGCACGAGCGGCATCGAGCCGGCGCACTTCGAAAGATTTTCTTTCATGCGGCGGCAAGGATTCGTCGGCAAACGCCACCAGCCATTGGGATAGCGTATCGATTTCGTCGGTGCGCGCCAGTCGCAGGTTGCCTGGCGTGTCGGGAGTGCGCACCTGATCGATTCTGTAAATCCTCTGCCGCATGCCGAGTGTGGCCTTGCTGCCAGAGAGTGGCGCCCAAATTGCGGAAAACGTTTCTGCCTCCCTGGCCGGGCCGATGACGCCCGGGAATGCCGCTCCGGTTTTCTTCAAATGATCCGCCAGAAAATCGAGCTCTTCCGTGCTGGCATGGGTGAGCACCAGATTTCCGGGCGGTATTCGCACTGCGGCCGCGGCGATGCGGCGATCTTTCAGGATTCTGATGAAAACGGAAGGCTGCTTTGGCGCTTCCTTTGCGCGCAACATGTTGTCGCACAGGCCGAGCATCAGACTGTTCGTCGGCTCATCCCGATAAAGCAATGCAGCAGCGCGCTCCAAAAACGCCATTGGCGACGAATCGCGCACTAGCAGTAAGCTCATATCGTCTTCTGAATATCGACAGCCTTTGAAAGCCGGCCTTGAATAGCGGACTCGATGACGGCCAAATAATCGAGATCGAATGGAAGCCGTCATGAGGGGAATTGGTGCCGGTATATTTTCGAACCGCCGGCTCCGGTATGGTAGCGACGCAAGTCGCAATAGGTGAAACATAACGCTCGTCCACCGAACCTGCAACGAAGCATTTCCCATATGGATATGCGTTTCCGCTTTTGGCAGCGTGCGGATGACTTTCCATGCGGACTGCTCATATCGATAGCGCAAATAATTGGTTGGCGATTTTTACGTAATTTGTAAGATGGAAGAACTGTCGGACAAGAACCTATTACATGGCCAGTCTACTTGCGCTCTTGGACATCTCCGTCGCCAAAGACAGGCGGATGTTCCGTCGTCGTGCCATTCTGCATTTCTCGGAAGTGCATTTCACCGAGGTGAAGACGGTCGATATCGATCCGCACGGCATCAATGTGATGCACGATTCACCGATGACGATAGGTGAACACTGCAGCATCGCCTTCAATGTGACGGTTGACCGCCAGCTGATGCCCTTGCGTCTCAAAACGACGGTGATTTCCTGCGTGCTTGCCGGACAGCAGGGATTCCGCATTTATCTGACCTTCGCAAAGCATCTCGGCGAAGCAGAAAGGCGGCATGTCAGGAAGATCATCAATCTCGATGTCTATTGATGCGAGCACCAGATACAAGCAAGCATTTTTGCTACGCATAGATGGGATTGGCAGAGCGCATCCGGGCATCTTTCGATTCTGGTTGATTCCTTGATGGCCAGTCGAAGACAGGCTTACGAGAACTTCCATGACGGGACGCCTTTTTGAGCAGCGTCGACTCTATTGGGTTGGTGCTTCTCTCGACATTACCGCTTCCTCGTGACGAGAGAAACGCTTTCTGAAGACAATGAGCCCTGCGGTAATACAAGTACATGCGGCGCCAACAACGCTCAACTTCAATAACGGTGGGAAGTCGAAGAGTGATCCGGTGAAGATGACAGAGGCCGTTACGCCGCCTTGAATCGTTCCGAAAAGTGCCGATGCATACGCTCGTTCACCTGCCGGTACATCAAGAGACCAACCGCTTGCCAACGGCAACAAGATGCAGAGATTGAGGCTTGCCAGAACGCTTGCGGCGATAAAAACGGCGAGGTCGGGAAAGAAATGGGTAATGCTAAGAAGAAGCGCGGCGGAGAGCTGGCATAGCATGCCGGTGACAAGGCGGTGATGCTCGCCATATTCCGTAAGCAGCTTTCCCGACATGTAAAAACCTATCGCCGTAACGGCCGCCAATGCTGAAAGAATTTGTCCCCATTGTCCGGCAGAAAGGTGGAAGAAGTCTTTCAGCAAAAACGGCTTATTTATCATTAAATAAGTGAATTCCGTCTGGGCAGTGAAGGCGATGATCAGGCCGTGGATAAGGGATGGGTTGCGTAACAAATTGCGCGTTGTGGGGCGGGTAGAGAAAGCGGCAGAATCCGCTTTCTCTCCAAGATGATCGAATGAGGCGAGGCGCAGCGCCACTGCTATTGCCAGCAATAGGAGCGCAAGCATCGCAATAGGCCATCTCCAGCCAGAAACAGATGTCAAGGTCACGAGTACGAACGGCGTGAATACTGCAACGCCGCTCATGCCGGCATACACGAATGCCGTCAATTTCTGAAAATGCTGATGATCGAGAACGTTGCGCAACAAGGCGCGTGACGAGACGGCTGCGACGGCATTCGCGCCGAACATGGAAATCAGTACCAGGGAAAAGAGCCGAAAATTGGAAAGTACCGTGATGCCTGCGACCAGTATCGCGACGAGAAACGTGGACGATGCCAGAATTTTCTGAAGATCGAACGATGAAATCAGTCGACCGGAAAAGAATTGGCAAAGCGAAAATCCGAGCATTGCTGTAGCCAGAAGTTCCTGGAATGCCGATGCATCGACGTTCATGTCCTGCGCAATAAAAGGAGAAAGAGGAACAAGAGCATCGAATATCGCGGCACACAACAAACCTCTCGCCACGATAGGCCATGTGCTCGTAATTCCAGATGCCATGCCCGATTTCTTCCGAATGATTTAACTGACGCGGTTCCTTCCCTGATCGATTTCTGACGGTGGGAAGCGCGGTCTTTCCAATGTAGTGTCTTTACGCATTTCCCGATAAGTCGTTTTCCGCATAAGTATTCGCGAATTCATTCGTTCACAGCGGCTGTATGGCTGATTGATAATCGCCATCACACGTTATGACATGTGAAGAGACGTAAGGATATGAGCAATTTTCGGGCAGTCGAATTTTCCCCGGTCCCGCTTTATACGCAAATCAAGGAAAGCCTGCGCGAGCGCATCCTGGACGGTACGTACAGCGTGCATGAACGGCTTCCGTCGGAAAGCGAAATGGGGCAGCTGTTCGGCGTCAGCCGCATCACGGTGCGTCAGGCATTGAACGACCTGCAGAAGGAAGGCTTGATCTTCAAGATTCCAGGCAAGGGAACCTTCGTGGCGAAGGCAAAGGCGTTTCAGCAGCTGATGCAGCTGGAAGGATTTGCCGAGGCCATGTCCCGCATGGGGTACGAAATCTACAACCGGGTCACCAGCCACAAGACCGTGCCTGCATCGCCGAATGTCGCGGAAAGGCTGGGCATCAAGGCAGGCGCCGCGGTAGCTGAAATCAAGCGGGTCCGACACCTGAACCGCGAACCGCTATCTCTGGAAATCACCTATCTGCCGGATGAAATCGGCAAGCGCCTGTACAAGACGGACCTGGCGACCAGGGACATTTTTCTGGTGCTGGAGAACGATTTCGGCATTCCGCTCGGCCATGCCGATTTGCAGATCGACGCCATGCTTGCGGATGATGCCCTTGCGCGCGCCTTGACAATCGAGGAAGGCGCGGCTGTCCTGCGCATGGAGCGACTGACCCACACGGCGGAAGGCCAGCCGCTGGATTTCGAATATCTCTATTTCCGCGGCGATGCTTTCCAGTATCGGCTGCAGATCGAACGCCGTGCGGCGGCGCAGCTGGCCGCCCCTAGCAAGAACAAGCGTTGATGAACCTCATGGAAACAATTACCCAAACCGTCGACGTGCTCGTTATCGGCGGCGGCACGGCCGGACCGATGGCGGCCGTCAAGGCCAAGGAGGCCAATCCCCAGCTGCGTGTCCTGCTGCTGGAAAAGGCGAACGTCAAGCGCAGCGGCGCCATCTCGATGGGAATGGACGGATTGAACAATGCCGTCGTGCCGGGCTTCGCCACGCCCGAGCAATATGTAAAGGAAATCACGGTTGCCAACGACGGCATCGTGAACCAGAAGACGGTGATGGCCTACGCCCAGAACAGCTACGCAATGATTCAGGAGCTGGACAGCTGGGGCGTCAAGTTCGAGAAGGACGAGACGGGTGACTATGCCATGCGCAAGGTGCACCACATGGGGACTTACGTGCTGCCCATGCCGGAGGGGCATGACATCAAGAAGGTGCTGTACCGCCGTCTGAAGCGCACGCGTGTCGAAATCACCAACCGCCTGGTGGCGACACGCCTGCTGCTGGCGGAGGACGGCAGCGTTGCCGGCGCCATGGCCTTCGACTGTCGTACCGGCGACTTTCACGTGATCCGCGCCAAGAGCGTGGTGCTGTCCACCGGTGCGGCGGGGCGGCTGGGGCTGCCGGCTTCCGGCTACCTGTTCGGCACCTATGAAAATCCGACCAATGCGGGCGACGGCTACAGCATGGCCTATCACGCCGGCGCGGAGCTGTCCGGCATCGAATGCTTCCAGATCAATCCCCTGATCAAGGATTACAACGGTCCGGCGTGCGCGTACGTGACGGGACCGTTCGGCGGCTTCACCACCAACAGCAAGGGCGAACGCTTCATCGAATGCGATTACTGGAGCGGCCAGATGATGCAGGAGTTCTACAACGAGCTGCAAGGCGGAAACGGGCCGGTGTTCCTGAAGCTGAATCATCTGGCGGAGGAAACGATCAGCACCATCGAAACCATTCTGCATACGAACGAACGGCCGAGCCGCGGCCGTTTTCATGCCGGGCGAGGCACCGATTACCGCGAACAGATGGTCGAGATGCACATTTCCGAGATCGGGCTGTGCAGCGGCCATTCCGCTTCCGGCGTATGGGTCGATGAACGCGCGCAGACCACCGTGCGCGGATTGTATGCGGCCGGCGATCTGGCCTGCGTGCCGCACAACTACATGCTGGGCGCGTTCGTCTACGGCAAGTTCGCCGGTGAAGGCGCAGCGGCACGTTGCGCGGAGGTCGAACTGGCGCCGGTCGATGCGGATCAGGTCGACAGGGAGCGCGAGCGTGTCTGGGCGCCGCTGTCCCGCAAGGACGGACTGCCGCCGGCGCAGGTCGAGTACAAGCTGCGCCGCATGGTCAACGACTACCTGCAGCCGCCGAAGGTCACACGCAAGATGGAAATCGGCCTTGCACGCTTCGAGGGGATCCGGGCTGATCTGGACCGCATCTCGGCTGCCGGACCGCATGAGCTGATGCGTGCAATGGAGGTGCACGCCATCCGCGATTGCGCGGAAATGGCGGCACGTGCTTCGCTGTTCCGTACCGAAAGCCGATGGGGCCTGTATCACAACCGCGTCGACTATCCAAAACGCAACGATGCCGAATGGTTCGCGCATGCGCAGCTGAAGAAGATCGACGGCCGCATGGCGTGCTTCAAGCGCCCGATCGAGCCGTATATCGTTGCGCTGGACGCGCAGGACAGAAATGCCTACGCGCATCTGCGCATTCATCAGGACGACGGCACGCCCGCCGTCCCGGCAACGGTGGAGGCGGCACATGCCGAATGACATGGTCCGGATCGATTCGGTTCCGCCCTTCGTTTCATTGACATAGGAGAGTTCGCATGCCAACCGCTTTTGCGCCTGTCAGCGTACCGGTTCGCGTCGACGAGGATTTGTGCATTGCCCACAAGGGCTGCACCGTCTGCGTCGATGTCTGTCCGCTCGACGTGCTGGCCATCGACATGGTCAAGGGCAAGGCCTACATGAAATTCGACGAATGCTGGTATTGCATGCCATGCGAAAAGGATTGCCCGACCGGGGCGGTCACCGTCGATATTCCTTACCTGCTGCGTTGATCGTCATACGCAGCCAAACCACCAACGGGAGAGAAAATGACTTTGCAAGGGAAAATATGGGGCGTGCTGGCATTGGCGCTCGCAGCTGGAACGGTACACGCCGAAACTATCCGCGTGGCGATCGGCACGCAGGACACGACGATCAACTGCGCCACTGGTGGGCTGATCATCCGCGAGCTGCACCTCCTGGAGAAATATCTGCCGCACGACGGCAAATACAAGAACGTGCAGTACGACATCGAATGGAAGAATTTCACCTCCGGCGCGCCACTGACGAATGAAATGCTGGCAGGCAAGCTTGACATCGGCGTCATGGCGGACTTCCCGGCGGCGTTCAATGGCGCCGCCTTCCAGAAGGCCGGCAAGAAGAGCGAATTCATCAGTGTGCTGTCCGGCAGCACGACGGGCAGCGGCAACGGCATCGTCGTGCCGAAATCCTCGCCCGTGCAGTCGCTCGCCGAATTGAAAGGCAAGACCATTTCGGTGCCGTTCGCATCGACGGCGCACGGCATGCTGTTGCGCGCCGTAGCGGCCCAGGGCTGGACGGTCGGCAAGGATGTCAACATCATCACGCAGGCGCCGGAAGTGGCCGGCCCCGCGCTGCAATCGAACAAGATCGATGCGCATGCGGACTTTGTCCCCTTTGCAGAACTGTTCCCGTTCCGCGGCTTCGCCAGAAAGATTTTCGACGGCTCCCAGGCTCACGTGCCGACCTTGCATGGCGCCCTTGTCGTAGAGGATTATGCGAAGAAATATCCGGAAGTCGTGGTCGCATACCTGCGGGCAGCGATCGAGGCGAACCGTCTAGTGACCGCCGAACCGGAGAAATACAGCGAGTTGATCGCCAAGGTCACCGGCGTCAATGCCGAAGTGAACTATCTGTTCCATGGCCCGCTGGGCCTGCAGACCCGGGATTTCACCTTCAAGCCGGAATACCGACAGGCCATCCAGACCTCGATCGATACGCTGCGCCTGATGAAGAAAACCGACGTCAACCTGAACGTGAACAGCTTCATCAACGACAGCTATATCCGCACGGCCTTCAAGGAGGAGGGGCTCGATTATGACGCCGCGCTGAAGAACTATGCACGTTCTCCGCTGAGGGCGAACGATGCCCGTACCGGCAAGCCGATCACGGACTTCAAGCGGGTCGCGGAGATCTGGGTGCAAGGCGAGCCGTTGGTAAGGCATTATGCATCGCCCGAGTCCGCGTTCGCCGATCTGGCCGCATTGGAGAAGGCGGGCCGGAAGATCCGCGTGGTCTATGCGCAGGACCGCAACAGCGGCAACAAGCTGCTGGCGGCCGACGCATGGTTCGTCAAGAACAAGGGCGAGATCAACGCCTTCCTGCTGAAGGAACAGGCGCAGGCATGGGCCCGTGCCCATGGCGGCACGGTGCTTGATTTCGAAGCGGCCAGCCACGCCGTCTAAGGACAGGGAGGCCATCATGAGCGCCATCGCCCCGCCGATTGTCGCCGTATCGTCGCGCCGGCCGCTGCGCCGATTCGATATCCGACGCGTGCTGCTGCGCGTCGCTTCGCTCGCGGCCTGCGTGCTTGCCTGGTATTGGGCCTCCAAGACGCATCTGGATCTTGGCATCGTGACGTTTGACAATGTGCCGTCGCCCCTGGACGTACTCCAGGCAGCATGGGCATTGCTGCACTCTCCATTGCTGTTCAAGAACCTGGCGACGAGCCTGATGCGCGTGCTGAGCGGGTTCTTGGTAGCTGCCGCGGTGGGTGTGGTGCTCGGTATCGTGATCGGCCGCGCCCGCATCGCGGAAGACCTTCTGCTGCCGCCGCTGGAAGTGCTGCGTCCGATTCCGGCCGTCGCATGGATTCCACTGGCCATCCTGATGTTTCCCTCTTCGGAACTGTCGATGGTCTTCATCACCTTCACCGGCGCATTGTTTCCGATCCTGCTCAATACCGTTCACAGCGTGGAGGCGGTGGATGCCCGTCTGATCGCGTCGGCACGCAGCCTCGGCGGCGGCCGCCTGGCGGTGTTGATGGAAGTGATTCTGCCGGCGGCCGCGCCCGGCATCTTCACTGGGCTGGCGATCGGCATGGGCACTGCGTGGTTCTGCCTGGTGACGGCGGAGATGATTTCCGGCCAGTTCGGGATTGGCTACTACACGTGGATGTCGTACACGATCCAGAACTATGCGGACATCGTCGTCGGCATGTTGCTGATCGGCGTGCTCGGCATGGGCAGCAGTGCGTTGATTCGGCAGGCCGGCAAACTATTGATGCCGTGGTATGCGATGGAAAGGAAAAAATCATGAGCGCCCTGCCGCAATCTGTACAGACCGGCCAGGGCCGGATCGACATCGAACACGCCCACATTCGGCTGGGACTGGGCGCGCAGGCCTTCGAAGCGGTGCACGACGTATCGATCGGCATCGGACCAGGCGAATTCGTCTGCGTGCTGGGGCCGTCCGGATGCGGAAAATCGACACTGCTCGGTGCGCTGGCCGGCCACCTGCATGCCAGCCACGGGTCGATACAGATCGATGGGCAACCGGTGGAAGGGCCGCATCCGGACCGTGGCCTGGTTTTCCAGCATCACACGCTTTTCCCCTGGAAGCGCGTGGTGGACAACGTCGCGTTCGGCCTGAAGATGAAAGGTATGCCGAAAGCCGAGCGGCGTGCGCGGGCGCGGGAGCTGCTGCAGCTGGTCGGCCTGGGCAATTTCGAGCAGCATTATCCGTCGCAGTTGTCGGGCGGCATGCAGCAGCGCATCGAAATTGCGCGAGTGCTGATCAATCATCCGCGCGTGATGCTGATGGACGAGCCGTTCGGCGCACTGGATGCGCAGACACGCCTGATGATGCAGCAGCTGCTGCTGGACGTGTGGACGCGCATCAAGACCACCATCGTGTTCGTCACGCATGACATCGACGAAGCCTTGTTTCTCGCCGATCGCATTCTCGTCATGAGTCCGCGTCCCGGCCGCATCATCGAGGAAATTACGCTGGATTTTCCGCGTCCCCGTGATGCCGGACTCGTGACGTCTTCGCGCTTCATGCAGCTCAAGCGGCACTGCATGGCGCTCTTGCATTCTGAAAAGAATGCGTCTCCTCTGCCGCGTCTGAGCCCGCTCGGCCCACCGGGCGCGATACGCATGCAGCTCGCCATTTAAGAAACAAAAGGACATGTCGTGAGCAATGTGTTTGAAGATGATCCCGAAATCGTCGAGATTCGCCAGCGGCTCCGGGCGCAAGACAGCGAGGTGCGCCGCATTGCGCTGTTGGAATTGAGCGATCTTGCCGGCGACGAGCATGTGCCGTTGATCATCGAGGCGCTGGGCGACCCGGTCGCTGCCGTCCGCGCGGAAGCGGCGCGCGCGCTGGAAGCTTTCGAGACCGATGAAGGCATTGCCGGTTTGATCGCGCTGCTGCACGATGCCGATGCCGAGGTGCGCCAGGCGGCGGCCGACAGCCTGCATGATCTGAAACGGCCGGCATCCGCCGTGCTGCTGCTGCCGCATGTGCCGGATGCAGGCACGTTCGCAAAAGTGGCATTGCTGCGCGCGCTGCGCGAATTGCGTGCGCTGGATAGTCTGCAACCAGCGCTGGAGGCCCTGTCCGACGCCGATGCCGGCGTGCGCCGTGAAGCGGTGGGCGTATTGGGCTATCTGCGGCAGCCGCAAATCTTGCCCGCGTTGACGCAATTGGCCGCGGCCGACCCCGATGCAGAAGTGCGACGTGCCGCCATTGGGGCGCTCGGCTTTGCCAGCGACGACGGTGTGCTGCCGTCGCTGCTGCTCGGATTGAAGGACGAGGCATGGCAGGTGCGGGAAGAAGCGGCGACCATGCTCGGAAAGCTACGACTGGCCGCCGCACACGATGCGTTGATCGCGGCGTTGCATGATGCCTACTGGCAGGTACGGCTGCGCGCCGCACGCGCGCTCGGCCGTCTGCGCGCCGTCGAATCGGTCCAGGCGCTGGCGGCCGCGCTGGCGCATCCCATCAGCAATCTGCGCAAGGAAGCAGCATTGGCGCTGGGTGAAATCGGCTCGCCGGCCGCCTTGCCGGCATTGCATGCCGCGCAGGGTGATGGCGACCCGGAAGTACGTAAATCGGTACGGCTGGCGATCAGCCAGATCGGTTCCGCGCATGCATAGCGAAAGATGCGCGGCACTTCCGGATGGCAGCGGTGCTTCGCGCGTGTGAAGATGCTTCCGGTGGTGGCCGGCAGCCCATGCGGTGAAAGGCAAGACTGCGCCAAGCATCGACCGGAATGCTCTCGGTCGGCTACTCAAAATGCAGCCGTTCAGATGGATGGAGCCGTTTTCGGAGTACGGCGGTCTTTCTGCGACCATGCTTTCCTCAACCGGATTTCACAGCGATGCGTCGCCGCGTTCGACGACTTTTCCCGATAACCACGGCCCGCCAGGTTACGAGACCGTCGCGACGTGCCTGGCATCACCCGTGGTGCGGGCCCGGATCGCACGACGTTCCGAGACAACCGGATTGCCTACCGCACAACGACAGTAAATCGGTGAAGTCATGCTTGATCTCTCGCAGTTCAACCCAGACGGAGGCGGCCGAGCTCTGCCGCAACTACTAATTACGGCACATAGCGGCTAATAGCTGCCCTCAAAGTATGCAAAACTTTGCGCCTTTATGGCATCTAGGGCGCGAAGCACTCGAGAGCCGAGAACAGACCCTAGCAACGCGACACCTTCGCTGGAATGCATAAATTGAAACGATTTTATCTCTCCCAGGAATGGAAAAATCTCTGCCTGCTGCTGTGGGGTCAGGATCGGCCCTGCAAAGATAAACATAAGCGCTTCGGTTTTTTCATCGCCTGCCCCCATGTAGTCGAGTAGGACTAACGAAATTTCTTTCTGAGATAAATCAAGCCCGAGCTCTTCTTGTACTTCGCGTACTACGGCCGCTTTGGGAGATTCGTTACGTTCAACTACTCCACCAGGAATTTCCCAAGTTTCTTTGTATGTCGGCTGAACAAGCAGCACTTCCCCTTCTTGATTGAACAACAAAACCCCAGCCGCCATGCGTTTGGTAGGCAAACTCAAGTAAAACTCTGCTTTGGTGGCCATATAAATTGGTTCCGATGAGAAATTCGCTTATTCGAAAGACCTAACGTTGGAGCAACCGGCCTGCCGCTTGCGGTAGATCCGGATGTCGCTGTCTAATCGATCCCCCGAAGCGGAAAAGTGAGCAGCCATGTTCAAGCAGTCAAGCGCAACAAGTTTCTCGAAGAGCATTTCTGGCGGCTCTGATACTGGAGAGGTCGGATTCATTCTGTGTGGTTAATGTCGAAATTAAGTGGCCTGCTGTAGCAGGTCTGCTTGAAGGAAGAATCAGGCGTCTTTTTTTTCGTTTGACGAATAGGTGATGAACGAATTTGGCGCTATCAAAGCCTTAAAGGCAGCGTTTCTTACTTGGTAAATGAATTCAAAGGTAATTCGGCCGCAATTTCATGAGCCTGACCTGAACCTGCGTCGCGCCGCCACGCTCCACGGCCTTTTCGGTGCCGTCCATCCGATAGTCCAGCGATGCATAGAAGCGCAGCGCGGGAGCATGATCGCGAAATGTCCACAAGCTCAAGTCGGAAGAGGGCGGAAGCGCCGATTCCATCCTTTGCATCAGCCGTCTTCCTATCCCTTGCCGCCAGTGGGATGGCGCAATGTAGATCGCATGGATCTCGCAGGCATCGGCGGTGTCCTCGTCGCGTCCGACGCCGGCGACAATCCAGCCGCGAATGACGCCTGCTGCTTCATCGACGAAGACCGGTTCGCGTGCCGCCTGCAGTTGCCGCCGCCATGTCGCGGCGCGTCTTTCCTCCGAAAGCGCGGCGAGAAAATCGGCCGGGATGAAGCCCGCATACGCAGCGCGCCATGCAGCAACATGGATACGCGCAATGGCTTCGGCGTCGCCGACCGTGGCCGCACGGATGATCGCTTCGTCCGACATCGCTGCCCGGTCCTGGATCAGGAGCACGCGCACGGCGGCGCCGTTCGCGCGAGAAACTGCTCGACTTCCACCGGCGAGCGCAGCCGTATGATCGTGCGCTGCTGCCGATGCGCATCCAGCAATGCGAGGACCTTGGGCCGGCTCCGTTGCGGATAGCGCCAAACCCATTTCAGGAAGGCGAGGTCGATGCGTTCCGTACAGCCGTCGGCTATGTCCGGCCGCGTGATCCCGTGGTACTTGAATGCCCGCTTGACGACGCGCCACAGGCAAAGCATGCGCGGCAAGTCAAGAAAGATGATCGTATCGCTGGCCTGTATGCGCGTACCGAGCGTGCCGGAATAATTGCCGTCCACGATCCAGGCATCGCGCGAAGCGATAACGCCGCGCACGAGGTCTTCCCATTCCGCCGCCGGCGTCTCGGTCCAGCCCGGTTTCCAGTACAGCCTGTCGAGATGGATCACCTCTATCCCGAGACGCAGGCCGAGGCGGCGCGAGAAGGTCGACTTGCCTGCGCCGCCGGAACCGATGACGACGATTTTCTTCATGCCTGGACAGGCACGGCTGTTGTCTGCGTATCCTCATGCGCCGCGTCGTGCGCTTCCTCACAGGCTTGCGCTTCCTTGCTTTCCCTTTCCTTTTCGGCGGCAATCCACGCCGCGTCCGGCTTGGTGCCGTTCAGGTAATAGTCGCCGATCGCGCGCTCGCGCTGGATCGCGGGATTGTGCGAGGCCGCGGTGCGCGCATTGCGCCAGTGCCGGTCGAGCCGCCGCGTTTCGCTGGTGGCGGAAGCGCCGCCGACCTCGAACAGCAGGGTGCAGGCCTGCAGCACGAGGTCGATCACGATCTGCTGCGCCTCGAATGCCTTGATTTCCGTTTCCGCATACAGTGTCTCGCTATCCCGTCCCGCTTGGCGTGCCTGGTAGACCTCTTCCAGCGCGAGCGCGATGCCTTCCACGATGGTCTCCGCCGCGAACGTCAGGCTGGCGAGGCGACCGATCACGCGCTGCACCAGCGGATCGTGGCGCGGGCTCGATGCGCCCATGATGCCGAAGGTGCGCGTCTTCTTCTGCACGAAGGCGATGCCGTCGCGCTTGACGGCGCGGCCGACGCCGGCAATCGACGCCAGCAGGATCAGTTGCAGGAAGGCTTTCTGGTATGAATTCCCGTAGCTGTCCTTGCCCGTGCCGCGCCGGAAGATGTTGGCCGGATCGATTTCCACCTGCTCGAAGACGGTCGTGCCGCTGCCCGTCATGCGCTGGCCGAAACCGTCCCAGTCGTCGTCGCGGCGCACGCCGGGCGAGTCGGCGCGCAGCGCGACGCTGACGCGCTCCTCGCCGTCCAGGACCGAGGCGACGATCCAGTCGGCATAGATGGTGCCGGTGCTGTAGTACTTCCTGCCGTTCAGGAACCACTTGCCGTCGCGTTCGGTGACGGTGGCGCTGGTGCCGGTGACTTCGGTCAGCTCGGCCATCGCGTAGCCGAGCAAGGCGCCGTCGACCACCTTGGGAAACCAGAAATCGCGCACCGCCTGGTCGGTGTGATTGAGGCGGCTTTCGAGAAAGGCGAAATGGCCGCGCAGCAGGTGCGAGACGTTGGAATCGGCCTCGGCCAGCTCGACCAGCAGCTTGAACAGTTGCGGCAACGTGGCGCCCAATCCGCCGTAGGATTGCGGGATGCGCACGCGGGTGAAGCCGGATTCGCGCAGCCAGCGGACTGCCTCGAACGGCAGTTCGCGCGCCTGTTCGCGCCGCACGGCATCGTCGGCGATGCGCTGGAAGATCGGACGAAAACGCGCCGCCAGTTCTTCGTACGAAGGCGGCGAGGATACGGGAGGATAGGGCGCTTCGGCCGTCGCGGGTGACGGCGTGGCATGTTGGGGGATAGCGGTGTTCGTCATGATGATGGTGCTCGCAAATGATGGGTAGGCATCCGTGGTCAGAAGCGGTAGGCCACGCCGGTATAGATCGAGAAGCCGTCCCCCGGATAGAAGTTGGCCGAATCCACGCCATGCAGGTCGTACGCGGTATTGGCCGCCACCGCGTAGTGCTTGTCGGCGAGGTTGCGCAGGTCCAGGAACAGCTTCCAGCGGCGGTCCGGCGTTTCATAGCCGAACTTGGCGCCCCAGATCGCGACCGAAGGGGCCTTCAGGGTATTGGCGTAATCGACGTAATAGCCCGACGTGGCGCGCACGTTCAGGCCGGCATAGAAGCCGCCGGCCTGCTGGTACAGCAGTTCGCTCTGATAGACCTGCCGCGGCAGGCTCGGCAACTGGTTCTGGCCGAACTGCGCATCATCCCGATAGAAGAAATCGTTGAAGGTATAGGCCTGCCGCAGCGTGAGCCGGTCTCCCTCGTGGTCCCTCCACAGACGCGAGGACAATGCGGCCTCGATGCCCTGGTGGATGGTCGGACTGGCATTGGAGTTGGCGGTCACCGCGTCGCTGGTTGCCGTCGCCTGCTGGGTGACGACGGTCAGCAGCTCGTCCCTGACCCAGCTGCGATACAGCGTCAGGCTGGCTTCGTTGGCATCGGTGCGGATGCGCAGGCCCGCTTCGGCAGTGGTCGCCTTCTGCGGCGTCAGCGGACGGGCATAGGGGCTGCTCGTGCTGGCGATCTGCCAGGTCACCGGCGGATCGATGGAGCGGCTGACGTTGCCGAAGAACTGCAGGCCGGGACTGGCCTGATAGAGCAGGCCCAACCTCGGTGCCAGGTAGTAGTCGTTGTATTGGACGCTGCTGGGATATTGACTGGTGTTGGCGTTGACCGAACGTTCGACGCGCACGTTGCGATCGACGTCGATCACCGACAATCCGCTGGACAGCGTATAGCGGTCGTTCAAGTGCAGGTCGTTGCCGGCGGCGAGCACCGTGTCGTGCGATCCGCTGTACTGATCGAATTGGCGAAAGGTCTTTTGGCCGTCGATGATGTTGTAGCCGGTGACGTTGCCGTGCAGCAGCGTGGTGTCGGTAAGGCTTACCGTGGTGTCGCTGAGCTTGCCGAATAGCGTGTCGCCGGTGCGCAGGTAACGCAGCGAAACGCTGCCGTCGGTCGATTCCCAGTACTGCGGCGTGGTGGACGATTTCCAGCCGTTGTCGAGCGGATAGTCGTTGTAGGCGAGGCCGAATTCCAGCTTGGAACGATCGTCGATGGTATAGGTGGTCTTGCTGATGAGCAGGGTCGTGTCCGGTTTCCTGCGACCGGATAGAAGGCGGCTCTGCTCGGGATCCTGCCTGATCTGTCCGAGCGTGAGCGTGCTGCCGTTCATCAGGTCTTCCCAGCGGTGACGGATGATGAACCGTGTTTCGAGGCGGTCGTTGAACTTGTGCCCCAGGTTCACGATGAAATCTTCCCCTTCGTTCGGGCTGTTGACCTGGAAGCCTTCGCGTTGATTGCGCCCCACCGAAACGTAGTAGTCCGTATTGCCGTCCTTGCTGACGCCACCGGTGCTCAACACGTACTTGCGGTAGCCGTAGCTGCCCGCTTCCAGGTCGACGTAGTTGCCGGGCGAAGAGCGTCCGGTTTTCGTGACGAAGTTGATCGCGCCGCCGAGCGACAGGGCGCCGTAGGCAAAGGCGTTGTCGCCATTCAGGATTTCGGTGTATTCGACACTGGCGGCGTTCAGCAGATCCTCCTGCGTGCCGCCCGGACCGGTCAGCGGCAAACCGTCATACAGGTATTTGATTCCCAGCGAATAGCCTTGATAGAAGGCGTTCAGCCCCGACCCACGGATGGAAATCTTGTTTGCGCCGTTGCCGCTGGTGGCGGCGACGAATACCCCCGGCTGATAGGCGAGCACGTCTTCCGCATTGGCATCGCGTCCCCTTTCGACGTCGGCGTTGTTGACGACGCTGGTGGTGCCGGGAACCTGGTCGAGATCCTTCTTGGCCTTCTGTACCGCCGTCAATGCCTTTGCCTTGACCACGACGGTATCTTCGACCTGCGGCTGCTGCGCGTTGTCGGCTTGCTGTGCATGCGCCATGCCGATGTTCGTCGCGCATAGCGCCGCGCCCAGGAGCCATGGCGCCTTGCGGTGGATTCGATGACCTTGCGGGGCCGTGCGTTGGCCGCGATTTTTCTTTTTCACTTGTATTTCTCCCTTGTGTGATGGAATGGTTTGGCTCCCCGCGGTCGTCCGCTCGTCGGGGCGCGCTCGACGGAGGTGCGGAAACGGTTGACAGGGGCGGTATGTGCCATAGCGATTGCAAGCCGATCTAGGCGACGCGCATGCGCGGGTCGATCAGTCCGTAAAGGATGTCGACGGCGATATTGACGGCCGTATAGATGAGCGCGGCCAGCAGCGTGATGCCGAGCACGACGGGCACGTCCTTGTTGGTGGCGGCGTCGACCATCAGGCTGCCGATGCCCTGTCGCACGAAGAGCGTCTCCACCACGACGGCGCCGCCCAACAGGCTGGCGAAGATGAAGCCGGACAGCGTGACGATGGGAATCATGGCGTGACGCAGCGCATGGCGCAGGCGCACTGCCATGTCGGACATGCCGCGCGCACGGGCGGTGACGATGAACGGTTGTTCGAGGATGTCTTCAAGCTCCTGCCGTAGCACCTGCGTCAGCACGGCGACGATGGGCAGCGCCAGCGTCAGCGCCGGCAGCGCCATGCCGCGCCAGCCGGTCGCATCGAAGACCGGGAACCAATGCCAGTGGAATGAGAACGCGAGCAGCAGCAGGATGCCGAGCACGAAGGATGGCATCGAAGAGAGCACGAGTTCCGTTCCCGAAGAAAGGGATTGCATCCAGCGCGTGCGGCCCGCCGTCAGGATGGCGAGCAGGACGGACAGCGCAATGCCGATGACGCCGGCGCAGAGGGCCAGCTCGATGGTGGCGCCTATCTGCTGGCTGATTGCCTGCGTGACCGGGATACGCAGCCGGTACGACTCGCCCAGGTCGCCATGCGCCAGCCGGCCGATGTAGTGCCCGTACTGCACGATCAGCGGTTGGTCCAGGCCGTATTCGGCGCGTACCCGTGCCAGCGCTGCCGCGGTCGGCAGCGCATCGGGACCGCCGAGGATGGCCAGCGCGGTGTCGCCGCCGGTGATGTTGATGGTGACGAAGGTCAGCGTGGCGGCGCCCCACAGCACGCCTACGCTGGCGAGCAGGCGCCACAGGATACGTTTCAGCAGCTTCATGGCGCCCCCTTCTGCAGCCACAGGCTGGGGAAGTAGACGGTGTTGTGGGAAGTGTCGAACACCAGCCCTTTCACATAGCGGTGATAGGCGATCGAGCTGTAGTTGTCGTACAGGGGAATGCCGGGCACCAGTTCCGTCAGGCGTTGCTGCGCCTTGCTGTACAGGTCGCGCAGCACGGCCGGATCGGTGGACTGGCGCGCCCGTCCGAGCAGATCGTCGAGTTGCGCGTCGCGCAGGCGCGAGCTGTTCTGGCCGATGCGCTTGGCGGAAGTGATCTCGTGGCTGTCGTACAGAATGTAGAGCGCATCCGGCGTATTGGTATGCCATACGCCGCCGCCCAGCGCCTGGTATGCGTCGTCGTTGCGCCGCTGCGTGTATTCGGTCGGCGGCAGCCGCGTGATGGTCAGATCGACGCCGACTTTTTTCGTGTCCGACTGGATCGCCGCCAGCACCGGCGTATTGGCATAGCTGGTGGAAGTCAGAACTTCCATGGACAGCCGCTTGCCGTCCCGCGTGCGGTAGCCTTCGGCATCGCGTCCGGTCCAGCCTGCCTCATCCAGCAGCTTGTTTGCCTCGGCCGGATCGTATTTCAGCGCATTGCGGAACGACGGATCGTAGTACTTGGTGTTGGCGGCAAGGAAGTCGGTCTTGGGCTGGTATTCGCCGAAGCCGATCATTTGCACGATGCCGACGCGATCGACCGACAGGGCCACGGCCTTGCGCACCCGGACATCGTCAAAAGGCGCCTTGGAGGTATTGAAGACGATGCCGCGGTAGGGCACGCCGGTGCGCACGCGGCTGTCGAATGCCAGTTCCGGATTGGCGCGTATGGCGGCGGCATCCTGCGGCGGCGCGTCCGTGGTGAGGTCGTATTGGCCCGCGATCAGCGCGTTGTAGCGGATCATCGGTTCGGCAACGAAGGAAATCTCGATGCGGTCCAGGTAGGCCGGTCCTAGATGATGCACCTGCTCCGGCGCCCAGTGATAATCCTTCCTCTTGACGAAGACCATGCCACGCTGGCGCGTATAGCTTTGCAGGACGAAAGGACCGGAGCCGACGGGGTGGTCGCCCAGCGTCTTGGGGTGATCGAGGATCGCTTTCGGCGATTCCATTGCCAACCACGATTGCGCCAGCACGTTCAGGAACGGCGCATAGGGTTCCCGCAGGTGCGCCTCGAACGTGTAGTCGTCGATTACTTTGCCGTCCACGTAGGGGGCGATGTAGGCGGCCGCCAATGGCGACCTGGTGGCCGGATCGCGCATGTGTTCCAGGTTGATCTTCACCGCCTCGGCATTGAATTTCGCGCCGTCGCTGAAGGTGACGTCGTGGCGCAGATGGAACACATAGGTCTTGCCGTCCGGCGAGATGGTCCACGACGTTGCCAGCCACGGCGAGATGTCGCCCTTGGCGTCGAGATAGACCAGGTTGTCGTACAGGATGCGGCCGATCCATTGGGCGTTGGTATGCGAAATCGCGTGCAGATCCAGCGAACCGGTATCGGAAGCGACGGCGACACGCAACGTACCGCCGGGTATGCCCTTGCCTTGCTCGGCATAGTCGGTGGCCGGATGCGTATATTTGTCGGCTGGCGCGGCTTGGGTTCCCTGGGCGACGGGTTCGGAATTTGCCTTGCCGGAGCATCCGGTCAGTGCCAGGGCTGCCAGCGCCGCGGCCAGTGCGCCGGCGCGCCGCCACCCGCAAGCCGATCCGCGCCGGAAACCGGAGCGGACAGAGAAAAGGCCGGCTGGCCACGGGATGACGGAAGACGCGATGAACGAAAACATGATGAGTGATTCCAGGTGCTTTTTCTGATCAGGAAGCCATTGCGGCGGCAATGGAAGGTGACGGCGCCAGGAGGCTGGCGGCCCGCCGTCCGGATGGGAGCCGGGCAGCGGACAGCCGCTTGCCCTCGCCGCCGTCGCGTGCGGGCCGCGAATGCGGCGTCAGACTGGAAGGAAAAGGGCGCATGACGGTCATTTGAAGGCGTAGGTGAGGCCGACGAAGGCGCCGAAGCCGTCTCCCGGCTGGGAACGCCGCTGGTCGGTGCCGTGGTCGTCGTAGGCCGGGCTGACGCTGGCGACGTAGTGCTTGTCGCCCAGGTTCTGCAGGTCCAGGAAGACCTTCCACCCTTGTGCCGGCTGCTCGTAGCCGAACGATGCGCCAAAGATCGTGTACCCCTGCGTGTAGAACGAATCGGCGTAATCGACGGAATACTTCGATGCGGCCTGCACGTTGAAGCCGGCATAGAAGCCGCTCGGATTCGAGTATTCGATCTCGCCCTGGTAGAAGTGGCGAGGCAGGCCGGGCAGCGCGTTGTCGCCGAACGTCTTGTCGTCGCGGAAGTAGAAGTCGTTGAAGGTGTACGCCTGCCGCAGCTGGATCTTCTGCCCCTGGCTTTCCCACAGCAGCGATTCGAGGCCGAGCTCGATGCCCTGGTGGATGGTCGGGCTGGCGTTCGATTCCGCCGTGACGGCCGCGGTGGTTGCGGTGGCGGGGATCACTTCGACCGACAGCAGTTCGTTGCGCAGCAGCGAGCGATATACGCTGACGTTCCAGTTGCTCTTGCCGAGCGTGCCGCGCGCGCCGAGTTCATAGGTGGTCGCGGTCTGGTCCTTCAGGTTCATGCCCTGGCTGGCCAGGCCGGTTGCCGGGCCGGTGGTGAAGGCCGGCGGCGTGGTCAGGAAGGCCCACGAGTTCGGCGGTTCGATCGAACGGCTGACGTTGCCGAACAGTTGCACGGCAGGCGTCAGGTTCAGGCGCAGGCCCAGCCGCGGCGCCCAGCCCCAGGTCGTGCGCTTGTACGGATCGTCCGTTTCCGGATAGGTCACTTCGGTCGAACGGCGGGTATTGATGGCCGACAGGCCGGTGGTCAGCCAGACGGTCGGTGCCACTTCCAGATCGTTGCTGGCATGCACCACCGCATCCTGGCCGCCGTAGTTGGCGTGGCGAAGCAGCGTGCCGACCGGCAGCCCGGTCGTGACGCCGGTCGGAATGCGCACGTAAGTGTCCTGGTCGGCATCCAGATGCTTGGTGGCGACGAAGCCGATCTTCGTGTTGCTGGTCTTGCCGAGCCAGACGTCCGAGCGCGAGTATTCGACCGACGCCGAGGCATCGGTGAAGTCCCAATGACTGCTGTTGACGCCCAGCTCCTGGTCGATCGGATAGTTGTGATAGACGAAGCCGATGTCGAGCTTGGAGCTGCCGTCGATGCGGAAGGTCGTCTTGTCGGCAATCCAGGTCGAGCCCGGCTGGTTGCGCGTGGCGCGCTGCGCGACGCTGACCGGGTTGGCCTGCGTCGGATCCTGATCGATCTGGGCGCGCGTCAGCGAACCCGGCTGCTGGTTGGAGGTCTCGCGATAGCGGAAGTAGAAGCGTGTCGAGACGTCGTCGTTGATCTTGTAGCCGATGTTGCCGAGGATGCCGCGGCTGGTGCCGGCCGACTGGTCCTGGTAGCCGTCGCGATGCGATTCGGTGTAGCTGACGTAGTAGTCCAGCGGGCCGACGACCTTGCCGCCGTCCAGCTGCATCTTGCGGTAGCCGAAGCTGCCGCCTTCCAGGCGCACTTCGTAGGCCGGCGCGTCGTAGCCGGTCTTGGTCACGTAATTGATCGCCCCGCCCAGTTCCAGCGCGCCGTAATCGAAGGCGTTAGCGCCGCGCAGGATCTCGGTGTAGGCCAGGCCCAGCGGTTCGAACAGTTCGTACGGCGTACCGCCGGGTCCCGTCACCGGCAGGCCGTCGAACATGAACAGCACGCCGGAGCGGAAGAAGTTGGTGCCGCGGTTGATGGCCGAACCGCGGATCGAGATCTTGATGCCGTCCGCACCGCCCGCCGACTGGGCATAGACGCCGGGCTGGTAGGCCAGCACGTCCTGGTTGGTGAAGTCGCGGCCTTTTTCCACCTCGGTGTTGTCGACGATGCTGGTGCCGCCTGGCACGTCTTTCAGATCCGCCTTGGCTTTTTGCTTGCTTGTCAGTGCCTTGGCCTTGACGACGACGGTATCCTCGACCTGCGGCTGCGATGCATCGTTTGCCTGCTGTGCGTGCGTGACACCGTTCGCCATGCACAGCGCGGCGCCAAGCAGCCATGTCGTGCCACGACCCTTCGATGCCCTTGCCCGATGGCGCACTGTTTCATGCGGCGTCCAGCTCGCTTTCTTCTTCACTTGCATTTCTCCCTACGGTGATGGAACGGTCTTGTTTTCTACTGATGTCCAGGTGCGGCACTGCGTCCAGCAGCGCCCTGGTATATGGATGCTGCGGGCGTTCGAACACGTCCCGTACGTTGCCTGACTCGACCACTGCGCCTTCCTTCATGACGAGAATCCGGTCGCTGATACGGTGGATCACGCCCAGGTCGTGCGAGATGAACAGACAGGACAGGCTGAAGCGATCCTTCAGATCGGCCAGCAGGTCGAGAATCTGGGCCTGTACCGAAACGTCGAGCGCGGACACGGGTTCGTCGCATACCAGCACGTCGGGCCGCGGCGCCAGCGCACGCGCGATGGCGATGCGCTGGCGCTGGCCGCCGGACAGTTCGATCGGGCGACGGCTCAGGTACGAAGCGTCAAGGCGAACCAGTTGCAGCAGGGCGGTCGCGCGTGCACGGATTTCTTCAGGGCGGGCGTGACCGCCGATCGCCAGCGCTTCGGCCAGCACCCGTTCGACCGTGTAGCGCGGATCGAACGACGCCAGCGGATCCTGGAACACGACCTGGATGCGCCTGCGTTCGGCGCGCTGTTCGGCGGGCGTCAGTTCGTTCCAGAGACGATCGTGCAGGCGGACATTGCCGACGTCCGGCTTTTCGAGACCCAGGATCATGCGGGTCAGCGTGGTCTTGCCCGAACCCGACTCGCCGACGATGCCGACGGTCTCGCCCTTGCGCAGCGCGAACGAGATTTCCGACACGGCGGTGCGCCTGCTGCCATCGACGCCGGCGAACACCTTCGTCAGGTTGTTGCATTCGACGACGACCGGCTCGGGAAGCGTCACGGCCGGCGCGAATTCGGGCAGGCCCGTGAACGGCTGGCTGTCTTCGACACGGGCGAACGTCGGCGCGGGACCGCGCTTCTGTACCGACTGCACGGCCGCCAGCAGCGATTGCGTATAGGGATGCTGCGGGTCGTGCAGGATGGCATCCAGCGGCCCCTGTTCCACGATCAGCCCATGCTGCATGACGGCGACGCGGTCTGCCAGCCGCGATACCACGGCAAAGTCGTGGCTGACGATCAGCATGGCGTTGTCCGGTGTTTTGAGCGACTCCAGCAGGTCCAGCACTTGCGCCTGCACGGCGGCATCGAGCGCGGTGGTGGGCTCGTCGGCGATCAGGAGTTCCGGCGCACAGGCGATGGCGGAGGCGATCAACGCGCGCTGCCGCAGGCCGCCGGACAACTGATGCGGGTACTGCCGTGCGCGCAGCGCCGGTTCAGGCAGACCGACGGCGGCCAGCAGGTCGATGACTTTGCGCTGCCGCTGCTTGCGGTCGAGACGCGCGTGCAGGCGCAGCGGCTCCGCCACCTCGGCGCCGATGCGGCGCAACGGATCAAGCGAGCCGAGCGCATCCTGCATCACGAAGCCGATGCGGCGGCCGCGCACGTCGCGCCAGCGGCGTTCGCTGAAGGCGAGCAGGTCGTCGCCGTCGAAGCGCAAGCGGTCGGCGGTCACTTCGCTGTGGCGCCCGGTCAGTCCTGCCAGGGTGCGCGAGGTGACGCTCTTGCCGGAACCCGATTCGCCGACCAGCGCCAGGCATTCGCCGCGCCGCAGGCTGAACGAAATGCCCTTGACGACCGGCGCGGCGTGCGACGCGAAACGAATCCGGAGATTGTCGACCTCGACCAGCGCCTTGTCGCCGTCGCCGGTATCGCCTGCCTCATGCGCCGTCATGCGATCTTGCCTTCGCTGCGCAGCAGGAAGTGACGGCCCAGGGCGGTAATGGACAGCACGGTCAGCGTGATCGCCAGGCCGGGCGTGGCCACCAGCCACCAGGCGTTGGACATGAAATTGCGGCCCGCCGACAGCATGGCGCCCCATTCCGGCGCAGGCGGCGGCGAGCCGAAGCCGAGGAAATTCAGGGCGGCGCCAGCCACGATCTTGCTGCCGATGCCGATCGTCGCGAGGATCAGCACCGGCTTGATCGCGTTCGGCAGGATGTGGCGGAAAACCAGTGTCGAGCGGCGCAGGCCGAGCGTGACCGCCGCTTCGACGTATTGCGACTTGCCGACCAGATGCGCCTGCGCTCGCACCATGCGGGCATAGCGCGGCACGCTGGCGACGCCGACCGCGATGATGGCGTTCACCGTGCCTTCTCCCCAGAAGGTGATGATGACCAGCGCCAGCAGCAGATCGGGAAAGGCCAGCAGCACGTCGACGACGCGCATCAGGAAACCGTCGACGATGCGATGGCCGAGGCCGGCGAAGAGACCGATCAGGATGCCGCTCGTCACGCCCATGGCGGTTGCGGCCAGGCCCATCAGCAGAGAAGGCCGCACGCCGTAGATCAGGCGCGTCCAGACGTCGCGGCCGTTTTCGTCCGTCCCCAGCCAGTGTGCGGCGCCCGGCGCCAGGAAGGCATCGCGCGCGTTGGCGGCCAGCGGGTCGCCGGATGCCAGCCAGTGCGGCTGCAGCGCGGCAACGACCAGGAACAGGACGAAGAGGCCGGCGAGCGCCAGGCCGGGGCGCAGCTTGCGCAGGCGCTCCCATGCAATGAAAGCGGACTGGCTGCCGGTCTCCGGCAACGCTATCGCGCCGGTCAGGCCGGATGTCTCGAGTTGACTGGGTACGGTACTCATGGTCGTCCTTTTGCGTGGCGCCTCACGCCGCGGTGGCGTGCTGCTGCGCTGCGTACTGGCTGTCGGGGCGCTCGAGGCCGAGGTGATGGCGCAGGGTGTCGCCGGTGTAGTCGGTGCGGAACAGACCGCGCCGGCGCAGCAGCGGCACCACTTCGTCGACGAAAATTTCCGCGCCGGACGGGAACATGTCGGGCATGATGTTGAAGCCGTCCGCCGCACCGGCGAGGAACCATTCCGACAGCGTGCTCGCGATCTGTTCCGGCGTGCCGACGGCCAGGCGATGCCCGCTGCGGATGCGCCGGGACAATTCGCGCACCGTCAGATTTTCGCGGCGCGCGAGATTGATCTGCGCTTCGAAGAAGCCGTGCGACCTCTTCGTCACGTCGCGCACGTCGCCGATCAGGTGCCACGGCAGTTCGGCATCGAGGTCCAGTTCTTTCAACGGAATGCCGATGCGGTTGGCGATCTGTGCCGCCAGGCCGTTCTCGCCCTGGTAGCTGTCCAGCTCGTCGCAGCGCCGCCGCGCCTCTTCTTCAGTGCTGCCGATGACGGTGGACAGTCCGGGCATGATCTTCAACAGATCCGGATCGCGCCCCCAGTTGCGGGCGCGGGTCTTCATTTCCCTGTAAAAGGCCTGGCCGTCGGGCAGCGTGGTCTGCGTGGTGAAGATGGCGTCGGCGTAACGCGAGCCGAGCGACTTGCCGCCTTCCGACGAACCGGCTTGTACCAGCACCGGCCGGCCTTGCGGCGAGCGCGGCACGTTGAGCGGTCCGCGCACCGAGAAGTGCTTGCCGACATGATCGATGGTATGCACCTTCGCGGGATCGGCGAATACGCCTTGCTGCGGATCGTTGATGATCGCGTCGTCTTCCCAGCTGTCCCACAGCTTGATCGCGATGTCGAGGAATTCCGCCGCGCGTCCGTAGCGGTCTTCGTGCAGCGGCGCGCCGGTCAGGCCGAAATTCTGCGCGGCGATGTCACCGGCTGTGGTGACGACGTTCCATGCGGCCCGGCCGCCGCTGATGTGATCGATCGAGGCAAGGCGGCGTGCGAGGTTATACGGATCGTTGTAGGTGGTGGATGCCGTGGCGATCACGCCGATGTGCCGGGTGGCGAGGGCGACCGCGGTCAGCAAGACGGTTGGTTCCAGGCGTCCGGCCGGATGGGTGGCGACGTCGCCGCCGAGCGCCGGCCCGTCGGCGAGGAAGATCGCATCGAGCTTGCCGCGTTCGGATATGCGCGCGATGTTGCGGAAGTATTCGACGTCCAGCAGCGAACCGGCCGGCACTTCGGCGAGACGCCATGCCGAACCATGGCCGCCGAGGCCGAGAATGTTCATGCCGATGCTCATTTGACGCGGAGGCTGTGCCATGTTGTTTCCCTCTCCCGAGTGGTTCCGATGCCCGTTTTACCGGTGCCCAAGTTCATGGAATGGGAGAAGTTACAGGCTGCCCGGCGTTGCTACAAACAATAAAAACTTCGATGTTTAGCAGCGATGCCGATATATGGATCAGCAAGCAGGGTGCGACCGTTATGTGTTCTTCCGGTGCTACGCCTCGCCGATAAAAAAGCCCGCATCGGAGACGCGGGCAAGACTTTCAACTTGAGACAGCAGTGAATCGAATATAACGGCATTGGCTCGGAAAGGCGACGAAGCAATCGACGCTTGCAAATGCGAAGAACGCATATCTGCCGTGGTGCGCGCATCACGCCATGCAGCTGTGCATGCGCCGGAAGGACGCGCTCGGTTTGCTTAGTTGCGCTTCATATATCCATATTCGGACAAATTCGTTGTCATCGAGACGCAAGCATTTCTATGATTAGTTGTGCCGTTGCGCCATCCATAGTCGCAGAAAAGATATGGCATGGCGGCATCGGTATCCGCTTTGCCGGAAATGGAGAGCGGCGAATACCGTCATGCATCCTGCGCTTCATCGGAGAAAGAGCTTCATGAATTTTCAGCAATTGCGATTCGTGCGCGAAGCGGTTCGCAACAACCTCAATCTGACGGAGGTCGCGGCCGTGCTTTACACTTCGCAGTCCGGCGTCAGCAAACAGATCAAGGATCTGGAAGAGGAACTGGGCATCGATCTGTTCGTGCGCTCGGGCAAGCGGCTGACATCGTTGACCCGTGCCGGCGACGGCGCCGTGCAGATCGTCCAGCGGATCCTGATGGAAACCGAAAACCTGCGCCGATATGCGAGCCACTATTCGGGCGTGGACTCGGGGCAGCTCCTCATCGCGGCCACGCATACCCAGGCGCGCTACACCCTGCCGAAGGTGATCGAAAGCTTCAACGAGGAATTTCCCAAGGTGAGGTTGGAACTGCATCAGGGTACGCCGAACCAGGTCGCCGCGATGATCAGCAGCGGCGAGGCAGACATCGGTATCGCCAGCGAGGTGCTGGACAAATCACCCGACATCCAGGCCTACCCATGCTTTTCATGGAACCATCAGGTGATCGCGCCGGCCGATCATCCGCTGCTGGAAAAGGCGCCTGTGTCCCTGAACGACATTGCGCAATATCCGCTGATCACCTACAACCCGCAGTTCACCGGCAGGAAATGCGTGGACGCGGCTTTCAGCCAGGCCGGACTGGTGCCGGATTTCTGCCTGACCGCGATGGATGCGGACGTCATCAAGACCTATGTCCGGCGCGGATTGGGTATCGGCATCGTGGCGGAAATGGCGCTCGATGGCATCGACAATGACGGCCTCGTTGCAGTGCCGACGCAGGGCATGCTGTTCGGCTCCTGCACCACGCTCGTCGCGGTCCGCAGTGGCATCTTCCTGCCGTCTTTCGCGTATCGCTTCATAGAGATGTTCGCGCCGGATTTGAAGCTGGAGGAAATAAAGGCTACGTGAAGAGCGCGCATCCCTGCGTCTTTGCCTGAACTGCAGGCGACGGGAATGGATGGCTTTAATACGATAGCGAGGTTGTGGATATAGGGATGCGAATTATTTTTTTATATGTATTCGAAATAGAAGCTAAAGAAGAAGCGTTGCAGCCGTCCGCCCGTATGGCACCGTGGAAATGTCAATGTGGAACCCGCGTTCGCAGTTTTGATGCCGCACGATAGCCGCAATGGCATCTCATCTCATATATGGCTGCCTCGTGCTCGACGTCTGCGCCGACCCTGCAAAGAGGGCTGGGGTAATGTGATGAAGCGTGCTGTTTCGCGAAGCGGGACATTTGAACGAAAGTCCGAATTCATTAAGCTTGGTGGAGCGAGAAGAGAAAATCCCCTATGCGGGAAAAGCTGTCGCTGCTGAAAGCTACCAGGTCGGACCGTTGCGCTGATTTCCAAATCGCCGTCATTCCCATATCCAGCGCCGGCCGCATGTCGGCTTCGAAGTCGTCGCCAACGAACGCGGTTCGGTTTGCCGCCACAGTGAGTTGGTCGAGGCAGGCAAGGAAAATCCGGTGGTCAGGCTTTTTAATGCTGCAACCGCCGGACGTGACAATGCTGTCGATCATCGACGTGATGCCCATTCCATCGATTTTGCTGCGCTGGAAGGTGTCGCGGCCATTGGTAACGATACCGATCTTCATGCCGCGGCTTTTGCATTCCGATAGCAATGCGATGGCGCCATCAAACGGAACCGCGTGTCTGCCGAGCTCATGGTCAAATTCCTTCATCAGGGTGCGATGCAATGTGTCAGGAAGACCAAAATGGCTCGACAGCCGGTCGAATACTTCGGTCTTTTCGATGCGAAGATTATTTAAGCCGACATAAATACGCTGCCAGGCGGAAAGGTCGATGCCGAATTCCGCCAAGCCTGCACAGAAAAATTGCCATGAAGCGAAAGCCTCGAGTGTGGAAGACTTGTCGTGCAGGGTGTCATCCAGATCGAAGATGGCCGCTTGCAGATACATGGAGTTGGATGTAATGACGGTTCGTGCTCAATGCTAATCGATTCGGAATGGTTTGACTTATTATGAAATGGTGATTGCTTATTACGTGCTTTCTCATATTCTTATCCGAAACGCTTCGTTGTGAGGAAAATGGATTTCTCTATCCCATGCAGCCCCTTTCGCTTCAACGTTCACGGCATTGTTTTCGACATTACGAATAACAAGCTGATTTTCATGGACATGGTTATCGAATGCATTTGTCCGAAAGGGGGGCGCATGAAGATCATTGACAAGGTTGGCGCCTTCATCATACGGCAGCGGTCCGGAACACATGCGGAGCTGCTTCTGTTTACCCATGTAGACCATCCGGATGCGCCGATTCAGATACCCGGTGGAACGATCGAAGCTGGTGAAGTACCGGCTGCAGCCGCCGTTCGTGAATTGTTCGAGGAATCGGGCGCTGCTTCCTTGCCGCTTATCCGCGAGCTTGGCGTATCTGAAGTGCCTTCGATTGCCATCCCCGGCACCGTCTTGCGCCGCCATTGCTATTTGTTTGACGGCATTTCCTTGCCGGAAAGCTGGATTCACACCGTGACGGGAGAAGGTGAAGATCAAGCGCTGCGATTCGAATATCGCTGGTATTCGATCGGACGCGATTTTAGTCTGTGCGGCGATCTCGGCTACTTTCTCAATGCTGAAGCGATTCCCGAACTATATGAACGTAGATCCATCGTCGTAATGGCGTAGAACATTACGGCGGCTCTCGAGCGTGCCGGTTCAAAGTGAGTGGTTGATAAATGTTATGGAGCGAACGGGTGAGATGACCAATACGTCGCCGCAAAATATATACGATGAGCCGCGTTCTTCGAAGGATACCGATCACTCAGGGAAAGTGATTCAGGCTTAAACGGTGTATTGGAAATTCCTGCCTTGTGGGCCTTGCTGCCCGATCTGCGTGGACTTCATGTGCTCGATGTGGGCTGCGGTTTTGGAGATTTTGCGCGCCTGGCAAGCGGCCAAGGAGCCGCTTCTGTTGTCGGCATCGATGTTTCCTCACGCATGTTGGAAGAGGCTCGGGCGCGAACCCAAGATCCAAAAATTAGCTACTTATTGACGCCGATAGAAGAATGCTCGCTTTCTCAGAACGCATTCGATCTGGTGGTCTCTTCGTTGGCGCTGCATTACGTGCAGGACTACGCTGCTGCGATAAAAAAAATTCACGATGCGCTTAAGCCAGGCGGCCGTTTCTTTTTCTCTGTCGAACATCCCATATGCACAGCCTATCCGGAAGGCTGGGTCGTCGACGAGGATGGCTGGCGGCATTGGCCGGTGGATCGATATAGCGATGAGTCTGCACGCAGCACCCGCTGGTTCGTCGAGGGCGTCATTAAATATCATCGTACGGTCTCTACTTACGTCAATACGCTTCTCCAGACTGGTTTTCAGCTCGTTCATCTGGGTGAGCCGACTCCAACGGCAGATTCTCTTTCGCGGCGTCCTGAGTTGCAAGACCAATGCCGTCGGCCACCATTTCTTTTGCTGGCTGCCGTGAAACCGGTGATATGAGAATCCGGGTCAGAAAATCATTTTTTTCTTATGGCGTTCTTGTGCGGTGACTAGATTGCGGGATAGCCGGTTTTATCCGTCCGATGATTTCTAATGGAATTCAAATCAACTTGCTGCAAGGCCGTCATGAAACGTATCGTTGCTCTTCTTTTTGTCGCCGTCAGCGCACATGCGCTGAGTTCGCCTATTGACAGCACCACTGCGCAAAACCTGGAACGCATCCTGTCCAGCGAAGATCGGTCTCCCGAAAACCGGCATCGCGATCAATATCGTCATCCGGCTGAAACTCTGGCCTTCTTTGGCATACGGAATACGGATACTGTCGTCGAGATTCTTCCGGGCGGCGGCTGGTACATGGAAATTCTGGCGCCGCTGCTCAAGCAGCACGGGAAACTGTATGAGGCGAGCTATCCGGAGAAAAGTCCGGATAGCAGCGACGAGCAGGCGAGGGCAACTGCCAACCTGAAAAGGAAGTTGGCCGCTATGCCGGCGTTGTACAGTGCGGTGACCGTTACCGAGCTGTCGGCTTCCGGTACAGCAGATATCGCTCCGCCTGGAACGGCCGATCTGGTGCTGACTTTTCGCAACGTGCATAACTGGTTGAAGAACGACAGTGCGGATCAGATGTTCTCCGCTTTCTTCAAGGTGCTCAAGCCGGACGGTGTGCTGGGTGTGGTCGAACATCGCGCCAATCCGGGCACTACGCTGGAGCAGACGATCAAGAGCGGCTATGTGACCGAGGCACAAGTCATACAGCTGGCGGAGAAGGCCGGTTTCAAACTGGTGGCAAAGAGCGAGATCAATGCCAATCCAAAAGACACGAAGGACTATCCCGGCGGTGTTTGGACCTTGCCGCCCTCGCTGTCAGGCGATCCTGCCGAGCGCGCGCGTTTTCTGGCGATCGGTGAAAGCGATCGCATGACGATGAAGTTCGTCAAGCCTGCGCGCTGAAGTGGCACAACGGTGGTTGGGGCTCCGCAAAGAGATAGTGCTAATGCTTTGCCAAAGCAACCATTCCTCCGATCAGAAGGCTTCATATATTAAAAAATTCTTATCTAACGCGCGGCATAAAGTGTGGACGTTGAAAGCAATGAGCGTTGACGCAATATTATTTGATATAGATGGCACCCTAGTGCTTCACGAAAAAGCGATTTCAGGTGCTGTGGAGGCGGTCTCTTATGCACGGGCGCAAGGTATTGAGGTCAGATTTCTCACGAATATGACAGGGCGCTCGCCGGCGCAAATTGCGACAGCGTTGACGGACTTGGGTATTGAGGCTGATAGCTCAGAAGTACAAACGGCGACTAGTGCATGCGTATCGCTGTTGAAGGCACATCCCCGTTGGCGCTGTCATTTGATGATCCCCAATAGGATCACGGATATGTTCGACGGAATTGTCCGAGACGACATTTCACCGGACGTTGTAGTGATTGGCGATCTAGATGACGCATTTGATTTCGCTGCGATGAATCGCGCTTTTTTGATGCTACGAAACGGGGCGGAACTCATTGTGTTTCACAAAAATCTTTTCTGGCTGGACGCCACCGGTGCGAGACTTGATAGTGGGGCATTCGTTGTCGCTCTTGAGGCTGCATCCGGTAAAAGCGCTACGGTAACCGGAAAGCCATCAAGACTATTCTTTGAAACTGCTTTGTCAGAATTACGTTGCAGCAGAGACCGAGTATTAATTATCGGCGATGACGTGAAGACAGATATCACTGGCGGTCGCACGGTCGGTGTGAGGACAGTGTTGGTAGGAACTGGAAAATATGATGGGCGTCCGAGCGATTCCGCACATCGGGAAGATTTTTTTCTCGATAGTATAGGACGTTTGCCAGAACTGCTATCCACCATGAGCGGCGTCCGATAGCCTAATGATTCGCCTCAACAATCATAAAGATGCTTTCGAGAGTGAGTGATGAATAGTTTTGCCATAGCAAGCGACCACGCCGGGTTTGAATACAAAACTGCGATTAAATTGCATCTTGAGTCAAAAGGAATCGAGGTTAAGGATTTTGGAACGGACTCCTCAACTCCAGTGGATTATCCAACCTTTGTCCGTGCAGCGACCCAAGCAGTTGTGGAAGGAAAGTGCCAATTTGGAGTTATTGTTGGCGGAAGCGGGAACGAGGCAATCGTTGCTAATCGGTACCAGGGAATTCGTTGCGCAGTGGTCTGGAATGAACAGACTGCCCGCTTAGCAAAAGAACACGGTGACTGCAACATGATTGCGATCGGCTCGCGCCAAATGTCAAAAGAAGACGCTATTTCTCTTGTTGACGTTTGGCTTTCTGCTGAATTCGAAGGTGGTAGGCATCAAAGGCGAATTGACAAAATTGATGGTTAGCAAAATCGATTTCTGTACGATTGTTCGGGCGATAACCGGAAAATCGGTCGGTAAGTATATCCGCCTGTTTTTCCGTAATTAAGCAGCATTCCGCGGCGGCTCTTAGCTAAAGTAATTCAAGCCAAGTGCTGCCTTTACCTCGCATACCGTTTGGCCAGCGACCAGTCTTGCCTTTTCGGTTCCCCGGCGAAGCATGTTCAGGACTTCACCACGGTCTGCGGCAAACTGTTGGCGCCGTTGTCGAATCGGTTCCAGCAGGACCTGCAAGTGCTCGTTCAGGCGGCGCTTCAATACACTGTCCGCCAACCCGCCTTGCCTGTACTGCGCCTTCAGTTCCTCCAACGCGGTCGCATCGGGATCGAACGCATCGAGGAAGGAAAAAACCACATTCCCTTCAATCTGCCCGGGATCCTCTATGCGAAGGTGATTCGGGTCGGTATACATCCGGTTGACTGCCTTCCTGATATCGGCCACGCTGGCGCCGAGCGATATGGCGTTATTCAGCGACTTGCTCATCTTGGCCTTCCCGTCAATTCCTGGCAATCGGCTAACGGAGGACAAGACCGCTTCGCACTCAAGCAGCACCCGGTGGTTCACCGTACCGTTGAATTTACGCACCAGTTCATTTGTCTGCTCGATCATGGGAAGCTGATCATCCCCGACGGGGACAAGCGTCGCTTTGAATGCGGTTATGTCGGCCGCTTGACTTACCGGATACATCAGAAAACCGGCAGGAATATCGCGTTCGAAACCGCGAAGCCGGATTTCCTCCTTGATGGTCGGATTGCGTTCCAGCCGTGAAACGGTAACAAGATTGAGTAGATATTGCGTCAGCTCGGCCAGCTCGGGCACTTGCGACTGAACGAAGATGGTCGACAGCTTTGGATCGATGCCGGCGGCAAGATAATCGAGCGCCACTTCGATCACATTGTCCGTAACCTTCTGGTGCTGGCCGACGTTATCCGTCATCGCTTGCGTGTCAGCGAGCAGAAGATACTGGCAGGCTTTGTGTTGAAGCTCCACGCGGGCGCGAAGCGAGCCGACATAGTGGCCAAGATGAAGCGGACCGGTAGTACGATCGCCAGTCAGTATGACGGGCTTTGCTGATGACATTGGAATCTCCCTGATTGAGATCCGCCGGTCAGCCGCAAGTCAGAAAAAAACAATGCCGCCTCGACCGGCGGCATTGTTTAATGGTGAATGGAAACACGCCGCCAAGGTTAGGCGGACCACCAAGACTGAAAAATCGATGGGTTCGTGTTCATGTCGGTAGTATATCCGGGATGCTAGAACCGTGCGCTTGGATGTTGGCGCGCGCGGCGATCTCCTTCAGACGTTCATTCCTGCACGACGATTTAGCTTAACACCGCATGGTGAAGCACAAGCCCGCCCTTTTTCAGGCGCTGCTCCACCTTGAATCCTGCCGCTATAAGGGCATTCCGTTGCTCTTCAATTGTCATGTATAGCTGATCGTTCTTCATTCCATCTTCACCGACAAAGTGATCGCAAACGAGATAAGTTCCATTAGGCTTTAAGAGCTGCTTTACATCACGATGAAATGCAACCGCATGCCTTTTATGTCGCAGCTCATGAACGGCTTGATTGGTCAGGACAAAATCAAATTTTCCGAGTCCCTCAATCCAATCTGGTTGTCGAAAATTTCGCTCTACAAAGACGGTCTGTGATGCGAAGTTCTGCAATCGTGATTGCGCCAAAGTATGCATTGCGGGGGAAAAATCGAGCAAAGTGTAATTGAGTTTCGGCAGCGCGTTCAGTATGTGAAGTGCTAAAAAGCCAGGCCCTGATCCTAATTCCAGAACATGGATGGAATGGAGGTCGGACGGCCTTATCTCTTGAGCGAATTGCTCGAAAAATTCCGTGCGCCATGGTCTTTTCTGCAGAGCCTCCTGCTCCCACTGTTTCGCATCACTCGGCTTCCTTAAATCCACTGGGCTAGGGACATCTTGTTCTAGAGCTGCTGACATTCGATTCTCCTTTCAGCTTCCAAGCTTATTCAAGCTTGTTATGGAAAACAAAGAACAATTTGTCGAATACTTACAACTTACGTCGGATATCGATAGTCGCAAGCATTGGTTGTTAGCCAGAACTGCACTGACTACTCTAGCGTGCGTTCCACTGTTGCGGCATCTTGGATTCATCGCCGCTGCACCAAATACACACTCCAAGGAGAAACATGGCAGCAAAGCTTTATGGCCATCGCGGAGCACTGGGAGAGCGTCCGGAAAATACGCTCGAAGGCTTCCATCACGCCAAGGCGATCGGCGTCACAGGCATAGAGACGGATATCGTCCTCACTCGCGACCTGGTCCCGGTGCTGCATCACGATCTCTTCTTGCCAGACGGACGTGCAATCAAGTCGCTCGACGCGGCTGAATTGCCGTCAACGATCCCCACGCTCCAGCAAGTCTTGTCCGAAGTGAGAGATATCGACTGGCTGCTGGAAATCAAGACTAATCCATCCCAGCCGCAGCACACATTTCCAGCCCCCGTTATCGTCGAACAGGTCTTGAAAAATCTGGCGGGCGTGGATTGGTCGCGCCTGCGCATATGGGCATTCGAATGGTCGGTGTTGCGCGAAGTGGAAAAGCAGGCGCCCGGCTTGAGGCGCGTATGCATCGCCGGTAAGGAGGCCAATACCCCGGAAGGCCGCAATTTATGGTGGGGACGCGGATACGAGGATCGGAACATCTCGGACGCGGTCGCATCTACCGGAGCGCATGGCCGGGCGTCGTTTCATGCGACCTGGGGCGAAAAGGAGATACTGCATGCAAAAAGCCTGGGGCTGGAAGTCTTTGCCTGCATACTGAATGAAGTCGAGGACTTCGAGCGCCTCAGTCCGCTGGCGGATGGCATCATCACCGACTATCCGTCGCGCTTTCTCACTCAACTTTGATGCCCGCTCATTTCCCAGAGAAGGGGCGAACATAATAAATGTCCCATTCTTCCTCTGAGTGAAGGATGAATCCATGCCTTTGGTAAAAGCGATTGGCATCACTACCGCGGAGCGCACCTACTTTTATTGCCGCCGTGAGACTGTCGGCTCTTTCGAAAACATGGGTTAGTACGTTTGAGCCGATGCCTTTTCCTTGGAAATCGGGATGGATGTACAGATGGTCGAGATGCAAAAATTCTCCGCGCGCCTTGACGGCAACAAAGCCAACGCGGCTCCCGTTTAAAACAATATGCTGAGTATCTGCCGGGGAAAATGTGGACCGATATCGTTCTCTCGATCTTGCGGGATCAAAACGTCCAACACGCTCAAGGCTCGGCCGCATCGCCTTTGTCCGAAGTTCGAGCAGCTCTTCAAAATCGGATGCGCGAGCGCTATCGAATGTGATCACGGAGCGTCGACGATTCATTTATGCCGTGCGTACAGATAACAGGACCGTGGCTCCGGGCTGACATTGGGGTGCAGCGTATGCCGTGCCAGCAAGCCTTCGCGCACAAAGCCGGCTTTTTCAAGCGTCCTCGCGGACGGCCCGTTGTCGACGTCGCACGTTGCCTGTAAACGAAAGATCGAAGGAATCGCCAATGCCTCGTCCGCGAGCTTACGGACTGCTTCCGGCATCAGGCCCTGTCCCCAATATTTTCTGGCCAATACGTAACCCAGATTGAGCTGGTGCCGAGCAATACGTTTGTATTCCAGCATGCCGATCGGCAAATCTTCCGTTTCTTGCATCGCAAGAACATAGGGATACCGGACGCCATTTGTGCGCGCATGAATGCACTCCGCAATGAATGCTTCTACATCAGCGAGCTTCGTATGCGGCTTCCACACCAGATATTTCGTGACGAGCCTGTCCTGCGCGTAGGAATCAAAAATGATGGCGGCGTCGGCAGGGCGAGGCTCACGCAAGATCAGGCGGGATGTTCTGAGCGTGGCGGGCAGCATGCTCAAACTCGCAGTCCTCTGTCACCGATCACATTGACGTACACCTCTTCCAGGCTGGGGCGGGATGTTGCGATCTGGCGCACGCCGGATGCGACCAGAAATTCCAGCACCGGTTGCAGTGCGTGCCCATGTGTCAATTCGATACGGTGCCCCAAACCGTCTGCTACCTTGGTGACGGAAGCAATGCCACTCATGTGTCGCAATGTATCCGGCAGCGTCGCGTTGTCATGCACGAAGTCGATACGCTCATGTTCGGAGATCAGCCGAGCCAGACTAGCTGGCGTTTCAACCGCGATCAGTTTGCCGTGGTCGATCAGGGCGACCCTGTCGCATACCGCTTCGGCTTCCGCCATGTCATGTGTGGTCAGCAGGATCGTGCAGCCGCTTGCTCTTAAATCCCTCACCAGCGAGCGGAAGTCGCGTGCGGCGAGCGGATCCATTCCGATCGTCGGTTCGTCGAGAAACAATACGCGCGCGTTGGAAATCAGACCACGTGCTAGATGCAGGCGCTGCTTCATGCCGCGGGAATAGGTTTCCACGCGCGTATCGGCGCGGTCAGAAAGACCGACGCGCTCAAGCAATGCATCAACGCGGCGTCGCGTTTCGCGAACCGGGACATCGTACAGCGCCGCCCAGTAGTGCAAGGTTTCACGCGCGGTCAACTGAGTGTACAACCCGCGATCGCCACCAAATACGATGCCTATCAGGCGTCTGACGGCATTTGTCTCGTTGACCACGTCATGCCCGAGCACCGTAGCAGTGCCGGCGGTCGGCAGCAAAACGGTCGACAGGATCTTGGCGAGCGTCGTCTTGCCGGCGCCATTGGGGCCGAGCAAGCCTCTGATTTCACCTTGCTCGACTTCCAGCGACACATCGTCCAGCGCAACAATATCGCTGCCGTTTTTGGTTTTGTACACCCGCTGCAGGTGACTGGTCTTGATGGCGCTCATCGCGATACCCTTTACACAAGTTCGATGGATCCGTTCGCCCGTCCGCGTTCGGCAAAACGGTTAAAGCTCATGACCGCCAGAATCAGCCAACTGGTCGCGACGAGAAGTTCCAGTCCTATCGCACTCCAGATTTGTGCCGACGGACCATCGCTCATAATCAGGCGCAACGCCTGCAGCCCGTGCGTCACCGGGAGAAGCGATGCAATGACCTGCACGCCCGTACTCCAAAAGGTGATCGGTACCGTGACGCCTGTCAGCGTCATCAACCCGAAAACGAGCGCCCAGCCGATCGCGTTGCGCAAGGGCGGTACCAGATTGGCAAATGAGCCGAGAAACGCCGAAAAGAAAAATGTGCTGACGCTCAGCAGGGCGACCATTGCGGGCAATGCGGCAATGGCCTGCCAATGTGGCCGCAAGTCAAAGATCGCAAACAGAAATGCAAACGTGAGAAGGGACGACACGATCCATCCGAACATCCAGATCGACATGCGGCCCATGATGGCCCAGGCAAGATTGGCCGGCGCGATCACCAGCAAGGGATAGGTGCCGCTGTAGCGATCCCATGCAGCCGCCGCGACGGCCCACGTACCCAGCCCGGCGGTAGCAGCATTGCCGATCAACAGATAATTGAGCGTACTGGGCGAATTGAGCAGTCGGCCAACCAAGACCCAGACCAGGACACTCGTCAGGATGCGCAGCATCCATCCACCGAGCCAAGTCTTCCATGTCCAGAAAACCAAAAAATCGCGTGCACCGACCAGCAGTCCGTAGCGAAAGACGCGCAGAGCGTTCATGCAAGCCCCAGTCTGCCGTCGCGGCGCAATTTGTCGAGCATCCTTGTCAGAATGAGCGCGCCGATCACGGCCGCAGTAGCGCCTAGCCCGATGAGCGCGGAGATACGAAGTGACACGTCGGCGATCGGTGCGGAAGAAAGTGCATCTCGTACCAGTTCAGCCGACCAGTAGAAAAAGAAGAAGGGTGAAAAGATCTGTAGCCAGGCAGGCAAAAAAGTGATCGGCACCAGGATGCCGCTCATCAGATAGAACGGTCCGTAGACGGCGTTCTGGATGGTGCGGGTCTCCTTGGCGAGGCAGAACAAGGCCGCAGTAAGCACAGCTGTACCGCCGCCAGCCACCGCCGAGCCAGCCAATGCGAGACTGAGAATCAGAGGATGGTGAATTGCGATGGTGATGCCGAACACGAGCTTGGTCAGCAACCAAGCTTCGACAAATCCGGCCAGACCGAGACATGACACCACCAGCGCACGTGCGCCGAGAACGACCGCGTAAGGCGCTGGCGTGGCGACCAGAAGTTCAAGTCGTTCGTCGTTTCGGTCGTTCGAAACAATCTCGCTGGAGACAGAAAAGCACATTTGGCCGATAGAAAAGAGAAGCGCTGCCGTGATCGCATAGCCGGCCAGATCGACACGATTTGACGCAATGAACACCGCCATCGCCGGCAGAACCTGCAAGGGCATGACAATGACAGGTGTCAGCACAGCCCAGTCGCGTATGGACAGCTTGCTCTGGGCGCGTATGGTGGCAAGGATCAGGCGAAAAATGCGCCGACCTTCAAGATGTGAAAAGGGCGCACGAACTCGGACAATCGCCTCAGGTATGTGCGACACGCTGGCCTTCTTCCTCGACAACATCGTCGAACGATTCGTTGCTGCTGGCGTGCAGCTTCGCGTACAGGCTCTTGTTCTCCAGCAGTTCCTCGTGCGTGCCTTTTTCGACGATGCGGCCCTTCTGCAGCACCACGATCATGTCGGCGTCGCGAATGGTGGCGAGGCGGTGCGCGATGATGACGGTGGTGCGGCCGCGGCGCAGCACGTCGAGCGCATGCTGGATTTCCAGTTCGGTGAAGCTGTCGATGTTGGCGGTGGCTTCGTCCAGGATCAGGATCTTCGGATCGGCGAGCAATGCGCGCGCGAAGCTGAGCAGCTGCCGCTGGCCGATCGAGAGGTTGCGGCCGCGCTGGCCGAGCATGGTGTCGTAGCCGTCCGGCAGGCGCATGATGAAATCGTGCGCGCGCACCGTCCTGGCGGCCTCGATCACCTGCTCCATGGTGGCGTCCTGCAGGCCGTAGCGCAGATTATCGGCAACCGTGCCGCTGAAGAGGAAGGGTTCCTGCAGCACCATGCCGACGTAGCGGCCCAGCGAGTCGAGGGTCAGATCGCGCACGTCATGGCCGCCTATGCTCACCTGGCCTTCCCACACGTCATAGAAGCGATGGATCAGTGCGGCGATGCTGGTCTTGCCGGAACCAGTCGGCCCGACCAGCGCCACGGTCTGGCAAGGCTGGATGTGCAGGTCGACGTCGTGCAGCACGGGCTGGCCGGCGCGATAGCCGAAGGTGACGTGGCGAAGGTCGATCTCCGGCACCAGGCCGTCCAGCGGCCTGGCATCGGGCTTGTCCGACAGCGTGACTGCGATGTCGAGCACTTCGAAGATGCGGTGTCCCGATGCCATCGCGCGCTGCATCACGGTGTATTGCATCGACAGCGTGCGGATCGGATCGAAGAAGCGCTGCACGCAGAAGATGAAGGCGACCATCACGCCGACGTCCAGACGGCCGGCGACGACGGCGGAACCGCCGCCCACGACCACGATCGCCATCGCCAGGCCGGTCAGGATATCGACGGTCGGCACCATGATCTGCGATGCGCGCGACGAACCGACCTGCGCGTTCAGATTCTCGGTGGCGCGGACGTCGTACCGTGCCAGGTTGATCTGCTCGCGGCGGGTTTCCTGCACGGTGCGGATGCCATTGATGTTTTCCGCCAGCGCGGCGTTGACACTCGAGGAAGCCTCGCGCGCACGGGTGAAGGCTTTGCGTGCCCATGGCAGCCAGATGCGGCGCACCAGGACGATCATCGGCAGCACGCACAGGGTCAGCAGGCCGAGTTTGACGTCCATGAAGAGCAGTACGGCGACGATACCGAGCAGCAGGAAGAAGTCGCCGACTGCGGAAACCGAGGTCTCCATGAATTCCTGCAGCGAGTTGATGTCGCCGGCGAGGCGGGACATCAGCCTGCCGACCTGCGTCTGGTCGAGGATGGATAGCGACACGTGCTGCAGGTGGTGGAACATCGCGCGCCGCAGATCGAAGATCACGCGCTGCGCCAGCCTGGCGGCGACCCATTCCTGCAAGAAGTTGGCGACGGCATTCAGCGCGATCAGCGCGATGAAGGCGCTGATCACCGCATGGAAGGCAAGCGATGAGTTGCCGACCGCGCTGTCCACGGCATAGCGCACGGTTACCGGAATCAGGACCTGCGTGGCGGTAAACAGCAGCACCGTGAGAACGACGGCCGCCAGCGCGGAAGGGTAGGGGCGCATGTAGCCCCACAGCCGCGAGACCACGCGGCTGTCGTAGCGGGAAAAGATTTCCTCACCGCGATTGTGCGCATTGAGGTCGAAGGATTTTACGGCTTGTGCGGCGGTGCTCAAGATGTCAGCTCCACGGATGAATTGTCCTGGGAAGGCGGTTGATGCGGGGAAGGACCGGCCGCGCCGGCTGCGGCCCGATGTCCTTGCGCCTGGCGATTCTGCAGATGCCAGAGCGACGCGTACAGGCCGTCCGATGCCAACAGCTGTTCATGCGTGCCGCGTTCGATGATGCGGCCCTGGTCCAGCACGATGATGTGGTCGGCGTGCTTGAGCGAGCTCAGCCGGTGCGCGATGATGATGGTCGCGCTGTCCTTCATTGCGCCCTGCAGCGCGGCGCGCACGCGTTGTTCCGTGGCCGGATCGATCGCCGCGGTGGAATCGTCCAGCACGATGACGGCCGGCCGGCCCAGCACGGCGCGGGCGATGGTCATGCGCTGCCGTTGTCCGCCCGATAGCGCCACGCCGCGTTCGCCGACCCGTGTTCCATATCCGCCCGGCAGCTGTTCGACGTGCTCGTGGATCTGCGCGGTCGATGCGGCCTCGATCACCCGCTCCTCTTCCGCCAGTGGATCGGCATAGGCCACGTTGTCGTGTACCGAGGTGTCGAACAGGAAGTTTTCCTGCTGCACCAGGCTGACGGCGTCTCTCAGCGATTCCAGCGTCAGCGAGCGCAAATCCTGGCCGTCGATGGTGATGCGGCCGGCGTCGACGTCATAGAAGCGCGGAATCAGGTGGGCGATGGTCGACTTGCCGCTGCCCGGTGCGCCGACGATGCCGAGCACCTCGCCGCGCCGCACCTCGAAGCTGATGTCATGCAGGATCTTGCGTCCATTCCTGCCATGATCGTAGGAAAAGCCGACGGATTCGAATCGCAGTACGCCTTTTCCCAACACCAGGTCATGCGCATCCCTCGCATTCCCGATGGCGGGTTCGGCGTCCAGCACCTCGAACAGGCGCGCGCCGGAACCGGTGGCGCGCGCGCTGGCGTTGACGATCATGCCGATCTGCCGCAGGGGCTGCTGCAGGATGGTGATGAAGGTCAGGAATTCGGTCAGGGAGCCGACCGTCAGCGTGCCGCGGGCGACGCGGCCGCCGCCGATCCACAGCACCATCGCCATCGACAGGTAGTAGGCGAACGTCATCGCGCTCATGTTGCCCATGCGGGTAACGATGCGCTGATTGGACAGGCGCAGCGCGGCGTCCGACAGGCGGTCGAACTTGGCCATTTCGTATGCCCGGGAGGCGAACGCGCGCACGACGCGCACGCCCTGCAGGTTTTCCTCCATGTTCAAGGTCAGCTCCGACATCGTCTTCTGCAGGCGCTGCCAGCTCACTCGCAGCTTGAAGCCGGTGCGCGCGGCGTTGATGCCGACGAAGGGAACGAAGCTCAGGGCCAGCAGACCGAGCGTGACGTCTATGTTGAGCAGGCGCCAGGAGCCGATGCCCAGCAGCAGCACCAGGGTGATCACGCGCAGCACGCCGGATTCGAGGAAGGCGCGCACACCTTCCAGGTCCAGCATGCCGCGCGCGATCAAGTCGCCGGTGTGGATCCGGTCGTGATAGCTGAAGCTGAGCCGCTGCAGCTTTTCGTAGAAGGCCATGCGCAGGTCGTAGCCGACTTTCTGCGCCAGCGTTTCGCCGAGATAGCCCTGCAGCCCCGTCAGCGTGCCGCGCACGGTGCAGGAGGCGACGATCAATCCGCCGGTGAGCAGCAGGGATCGATATACCAGTGCCGGGTCGAGCCGGGCATCGGCCAGCAGGTGGCCGGCTTGGTCGACCGCATGCCCGAGCAGGCGCGGCATGACGAGGTTGAAGATGGCGGCGCCCAATGCGGCGAGGATGGCCAGCGCGCAGTGCCACGGATAGCGGATCGCCAGCCTGGTCAGGCGGCCGAGCACCTGCGGCATGGCATGCACGTCGATCCGGTCCGAATGCATCGGCGGCGCTTTTGCGGGCTGGCGCGGTTGCCTGTCGGGATCCGCTGCGGCAATGCCGTCGTCCGATGCGACGGGAGAAGCGGAAGAAATGCTCATAGGTTTCGACTCACAGGAGCGGTTCAAGGGAAAAGAGGCGCCGAAGGAGCGGATCGGCACCGCGGCGTTCATGCGGCGCATCGGCGTTCAGCGCCATGTCCGGTACCGCGCCGCGACGTGGTTCGCCGGCAGGCGGGCGCCGCGGCCGAACAGCTTGTGCCGCAGCGTGCCGTCTTCATACGCCTCCTTGTACAGGCCCCGGTTCTGCAGCTCCGGGACCACGAGGTCGACGAAATCGCGATAGCTTTCCGGCGCCACGGTGCGCGTCAGGTTGAAGCCGTCGACGTCGGTTTCGTTGACGTATTTCTCGATCTCGTCGGCCACCTGCGACGGCGTGCCGACGATGGCGGAGACATTCGGCGCACCGAAGCCGCGCGTCTGCAGCAGGGTGCGGCGCGTCGTGCCTTCGAGGAAATGGCGGCCGCGCGCGCTGCCGACGCGCTTGAGCCGGCCGGGATACAGCGCTTCGAGCTTTTCCTGCGTGATTTCCTCGTCCAGCCCGAATCGTTCCAGGTCGATGCTCTGGCCGCTGCACATGTGCGCCAGCGAGCCTTCCGCGCTGGCGTACTGCTTGTAGTCCTCGTACTTTTCCCGCGCCGCCTTTTCGCTGGTATCGACCACCACGGTCAGGCCGGAGAAGACGAGGATGTCGTCCGGCGCGCGTTCGGCCTCGACCGCGAGCTTGCGGATGTTCGCCACCACCTTCGCTAGGCCCTCGCGCGACGGCGCGCCGGTGAACACGCATTCGGCATGGCGCGCGGCAAACTGGTTGCCGCGCTGTGAAGCGCCGGCCTGGTACAGCACGGGCGTGCGCTGCGGCGACGGCTCCGTCAGGTTGTAGACGCGGTCGACCTTGTAGTACGGGCCGTCGTGGCTGACGCGATGAATCCTGCGCGGATCGGCGTAGACGCCGCCGGCACGGTCCTTCAATACGGCGTCGTCTTCCCAGCTGCCTTCCAGCAGCTTGTAGAACACGTCCATGAAATCGTCGCCGCGATCGTAGCGGTCGTCATGGTCGATCTGCTGCCGCAGGCCCATCGCGCGCGCGGCGCTGTCCAGGTAGCCGGTGACGATGTTCCAGCCGACGCGCCCGTCGCTCAGGTGATCGAGCGTGGCGAGGCGGCGCGCGAACAGGTAGGGCTGCTCGTAGGTCAGGTTGCAGGTCACGCCGAAACCGAGATGCCGCGTCGCGTGCGCCATCAGCGGCACCACGTACAGCGGATCGTTGACCGGCAGCTGGACCGCTTCGCGTGCGGTGGCTTCGATGCCGTCGCCCAGCACGTCGTATACGCCGACGATGTCGGCCAGGAAGATGCCGTCGAACAGGCCGCGTTCCAGCAGTTGCGCCAGTTCGATCCAGTAGGCCGGCCGGGTGTAGTCGACCGAGTTGTCGCGCGGATGCTTCCACAATCCATGATGGATGTGGCCGACGCAGTTCATGTTGAAGGCGTTCAGGCGTATTTTTTTTGTCATGTGTTTCTCGTTGGACAGCAACCGCAGTGCGGGCAATGCGGCGGCCCGGCGCGCTGAGGCGCGTGGCGGCAATCGGTTCCGGGGCCGTGCGCGTTGCGGACGAGCGCATCGGCGCGGCAGAAAGGAGCAGGAAACGCGCGTCGTCGCCGGTATGGCGGGGCACACGTCTCCTGCTGAAATGCTGGGCCGAAGAGAACAATAGCAACTTGCAGGCGACAGCAGAACCAAGCAAATGTCATTTCCATATTCCCGTCGCTTCCGCGCTTCATGTCCGCGCGGTGGAATGCTTAGCTGGATTCGTGGAAAGGATGTCCCGCCTGTCCTGCGCGCCGCCGGCGTTACCAGCGGTAGGCGCCGGCGCCGAAATTCGCTTCGTAGAAGGGCGCCACGTGCGTGCCGGGCGGGATGATTTCGTCGATGCGCTGCAGTTCCTGCGGCGTGAATACGATGTCGGCCGCCTTGATTGCATCCTCCAGTTGTTCCAGCGTGCGGGGACCGGTGATCGCGCTGGTGATGCCCGGCCGCTGCACGACCCAGCCGAGCGCCAGTTGCGACAGCGGCACGCCCTTTTCCGCCGCCAGCGCGGACAGCGGCTCGATCACGTCGTAGACGCGTTCGACGAAGCGCCGCGCCTGCATCGGGCTGGGATTGGTGTAGCGCGAATCCGGCGGCAACGGCCGGTCCTTGCGGTATTTGCCGGACAGCAGGCCGCCGCCGATCGGGCTCCACGGGATGACGGCCAGTCCGAAGGTCTGCGCCACCGGGATCAGCTCGCGTTCGATGCGGCGGTCGAGCAGGTTGTAAGGCGGCTGCTCGGAGACGAAGCGGTTGAGTCCCAGTTCCTTGCTGGCCCACAGCGCTTCCACCACCTGCCAGCCGGCGAAGGTGGTGGAGCCGATGTAGCGCACCTTGCCGGATCGCACGAGGTCGTCCAGCGCGCGCAGCGTTTCGTCGATGGCGGTGGACGGTTCGGGGCGGTGGATCTGGTAAAGATCGAGGTAATCGGTCTGCAACCTGCGCAGGCTGTCTTCCACCTGCCGGATGATGTGGCGGCGCGAGCTGCCGCGCAGGTTGGGATCGCTGTCGTGCATCGGCAGGTGCACTTTCGAGGCGAGGAAGATGTCCTGCCGCCTGCCGTTGCGTTTCAACGCTTCGCCGGTGCATTCCTCGCTGCGGCCGCGGCCGTAGACGTTGGCGGTGTCGATGAGATTGATGCCGACCTCGATGGCGCGGTCGATGATGCGTACCGTTTCGTCGAGTCCTGTGCGGTTGCCGAACATCATGCAGCCGAGCGTCAATGGAGAAACCTTGACGCCGGTGCGTCCGAAATTGCGATAGTCGTGTAATGCCATGGGAAAGAAAACGAGGGATGGATGAAAAGCCTGCCCGCCGGGCATATGCCCGGCCGTGGGCCTGCCGGGGAAGGATAAAATCGGAAATGGTGCGAGCTGGCCGCTAGGTCAACAGGGACACGATCTTTTCCAGCCACAGGCGGTCGGTGGACGAAAAGTCGTCCGGCTGGTCGCTGTCCACGTCGAATATGCCGGCCACGTTGCGGACGTGGTCGAAATACGGCACCGCGATTTCGGAGCGGGAGTGCGGGCTGCATGCGATGTGGCCCGGGAACCGTTCCACGTCGGATACCAGGACGGTTTCCCTGCGCCGCCACGCGGTGCCGCACACGCCGTGTCCGAACGCGATACGGGTGCAGGCCGCCGGTCCCTGGAACGGTCCAAGCACCAGCTCGTTGCCGCTGACACGATAGAAACCCACCCAGTGAAAGTCGAACGCCTCCTTGACGCAGGCCGTCATGTTGGCAAGGTTGGCAATGGAATCCGTTTCGTTGGCAAGCATGGTCTGCAATTGCAGGAACAGGTACGAATAGACGCTTGCGCGGTTTTCAAGGCTTGCAGGGATGCTGCTCATGGCGACTTTCTTGTGGGCGAAGCGGCGAGGCCGCTAGTCCGCGAACTGTTCGTTGCCGACCAGACCGAGCTTGTTGGCGCCATGCCGCTGTGCGGAAGCGAGCACTTCTGCTACCGAGCTGTACGGCGCATCGCGGTCTGCGCGCAGGTGCAGCTCGGGTTGCACTGCCTGTGCGGCAACCCCGGCCAGGCGCGCATCCAATGCCGCACGATCGGGTACCGGTTCGCCGTTCCAGCTCACCATGCCGGCCGCGTTGATGTCGATCTGCACGACCTGCGGTTTTGCCGGCGGCGCCTGCGTGTTGGGGGAAGGCAGGTCGAGATTGACGTTGTGCAGCTGGATGGGAATCGTGATGATCAGCATGATCAGCAACACCAGCATCACGTCGATCAGCGGCGTGGTGTTCATGTTGACCATGACTTCCGGTTCGCCGGAAGCGGCGCCGGCTCCTACGTTCATGCCCATGTTTTTCCTTTCGATTCCGGTTGCACCAACTTCGGATCAACCGCGCAGCTTGGGTTCGGTGACGAAGCCGATCTTCAGTATGCCGGCGCGTTCGCAGGCGAACACGACGCGACCGATGGCCTGGTACTTCGCATTGCCGTCGCCGCGGATTTCGACCTCCGGCTGCGGTTGTCTTACGGAGGCCGTCTTCAGACGTGCCGTCAAGGATGCCATGTCGGCGACGCGTTCCTGATTCCAGTAGACGGCGCCGCTGCGGTCGACCGCGATGTTGATGTTCTCCGGCTTGGTTTCGAGAACGTGGCTGTTCTCGCGGGGAAGTTTGACCGGCACGGTATGCGTGACGACCGGAATCGTGATCAGGAAGATGATCAGCAGCACCAGCATCACGTCGACCAGCGGGGTCGTGTTGATGTCGGAAACGACGTTGTCTTCGTCGCCGTCACTGGCGAAGGAAATCGCCATGGATCATGCCCTCGTCGACGGCGTGGTGCTGAGCAGCACGGCATGCAGCGTCGAACTGAAGCCCTGTATCTTTTCCAGTACGGCCTTGTTGCGACGCACCAGCAGGTTGTAGCCGAGCACGGCAGGCACGGCGACGGCCAGGCCGACCGCCGTCATGATCAATGCCTCGCCGACTGGCCCTGCCACCTTGTCGATGGACGCCTGTCCCGACACGCCGATGGCCGTGAGCGCGTGATAGATGCCCCAGACGGTACCGAACAGTCCGACGAAAGGAGCGGTGGAGCCGACCGTCGCCAGGAAGGCCAGGCCATCCTGGAGGCGGCTCCTGACGGTATCGACCGAACTCTGCAGCGACTGCACCACCCAGGTGTTGAAGTCAACGTGTTCCAGCAAGCCATTGTGGTGTTCGGTGGCCTTCAGCGCCCGCGTGCCGATGAAATGGAAAGGCGTGCCGCGTTCCAGCGTTTCCAGTCCCTGCTGTACGGAGCCGGCATCCCAGAACGTGCGATCGGTATTGCGTGCCTGGCGGTTCAGCTTATATTGCGCAAGCAACTTCGCGATGATGATGTACCAACTGCCGATCGAGAATGCGAGCAGGATCAGCAGCGTTCCCTTGGCGACGAAGTCGCTGCCGTTCCAAAGCGCCGCGATACCGTAGGGATTGGATACGGCAACCGTGGTGTCCGGGTTGGCGGGGCCGGCCGTGGCAGCGGGTGCGGCGGGCTGCTCCGTGGCGGTTGTGGTCGCGGCGGTCGCGTCCGTCGTCTGGGCGCTCGCGCCGATATCGGCAGCCAGCGCCGGGATGTTGATCGAAAGTGCCAGGGTGAAGGCGATGGCGGAAAGGCGATGACGGCTAAACATGGTTTCTCCAGGATTTCTGTAATGAACGAATGGAATGACGGGATGAGGCCGTCATTCGAGTCTGAAGTCGAACGGGACCTGCACGATCACGTCACGGCCCTGTCCGACGCAATTGAAGCGATGCACTGCCGCGAGCGCGGCGCGGTTGAGTAGTGGATGCGCCTGATGTATCAGCGTAAAGTCGCGCGCCTGTCCATCTGCTCCCACGACGAATTGCACCAGCACGTTGCCGGTGATGTTGTCGCGCAGCGCTTCGGGCGGATATTCCAGCGACTGCCTAATGCTCGTTGATCCTGGGCAGGCGACGCCGGCCTTGGCGATCGGCGGCGCGGGCGGGGCGACGGGCTGCACCGGCTCCGGCGGTTTTTCGGTAACTGCCGCAATCGCCTGGACGGGCGGCGGCGTGGCGACATGGACTTCCGGCGGCGGAACATAGACCGGCGGCGGTTTGACATGCGGACGCGGCGGCGGTGTCCTGTGTTTCGGAGGCGGTGGCGGGGGAGGAGGTTTTTGTTCCTCGATGATGCGGGTTTCAATAGGTTTGTTGACGATCTTGATCACCCTGCTGGCAAGGCCATTGATCAGCGCATAGCCGAGGGCGATGTGCAGCAGGATGGCAAAACCGATGCCGGTATAGGACTTGTTCTGGAACCGATGCTGCTGGTCCGGTAAGTATGCGTACATTTATTGCTACCTCTGAATCTGGGTGTCGGTGCCGGCTTCGTCCGTCGCACGCACGCACTCGCCGCATGTTCGCGGCATGACGGCCTGTCGGGCGACGTTCTTGCCTTACGCGCGACGCATGGGGAAACAAGTCCATGGCGCCATGTGGGAGAGAACATAGCATCGCGTCTCCGCCCGAGAAACGAATTAAATGTGAAAACCTTATGAGGCCGCGCGCATAACGAAATTCGTCGTCTCGAATTCCCAAAGATGGCGCGATGGATTGCGGTGCGGAAGGCGATTGCCGCATGCCGGGGCGCGGTTCGGTCCTGGTTCTTGCACCGGCACGCACCGGAAAGGAAAAAACCGCATATGAATAGTCGATAAGATTCCTTGGTTTCCCGACGGCCTCTCGATACACTGCCGACGCATGACGACCGCACATGCGCTTGCAATTCAGCGGTTCCGTTGCGCCTGTTGCCTGTGGATCGACAGGAGGCGCCGGCAATGCCTGTTGGAGAGACACCATGATCCTGCCAGATCTATCAGCCTATCGCGTATTGATCGTGCCCGGCCTACACGGCAGTGGGCCGCAGCATTGGCAAACGCGTTGGCAGCGACGTTACCCGGCATTCGAGCGCGTGGAGCAGGAGGATTGGTCGGCGCCGGATCTGGCGACCTGGTCCCGTCGGGTGCAATCCGTTCTGCAGCGCTCCCCGCAGCGTACCTTGCTCGTGGCGCACAGTTTCGGATGCCTGGCCGGCGTGCATGCGATACGCGACGGCCGGTACGGCGTGGCGGGCGCCTTGCTGGTGGCGCCGGCCGATCCGGAAAAGTTCGGCATTGCCGCCAGGGTTGGCGGGGTGCGCCTGCATTGCCCGTCCGTGGTGATCGGCAGCACCAACGACCCGTGGATGACTGCGGAGCGGGCCGCGGGATGGGCGCGGATCTGGGGCAGCGGCTTTGTGAATGCGGGCGAGCTTGGCCATATCAACGCCGAATCCGGCCTCGGCGACTGGTTGCAAGGGCTGCGTCAACTGGCCTTGCTGGCGGAGCTTGATGTTCGTACCCAGCCAATCCAGGTCGCTTCGGCCTGAAGCAGGAGCTGAGCCTTATACGATTTTGTTCTAAGGGCATGCGAAAAGATTCGTTCTCTTTATATTTCTTGAATGAGAATATCGCATCCTCTTAGTCAAAATCGTAATAAAGGCATATGCCCTCGCTTGCCCTTCCCGCCAGAACCAGAGCTTTCCGGGTCATTCCCGGTTTCGGGCTGTCGCTCGGCTTCACGCTGCTGTACCTAAGCCTGATCGTCCTGATTCCGCTGGCCGCGCTGTTTCTGAAGACGTTCACGCTGAGCTGGCACGCGTTCGTTGCGGCGGTGACGTCGCCGCGCGTGATGGCTTCCTATCGGCTGACCTTCGGCGCCTCGCTGATCGCGGCCTTCGTCAACATCGTCCTAGGCGGCATCGTCGCCTGGGTGCTGACGCGTTATCGCTTCCCCGGCCGCAAAATCCTCGACGCGCTGATCGACCTGCCGTTCGCATTGCCGACCGCCGTGGCCGGCATCACGCTGACCACCCTGTACGCGCCGCACGGATGGCTGGGACGCTGGCTCGCGCCGCTCGGCATCAAGGTCGCCTTCACGCGGCTGGGCGTGGTCGTCGCGCTGGTTTTCATCGGCCTGCCGTTCGTCGTGCGCACCGTGCAGCCGGTGCTGGAGGAAGCGGAGCGCGAACTGGAGGAGGCGGCCGCCAGCCTGGGCGCGCGGCCGCTGCAGACCTTCATCCGGGTCACGCTGCCGATCATCATGCCGGCGCTGCTGACCGGCTTCGCGCTGGCGTTCGCGCGCGCCGTCGGCGAATACGGATCGGTCATCTTCATCGCCGGCAACATGCCGATGGTGTCCGAGATCACGCCGCTGTTCATCGTGACGGAACTGGAGCAATACGATTACGCCGCTGCCACTGCGATCGCGGTGGTGATGCTGCTGGCCTCGTTCGCGATGCTGCTGGCGATCAATCTGCTGCAGGCGTGGACCCGCCGGCGCAGCCGGGCGGAGGAAAGCTGACATGGCCGCCGTGATCTCGTCTTCCGCGGCGCCTGCCGGCGCCGGCGTCCATCGTCCGGCGGCGCGCGTGCCGGCGGCTGTGATGGAGCCGCCGTGGGCGCGCGCCGTGCTGATCGGCATCGCGCTGGTTTTCCTGGCGCTGTTCCTGATCGTGCCGCTGGCTGCCGTCTTTGCCGAAGCGCTGCGCAAGGGCTGGGACGCCTATTTCGCCGCCATCCGGGAGGACGACGCGCTGGCCGCGATCAGGCTGACGCTGCTGACCGCCGCCATTGCCGTACCGGCCAACCTGCTGTTCGGCATTGCCGCGTCGTGGGGCATCGCCAAGTTCTCCTTCCGCGGCAAGCAGGTCCTGCTGACGCTGATCGACCTGCCGTTCTCGGTATCGCCGGTGATCGCCGGCTTGGTCTACGTGCTGCTGTTCGGCGCCCAGGGCTGGCTGGGACCGTGGCTGCAGGATCACGACATCAAGATCCTGTTCGCCGTGCCGGGCATCGTGCTGGCGACGGTCTTCGTGACCTTTCCGTTCGTCGCGCGCGAATTGATCCCGCTGATGGAATCGCAGGGAACGGAGGAGGAAGAGGCGGCAGTGGTGCTGGGCGCATCGGGCTGGCGCACCTTCTGGCACGTGACGCTGCCGAACATCAAGTGGGGCCTGCTGTACGGCGTGATCCTGTGCAATGCGCGCGCGATGGGCGAATTCGGCGCGGTGTCGGTGGTGTCCGGCCACATCCGCGGCGAGACCGACACGATTCCGCTGCACGTGGAGATTCTGTATAACGACTACAATTTCGCCGCCGCATTCGCGGTCGCGTCGCTGCTGGCATTGCTGGCGCTGATGACGCTGGCGCTGCAGTCCTTCGTCGAATGGCGTTTGCGCAGCCAGCACAGGGAACCGTTTCAGGAGCAGGAAGCATGAGTATCGAAGTCAGGAACATCCACAAGCAGTTCGGAAGTTTCGTCGCGCTCGACGACGTGTCGCTGAGTTTTCCGGCGGGGGAGCTGACCGCGCTGCTCGGTCCGTCCGGCTGCGGCAAGACCACGCTGCTGCGCATCATCGCCGGACTGGAGCAGCCGGACCGCGGCCAGGTGCTGCTGGACGGCAAGGATGCGTCGTCGCGCCACGTGCGCGAGCGGCAGGTCGGTTTCGTGTTCCAGCACTACGCGCTGTTCAAGCACATGACCGTGTTCGAGAACGTCGCCTTCGGCCTGCGCGTGCGCCCGGCGGCGACCCGTCCGTCCGACGCGCAGATCCGCGAGAAGGTGATGAAGCTGCTGGACCTGGTGCAGCTCGACTGGCTGGCCGACCGCTATCCGCCGCAGCTGTCGGGCGGCCAGCGGCAGCGCATCGCGCTGGCGCGCGCGCTGGCCGTCGAGCCGCGCGTGCTGCTGCTGGACGAACCGTTCGGCGCGCTCGACGCCAAGGTGCGCAAGGAATTGCGCCGCTGGCTGCGCCGCCTGCATGACGACCTGCACGTGACCAGTATCTTCGTCACGCACGACCAGGAGGAGGCGCTGGAAGTGGCGGACCAGATCGTGCTGATGAACAAGGGGCACGTCGAGCAGATCGGCACGCCGCGCGAGGTCTACAACCATCCGGCCACGCCCTTCGTGTACGGCTTTCTCGGCAACGTCAACCTGTTCCACGGCCGCGTGCACGAGGGCGTGCTGGAATCCGGCGGCGTCGCCTTCGATGCGCCCGAGCATGCTGGAACGCAGGACAGCAAGGGCATCGGCTACGTGCGTCCGCACGACCTGGAAGTCGAGCGCTACGCCACCGGCGCGGTCGGCATCATCGCGCAGTTGCGGCGCGCGCACGCGATTGGCCCGTTGGCGCAGCTCGAACTGGAGCGCGACGACAACGGCGAACTGATCGAGGCGGTGATCCCGAACGAACGCTACGCGCAGCTGAAGCTGAAGGAAGGCGAGACGCTGGTCGTGCGGCCGAAGCGGCTGCAGGTGTTCGTCGACGATCCGGCCTGATGTGCCGAGCGCCGATGCGCCCGCGCGCGCCGGCATGCATGAAGACTCGACCGTGAACCAGGACGGCGCTTGCCCGGCAAGCCGCCAGGGACGCCCTTTTTCTCCTGAAAGGTGTAGGCATGAATTTCCAGCAATTGCGGTCCATCCGCGAGACGGCGCGCCACGGCTACAACCTGACCGAGGTGGCGAACGTCCTGTTCACGTCGCAGCCTGGTGTCAGCCGCCAGATCCGTGAACTGGAGGAAGAGCTGGGCGTGGAAATCTTCGAACGCAACGGCAAGCGCCTGACCGGCTTGACCGAGCCCGGCAAGGGCATCCTGCAGATCATCGAACGCCTGCTGCTGGAAGCGGAAAACCTGCAGCGGGCGAGCGAGGAATACGCGAGCCAGGAAACCGGCACGCTGACCATCGCTGCCACCCACACGCAGGCGCGCTACCTGCTGCCGAAGGCGGTGCAGCGCTTCCGCCGCGAGTTCCCGCAGGTGCGCATCGCGCTGCAGCAGAGCTCGCCGGAACACATCGCCGACTGGGTGATTTCCGGCAAGGCCGACATCGGCATCGCGACCGAAGGCTTGAGCCAGTTCGAGGAGCTGGTGTCCTTTCCGTGCTACCGTTGGCATCACGCGATCGTCGTGCCGGAGCGGCATCCACTGCTGGAAAGGCACCCCGTCACGCTGGCCGATCTCGCGGCGCATCCGCTGATCACCTACGATCTGGGCTTCACCGGGCGCGGCCACATCGACGCCGCCTTCCGCAAGGCGGGCATCGCGACCGACATCGTGCTGACCGCAATGGATTCCGACGTGATCCAGCAATACGCGTCGCTCGGCCTGGGCGTCGGCATCGTCGCCTCGATGGCCGTGCGTCACAACGGGCACTACGGACTGCAGGTGATCGACGCGTCGCACCTGTTCGCCGAGAACGTCACGCGGCTGGCCGTGCGGCGCGGCGCCTATCTGCGTCAGTACACGCTGGACTTCATCCAGCAGTTGTCGCCGGAGCTGACGCGCGCCCACATCGACAAGGCCTTGCACGCCGCCGGCGCATGACGCTGCCGCGGGATGCGAAAAAGCGCGAAAAAAAACGGCTGGCGCATGCCAGCCGTTTTCGTTGCGGCGCCGCTCAGGGGAACAGCGGCTGCCGCTTCGCCAGCTTGGTCTGGATGTCTCTGACGATGCGGTCGATGTTGTCCAGACGCGCATCGGTGGACGGATGGATGGCGGTGTAGCCGTTCGGCACGCTGGCCGGATAGGCGTCCGCCAGGCGCGCCCAGAATGCATGCGCGCCCTGCACGTCGTAGCCGGCGCGCGCCAGCATGTAGAGCGCCACCGTGTCGGAGGCGATGTCGAGATCCTTCGGCATCGGCATGACGCCGCCGGTGCCGCTCAGCGCGGTCGTGTCCGGCGTGACGCGGATCAGGTTGTCGATGATGCCGCCGACCGTCGCCGTCATGTGCAGGCGGATCGGATAGCGCAGCGCGTTCTGGGCGATCTCCTTGGCCAGCACGTAGGCCAGCTCGGTATCGGAATGCACGAAGTTCAGCATGCCGCGGCTGACCAGCACGCGGCGGCCGTCGGAGTAGGCGATCACGTTGTCGGTGTTGCCCAGTTCGACGCTGTATCCGCAGGCCAGCGTCAGCGGCACGTTCAGCGTCACGGCCTGGTCGTTGCGGATCACGTCCAGCGTCACGCTGGCATGCCGGGTGACGATCGGTCCGAGGAGGGCTGCGGCATCGCGTTCGGCGTTGCGGCCCTGCGGCAACTGCTGGCCTTCCACCGCCACCAGCACGTCGCCCACCATCACGCCGGCCTGTTCGGCGCCGCTGCCCTGCAGCACGCCAGTCACCTGCAGCCTGTCGCCGAAGCCGAGCGCCTGCGCGGCGGCCACGTAGTCGTCCGAATAGGAATAGGCATTCTTCGCGCTGAAGCCGATCAGGTTGCGGGCGTAGCTCCGGCACAGCATCGCATTGCTGATCAGTAGCGGCGCGGCCACGCTGTCCAGGCGTTGCTGTTGCTGCACGATCTGCCGCAGGGCAGCCAGCTGTGCGGCGTTATAGGTCGACGCGCGTGCCGGCTGCGGCGCGGCGGCGGTGCTTTCGGCAGGAGCGGCAGAGGGTACCGACGGCAGCGTTTCCTCGCCCGGTGCATTCGATACCGGGGCGGTAGTGCAGCCGGCGAGCAGAAGCGCGGCGGAAAGGCATGCAAGCGGTTTGATGGAGCAAGCGCGTTGAAACGACCGGAAAGCCGATCGAAGCGGACTGAACAAAGTAACTCTCCTGATTCTAGTGTTTGCCGGTGCTGCCGAAGCCGCTCGCGCCGCGTTCGCTGGCGGCGAAGTCGTCGACCACGTTGAAGCCGACCTGCAGCACGGGCACGATGATCAGCTGCGCCAGCCGTTCCATCGGATTCAGCGTGAAGGCGGTCTGGCCGCGGTTCCAGGTGGAGACCATCAGTTGCCCCTGGTAATCAGAGTCGATCAGCCCGACCAGGTTCCCCAGCACGATGCCGTGCTTGTGGCCCATGCCGCTGCGCGGCAGGATCATCGCGGCATAGCCGGGATCGGCGATGTGGATGGCGAGCCCGGTCGGGACCAGCTGCGTTTCGCCCGGCTGCAGCGTGAGCGGCGTGTCGAGGCAGGCGCGCAGGTCGAGACCGGCGCTGCCCGGCGTGGCGTAGGCGGGCAGCTGGTCGCGCATGCGCGGATCGAGAATGCGGATGTCTATGGTCTTCATCGTGGAGCGGTGGGGGAGGTGGACGCGGCAGACGACATGCGCTGCGCGATTTCGCGCATCAGCTGCCGGGCGAGCTGCTGTTTGTCGGCGCGCGGCAGCAGGGTGTGGCCGCGCTCGTCGAACAGCATCAGTTCATTGTGGTCCTGACCGAAGGTCTGCTGGCCGATGTTGCCGACCAGGAGCGGGATGTTCTTCTTTATGCGCTTGGCTTCGCCGTACTCGGCCAGTTTCTCGGATTCGGCCGCGAAGCCGACGCAGTACGGGCGCCGGTCCAGCGCGGCGACGGCGGCGAGGATGTCGGTGTTCTCCTCGAATTCCAGCGCCGGGATCGCGCCGTCCGCGCGCTTCTTCAGCTTCTGCGGGCTGACGTTCTTCACGCGCCAGTCGGCCACCGCGGCGACGGCGATGAACACGTCCTGCGAGGCAATGCGCGACATCACGACGTCGTGCATCTGCTCGGCCGTCTGCACGTTGATGCGGTGCACGCCGTAGGGCACGGCCAGCGCGGTCGGGCCGGATACCAGCGTGACGTCGGCGCCGACCTCGCGCGCGGCGCGCGCGATCGCGTAGCCCATCTTGCCGGAAGAGAGATTGGTGATGCCGCGCACCGGGTCGATCGGCTCGAAGGTCGGGCCGGCGGTGACCATCACGCTCTTGCCGACCAGCAGATTGGGCTGGAACAGCGCGACGATTTCTTCCATCAGCTGATCCGGCTCCAGCATGCGGCCCATGCCGGTCTCGCCGCATGCCTGTTCGCCGGCCTCGGGGCCCAGCACGGCAATGCCGTCCATCTTCAGTTGCGCGACGTTGCGCCGCGTCGCCGCGTTCTGCCACATCTCGACGTTCATCGCCGGCGCCACCAGCAACGGCACCGTCGCGGGCCGCGCCACGCACAGCGTCGACAGCAGGTCGTCGCATGCGCCGTGCGCCAGCTTGGCGATGAAGTCGGCGGAACAGGGCGCGATCACGATGGCGTCGGCGTCGCGCGTCAGCTCGATGTGCGGCATGTTGTTGGCCACGCGCGCATCCCACGGATCGGCGTGGACAGTGCGGCCGGACAGCGCCTGCATCGTGACCGGCGTGATGAACCGGGTGGCGGCCTGCGTCATCACGACTTGCACGGCCGCGCCGGCCTTGCCGAGCGCACGCGTCAGTTCGGCCGCCTTGTAGCAGGCGATGCCGCCGCTCAGCCCGAGCACGATTTTCTTGCCAGCCAGTTCCATGTGCATTCCCCGAATAAGATGCCGCGCTAGTGTAGCAGTTCGGTCGCTTTCATCGCCCGACGCGGCGCAGCTCGTCGAGGATGAACAGCGCCGCGCCGACGCAGATCGCGCTGTCGGCAATGTTGAACGCGGGCCAGTGCCAGCCGCGCAGATGGAAATCGAGGAAGTCGATCACGTGGCCGTACAGCACGCGGTCGATCACGTTGCCGAGCGCGCCGCCGAGCACCAGCGACAGCGCCCAGCTGAACAGCCGCTGGCCGGCGTGCCGGTGCAGCATATAGACGATGAACAGCGCGGCGACGATGCCGAGCCCGGTGAACAGGTAGCGCTGCCAGCCAGTGCCCGAGGCGAGGAAGCTGAAGGCCGCGCCCTTGTTGTAGACCAGCACCAGATTGAAGAAGGACGTGACCGCGTGCGATTCGCCGTACGTGAACAGGCGGCGCATCACGATCTTGCTGATCTGGTCGAGCAGGATCACGATGACGGCGATGCCCAGCCACGGCGTCAGGCCGCCGGAATTGCCGGACGTGGAAAAGACGCTTTTTTTGTAGGCCATGGTTTTGTCTCCCCGGACAGAATGCGGAAAAGCCGCGGCGGCGGCGGGCAAGGCCGCCGCGCCGCGATGCGTTTGCGATCAGGCGTAGCGGCGGGTTTCGCCGTCGCCGAACAGGTTGGCCACGCAGCGGTCGCACAGGCCCGGATGCTCGGCATGCGCGCCGACCGCCGGGCGGTAGTGCCAGCAGCGTTCGCATTTCTGCGCGGCGGACGGCGTGACCACGACTTCCTCCTCTGTGGGCGTCGCCGCTTCGGTCACCTTGGCCTGCGAGGTGATCAGTACGAACTTCAGGTCGTCGCCGAGGCTGGACAGCAGCGCGAATTTCTCGCCGCTGGCCTTCAGTTCGACTTCCGCCTGCAGCGACGAGCCGATGGCGCCGGCCATGCGCACGTCCTCCAGCCGTTTCATCACGTCGTCGCGCACCGCGCGCAGCGCCGCATAGCGCGCCAGCAGCGCGGCGCTGTCGGCGACCGGCGGCAGCACGTAGTGGGTCTGCGTGAAGATGGTGTCGCCTGCCTCGGCGCCGGCGAACACCGCCCAGGCTTCTTCCGCGGTGAACGACAGGATGGGCGCCATCAGGCGCAGCAGCGCGTGCGTCATGTGCCAGATCGCGCTCTGCGCGGAGCGGCGCGCGTGCGAGGCGACGCCGCTGGTGTACAGGCGGTCCTTCAGGATGTCCAGGTAGAAGCCGCCAAGATCCTCCGAGCAGTAAGCCTGCAGTTTGGCGACCACCGGATGGAATTCGTAGGTCCGGCAGTGCGCGACGATCTCGCGCTGCAGTTCGGCGATTTGCGCGATCGCGTAGCGGTCGATTTCCAGCATGTCGTCGATTGCGACCAGGTGCTGCTTCGGATCGAAATCGGAGGTGTTCGACAGCAGGAAGCGCAGCGTGTTGCGGATGCGGCGGTAGGCTTCGGTGACACGCTTCAAGATCTCGTCGGAGATCGACAGCTCGCCCGAATAGTCGGTGGCGGCGACCCACAGGCGCAGGATGTCGGCGCCCAGCGTGTCGGACACCTTCTGCGGCGCCACCACGTTGCCCTTGGACTTCGACATCTTCTTGCCTTCGCCGTCCACCACGAAGCCGTGCGTCAGCAGCGCCTTGTACGGCGCGCGACCGTTCAGCATCGCCGAGGTCAGCAGCGACGAGTGGAACCAGCCGCGGTGCTGGTCCGAGCCTTCCAGGTACAGGTCGGCGGGGAAGGCGAGCTCGTCCTTGTGAGAACCGAGCAGCACCGTCTGGTGCGTGCTGCCGGAATCGAACCACACGTCCAGCGTGTCGCGGTTCTTCACGTACAGGTCGGCGTCGCCGCCCAGCAGTTCCTTCGGATCGAGCGCATGCCAGGCTTCGATGCCGCCCCGTTCGACGCGCTGCGCCACCTGTTCCAGCAGTTCCGGCGTGCGCGGATGCAGGTCGCCCGTTTCCTTGTGCACGAAGAAGGCCATCGGCACGCCCCATTGGCGCTGGCGCGACAGCGTCCAGTCCGGCCGGTTGGCGATCATGCCGTGCAGGCGCGCCTTGCCCCACGACGGGAAGAACTGCGTCTGCTCGATCGCGGCCAGCGCCGTCTCGCGCAGCGTGGCGCCCTGGTTCTTCGGCATCACGTCCATGCCGGCGAACCATTGCGAGGTGGCGCGGTAGATGATCGGCGTCTTGTGGCGCCAGCAGTGCATGTAGCTGTGCTCGAACATCACCAGCTTGAACAGCGCGCCGGCTTCGTCCAGCTTGGCGCAGATCGGCTTGGACGCATCCCAGATCGTCAGGCCGCCGAACAGCGGCAGCCACGACGCGTAGCGGCCGTCGGCCATCACCGGCGCGATGATCTCGTCGTCGCGCAGGCCATGCTTCTTGCAGGAGATGAAGTCCTCGATGCCGTAGGCCGGCGCCGCATGCACGATGCCGGTGCCGCTGTCGGCGGCGACGTAGTCGGCCAGGTAGATCGGCGACGTGCGGTTGTAGCCCGGATCGGCATCGGCGAACGGATGGCGGAAGCGGATGCCTGCCAGCGCGGCGCCGTCGCAGGTCGCGATCGTGACGCCGTCGATGCCGTAGCGCTGCAACGTGCCGGCGACCAGCTCTTCGGCGAGGATCAGCATCTGAGGTTCGTGGTTGCGCGCGACTTCCACCAGCGCGTAGCGCAGTTCCGGGTGCACGTTCAGCGCCTGGTTGGCGGGAATCGTCCACGGCGTCGTGGTCCAGATGACCGCATAGCCCTGGTCGACCGGCAGTTTCGGCAGGCCGAAGGCCTTCGCCACCTTGTCCGGCTCGGCGAACGGGAAGCCGACGTCGATCGCCGGGTCGCGCTTGTCCTGGTATTCGACTTCCGCCTCGGCCAGCGCGGAGCCGCAGTCGAAGCACCAGTTGACCGGCTTCAGGCCGCGGTACACGTAGCCCTTTTCCATCAGCGTGCCGAGCGCGCGGATCTCGTCGGCCTCGTTGCCGAAGTTCATCGTCTTGTACGGGTTGGTCCAGTCGCCCAGCACGCCGAGGCGGATGAAGTCCTTCTTCTGCCGCTCGACCTGCTCGTCGGCGTAGGCGCGCGCCTTGCTCAGCACCTCGTCGGTCGGCAGGTTCTTGCCGTACTGCTTCTCGATCTGGATCTCGATCGGCATGCCGTGGCAATCCCAGCCCGGCACGTAGGGCGCGTCGTAGCCGTCGAACTGCTTCGTCTTGACGATGATGTCCTTCAGGATTTTGTTGACGGCGTGGCCGATGTGGATGTCGCCGTTCGCGTACGGCGGGCCGTCGTGCAGGATGAACTTCGGCCGGCCCTTGGAGGCGGCGCGGATCTTTTCGTAGATCTTCCTTTCCTGCCACTGCCGGACCCATTGCGGCTCGCGCCTGGCGAGATCGCCGCGCATCGGAAAGGGCGTCTCGGTCATGTTGACCGGGTATTTGCTCGACGCCTTGTCATCGGACTTGGCGGGCTTGTTCGGCTTGTCGGACATAAGGTCTCTTCTTGAAAATGCGGTGGATCAAACGGAGGCGGAACGTCGTTCGATCGTCAAATTCGGTCGGTGGCCGAGGTGGCGCCGTCCGCCATCTGCTTGAAATGGGCACGGGCACGTTCGGCGTCGCGTGCGATGGCGGCGGTCAGCGTCGGCAGGTCCACGTATTTTTCCTCGTCGCGCAGCTTCTTCAGGAATTCGACGCGCACCAGGCGCCCGTAGCAGGACTGCGCGTAGTCGAACACATGGGTTTCCAGCAGCACCCGGCCGCTGTCGTCCACCGTCGGCCGCACGCCGACGCTGGCCACGCCGGGCAGCGGCTGCGCCGCCAGGCCGTGCACCCGCACCACGTAGATGCCGGACAGCGCGGGGCGCTTGTGTCCGATGCCCATGTTCAGCGTCGGAAAGCCGATCGTGCGGCCCAGCTTCCTGCCGTGGACGACGTGGCCGCTGATCGCGTACGGATGGCCGAGCAGCGCTTCGGCCTGCGCGAAATCGCCTTGTTCCAGCGCATGGCGGACCGCCGACGACGACACGCGCGCGCCGCCGTTGGCGACGGTCGGCTGCGTCTCGACGGCGAAGCCGTGGCGCTTGCCGGCCTCGATCAGCGTCTGCACGTTGCCGGCGCGCCGGGCGCCGTAGCAGAAATCCTCGCCGACGATCAGCCATTTGACGTGCAGGCCCTGCACCAGGATTCGTTCGACGAATTCCTCGGGCGACAGCGCGGCGAAATGCGCGTTGAAGTGCTCGACGATCACGCGGTCGACGCCGGCGCGCTGCAGCGCGGCCAGCTTGTCGCGCAGGCTGGCGATGCGCTTGGGCGCCTTGCCGAGGTCGCCGGCGCGCGCGGCAAAGAATTCGCGCGGGTGCGGCTCGAAGGTCATCACCGCGGATTCCAGCCCCAGTTCCGACGCCACTTCGCGCAGGCGCGCCAGCAGCGCCTGGTGGCCGCGATGCACGCCGTCGAAGTTGCCGATCGCCAGCGCGCAGGGCGCGCGCGAGGCGGCGTTGGGAAGTCCGCGAAATACCTTCATGGAGATGACTGGAGCGCGACGGACGTAGCCGCCTGCAAAACCTTGAATTATAAATGCTTTTGGCCGGGCACCGGCGCGGGGAGGAGGCGGGCGGCACACTTGGCGCCGCTGCCGTGCTCAGCACTGCATGACGGTGTTTTGCCGCTGACAAGGAATTGCGCATGCGCGGGTCCTGGGTTCCCGCCTAAGCGGGAACGACGGGGAACGGGGAAAATTGATCAGTCATTCCCTATACGTTCAAATTTCATGAGCGTTAAGATTCCCGAGGACGCTTGGGAGAGAGACGGCATGCTGGGTCATTCCCGAGGCAAGCAGCCTGCAGCGCAGATAAGCAGCCGTCTCTC
>Ga0164242_10000061_pt1 | contig 124376 bp, 105 predicted proteins | sample OricomgcompostMG_FD_108783 | JGI IMG/M metagenome (GOLD analysis project Ga0164242, IMG submission 108783) | Miracle-Growth compost microbial communities from Emeryville, California, USA - Original compost - Miracle growth compost (MG) ...
ATCGCCATCGCCATGGCCTGTGATCCGATGCTGTTACTGGCGGACGAGCCGACCACGGCACTGGATGTCACGACCCAGGCCCAGATCCTCCGGAAAATCCGGTGGCTCAGCCACAACAAGAAGACGGGGACGCTCTTCATTACACACGACCTGGGCGTCGTCGCCCAGCTCGCCGACACGGTCCATGTGATGTATCGCGGGGAAATCGTGGAAAGCGCCGATGTGCGCGAACTCTTCAGGAACCCTCGCCACCCCTACACTCGTGGACTTCTGACCTCCATTCCTTCCTTCGATTTCGGTAGCGGGCGTTCCAGCCTTTCGTCGATTCACCCTATCCCGGGTTCTGTCAGCGATACGCCCAAAAATCCTTTGGGCTGTGCGTTCCAGCCCCGCTGCGCCTGGGCGATGAAGCGCTGCGAAAATCAATCGCCGCCACCTTTTGATGTTCCCGTGGGCCATATGTCCCGTTGCTGGCTGGAGGCCCCGCGTGATGACTGATACAAAAAACTCCACCTGGCCAGGCGTGCGTTCAGGTAACGGCCAGGATCGGATCCTTAGCATCCGCCATTTGTCCGTTCGATATGCTCTGGCCAACGGTTTCCTGGGGTTCGGGAAAAAGGAACTCTCCGCCGTGTGCGACATCGACCTCGATATCCACAGAGGGGAAACCATCGGGATTGTGGGAGAGAGCGGCTGCGGGAAATCCACACTGGCCCGGGCCTTGATGGGGCTGGTCCCCATCTCGGACGGGGCTGTCCAATACCGGCCGGATGGAAATGGCGGGAACGGGAAAGAGATCGATCTGTCCCGCTGCAAGTCGCGCAAGGACTGGGCCAGGGTTCACCGCCAAATCCAGATGGTCTTTCAGGATCCTTTCTCCTCGTTGAGCCCAAAGCAGCATATCGGGAAAATAATTGCCGAACCTTTGATCGTCCATGGGTTTAGCCAGGCGCAATGGCAAGAACGCGTGACCGAACTTCTGACGCTCGTGGGCCTGTCCGGGTCGGACTTCCGTCGCTATCCGCATGAATTTTCCGGTGGCCAGCGTCAGCGCATCATGATCGCGCGGGCGCTGGCCTTGTCCCCCAGGATGCTGATTGCTGATGAAGCTGTTTCCGCGCTGGATGTTTCCATACAACTGCAGATCATCAAATTGCTGGATTCGCTCAAGCGCGAGCTGGGCCTGACCTTGATTTTCATCTCGCACGATCTTTCCGTAGTCAATGCGATCTCGGATCGGGTCGCCGTGATGTATCTGGGGCGGATCGTCGAGGTCGGGCCTGCGGATGTCGTCTTCAGGCGATCCCGTCATCCCTATGCCCGCATGCTGGTTCGGTCGACGCCGATCCCCGATCCCGACCGGAAGATCGTGGATGTTGAGATCACGGGCGAGTTGCCTTCGCCCATTTCGCCCCCCTCGGGCTGCTCCTTTCATCCGCGCTGCCCCTTTGCCCAGGACATCTGCGCCCGGAAGAAGCCTGCGCTGATCGCTTTGGAGGATGGCCATTTTTCCGCCTGTCATTTTGCCCACGAGTTGCCCGACATGGAGCCGTTGGGAGCGGTGGGGGTAGTGAAGTGATGTATGACTTGGCCATCATAGGGGGCGGTATCAACGGGGCTGCGCTACTGCGCGAGGCTACAGCCCGTGGCGCGAAGGCTATTCTATTCGAGCGAGAAGATTTCGGTTGCGGCTCGACAAGCCGCTCCAGCCGTCTTGTGCACTGCGGCTTGAGATATCTGGCGACCGGCAAATCCATGTTGGGCCTGCTTGCAGGCCCTCGCCAGCTTGCGCGTGTTCTGCACACGGTGCGGCGCTCCATGTCCGCCCGCGATAATCTGGTGCTGCAGCGTTCCCATCTTATGCGCCCCATACGGATGATGTTCCCGATCTTTGAGGGAGATCTTTACCGGGGGTGGCAAGTTGATGCGGCCTTTGCGCTTCTGGCGCGCCTTGGCAGCGGCAAGGTTCCGCTGAATTACCGCCGCTATGCGCCCGGCCAGGTGGATGAGCCCTTGCCTTTTGCAAAGTACCTGCCGACCGATCGCCGGCTCCAGTGGATCATCGCATACACCGAATATCAGGTCGACTGGCCGGAGCGTCTGACCATGGATCTCATCCTGGAAGCCGAGGCCCGTGGCGCGACGGCCTGCAACTACACGCCTGTGACCGCCGTCGAGTCATCTGGCGATGCGTGGCGGCTAAAAACTTCTTCTGGCTCCTTCCTGGCCCGATATGTGGCCAATCTGACGGGGCCCTGGGTCGATGGCGTCAACGCGATATCCGACGCACCTGCAAAACGCATGGTCAACACGACCCGCGGGGCCCATGTCGTCCTGGAATTCCCTGAACGGTTTCGAGGTCATGGCCTGATGACGCTTAGCGGCCTTGATCATCCGTTCTATTGCTTTCCGTGGCGTGGCCGGCATTTCATCGGGCCTACCGAAGAGGAGTGCGGGGAAGACCCCGACACGGTCCATCCAGAAGAGTCCGAACGGGCAGGCCTGCTTGGGGAAATAGATCGCCAGCTCCCGGGCCTGAAAGATGTCTTTGTTCAGGCCTCCGGCGGCTGGGCCGGCCTGCGCCCGCTCACCCATGATCCCGACACTCAGCAGGCCGTCCGCAACCGGGTCATACACAGCATGACCGGCCCGGGCGGTGCCATCATGCTGGCCCTGACCAATGGCTCGATCGGCGCTCATGCCATAACCGCCCGGGATATGGCCGATTGCCTGGGCTTGGCGCGGGCGCGGGGGCTGGAGATGCCCGTCACCGGCCCGGACCGGTACTCGCTGGAAGCCGCGCTCACTCAGCACGCCCGTCATCTCGACGATGTCATATGGCGCCGCATGGGCCTGGTTTGGGACCCCGATGCGGGCCTGTCCGAGGCGTCGCGCATTGCGCATCAGATGGGCTTGTACCAGGGATGGGACGACGCGACCGTCAACGGCGAGGTCCTTCGGTATCGAAATCTGATCAGCCGGCTGGGCATTGTCTGAACACAACCGGCCGCTTCATTCCCGGCCAGGTTTGCTGTTGGCGTGTCTTGCGGGTTGGGCTAACCGCCTTTTTCCAGAACGATAAAAGTTGAGCGCAGCCGACCCGACCATGTACACTGGTCCGGCGGGTTCGGCGTTCGATGCGTCCGGGCCCGGGCCGGTTGTGGAAATCAACGCAGGGGAGCCCTCGATGGCAAATCTTGACCCGTCTCGTCGCCGATTCATGAAAACGGCGGTCATCGCAGGTATTACGGCCTACATCGCGCCCTTCGGCTCGACCGCCTATGCGGCTTTGTTCGACGACAAGCGCTTGACGCCGGTAAGCTGGAATCCCGCCACGGGCAAGGCGCAGTTCCGGGTCGATGGCATCGCCAAGGTGACGGGTTCGAAGATCTTCGCGCGCGACATCCGGGCCCGCGACCTGCCGCACTGGCCCGACCGGCAAAGCCACGCGTTCATGCTTCGGGCGATACGCGCCGACGCCCTCTATGAAGGTTTCGATCTGTCGCGCCTGGGCGAAGACCTCAAACCCGATCGCGTGGTCACGGCCGAAGACCTGCAGCGCGACAAAGTCGCTTTCACCGATTTCTACGGCGAAGACATGCTGCTGCCCAAAGGCAAGACGCCCGCGTATCTGGGGCACGCCGTGGCCATACTGATCTATCACGATTTCGCCCGTTTCCGCCTGGCGAAAAACGCCTTGCAGTTCCAGACCGACGTGGTGAAGTACGGCGCGCATACCGGACCGTTGCAGCGCGACCCCTGGGGCACGTTCCGCTTCGTGCGAGTGGGCGGCAAGACGCCTTACGACGAGGACGTGTTTTCCAGCCTGAAGGACGCGCCCATTTTTCCCAGCCAGATGCGCAAACACCTTCCCGTCTGGCCCGATGGGAAAGACCACGGCAGCCTGGGCGAGGAAGGCATGTATTACGCCGGCCAGATCCGCGAAGAACTCGAGAACGCCCGGCAGGATGTGCTGGTGCTGCAGCGCAAGTACCAGACGCAATCGGTCGATACGTCGGCGCTGGAGCCCGATAACGCCAATTGCTGGTACGACGCGGCGAACCAGGCCCTGCACATGGTGGTGCCCACCCAGTCGCCGTCCGAAGTGGCCTCGACCACCAGCGAAATGCTGGCCAAGACCGTGTTTCCGGTCAAGTCCGTGTTCCTGCACCCTTGCTATACCGTGGGATATGGCTCGAAAGATCACTGCAACATGCCGTTCTACGGCCTGGTCTGCGCCCTGTATGCCGATTCCAGGCCGGTGCGCCTGGCCAACGACCGCTACGAGCATTTCCAGTCGTCGTTGAAACGCCATGCGTTCGATATCGATTATCGCGTGGCCGTGGATCGCAAGACGGGCCTGTTCCAGGCGTTGGTCGCCGATATGGTGGCCAATGCGGGCGGGCGCTGCAATTTCTCGCCGTCGGTGGCCATGGTGGGGGCGACCGCCGCCCAGTCCATCTACTATCTGCCCAGGTCGGACCTGGCCTCGCGGGCCGCCGCCACGCGGGCCGTGGACGCCGGTTCGGCCCGCGGCTACGGCACGCTGCAGTCCATGGTCGCCACCGAGCTTCTGGTCGATGAAATCGCCCAGGAACTCAAGCTCGACCCCATAGAGTTCCGCCTGAAGAATGTGCTGAAGTCCGGCATGAAGAACACCCAGGGCGCGGTGCCCGCGGGCCGGATGCGCGCGGACGAAATCCTGGAAAAGGCGCGCCGGCATCCCATGTGGACCGGCCGGGCCGAACGCAAGCGCAAGTTCGAGGCCGACAATCCCGGCAAGCTCTACGGGGTGGGGTTCGCCTGCGTGCAGAAAGATTTCGGCACGGGCGCCGAATCGTCTTTCGCCAAGGTGGAAATCTCGCCCGAAGGCAGGATATTGCTGCGTCACACGGGGACGGAAATCGGCACGGGCATGAGCACGTCCCAGGCCATTGCCTGTGTGCAGTGGCTGGGTTCGCCGGCCACCGACCTGGGCTATGCCATCACCGACTGGCCCGAGCTGCCCATGAAGACCAGCGGCAATCCCTACATGACCAGCCAGCCGGATCAGGACCGCCTGGCCGCCGATCCCGCCTGGACGCCGGCGCTGGCCTCGCCGGCCAGCGCATCGAATTCGGCGTTCTATTTCACCCATACCACCCGCGAGGCCTGTCGCCTGGTGTTTCGCCATGGCCTGTGGCCGGCCGCCGTCGCCATCTGGAGCCAGGGTCTTGGCGGCGGCCAGGCGGCGCCCTACGTCCTGCGCGAGGAAGACGCCCGCTGGGAAGAGGGCCTGCTGACCGCCAACGGCATGCAGGGCCTGAGCCTGGCCCAGTTGGCCAGGAAGGCCCATGAAATGGGGTTGATCGTCGGGGCGGTGGTGCATGGATTCAACCGCTGGCAGTGGGCCGAGGCCGATTTCCCCATCGGCGGGAAAACCCGGCGCCTGCCCCTGGACGGCCTGGCCCTGCGCTATGGGAACGGCGCGGGCGCGCGGCCGTATCAGGCCGTGCCGCGCCAGAAGGCCTATTACCCGCCGGTGCAGCGCAACAACGCGGGGGTCACCTACTACAGCGCCATGGGCACCCTGGCCGAGGTGGCGGTGCATCGCGGCAGCGGCAAGGTCGAGCTGCTGTCGCACCACTCCATCATCGAATGCGGCAACATGCTGTCCGAAGAACTGGTCTCGGGACAGATACAGGGCGGCATCGCCATGGGTATAGGCCATGCGCTGTACGAATACCTTCCCCTGTACGAAGACGGCCCCGGCAACGGCACCTGGAATTTCAATCGCTACCATTTGCCGCTGGCCACCGAAGTGGCCCTGTGGTCGCAGACCGCCGAAGTGCTGCCGCCGCTGTCGGAAACCGACCCGCCCAAAGGCATGGGCGAAGTGGCCATGATTCCCATCGTGGGCGCCATCGTCAACGGGCTGGCGCAGGCCGTGGGCCATCGCTTCGCGTCCCTGCCGGTCACGGCGGAAAAAATCCAGGAGGTGCTGGCATGAGTCTTGCCGTCAAGTCGCTTTCCATGATCATCAATGGCAAGCCGGTGGGGCCCTTCGACGTGCCCGAAAGCCTGATGATGATTGATTTCCTGCATGAATACGCCGGGCTGACCGGGTCGCGCCTGGGGTGCGGGCAGGGCATCTGCCACGCGTGCGTCGCCATCCTGGACCACGAGGACGGGACCAGCGAGGAAATCCGCACCTGTATCACCGGCGCCCTGTACTTTCAGGGCAAGAAGCTGCGCACCGTCGAGGCGCACGCGCGGCACGACGCCGACGGCCAGGTCACGCTGCTTTCCCCCGTGCAGCAGAAATTCCTGGAGTTCTACAGTTTCCAGTGCGGCTACTGTACGCCGGGCTTCGTCAATGCCGCCACCGTCCTGGTCGAAAAACTGCAGCGCCAGCCCATAGACAAGGCCCAGGTCGAGACCGTGGTGACCAACGCCCTGAACGACCATATCTGCCGCTGCACCGGCTACGTGCGCTACCACCAGGCGGTGAAAGACCTCATCCTGGAGACGCCGGGCCTGACCAAGGGGACGGATCATGGCAAATAAGAAAAGAATCTTCTGGGGTGTGGTCGTGGTGGTGCTGGTGGGCGCGGGCGCGGTTTTTTCCGGGGCGCTGGACCCATCGTATTCGACCACCGCCGTCGACAAGTCCGCGCCTTCTTCGCAATGGCTGCGTCGTGGCAAATACCTGGTGCAGGCCGCCGATTGCGCCGCCTGCCATACGGCGGCGAACGGCGCGCCGTTCGCCGGGGGCGTGCCGCTGGACACGCCTTTCGGGCGCATCTACGGATCCAACATTACGCCCGACAAGGAACACGGCATCGGCAAATGGACCTCGGCCGATTTCTACAAGGCCCTGCATGACGGCCTGGCCCCCGACCATCCCCTGTATCCGGCCATGCCGTACACATCGTACCGGGGACTGACGCGCCAGGACACAGACGCCATGTTCGCCTACCTGGAAAGCCTCAAGGCGGTGCCTGAACCGAACAAGAAGAACGATTTCCCGTTCCCCTACAACATGCGCACGCTCATGCGGGGCTGGAACGTGTTGTTTCTGAAGAATGCCCTGCCCGACGCATCCAAGGGCGATTCGGCCCAGTGGGTTCGCGGACGCTATCTGGCCAACGCCCTGGGCCATTGCACCGAATGCCACACGGCGCGCGGTTCGCTGGGGCAACTGAATCTGGACCAGACCCTGGCGGGCGGCGACCTGGGTCTGATCCACGCCCCCGACATCACGCCCAAGGGCCTGGCGGCGCGGGGCTGGACGCCGGCCGACCTGAGCCAGTTCCTGGCGCACGGCATTGCGCCGCAGGGGTCGGCGTATGGCGAGATGTACACGGCGTTTCACCACAGCCTGCGCTATCTGAGTCCGGCCGACAACAAAGCGCTGGTTGCCTATCTGACCGGCGATGCGCCGCTGGCGCCCGTGGCCATGCCGAAATCCGGCGGCCAGGGCCAGACGCTCGGGGCCGGGCGCCTGCATTACCTGGCCTTGTGCGCGGGCTGCCATGCGGCCAATGGCCGGGGCAAGCCGAACGTATCGGTGGCGATGCAGGCCAACAGCACCTTGCGCGATGGCGACGCGCACAACCTGATCGCGGTCATGCTGGGCGGCATAGCCGCCCAGAAATTCACCGGCGATCAGGCCATGCAGTCCATGCCGGGTTTCGCCGCCAGGCTCAACGATAGGGAAATGGCCGATCTGGCGAACTACCTGCGCGCGACATGGGGCGGCCAGCGGGCCGACGTCACGCCGGAAATGGTCGCGGCGATCCGCAAATAGGGCGCCTGTCCGGGCCGGGAGAAAAACGGAAATACATGAATTCGATCGATTATCAGGTTCTGGACCAGATGCTGGTCTGGTTGCGCCAGGGCCAGGCCGTGGCCCTGGTGACGGTGGCGCGCAATTGGGGGTCGGCGCCGCGGCCCCTGGGTTCGCTGTTTGCCGTGACCGCCAGGGGGGAATTCATCGGATCGGTATCGGGCGGATGCATCGAAGACGATCTGCTCTCGCGCTTCGCCCGGAATTTCCCGCAAGGCGTGTCCATCGCCCAGTACGGGATCGGCGCCGACGACGTGCGCCGCTTCGGCCTTCCCTGCGGCGGCACGCTGGAACTGGTGGTCGAGCGCGTGCGCGACCTGGCCGGCATCGAGGCCTTGCACGCCGCGGTTCAATCCGGGCGGCTGTTGCAGCGTCGCGTCGACCTGGCGACGGGCGCCGTCGATCTGCGCGCCGCCGACGCCGACTTTGCCGTTCGCTACACGAAACAGGAACTGGCCCAGGTGTTCGGGCCGCGCTGGCGCTTGTTGATCGTCGGGGCCGGAGCGGTGTCCGAATGCCTGGCGGCCATGGCGCCGCCCCTGGATTTCCTGGTGTATGTGAACGACCCGCGCGAAGAGCAGCGCGCCAACTGGCGCACGCCGGGCGTACAGTGGCTGCCCGGCATGCCCGACGATGCCGTGCTGGCTTTCAGGCCCGACAGGCGCACGGTCATCGTGGCGCTGAGCCACGATCCCAAGGTCGACGACATGGCGCTGATGGAAGCGCTTAAAACCGATGCGTTCTATGTCGGCGCCATCGGTTCGGCGTCCAGCACGAAAGCGCGGCGCGAGCGCCTGGCGACGCTTGACCTGAGCGACGCCGACCTGGCGCGCCTGCACGCCCCGGTGGGGCTGGACATAGGCAGCCACGCGCCGGCCGAGATCGCCGTGTCCATTCTGGCCGAGCTGATCGCCCGGCGCAACAGATCGGCCCAGCCGGCCGGCGAAGCCCTTGCGGCCCTGCATTGTGGCTGATGAACATACGCCCGGCGGGCGCGGTTTGCGCGCGGCCGGCACGGTTTGCGCCATCGTCCTGGCGGCGGGCCGATCCACGCGCTTCGGGCGCGACAAACGGCTCGAGCCCATCGATGGTTCGCCCATGTTCCTGCGCACGGCCATGACGTTGAAGCAATTGGTGCCGGATACGCTGATCGTGCTGGCCGATACCGACAGCCTGCACAGCCGCCTTGCGCAAGACCGCGGTATCGCGGCCACTTTGTGCGCCCAGTCGCGCCTGGGCATGGGACACAGCCTGGCGCATGGGGTGGCCCAGCGCCGCGACTGCGCCGGCTGGTTGATCGTCCCGGCCGATATGCCTTTTATCCGCGCCGATACCGTGCGGCGCGTTCTGGCCGAAGGCGCCCGGCATGGCCTGGCGGCCCCGGTTTACCGGGGACGGCGAGGCCATCCCGTATGGTTCGCGCGGGCTCACGGAGACGCATTGTGCGCCCTGGACGGCGACCGGGGCGCCAGGGCCATCCTGGAAAAAGCGCTTCTGGAGCCCGATGCGTTCTGTCTCGTGCAGGTGGACGATCCGGGCTGCGTGCGCGACGTGGACCTGCCCGCCGACCTGGATGCTCCAAAGTCCAAGGATCCGTCATGAAATCGCTGATGTTTTATGCCCGGCAAGTGGGCCAGCGCCGTACCACCGCGTTCTATCTCCTGCCCAGGCCCGCCGATCCGGGCGCCTCCGGCCAGGTCCAGCATTTTTTCGCCGGGTACGCCAAGGCGGAAGACCGCCCGCGCTCCCTGCGCGAGATGTTCTCGGATGCGGAATACGAAAACGAAGAAGAGCCCGGGCCGGATGGGGATTTCTGATGTCCCGCCGTCAGGGCACGGCATGGCAGGCGGTGGGGGCGCGGCGTCCCACGGTCCATGTGGCCTGCTTGCCTTTGCCGCGCAGCTCGTAGTGGGCCGATGCGTATCGGAAGCCCGAGCCCGAGCGCTGCTGCGGCAGTATCACGGTCTGCTGGTCCTTCAGGGTGATCAGGGCCTCATTTTCGGGAAAAGACACGGAAAAGCGGGTGCCGTCGGCGCATGTGTAGAGCGCTTGCGGGATCTTGCTGGCGGCCGAGCCGCAACCCGAGAGCCCGACCAGCGCAAGCAGGGCCAGCGGCAGGAATTTCATGATCATGGGTGCTCCTTTCGATACGGGTGGCCGGCCCATGCAGCGGGGCTGCGCTTTCGGGCCGGCCGTTCAATTCTTGGGCAGATCCACCTGGACCGGCGTGGCGCCAAGCAGCTCGGTCAGGACGCCGGGCGCTATGCTGATCAGGTAGCCGCGCCGACCGCCGTTCAGGTAGATGACGGGGTAGTCCAGCAGACTGGCCTGTATCCATACAGGCATCTTCTTGCGGGTGGCGAAAGGCGAGGTGCCGCCGACCTGGTAGCCGGAATGTTTTTGCGCGACCTCGGGCTTGCAGGGGCCGACTTTCTTCGCCCCGATCTGGCGCGCCAGATTCTTGGTGGATACCTCGTGGTCGCCGTGCATCAGCACGATCAGCGGATGCGCGTGCTCGTCCTCCATGATCAGTGTCTTGGCCACGATGCGCGGCTCCAGCCCAAGCTGCCTGGCCGCTTCCAGGGCGCCGCCATGATCGACGTAGTCGTAGGGGTGCTCTGCGAAGCGGATGCCGTGCTGCTTCAGGAACTGGGTGGCCGGGGTTTCCGATATGTGTTTTTGCTTGCTCATGGTCGTCGTGTTCAGGCGCGTGGATGATGCCTGGCATGCAGGGTTTTCAGGCGTTCGCGGGCAACGTGCGTGTAGATCTGCGTGGTCGAGATGTCAGCATGGCCCAGCAGCATCTGCACGACCCGCAGATCGGCGCCGTGGTTCAGCAGGTGCGTGGCGAAGGCGTGTCTTAGCACGTGCGGCGAGAGCGGCGCGTGGATATCGGCCAGGCCCGCGTATTTCCTGACGATCAGCCAGAACGACTGGCGCGTCATGGCGGCCGCCCTGGCCGTGACGAACAATGCGTCGCAGCGGCGCGGGCCAAGCAAGGCCGGCCTGGCCTGCTTCAGGTAGGCGTCGATCCAGTGTATGGCCTCGGCGCCCAGGGGGACCAGCCTGTCTTTGCCCCCTTTGCCCATGGTGACGCGCACCACGCCTTCGTCCAGATTCACGTCCAGGACATTGAGCCCCACCAGTTCGCTGACGCGCAGGCCCGTGGCGTAAAGCGTCTCGAGCATGGCGCGATCGCGCAGGCCCAGCGTGCCGCCCGCGTCGGGGGCGCCCAGCAGCGCCTCGACCTGATCTTCCGAGAGCGTCCTGGGAAACCGGGCCATTTGCTTGGCGGCGTGCAGGGACAGGCAGGGGTCGCTGCCGACCCGGCCCTGGCGCAAGGCCCACAGGTAATAGCGCTTCAGCGCGGCCAGGCGGCGGTTAGCGGTGGTGGCCTTGCTGGTGGCGTGGCGGGCGGCGAACCAGTCCTGTATGTCCGACGCCTGCGCCTGGTCCAGGTCCTTTGCGGCGTGCTGGGCCAGCCATTGGGCGAACGCGGTCAGGTCGCGGCGGTAGGCCGCCAGCGTGTTCGCGGCCAGGCCGTCCTCGAGCCACAAGGCGTCTATGAAGGTATCGATGGAGGCGGGCGCGCAGGAAGCCAAGGTCGTCGCTGGAAGAACCGGAAGAAATGAAGAAGATGCGCTTGCATCTTAGCCCCGGCGGGGCGGGGCGGCAAATTTGACTATCGTTATATATCTATATATATTTCGATGGTTGAATTGAAAACCCGGAAACAGAGGAGACTCGCATGAAATTCAAGACCGTTTTGGCCGTGGCCGTGCTCAACGCCGTGGCATGGGCGCCGCTTGCGCATGCCGGCGAGGTGATCGTATCGGCGGCGGCCAGCCTGACCAACGCGTTCAAGGATGTGGGCAGCCAGTATGAAAAATTGCATCCCGGCACCAAGGTCCTGTTCAGTTTCGGGGCGTCCGACGTCGTCATGCGCCAGATAGTCAACGGGGCGCCGGCGGACGTGTTCGCCTCGGCCGACCAGAAGGCCATGGACAAGGCCGTCAAGGCCAAGGTCGTGGTGCCGTCCACGCGCGTCAATTTCGCCCAGAACAAGGTCGTGATGATCGTGCCTGTGGACAGCGCCTTGCACCTGAAGTCGGTCAAGGACCTGGATCGCGCCGACATCAAGCGCGTCACCCTGGGCAATCCGGCGTCCGTGCCTGTGGGCCGCTACACGCGCGCTTCGCTGGAGCAGGCCGGCGCCTGGAAGGTGGTGCAGTCCAAGGAAGTCCTGGCCAACAACGTGCGCCAGGCGCTTGATTATGTCTCGCGCGGCGAAGTCGACGCGGGTTTCGTGTTCGCCACGGATGCCGCCATCATGCCCGACAAGGTCAAGGTGATCCAGGCCCTGAAATCGCCCGTGCCGGTGCTCTACCCGATCGCCCTGACGTCGCGCAAGGGCCGCAGCCCCGAGGCGCGTTCGTTCGTCGATTATGTCCTGTCGCCCGCGGGCCAGAATATTTTGGCAAAATACGGCTTCAAGAAGCCGTAATGGCGCTGCGCGAAACAGGCCTGGCGCTTACTCCAAGCCGTGGATTGAATGCCTGACTTCACCGTTCCCCTGTTCTTGTCCTTGAAAGTGGCCGGGCTGGCCACTTTTTTTGCGGGCATCCTGGGCGCCGGCGCCGCCTTTGCCCTGTCGCGCTGGCGCTCGCGCTGGTGCGATGTGGTGGATTCCTTCCTGACGCTGCCGCTGGTGCTGCCGCCCACCGTGATGGGCTACTACCTGTTGATCCTGCTTGGCCGTCGCGGCTGGCTGGGGCAGTGGCTGGCGCATTGGGGCATCGAGCTGGTGTTCAGCTGGCAGGGCGCGGTCATCGCCGCCAGCGTCGTGGCGTTTCCGCTGGTGCTGAAGTCGGCGCGCGCGGCCTTCCAGGACGTGGATGCGCAGTTCGAGAACGCCGCCCGGGTGCTGGGCATAGGCGAGGTGGCGATTTTCTTCCGGGTGGTTCTGCCCCTGGCTTCCCGCGGCATATTCGCGGGGGTGTTGCTGGCGTTCGCGCGCGCGCTGGGCGAATTCGGCGCGACGCTGATGGTGGCGGGCAATATCCCGGGGCGCACGCAGACCTTGTCCATCGCGATCTACCAGGCCGTCCAGGCCGGCGACGACGGGCTGGCCAATATCCTGGTGCTGATCACGTCGGCGACCTGCATCGTGGCGCTGATGCTCGCCAGCCGCCTGTGGCCCGACTATTCGCACCGCGGCCGTTCCCGGGTCCGCCTATGAACATGCAGGTGCAGATCCGCCGCCGCCTCATGGCGGGCGAGCGCGAGTTCGTCCTGGACGTGGAATTCGAATCCGCACAGTCGAGGGTGGCGCTGTTCGGGCCTTCGGGTTCGGGCAAGACGCTGACGGTGCAGGCGATCGCCGGGCTGATGCGGCCCGATGGCGGGCGCATCGTGCTCAATGGCAGAACCTTGTTCGATTCCGAAGCCGGCATCTGCCTGGCGCCGCAGGAGCGGCGGGTGGCGTACCTGTTCCAGGATTATGGGCTGTTTCCCCACCTGACGGTGGCGCAGAACATCAGCTTCGGCCTGAAGCACGGGTGGCGCAATCCGCGCCGCCGCGATGTGCCCGACGCGGCCCGGCGCTGGGTCGAGGCGTTCGAATTGGATTCCGTCATGCAGAATTACCCGTTCGAGATATCCGGCGGCCAGAAGCAGCGCGTGGCATTGGCGCGGGCGCTGGCGATAGAGCCCGACGCGTTGCTGCTGGACGAACCCTTGGCGGCGCTGGATGTGGCCTTGCGCAAAAAATTGCGCGCCGAACTGGCGGCTTTGCAGCAACGGCTGGACATTCCCATGATTCTCATCACGCACGATCCCGAGGATGCGCGCGAACTGGCCGAGCAGGTATACCTGATCCGCGACGGATCGATTACCGGGACCGTGCCCGCACACAGCCTGTAGCCGGCCGGGCGGCGTCAGTCGGCGACGGCCAGTATCACGCTGGACGCCTTGAAAATGGCGACCGCGGGGCTGCCGGTTTCAAGGCTCAGCGCCTCGATGCTGCCCATGCTGATGATGGCCGTGACGACCTGGCCCTGGACCAGTTCGATGCAGACCTCGCCGTTGACGGCCCCCGGCGTGATGCGGCTGACGTGGCCGCGAAGCTGGTTGCGGGCCGAGAGGGCCAGGGTCTCGGTGGGCAGGCCCACCAGCACCGACGACGCCTTGACCAGCGCCAGGGCGCGTTTCCCCGGGGCAAGCCCCAGGTTGTGGGCGCTTTCCGCCGTGATCGACGCGACGATCTCTTGGCCGCCGGTCATTTCCAGAATGATTTCATCGTTGACGGCGCCGGGGGTCACCTGCTTTACCGTGCCGGCCAGTTTGTTGCGTGCGGAGGTCTGAATCATCATGTGCTCGATAAATTCCAGGTTCTGGGTCGTTCGGTCGCCCGTTCTGGCCAGGCGCGCCATGAAGCGTTCATGTTCGCGCTTGACGGTCTGGTAGAACGCGATGAGTTCGGCGGCGCGGGCGGTCAGGCTGGCGCCGCCGCCGCGCTGCCCCCCGGTCGTGCGGGTGACCAGGGGCTCGCCGGCCAGGTTGTTCATGGCGTCGACCGCGTCCCAGGCCGCCTTGTAGCTAAGGCCCACCTTCTTGGCGGCGGCGGTGATCGACCCTTCGGCGTCTATGGCGGCAAGCAGCGCCATGCGCCGTTCGCTGCCCCAGTTCTTGTCGTGCGAGCGCAGGGAAAGCGTGCCGGTCAGCTCGACGGCGGAACCGGGCGCCTTGGGCGCGGAGCGTGTCTTGTCCATGTCCGTAGTTTATGTCCGGACGGGTGCTGCACGCCACCCTGCGGCGGCCGGTTGCCATTAGAATCATGAACATGACCACATTCCAGGACTCCTTTATTTCGTTCGATGAACTGGCCGGGCTCTCCAGCGCGGACACGCTGGTCGTCACCGTCAATAACCGCCATGCCCGGCGCCTGGTGTCGGACTTCGCCGGATACCTGGATCAGAATCGACGGGCGATGCCGCTGCCGGACATCGTGCCGTTTGCGGCATGGCTGCACAGGCTGGGCGATCGGATGGCGTTCCAGCCGGGAGCGGTGCCGCCCCCGCATTCCCTGGATGCGTTTGGCGCCCGGTGCGTGTGGGAACAGGCCATCGCCCAGGTCGAGTCCGGGCATGTGCTGCTGGACGTGGCCCAGGCCGCGCGCCATGCCATGGACGCCGACCGCCTGGTATCGGACTGGTTCCTGCAGGTTTCCCCGCACGAAGAAACGCATGAATCCCGCCGCTTCCATCTTTGGCGGGACCGGTATCGCGCCATGCTGGCGCGGCTCGATGCCGAGGACGCCAACCTGGAGTACGACCGGGTGTGCGCCGCGCTGGCGGACGGGACGCTGCCATGCCTGTTCCAGACCATGGTCCTGGCGGGGTTCAACGCGTTTTCGCCGCGCCAGGCCGGTCTGATCGAATCGGTGCGGGAGCGGGGCGTACGCGTGGCCCGGCTGCGCGCCGGGCCGGACGCGGCGGGGAGCATCCAGCATGTGGCGGCGGACGATCCCGACACCGAATGGCGCATGGCGGCGCAATGGGCGGCGGAGCAATTGCGCCGCAACCCCCAGGGCCATTATGCCATCGTCGCCGCGCACCTCGAGACTGATGCGGCGTACGCGCACCGGGTGCTGCGCGACGCCTTGCGCGAACCCGAAGATGCCGTGCCGCGCGGCGCCGGCTGCGCCGATGCGCCGATGGACCCGGTGCATGCCGCTTTCCTTCGGGTCGCTCCGTATAACGTGGCGGTGGCCCGGCCCCTGTCCGAATGGCCGCACGTGCGCGCGGCTCTGGCGTGGCTGCGTCTTATGCTGGCGTTTTCGCTGTCGCGCGAATGCACCCCGGAGCTGGCCGGCGCGGCCCTGCTGGCCGGCGCGTGCGCGGGCGATGCGGCCGAGGCCCCGGCCCGGGCCGCCATGGACGCCGCATGGCGCAGGAAGTATGTGCCCGGCCTGTCGTGCCAGGCGTTCCTGGGCCTGTTGTCCGATCGGGCTCCCCGGCTGCACGCGGCCTGGCTGGCCTGGATCGAGCGCCGTGGCGATGGCGCGGAGGATGCCTCCATGGCCGTCTGGGCGGACCGCTTCAGGCGTTGGCTGCAATGCCTGGGATTTCCCGGCGAGGAATCGCTGGATAGCCATGGCCACCAGGTCGTAGAGGCTTTTGACGATATGCTGTCGCGCCTGGCCAGGCAAGCGCCCGTGCTGGGCCGCGTCGGTGGCGATGCGGCGATCGGCATGCTGGCCAGGCTGGCCCGGGAAACCCTGTTTCAGCCGCAGCGCGATCCGCTCTCCAGGCTCGATGTGCTGGGCTTTCTGGAATCGGAAGGCGGGCGCTGGGATGGCGTATGGGTGCTTGGCCTGACCGATGAAGTCCTGCCGGCGGCGCCCAGCCCCAACCCGCTGGTGCCGCTGGCCGTCCTGCGCCGCGCGCAGGCGCCGCGCGCCACGCCCGAACGCGAATTCGAATGGGCGCGGACCATGTACGATGCCTTCGTGGCCAGCGCGCCGCAAGTCTGGCTAAGCTGCCCCAGGCAGGAGGGCGAGCGCGAACTTCGCCCCAGCCCTTTCCTGGAACCGTTCCAGGACGGTGATTTTGAATTCGAGCGCCGGAAGGCGCGCGCCTACCGCCTGGAGCAATGGCGCGACGACCGGGGGCCGGAACTGAGGCCCGGACAGGCCTCGACGGGAGGCATAGGCGTCATCGACACGCAGGCGCGCAACCCCTTGTGGGCGTTCGTCAAGTATCGCCTGGGCGCCCGCGCGCTGGAAGGCTATCCCGGCGTGTACGACCAGAATGCGCGCGGCATGTTCCTGCACAAGGCGGTCGAGCTGGTATGGCGCATGCTGAAAAGCCAGGAGGACCTGCATGCGGCCTTCACCGAAGGCAGGCTGGACGCCTTGATCGAGCAGGCGGTCGGGCAGGCGCGCGATGCGTATTTGAAACACTACAGTCCGGCGCTGGCGGACATGGAGGCCCGGCGGGGGGCCGACGTCCTGCGAAGCTGGCTGGAATTCGAGATGTCGCGCCCACCGTTCGAGGTGGCCGGTCTTGAAGAAGAATGCCAGTGGTCTTTCGGGCCGCTGGTTCTGACGTTGCGCATCGACAGGGTGGACACCCTGGCGCAGGGGCGGCTGGCCATCTTGGATTACAAATCGGGCATGGGCGCGATCGACCCCAAGAGCAACTGGATGCGGGAGCGGCCCGTGGGCCTGCAACTGCCGTTCTATGCCGCGGCCGTCGCCCCCGGCCCGGATTCGGTGGGCGCGCTGGTGCTGGCCAGGCTGCATGCGCGCAAAATAGAAACCCGGGGCCTTGCCGCCGACGATTGCGATATTCCAGGGCTTGCCCACCTTGGCGACTGGCCTTTGTTCGCCAACTATCGATGGACGCAGTTGATGGAACGATGGCGCGGCGTCATAGAAAAGCTGGCCGGCGACTACGCGCGGGGCGTGGCGGACAATGTCAGTACCCGCGCCTCCGATCTGGAATACTGCGATGTGCTGCCGTTTTTACGCCTGAATCAGGAGCCGCCCAGTGAGCGCGAAACAGCCATCTGATCATCCGACGCGCGCAGCGGCGCTGGATCCGGCGCGCTCGTTCCTGATCCAGGCGCCCGCGGGCTCGGGCAAAACGGAATTGCTCACGGACCGGATACTGGCCTTGCTCGATACGGTCGAGCGGCCCGAAGAGATCGTCGCCATTACGTTCACGCGCAAGGCCGCCGCCGAAATGCACGCCCGCGTGCTGGCGAAACTGCGTGACGGCCAGGATTCGGAAGAGCCTTCCGGTCAAGCCTCTTCGGGGGAAGATCATCGTGCGCGCAGCCGGGCACTGGCGCGCAAGGCCATGCGGCGCAACGACGAAAAAGGCTGGGATATCCTGCACTATCCGGCGCGCCTGAGCATCCGCACCATAGACGCGTTCTGCGCGCACCTGGTGCGGTCCATGCCCTGGCTCAGCCACCTGGGAGGCATGCCCGTCATTGCCGAGAACGCGCAGGAACACTACATGGCGGCGGCGCAGGCGACGCTTGCCATGGTCGAGGACGAGCCCGACGTCGCGGCGCTTCTGCAGCACATGGACGTGGACGGCCGGGCCGCGCAGGCGCTTCTGGCCACGGGGCTGGCCAGCCGCGATCAATGGATGCCCCTGCTGTATGCCGGCGACGATGCGGTGCAGTTGTCGCGCAACCTGAACGATGCCATCGGCCGGGAGCTTGCCTTGCTGGCCAGGCTGATGCCCGCGGGCTGGGCCGGCGAACTGGGTGCGTGCGTGTCCGCCGCCGCCCGGCATGTCGCCGCCACGCGCGGCAAGCTGGACCTGCGGGCGTTGCAGGACTGGGACGGCACGCCTTTCGGGACGGATCCCGCCGTCGATCTTCCCCGCTGGCGCGCCCTGGCCAATGTGCTGTTGACGGCTAAAGACACCTTGCGGGAAAAAATCACCGTGGAGCAGGGCTTCGAAGCCAAGAGCGCCGGCAAGAAAGAATTCGTGGCGTGGATGGATGGCGTGCGCGGCGGCCCGCTCGACTGGGTGTCGGCATTGGGCAATATCCGGAAGGCGCCGGAACGAGGCTATACCGCGGAACAGCTTGAAACCCTGGCCGCGCTGCTGGGCGTGCTGCGGCTGGCCTCGGCGCAACTGCAGCTTCGGTTCATGGACACGGGCGAAGTCGATTTCATCGAAATAGCGCAGCGCGCGGTCGATGCCCTGGGCCAGGCCGACGACCCCAGCGATTTGCTGCTAAGGCTCGACGCGTCCATCAAGCATATCCTGGTCGATGAATTCCAGGACACCAGCCATGCCCAGATCAGGCTGCTGGAAAGCCTGACCGCCGGCTGGTCCGCGGGCGACGGCCGCACCTTGTTCGTGGTGGGCGACCCCATGCAGTCCATCTACCGGTTTCGCAAGGCCGAAGTGGGCCTGTTCCTGAAGATCCAGGAATCGGGGCTCAATCACATTTCCCTGCAGGCGCTGCGGCTGACGGACAATTTTCGTTCCCGCAAAGGGCTGGTGGACTGGGTCAACCAGACGTTCGCGCCGCTGTTTCCCGCCCGGGACGATGCCGCGCTGGGGGCGATTTCGTATACCGGTTCGCGCGCGTTCCACGACGAAGACGATGACGAGGCGGTGGACTTTCACCCGATAGCATTGGATGGCGACGACCCGGATGCGGACGCAAGGCGCACCGAAGCCCTGGTCGTGCGCCTGGTCAAGCAAGCCCTGGCGCGCAGCCCCGGCAGCGCGCATCCGGTGGCGGTGCTGGTGCGGGCGCGCAGCCACCTGGAAAAGGTGCTGCGCTGCCTGGCGCAAGAAGGCATAGAATGCCGGGCCGTCGAGCTCGAGCCGCTGAAGTCGCGCCAGGTGATCGACGATCTGGTGCAACTGGCGCGCGCTTTTTCGCACGACGCCGACCGCCTGGCCTGGCTGTCCGTGCTGCGCTCGCCGATGTGCGGATTGACGCTGCATAGCCTGCACGCCCTGTTCGGCGCCGACCATCGCGCCACGGTACCGTGGCTGCTGGGCCGCTGGCTGCGAAGCGGCAATACCGAGCCCGGGCTGGCGGACGATGACGCCGTACGGCTGCGCCGCGCCGCCGCCATTTTGCTGGATCGCGGCAATCGCGCCGGCGCGGTGCCTTTTGCCGCCTGGCTGGAACAGTGCTGGCAAAGGCTGGGCGGCCCGGCCGTGTACAGCGGGCAGGGCGATGGCGCCGACGCCGAACGCTTCTTTCGCCTGATCGAGAAGCTGGCGCCTTACGGCGGGCTGGATCCGGCCCAGCTCGAGGCTCGTCTGGACGGGCTGTATGCCTCGTCGGGAAGCAGCGGGCCCGCGGTCGAAGTCATGACCATACACAAGTCCAAGGGCCTGGAATTCGACACGGTCGTGCTCATGGGCCTGCATAGCCGGCCCGCCGCCGATCGTCCGCCGCTGGTCCGGTTCGAGATGGACGACGAACGCATTCTGCTGGGGCCGATCAAGCATCGCGCCCTGGAAGGCTCGGACCCCGTCTCGGACTACCTGGCGCGCCGCGACAAACAGCGGGGCGACTATGAAACCGATCGTCTTTTGTACGTGGCGGCCACGCGCGCGCGCGAGCGGCTGCACCTGGTGGGCACGGTGGCGCTCGATGACGACCAGGACTTCAGGCCGCCGGCGGCGGGCAGCCTGCTGGGCCATCTTTGGCCTCATATCGGACGCCTGATACAACAGGCCAGGGCCAGGGGGGCATTCGAACCGTCCGGGTCGCCGGCACCGTCGCCGGAAGACGACGCGCCGCCCGCCGCCCAAAGCCTGGTCCGCCTGGCGGCGGGCGCGCTGCCCGAACCGCCTCCGGCACCGGCGCTTCCCGCCCCGGGCCAGGCATGGGCGTGGCGCGACGGCGCGGGAGACGAAGCGGTCATCGGCACCATCTCGCATGCCTGGCTGGAGCACCTGGGCAAGCAGGGCGTGGGCGACTGGACCGCGCAGCGCGTCGACGACTGCATGCCGTTGTTCCGGACGCAATTGTCCCGGGCGGGTGTGCCGGGCGACCGGATCGAAGCCGGCGCGCAAGCGATCCGCCAGACACTGGCCTGCACCCTGGACAGCGCCACGGGGCGCTGGCTGCTGGCGGCGGCTAGGGGACACCGGGAATGGTCCCTGGTGGATGCGGCGGGGCGGGTGTCGGTGATCGATCTGGCGCTCTCGGACGAGGACGGCTGGCTGGTCGTGGACTACAAGACGGGCGTGCCCCGGGAAGGCGAGACCCATGAACAGTTTTCGACGCGCATGCGCGCGCGCCATGCCCAGCAGATGGCCCGCTATGCCCGGCACCTGACCGCGCTCGACGGGCGTCCGGCGCGCGCCGCCCTGTATTTCCCCCGGGCGGACATCTGGCTGGATTGCCGGGACGCGGAAGGCGCCGCATAGGCGCGCAACTCCTGTTAAACTGCTGATTGGCGGGCCCCTTCGCATGGTTCGACGATAAATCTGGTCAGGTCGGGAACGAAGCAGCCATAGTCGTCCAGAACCAGTGCCGAAGTCAGGCTCGCCTCTTGTATTTCCAGCGCTCTCCCCGCAACACCACCGAATCCGGTAAACTTTTCGTTTACCCTTTCATTGCTCCTGGCGATATCATCTGCGCATGACTTATCTGGTATTGGCGCGCAAGTGGCGGCCACGCTCGTTTGACACCCTTATCGGCCAGGATCACGTCGTCCGCGCCCTGACGCATGCGTTGTCGACCCAGCGCCTGCATCATGCGTGGCTGTTCACCGGCACTCGCGGGGTGGGCAAGACGACGCTGTCGCGCATTTTGTCCAAGTCCCTGAATTGCGAAACGGGCATCACGGCCACGCCTTGCGGCGTTTGCCGGGCCTGTACCGAAATCGACGAAGGGCGCTTCGTCGATTACCTGGAACTGGACGCGGCGTCGAACCGCGGCGTCGACGAAATGACCCAGTTGCTGGAACAGGCGGTGTACGCGCCCAGCGTGGGGCGCTTCAAGGTCTACATGATCGACGAAGTGCACATGCTGACGGGGCACGCTTTCAACGCCATGCTGAAAACGCTGGAAGAGCCGCCGCCGCACGTCAAGTTCATCCTGGCCACGACCGATCCCCAGAAAATCCCGGTCACGGTCCTGTCCCGATGCCTGCAGTTCAACCTGAAGCAGATGACGGCGCAGGCCATCGTCGGGCATCTGGAAGACGTCCTGGCCCAGGAAAACATTGCCTACGAAGTCCCCGCCCTGCGCCTGATCGCCCAGGCGGCCTCGGGGTCCATGCGCGACGCGCTGTCCCTGACCGACCAGGCCATCGCCTATAGCGCCGAGAATCTTTCCGCCGAGGCGGTGCGGGGCATGCTGGGCACCATAGACCAGCGCTATCTTGCGCGCCTGCTGCAGGCCCTGTCCGCCGGGCGCGGCGCCGACGTCCTGGCCGTGGCCGACGAACTGGCGAGCCGCGGGCTGTCGTATTCCGGCGCGCTGGCCGACCTGGCCGTCCTGCTCTCGCGCATCGCCATCGAGCAGCGCCTGTCGGGCACGGTGCCTGCCGACGATCCCCTGGCCGGCGAAATTGCCGCGCTGGCCGAATCGCTGCACCCCGATCTGGTCCAGTTGTTCTATTCCGTCGCGGTGCACAGCCGCGGCGAATTATCCCTGGCGCCCGACGAATACGCGGGCTTCGTCATGGCCTGTCTGCGCATGCTGGCCCTGGCCCCGCAAAGCGCCGGTCCCGCCGGCGCCGATGCGGACGGCAGCGCGGCCCGCCGCACCGAATCGGCGCCGTCCGACGAACTCAAGCCGTCCGATGAATCCGGGCCGCGGCCGACCGCGTTGCCGCCCGAGCCCGCCGCGGCCGTCCAGCCCGCCGCCAAGCGCTCCTCCCGGCCCATCGCCGAACCTGTTGTCGAACCCATCGCCCAGTCGGCGCCTGCCTCGCCGCCCTCCGGCGCGCCCGCGGCCGCCGTGGAAGAGCCGGCGGCTCTCGTCCGGCAAGCCGATGCCGGTTCGTCCGCGATGCCCCCTGAAGATGACGTCCCGGCATGGGAAGACGAACCCGGTCCCCAGGATCATGCCGGCAACGAAGACGATGACGGACCGCTGGATACGTATTTCGACGAATCGGGCTTCATTCCCGATACGTCAGGCTTTGCTCCGCCTGCCAGGGAAAAGCACGAAAGCCCCGGACTGCGGACCATGACGGCGCAGGACTGGCCCGGCCTGGCGGCCAGCCTGCCGCTTACCGGGCTGGCCGCCGAACTGGCGCGCCAGAGCGAGTGGCTGGGCGCGCGGGACAGCCGCATCGATCTGCGCGTCGCCGTGCGGTCCCTGGCCGAAAGCCCGGGCAAATCCCGCCTGCGCACCGTTTTGTCCGAGCACTTCGGCACGGTCGTGTCGCTCAATGTCGAATACGGCGCCACCGGAGACGCGACCGCGCACGCGGTGGCGCAGGCGCGCCAGCAGGAACTGCAGCAGCAGGCGGAACGGGCCGTGCGCACCGATCCGTTCATCCAGGAGCTGGTCGACGAATTCGACGCCAGCGTCGTCCCCGGCTCGATACGCCCCCTGCACGATGACAAGGCGGCGTAGCCGTTTTCAAACCACAAACTACTTACTTATCATTTCCATCAGGACAAGTTCATTATGATGAAAGGTCAGATCGCCGGCTTGATGCGCCAGGCCCAGCAGATGCAGGAAAACATGAAAAAGGCCCAGGACGCCCTGGCCGAGATCATCGTGGAAGGCGCTTCGGGCGGGGGGCTGGTCAAAGTCAGCATGACGTGCCGCCACGACGTCAAGCGGGTCGCCATAGATCCCAGCCTGCTGGCCGACGACAAGGACATGCTGGAAGATCTGGTCGCCGCGGCGTTCAATGACGCCTTGCGCAAGGCGGAAGCCACGTCGCAGGAAAAAATGTCGGCGGTCACCGCCGGCATGCCGTTGCCGCCCGGGATGAAGCTGCCCTTCTGATGGACGCGTCCCTGCCCGAACCCGAGCCCCTGAAGGCGCTCGTCCAGGCGCTGCGCCGCTTGCCCGGCGTGGGGGTGCGTTCGGCGCGGCGCATGGCCTATCACATGCTGCAGCACGATGTCGCCGGCGCCGACCAACTGGCCCGGGCGCTGGCCGACGCCGTGCGCGACCTGCACCATTGCGCGCGCTGCAACGGCTTCACCGAGGGCGAGATCTGCGCCACGTGCTCCAATCCCAAGCGCGACGGATCGCTGCTGTGCGTGGTGGAAACGCCGCCGGACCAGAACGTGATCGAGTCCAGCCATGGCTACAAGGGCCTGTATTACGTGCTGATGGGCAGGCTGGCCCCGCTGGAAGGGGTCGGCCCGGCCGAGCTGCGGTTCGACCGCCTGATCAGGCGGGCGACCGACGGCGTGGTGCGCGAAGTCATCCTGGCCACCAATTTCACCGCCGAGGGCGAGACCACGGCGCACTACCTGTCCGAACTCTTCCGCGCGCGCGGCCTGTCGGTCACGCGCCTGGCCCGCGGCGTGCCGGCGGGAAGCGAACTGGAATACGTGGACGCGGGAACGATTGCCTGGGCGCTGATGGAGCGCCGGTCCGCCTGACGGCTTGGGGCCCGCACATAAAGGGTATCAGTATTGGTACTAGCATCAAAGATACGCTTGTACCCGGATGAGTTGATGGCATAATTGGAAAGATTTTGATCGGATACATCAAATAACAATGGATGCGTCGTTCATGCAAATGGACGCATCCGTATAACTCGCGGATCGTTTGCGTTGAAGCTTCACGACTAAAGGAGGTCGCTCATGTCTTTATCACGTCGGGATTTACTTAAACTGGCCGGTGTTGCCGGCGCGGCAACTGTTGTTCCGGGTATCGGGCGCGCCGCGGCCGAAAAGAAAGAGGTCATCATCGCTGTGGGAGGGCAGTCGCTCATCTACTACCTGCCGCTCAGCATCGCCCATCTGAATGGCTACTTCAAGCACGAAGGCGTCAATGCCAAGGTCGTCAATTTCGCCGGCGGCTCCAAGGCCTTGCAGGCGGTCGTGGGCGGCAGCGCCGATGTGGTTTCGGGCGCGTTCGAACACACCATCTTCCTGCAGGCCAAGGGGCAGATGTACCGCACGTTCGCCCAGCAGGGCCGCGCGCCCATGATCGTTCTGGGCGTATCGACCAAGACCATGGCGAACTACAAGACCCCGGCCGATCTCAAAGGCAAGAAAATCGGCGTCACGGCGCCGGGTTCGTCCACCAACATGATGGCCAGCTTCTTCCTGTCCAAGCATGGCCTCAAGCCCAACGACGTCTCGTACATCGGCGTGGGCGCGGGCGAAGGCGCCATCACCGCGCTGCGCACCGGGCAGATCGACGCCATAGCCAACCTGGATCCGGTCATCAGCACCCTGGTCAAGGCCAAGGAATTGAAGATCATCGCCGATACGCGCACGCTGCAGGACACTACGGAAATCTTCGGCGGCGACATGCCGTCGGGCTGCCTGTATGCCGCCCAGAAGTTCATCGACGCCAATCCCCATACGACCCAGGCCCTGGCCAACGCCATCGTGCGCGCCGACCGCTGGATCCAGGAGAACAGCTTCGACAAGATCGCGCATACGGTGCCCAAGCAATACCTGCTGGGCGACCCCGACCTGTACAAGCTTGCGCTCAAGGGCAACAAGGAAGCCTTGTCGCCCGACGGCCTGGTGCCCAAGGGCGGCCCGGAAACGGCGCTCAAGGCGCTGGCGGCGTATGTGCCTCATTTCGACGCAAGCAAGATCGACATCTCCAAGATATGGACGAACGATTTTGCGCTGAAAGCCGACAAGAAATACCCGCATGCCTGACGCCGCGCTACTGCTCGACAAGATCACCTGCACGTTCAAATCCACCCAGGGCGGGCAGTCGTATACCGCCGTCAAAGAGGCGCATGTCGCGATCGCCCCGGGTGAATTTGTTTCCGTGGTGGGCCCGACGGGCTGTGGTAAGTCGACGCTGCTCAATGTGGGCGCCGGCCTGCTCAGCCCTTCCTCGGGCCAGGTGAAGGTGTTCGGCCAGGTCCTGGACGGCATCAATGAACGCGCCGGATACATGTTCCAGGGCGAAGCGCTGCTGCCGTGGCGCAGCGCCCTGGACAACGTCACCGCGGGGCTCGAATTCGCCCACGTGCCAAAGGCCGACGCCGCCGCCCAGGGCAAGGTCTGGCTGAAACGGGTCGGACTGGGCGGGTTCGAAAACCGCTATCCGCACCAGATGTCCGGGGGCATGCGCAAGCGCGCCATGCTGGCGCAGACGCTCATACGCAATCCCGACATCATCCTCATGGACGAGCCGTTTTCCGCCCTGGATATCCAGACCCGCCAGCTCATGGAAAACGAAGTGCTGGACCTGTGGATGGCCCAGCGCAAGGCGGTGCTGTTCATCACGCACGATCTGGACGAGGCCATCGCCATGAGCGACCGGGTGGTGGTGCTGTCGGCGGGCCCGGCCACGCATCCCATAGGCGACTTCGTCATCGATATTCCCAGGCCGCGCGACGTGGCCGAAGTTCGCACCAATGCGCGTTTCATCGAACTGCATGCCGCCATCTGGGATGTCCTGCGCGAAGAAGTCCTGAAAGGCTACGCTCAACAGAAACGGGCCTGACGATCTATGTCCAACAAAAACAAATCACATTCGTCCCTCATGCGGTTCTGGCAGGTCCTGATCCTGGTCGTGATCATCGCGGCCTGGCATTTCGCGTCGCAAAACGTGAATTTCGCGTTTTTCTTCGGCAAGCCGTCCGACGTCGTGCAGGTGATATGGGCCTGGTTCATCACCGATGGCAGCATCTACCGGCACTTGTGGATCACCTTGTCCGAAACCGTGCTGGCTTTTGTCATAGGCACCATAAGCGGCCTGGCGTTCGGGCTGTGGCTGGGCCTGTCGCGCGGCGCCAGCATGCTGTTCGATCCGTACATCAAGGCGCTCAATTCCATGCCCCGCGTCATCCTGGCGCCCATCTTCGGCATGTGGTTCGGCCTGGGCATCTGGTCCAAGGTGGCGCTGGCCGTCACGCTGGTTTTCTTCATCGTCTTCTTCAACGTGTACCAGGGCGTGCGCGAGGTCAGCGCCACGCTGCTGGACAACGCGCGCATGCTGGGAGCCAACCGCAAGCAGCTGCTGCGCCACGTCTATATCCCGTCGGCGACCAGCTGGGTGTTCTCCAGCCTGCACACCTCGGTGGGCCTGGCCTTCGTGGGCGCCGTCGTGGGCGAATACCTGGGGTCGGCGGCCGGCGTGGGCTATCTTATTTTGCAGGCCGAAGGCACGCTTGACGTCAACACCGTGTTTGCCGGGATCATCGTCCTGACGATCTTCGCCCTGATTCTCGACGGCATCGTCGGCCTGGTCGAAAAACGCCTGCTCGTTTGGAAGCCCAGCGCGGGGGAAACCGAGAAGATCTAGCCTCTTCCCCTGAAGTAGTTCGTCAACGCAAAAAAGCCAGCGCCTGCCGCGCTGGCTTTTTTGCGTCGGTAGGCACGGATATCGGCAGCCATGTCCGCTGCCAAAAATCCATAAGTTCTTCTTATGGATTCAATAATTATTCTCGTAGCCAGCAAAAACGGAATCTGTGAAACTGGCCTCACACTTTATTTTCGAATCACAAGCAACTTGGCAAAATGACACATCACAGCGACGAATCGTTCAAAAGTCTTTCCCCCGCCGTTTGGCGAGCCTCCACCGTCGTGTTCGACACGATAGAGGAATTCGTCGAGCGTAAACGGCGCCAGCCAGACGGCTATAGCTACGGAATCACCGGCACACCCACCGCCCGGGCGCTGGAACATGCCATTGCCTCTCTCGAGGCGGGCAAGCACTGCATTGTGACTCCATCGGGCCAGTCATCCCTTTGCCTGGCCGTCATGGGGTTTGTGCGTGGTGGCGATCATGTGCTGATTTCCGCCTCGAGCTATGGTGCGCTGAAAACCTATGCAAGCAAATGGCTGGCCGGATTCGGGGTCGAGGTGGAATTCTATCCTCCCGACATCGGGGCGGAAATCGAATCCTGGATCAAGCCGAATACACGCATGATCTGCATGGAGGCGCCTGGAACGGTGACCATGGAAATGGCCGACGTGCCCGCCATAGTGGCGTGTGCGAAAAAGCACGGGGTCATCACCATGATGGACAACACCTGGGCCAGTCCGCTTGGTTTCAGGCCCCTGAGCCTAGGCGTGGATTTGTGCGTCGAAGCGGCGACCAAGTTTTTTGGCGGACATTCCGACGTTCTGCTCGGCGCGATCACCATGAATGATTTCGAGATGTTTTCCACGCTGAGGGAGACGCAAAGCATCATGGGCATGCAGGCCAGCCCGGAGGACTGTTTCCTGGTGCTGCGCGGACTGGAAACCTTGAAGGTCCGGTTCGCCGCGCAAAGCGCCAGCGCGCTGAAAATAGCGCGCTGGCTGCGCGACCAGCCCATGGTCCAGCGGGTGTTGTTTCCCGTTTTGGAATCGGATCCCGGGCATGCCATCTGGAAGCGCGATTTTCATGGCGGAGGGTGCCTTTTCTCCTTCATTCTGGCGCCACGCCATACCCAGGCCTACTCCGCTTTTTTCAAGGCGCTTAGGCATTTTTCGATCGGTGCCAGTTGGGGCGGGGTGCATAGCCTGGCGGCACTGTATCCAGAGGCATTGCAGCGCGAACGCTTGTTCCCGGTAACGGACCAGGCCATAGTCAGGTTATCGATTGGGCTCGAGGATGCCGATGCCTTGATCGACGATCTGCGGCGCGCGCTGGACGAATATTCACGGCCGGAAGGTGGATAAGCGGCAAATGTATGGGCAGTATCGGGCAGAAGGCTTGCCGTCATAACAAATCCAAATCACTCAGGAGATGAATCATGAAAAACGGAAAATGGCGCGGCGTGTTGGCCGCTTTTTCAGGGGTGGCGCTGCTGTGGGGCGCGCAGTGCGTCGTGTCGCCCGCCGTGGCGGGCAATGTCAACCTGCTGGCCAGGGCCAGGGCGGCGGGCGTCATACGCATCGCCAATACCCAGTCCAGCCCCCCCTGGAGCATGCTGGGCGACGATGACAAGCCGACGGGGTACGACGTGGCGGTGGCGCTGGAGGTGGCCAAGTGCATAGGCGTTCCCAAGGTCCGGTTTATTGCCGATACGTACAAGAATTTCGTCGAGGGCCTCAAGACGGACAAGTACGACCTCGTCATGAACGATTTGACGCCGACGGCCGTCAGAAAAGAGCAAGTGGATTTTTCAGTACCTTATGGCGTGGAAATATTCAGGATTTTCGTGCGCAAGGACAATGCCGACATCACCAGCAAGGCTTCCTTGAAGGGGAAGCGAATCGGGGTGTCGACGGGGTCCTCCAACGATACCTGGGCGCGCAGCCATCTTCCGGGGTCGGACATCAGGGGGTACGACAATAGCGGCCTGATCTTCAACGATATCGCCAACGGCCGTATCGACGCCGTCATCATTTCCCACTTCGGCGGCTTGCGCCACGCCGCGGCGGATCGCGTACCGGTCAAGGAAGTAGGCGAGCCGCTGACCTATCAATTATCCGCCGCCGCGATGGCCAAGGGCCAGCCCGCCCTGCGCGCCGCCGTCGACAAAGCCCTGTCAGGCATGTTGGCCGATGGAACCATTGGCCGGCTTGGCGCCAAATACATAGGCAAGGATTACGACATGGCGGGTTCCATCAAGAAGGCCGAGGCGCAACTCAAGGCCTCAGGGGAATAGCGCCATGTTCGATCTGTTTCTGCGGGCGCTGCCGCTTTTGAAAAGCGCCCTCTTGATGACCCTGTGGCTGGGGGCGGCATCCTTCGTACTGGGGTGTGTCCTGGGCCTGGCTATCGCACTGTCCAGGATTTCCAGGTACCGCCCGCTGCGCTGCGTCGCCTTTGCCTATGTATCGATTTTCCGGGGTACGCCGCTACTGGTTCAGATACTGCTGATTTATTTCGGCTTGCCGCGCGTGGGCATCGTGCTGTCTCCCGTGCCCTCGGCGATCATCGCGCTGACCCTGTTCTCGGCCTCGTACCTTAGCGAGAACTTCCGGGCAGGCATCAATGCTGTCGACAAGGGGCAATGGGAGGCCGCCATGTCGTTGGGCATGGGATATTGGAAAGCAATGAAACGCATCATCTTGCCGCAGGGATTCGTGATAGCGATCCCCACGGTTGGTAGCCGCCTGATCGCCCTGGTCAAGGATACGTCCCTGGCATCGACGGTGACGGTGGTCGAGTTGACCCGGGTGGCCGACCAGGTCGGTTCAGCGACATTCCGTTATATGGAGATGTTCCTGATGGTGGGGGCGATCTACTGGATCATCAACCAGATACTGACGTTTGTGCAGACGTATCTGGAAGATCGATTCTCGAGGCAATATTGATGAATTCTAAAAGACAATACGCGGTGCGGGCCAGGAACATCCACAAGAGCTTCGCGTCGAACAAGATCCTGCGCGGTGTCGACCTTGATGTCGAGCCAGGAGAGGTGGTCGTCGTCATGGGGCCTTCGGGTTCGGGCAAGACCACTTTGCTCAGGTCGCTGAATTTCCTGGAGCCGCCCGATTGCGGCACGATAGAGGTCGCGGGGATCGAGGTCGTCGTCGATTCCGGCAAGTCGGGCGGGCGATCCCAGAAAAACGCCATCCAGGCTATTCGAAGAAAATCCGCAATGGTGTTTCAGTCGTTCAATCTGTTTCCTCATCTGACGGTGATCGAAAATGTCATCGAAGGGCTGGTCAGCGTCAAGGGCGTGCCCAGAAAACAGGCGCTGGAGGTAGGCAACATACTGTTGGCGCGAGTCGGCTTGACCCAGAAAGCCGGCGAGTATCCTGCGCGCCTGTCGGGAGGGCAAAAGCAGCGGGTGGCCATTGCCCGGGGGCTGGCCATGGAGCCCGAGGTCATTTTCTTTGACGAGCCTACGTCCGCGCTGGACCCGGAGTTACGTGACGATGTGCTGGGCGTCATGCGCGAGCTTGCCGCCGAAGGGATGACCATGCTTGTGGTGACGCATGAGGTAAGATTTGCCAAAGACGTGGCCGATCGCGTGATTTTCATGGAAAATGGCACCGTGTTGGAAGACATGCCTTCGTCTGTATTTTTCAGCGCCCACGCCAATCAGCGCATTACCCAGTTCCTGGGCCGCGTCGACTGACGACGAGGCGGCCCGGTATTCCCGGATCGGCTTAGGATGGCGCTGTGTGCCTTGATTGGAGCCGATCCGCATGAATGCCCGGGATATCGAGATTTTTCGGTCCGTGATGGTGGCGGGTACGGCCAGCAAGACCGCCGCCCTGCTGGGCATATCGCAGTCCGCCGTCAGCCAGTCCCTGCGCAAACTCGAAGCGTCGGCGGGGCTGTGCCTGTTTCAACGGGTGCGCGGCAGACTGGTCCCCACGCAAGAGGCAAAGATACTGCTGGTCGACGTCGAACGTCATTTCGTCGGCCTGGAAGCCATAGCGCATCGGATAAGCAGCCTCCGGTCCAATGGCCTGAACCGCCTGACCGTTTCGGCCTACCCCGCGCTGGGACTCAATTTCCTGCCCAAAGTCGTGGCCGCGTTCCTGGACCAATTTCCCCAGACCCAGATTTCCCTACAGGTCATGAGCTCCAAGGATGTGCACCATCATGTCTCCACGGGCCAAGCGGATTTCGGCTTGATGGCAGACGAGATGCCCGTCGTCGGCTTGGAACATTCGAGGTTTTTCCAGGCTCCGGGCGTGGTCGTCATGCGTGCCGGCGATCCTCTCAGCCGCAAGCGGATGATCGCTATGGATGACCTGGATGGCCGGAATTTCATCGTTTTGAATGCCGAGGACAGCAGCCGCAAATATCTTGACGGTTTGTTGCATGCGCAAGGGGTGTCTCCGAACCGCGTGGTGGAAACACCGTACTCCCAGACGGTGTGCGAATTGACCCTGCAGGGGGCTGGTATTGGCATCGCCAATCCGATCACGGCGTTGGACTTCATCGACCGCGGTCTGGTGATGAAACGCCTGTCGGTGGATGTGGAGTTCAGAGGGATATTGTTGTTTCGCACCGATCGGTTGTTTTCGGAAAGCACCAAGCGTTTCCTGAAATTTACGCGTATCCAATTGCAGCAGGATCAACAAGACATCAGGAAAATAATCGATTCGTAGAAAAAGCCCGCCTTTTTTGCCGCAGGCCGTTGTGCGTCTGGGCCTGCGGCGCTTGCGTGACCCGTGTCCGGCTTTTTACATGGGCTTTGACGTAGGCGGTGAAAAGGGAAGGCGGCATCTCACGGTATAATCCCAAGGTTTACTTACCGATATTAAAAAAACTGGGGTTTACCGTGCTGCCGTCACTCTTTTCCAAGGATGCCCACGCGTCTTCTTTTGCGATCCTGGCTTTGGCGGACGGTACCATCTTCAAGGGCGTTTCCATTGGCGCCGATGGTTATTGCGTCGCCGAGATCGTCTTCAACACCGCGATGACGGGGTACCAGGAAATTCTGACCGACCCCAGCTACAGCGGCCAGATCGTCACCCTGACGTATCCGCACATTGGCAACACCGGCATCAACGACGAGGACGTCGAATCTTCGCAGATCCACGCCGCGGGCCTGGTGGTGCGCGACTGCTCGCTGCGGGTGTCGAATTTTCGCGCCACCCGGTCCTTGCCCGACTACCTGAAGTCGCAAGGGGTGGTGGCGATCTCGGGCATCGATACCCGCAAGCTTACCCGCATACTGCGTGAAAAAGGCGCCCAGGGCGCGTGCATCCTGGTGGGCGAGGACGTGGACGAGGCGGTCCGGCTGGCCCGAAGCTTCGCGGGCATGTCCGGCCAGGACCTGGCCAAGGTGGTCTCGATCGCCACCGGGCATGAATGGCGCGAAGGGGTATGGAGGCTTGGCCAGGGCTATGCCGGGCCGGAGACGGACGCCTATCATGTCGTGGCCTACGATTTCGGCGTCAAGAGGAACATCCTGCGTCTGCTGGTCGACCGGGGCTGCCGCGTCACGGTGGTGCCGGCGCAAACGCCGGTCGACGAAGTCCTGGCGCTCAAACCCGACGGACTGTTCCTCTCCAATGGGCCCGGCGATCCGGAACCGTGCGATTACGCCATCGAGACGGCCAAGGCGGCGTTCAAGGAAAAGATTCCGCTGTTCGGCATCTGCCTGGGGCAGCAGATCATGGGGCTGGCCCTGGGCGCGGACACGGTCAAGATGAAGACCGGCCACCATGGCGCCAATCATCCCGTCCACGACCTGGATTCGGGGCGGGTGTTCATTACCAGCCAGAACCACGGCTTCGCCGTCGACGCCGGCACCTTGCCGGCCAACGCCAGGCTCACGCATGTCTCGCTTTTCGACGGCACGCTGCAAGGCTTCGAGCTTACCGACTGCCCCGCCTTCTGCTTCCAGGGGCATCCCGAGGCCAGCCCGGGCCCGCACGACATTCTCGTGCTTTTCGACAAATTCATAGCCCTCATGGCCGCACGGAAATAAACAGCACCATGCCCAAGCGTACAGACATAAAAAGCATACTGATCATTGGCGCCGGCCCGATCGTCATCGGCCAGGCCTGCGAGTTCGATTATTCCGGAGCGCAGGCCTGCAAGGCCCTCAAGGCCGAAGGCTACCGCACGATACTGATCAACAGCAATCCGGCCACCATCATGACCGATCCGGAAACGGCCGACGTCACGTATATCGAGCCGGTCACCTGGCAGGCCGTGGAAAAAATCATCGAGCAGGAAAAACCCGACGCCCTGCTGCCCACCATGGGCGGGCAGACGGCGCTGAATTGCGCCCTGGACCTGGTTCATCACGGCGTGCTGGCCAAACACGGGGTCGAGCTTATCGGCGCCAACGAACAGGCCATAGAAAAAGCCGAAGACCGCCAGAAATTCAAGCAGGCCATGACCCGGATCGGGCTGGAATCGGCCAAATCGGGCGTGGCCCACACCATGGACGAGGCCTGGGACGTGCAGCGCCAGATCGCCGCGCAGATCGGCACGGCGGGGTTTCCGGTGGTCATCCGCCCCAGCTTCACCCTGGGGGGCACGGGCGGCGGCATTGCCTACAACCCCGAGGAATTCGAGATCATCTGCCGGCGCGGGCTGGAAGCCTCGCCCACCAACGAACTGCTGATCGAAGAGTCGCTGCTGGGCTGGAAGGAATTCGAGATGGAAGTCGTGCGCGACAGCGCGGACAACTGCATCATCGTCTGCGCCATCGAAAACCTGGACCCCATGGGGGTGCATACGGGCGATTCCATCACGGTGGCTCCCGCGCAGACGCTGACCGACAAGGAATACCAGATCATGCGCGACGCCTCGATCGCGGTATTGCGCGAGATCGGCGTCGATACCGGCGGATCCAACGTGCAGTTCGCGGTGAACCCGGCCAACGGGCGCATGATCGTCATAGAAATGAATCCGCGCGTGTCCCGCTCCTCGGCGCTGGCGTCCAAGGCCACGGGCTTTCCCATCGCCAAGGTGGCGGCGCGTCTTGCCGTGGGCTATACGCTGGACGAACTGAAGAATGAAATCACCGGCGGGGCCACGCCGGCGTCGTTCGAGCCGTCCATCGACTATGTCGTGACCAAGGTGCCGCGTTTCGCTTTCGAAAAATTCCCGCAGGCCGATTCGCGCCTGACCACCCAGATGAAGTCGGTGGGCGAGGTCATGGCGATAGGCCGTACTTTCCAGGAGTCCTTCCAGAAAGCCTTGCGCGGCCTGGAAGTCGGCGTCGACGGGCTGAACCAGAAGACGACCGATCGTGAAAAGCTGCAGGTCGAGCTGGGCGAGCCCGGCCCGGAACGCATCTGGTACGTGGGCGACGCGTTCGCCCAGGGCTTCAGCCTGGAGGAAGTGCAGTCGCTTACGCGCATCGATCCCTGGTTCCTGGCGCAGATCAAGGAAATCGTCGATATCGAACTCGAACTCGAACAGCGCACGCTGGCCGAACTGGATTACCAGGCCCTGTTCGAGCTCAAACGCCGGGGGTTTTCCGACCGCCGCCTGGCCTTCCTGCTGGATTCGTCCGAATCGGAAGTGCGCAAATTGCGCCATCAGTTGAACGTGCGGCCGGTGTACAAGCGCGTGGATACGTGTGCGGCCGAGTTCGCCACGCGCACCGCCTACATGTATTCCACATACGAGGACGAGTGCGAGGCGGCGCCGACCGACCGCAGGAAGATCATCGTGCTGGGCGGCGGCCCGAACCGCATCGGCCAGGGCATAGAGTTCGACTACTGCTGCGTGCATGCGGCGCTGGCGTTGCGCGAAGATGGCTACGAGACCATCATGATCAACTGCAACCCTGAAACCGTGTCCACCGACTACGACACGTCCGACCGCCTGTATTTCGAACCGCTGACGCTCGAAGACGTGCTGGAGATCGTGCACAAGGAAAATCCGGCCGGCGTGATCGTGCAGTACGGCGGCCAGACGCCGCTGAAGCTGGCGCGCGCGCTGGAAGCCAACGGCGTGCCCATCATAGGCACCAGCCCCGAATCGATAGACGTGGCCGAAGACCGCGAGCGCTTCCAGAAGCTGCTGACCAAGCTGGGCCTGCGCCAGCCGCCCAACCGCACGGCGCGCACGGAAGGCGAAGCGCTGGCGCTGGCCTCGGAAATCGGCTATCCCCTGGTCGTGCGTCCCAGCTATGTGCTGGGCGGGCGCGCCATGGAAATCGTGCACGAACAGTCCGACCTGGAACGCTACATGCGCGAGGCGGTCAAGGTCAGCAACGATTCTCCCGTCCTGCTGGATCACTTCCTGAACAACGCCACCGAGGTCGACGTCGATTGCCTTGCCGATGGCCAGCAGGTATACGTGGGCGGCGTCATGGAACACATCGAGCAGGCCGGCGTGCACTCGGGCGATTCGGCCTGCAGCCTGCCGCCGTATTCGCTGTCTGCCGAGATCATCGCCGAAATCAAGCGCCAGACCTCGCTGATGGCGCGCGCCCTGAATGTCTGCGGGCTGATGAACGTGCAGTTCGCCATCCAGGATGGCGAAGTGTTCGTGCTGGAAGTCAACCCGCGCGCATCGCGCACGGTGCCGTTCGTGTCCAAGGCCACGGGACTGCCGCTGGCGAAGATCGCGGCGCGCGCCATGGCGGGCCGGACCCTGGCCGAACAAGGGGTCTCGGCCGAAATCGTGCCTGCGTATTTCTCGGTCAAGGAAGCCGTGTTCCCGTTCGTGAAGTTCCCGGGCGTCGATACCATTCTGGGGCCCGAGATGAAATCGACCGGCGAGGTCATGGGCGTGGGCCAGAGCTTCGGCGAGGCGTTCGTGAAGTCGCAGATCGCCGCCGGCGTGGCCTTGCCCGAAAGCGGCGTGGCGTTCATCAGCGTGCGCGCCCAGGACAAGCCCAAGGCGGTGCAGGTGGCCAGAGGGTTGATCGCGCTGGGCTTTACCGTCGTGGCCACGCGCGGCACGACCGCCGCCATCGAAGCGGCGGGCCTGGCGGTGCAGGTGGTCAACAAGGTTACTGAAGGCCGTCCGCATATCGTCGACATGATCAAGAACGACGAAATCGCCATGGTGATCAACACGGTGGAAGAGCGCCGCAACGCCATTGCCGATTCGCGCGAGATCCGCACGCACGCGCTGGCCGGCCGCGTCACGTTCTTCACCACCATAGCCGGCGCCCTGGCCGCGGTCGAGGGCCTGCAGTACCTGCACCAGGGCGGGGGGCTGCAGGTCTATGCCCTGCAGGCGCTGCACGACAAGACGCTGCATCCGGTCTGACGGCGGGCGCGCATGAATCGCGTATTCATCACCGGCGCAAGCAGTGGCATAGGCGCCGCGCTTGCGCGCGCCTATGCCGCGCGCGGCGCTGTGCTGGGGCTGGTGGGGCGGCGTGAGCCGGCCTTGCGCGAACTGGCCGATTCCCTGCCTGGCGACGGTCACCGGGTCTACGTCCAGGACGTACGGGACCGCGCCGGGCTGCATGCCGCCGCAACCGACTTCCTCTCCGGCGGCCCCGTCGACGCCGTCATCGCCAGCGCGGGCATCAGCGCCGGGACGCTGACCCAGGAGCCCGACGATTTTTCCGTTTTCGAAGCCATCCTGGCCACGAACCTGAACGCCACGGCGGCCACGTTCGAGCCTTTCATTCCGGCCATGACGCGGCACGGCGGCGGCACCCTGGTCGGCATGGCCAGCGTCGCCGGCGTGCGGGGCCTGCCCGGCGCGGGCGCCTATAGTGCGTCCAAGGCGGCGGTGCGCGTGTACTGCGAAAGCCTCAGGGTCGAGCTGGCCTCGGCGGGCATCCGCGTGGTGACGCTGGCCCCGGGCTTCATCCAGACGCCGATGACCGCCGGCAATCCCTACAAGATGCCGTTCCTGATGCCGGTGGACAAATTCGCCGGCCAGGCGCTGCGGGCCATCGAGCGCGGCGTGTCGTACCGGGTCATTCCGTGGCAGATGGCATGGATCGCCAGGATGCTGCCGTGGGTGCCCGATGGCCTGTACGACCGCGTCGTGGCGGGCCGCGGGCGCAAGCCCAGGCGGCGCGACGACGGCTAGGCGGTTCAAGCCCCAGGGCATGGCTTTTCCCGATTTTCACCGTACTTTTCAAGGCGAAACTATGGCAAGTTCCTACTTCCCCCGCTGGACCCAGGTGCCGGGCGGCGCGCAAAACGCCGTCGTGCAGCCCGATGAGCGCATGACGTGGCCGCAGAACGTGGCCATGGGGGCGCAGCACGTCGTGGCCATGTTCGGCTCGACCATCCTGGCGCCGCTGCTGATGGGGTTCAACACCAACGTCGCCATCCTGATGTCGGGCATAGGCACGCTGATATTCTTCGTCTTCGTGGGCGGGCGCGTGCCCAGCTACCTGGGATCCAGCTTCGCGTTCATCGGAGGCGTCATCGCCGTCACCGGCTATGCCGGTTCCGGCCCCAACGGGAACATCGGCCTGGCGCTGGGCGCCATCATCGTCTGCGGCTTCGTGTACGGCCTGGTGGGGGTGCTGGTGTGCTGGATCAATGCCCGCTCGGGCGGCGCCGCGCAATGGATAGACGCCTTGATGCCGCCGGTGGTCACCGGGGCCATCGTCGCCGTGATCGGGCTGAACCTGGCGCCGATCGCGGTCAAGGGCGCCATGGGCGGATCCACCTTCGACAGCCTGATGGCGCTGGCGACCATCGTGTGCGTGGGCGGCGTCGGGGTCTATACGCGCGGCATGACGCAGCGCCTGCTGGTGCTGGTGGGGCTGATACTGGCCACCGTGATCTATGGCGTACTGGCCAATGGGCTGGGGCTGGGACGGCCCATCGACTTCGCCCTGGTGGCGGCCGCCCCCTGGCTGGGCGTGCCCACGTTCGCCAGCCCCGTCTTCGATATGCACGCCATCAGCCTCATCGTGCCCGTCGCGGTCATCCTGGTGGCCGAGAATCTGGGTCATATCAAGGCGGTCAGCGCGATGACGGGGCGCAATCTGGACGTCTACCTGGGACGCGCATTCCTGGGGGATGCGGTGGCCACCATGATTTCAGGCTCCGTCGGCGGCACCGGCGTGACGACGTATGCCGAAAACATAGGGGTCATGACCGTGACGCGGATCTATTCGACCCTGGTGTTCGTGATCGCGGGATTCATCGCCATCTTGCTGGGTTTTTCCCCGAAATTCGGCGCGCTGATCCAGACCATCCCCGGTCCGGTGCTGGGCGGCATGGCGGTGGTGGTATTCGGCCTGATCGCCGTCACCGGCGCCAGGATCTGGGTCGTGAACCGGGTCGACTTCGGCGAGAACCGCAATCTGATCGTCGCGGCCATCGCCGTGATCCTGGGCGCCGGCAATTTCTCGGTGCATTTCGGCGTGTTCAGCCTGGATGGCATAGGCACGGCGACTTTCGGTTCCATCTTGCTGTATGCCCTGCTGGGCCTGGGACGCAGGCGCCGGGCCGCGGCCGGAGCCGCCGAATCGGCCTGACCGGGCCGAACCCGGCCGGGACCCGCTGCTTTGGACGGGAATGGGTACAATATTTTCTGTTTTTTTTCAGATACTTAATAAAAGTATAAGGGAAAACCACTATACCGGGCCGGATGGCTTGCAATTTCCCCGATCTTTGCCGACAATAGCTTCAAACCCCGGTTTCAACCGAGCCGGGGCTTTGTTTTGGGCCGGGCCATTTGCTGCTCGCAAGACGCGGGTTTCGTCTTCACGCGGGGCAATGGCAGGGCGCTTCATCGGCGCGGCCCGCAATCTGGCAGAATTTCCGGCCGCGACGACCTTGCGCGCAGCCCGGCGTGCTGCATAAGCCGGCGGCTTCAGCCGTTTCCGTACAACCAGGCGCTCCGTGTCGCGGAGCGTCTTTTTACTTCTCGATTCAGGAATATTATGTCTACGATTCCGTTGACGGCTCGCGGCGCCGAGCGCCTGCAGGCAGAATTGCACCGCTACAAGACGGTTGAACGTCCGGCGGTCATCAACGCCATTGCCGAAGCCCGGGCACAGGGCGATTTGTCCGAAAACGCCGAATACGACGCCGCGCGCGAGCGCCAAGCGTTCGTGGAAGGGCGCATCCAGGAACTGGAAAGCACGCTGTCGAACGCCCAGATCATCGATCCGACCGCGCTCGACGTCGACGGCCATGCCGTGTTTGGCGCCACAGTCGAAATCGAAGACCTGGACTCGGGCGAACGCGTCACCTACCAGATCGTGGGCGACGTCGAGGCCGACATCCGTTCCAACCTTATTTCCGTATCCAGCCCGGTCGCCCGCGCCCTGATCGGCAAAAGCGAAGGCGACGTCATAGAAGTGCAGGTGCCCGCGGGCACCCGCGAATACGAAGTATTGCGTGTCAGTTATATCTGACCGGCGGGGTCGTGCGCTACTTGTCGCGGTGCTGCAGGTGGCGCCGGGCGCCCGCCTTCAACGACAGGGCGCTGGCGGCGCGGCGCGGAATGTCGTGCGCGGTCGTTCGCGCGCCGGCGGCCGCCGGCCGCGCGCGTGCCGCCGTGGGCGCGCTGCGCGGGGTCTTGCGGGCCGCGCGTTCCGTTTTCTCGGACTGGCGCGTGCGCATGCCCCCTGTGGCGGCCTGCTTCTTGGGCGTGTACGGCTGGGAAGGATCGCGCCGGGCCCGGGTGGGCATGGGGGAATCGTCCTGGGTTTTCGCGGTTTTGGCGTTGGGACGGTATACGATCAGGGTTTTGCCCAGATGATGCACGGGGGCGCACGATAGCGTGTCACAAATGGTTTCAAGCATGGTGTCGCGCACGCCGCGTTCCTGTCCGCCCACGCGTATCTTGATCAGGTGGTGGGCATTGAGGTTCATGTCGATTTCCTTCAATACGGAATCCGACAGGCCCCGGTCGCCGATCAGGACGACAGGGTGCAAGGGGTGAGCCGCGGCGCGCAAAGCGCTGCGTTCTTTGGAAGTAATGTCGAGTTTGGGCATAAAGAGATTGTACGGTAATGGCCAAAAAAAAATTCTCAAAAGAATGGGTCCAGCAGCATATAAATGATCCGTACGTGAAAATGGCGCAACAGAAAGGGTACAGGGCCCGGGCGGCATTCAAGCTGATCGAGATCCTGGACGCCGAAAAGCTGATGCGCCGCGGCGATGTCGTGGTCGACCTGGGGGCGACGCCGGGCAGCTGGTCCCAGGTGGCGCGCGAGCGGATGCTGGGGCCGGGCGGGGTGATCGACGGGCGCGTGATCGCGCTGGACCTGCTGGCCATGGAGCCCATAGCGGGGGTCGAATTCATCCAGGGCGACTTTCGCGAACAGGCGGTGCTGGCGCAGCTTGAAGCCCGGCTCGCCGGCGGGGGGGTCGACCTTGTAATTTCCGACATGGCCCCCAATTTATCGGGTGTGGCATCGGCCGATGCCGCGCGGATCCAGCATGTATGCGATCTGGCCCTGGACTTTGCCGGGCGGCATCTCGCCCCCGACGGCGCGTTGATCGTCAAGGCCTTCCATGGCAGCGGATTTTCCCAGATCGTGGAATCGTTCAAGCGGGATTTCGTGCGGGTCGTCGAGCGCAAGCCCAAGGCCTCGCGCGACAAGTCGGCAGAGACCTTCCTGGTTGGAAGACGCCTTAAACAGCGCTGAAGCGCCCCCAAACAAGATTCCTTCTAACGGGTTAGAATGAGTCATTGACAAGACTGGTCTGATGCCGTATCGCGGGGGTCGGCCGGTCCCGAGCTACACGTAGGAGGTTGGCTTTGAACAACTCGTTTTCCAAGGTGGCGATCTGGATGGTGATCGCCCTGGTGTTGTTTACCGTATTCAAGCAGTTCGATGGGCACAGCCCATCGGCGCAGACGGTCACCTACACCCAGTTCATGAGCGACGCTCAGGCGGGCCGCATCAGCAAGGTCGACATCCAGGGAGACACCATCTACGTCACGCCCGATGCCGGCCGCCCGTACAGCCTGACTTCCCCCGGCGACCTCTGGATGGTGCCGCAACTGGTCAAGTACGGCGTGCAGGTATCGGGCAAGGCGCGCGAAGAACCCTCTTTTCTGACCAGCCTGTTCGTGTCCTGGTTCCCCATGTTGTTGCTCATAGGCGTGTGGATATTCTTCATGCGGCAGATGCAGGGCGGCGGCAAGGGCGGTGCGTTCAGCTTCGGCAAGTCGCGTGCGCGCATGCTCGATGAAAACACCAACCAGATCACTTTCGCCGACGTGGCGGGCTGCGACGAGGCCAAGGAAGACGTCCAGGAACTGGTCGATTTCCTGCGCGAACCCACCAAGTTCCAGCGCCTGGGCGGGCGCATACCGCGCGGCGTGCTGATGGTCGGCTCGCCCGGCACCGGCAAGACCTTGCTGGCCAAGGCCATCGCGGGCGAGGCCAAGGTGCCGTTCTTCAGCATCTCGGGTTCGGATTTCGTCGAGATGTTCGTGGGGGTCGGCGCCGCGCGCGTGCGCGATATGTTCGAAAACGCCAAGAAACAGGCTCCGTGCATCATTTTCATCGATGAAATCGACGCGGTCGGCCGCCAGCGCGGCGCCGGCCTGGGCGGCGGCAACGACGAACGCGAACAGACGCTGAACCAACTGCTGGTTGAAATGGACGGTTTCGAGACCGGCCAGGGCGTGCTGGTGATCGCCGCCACCAACCGTCCCGACGTACTCGATCCGGCCTTGCTGCGCCCGGGCCGGTTCGACCGCCAGGTGGTGGTGTCCCTGCCCGATATCCGCGGCCGCGAGCAAATCTTGAAAGTACACATGCGCAAAGTGCCCCTGGCCACCAGCGTGGATGCCATGATCCTGGCGCGCGGCACCCCGGGCTTCTCGGGCGCGGACCTGGCCAACCTGGTCAACGAGGCCGCCTTGTTCGCGGCCCGGCGCAACGGCCGTACGGTCGAGATGCACGATTTCGAAAAAGCCAAGGACAAGATCATCATGGGCGCGGAACGGCGTTCGATGATCATGCCCGAGGAAGAACGCAAGAACACGGCCTACCATGAATCCGGCCATGCCCTTGTGGCGCGCATGCTGCCCAAGACCGATCCGGTCCACAAGGTGACCATCATCCCGCGCGGGCGCGCCCTGGGCGTGACCATGCAGTTGCCCGAAGGCGACCGCTACAGCATGGACAAAGAGCGCCTGCTGAACACGATCGCGGTCTTGTTCGGCGGGCGTATCGCCGAAGAGGTCTTCATGCACCAGATGACCACGGGCGCATCCAACGACTTCGAACGCGCCACCGCCATAGCGCGCGACATCGTGACCCGCTACGGCATGACCGATTCCCTGGGGCCGGTGGTGTACGCCGAGAACGAAGGCGAAGTGTTCCTGGGACGCAGCGTGACCAAGACCACGCACGTGTCGGAATCGACCATGCAGAAGGTCGATTCGGAAATTCGCGCGATCATCGACGAGCAGTACTCGGTGGCGCGCCGCATCATCGAGGACAACCGCGACAAGATGGAAGCCATGGCCAAGGCCTTGCTGGAATGGGAAACCATCGATGCCGAGCAGATCGACGACATCATGCAGGGCAAGCCGCCGCGTCCGCCCAAGGCCATCGTGTCCTCGCCGGACGCCCCCGATTCCACGCCGCCGTCCAGCGGATTGTCTTCGGCGGGTGGCAGCACGGCCACCACGCCAGTCTAGGTCCGCGCATTCCGGAAATGGATTCGTCCTTTCTTTGCGGGCGTTTCGAGCTTGGGCTCGAACGCCCGCTTGTCATGGGAATCGTCAATGTGACGCCCGATTCCTTTTCCGACGGTGCACGTTTCCTTGAAGCGGACGCGGCGATCGCGCATGCGCATCGGCTGGTCGCGGAAGGCGCCGATATCCTGGATATCGGCGGCGAATCCACCCGTCCCGGCGCCGAACCCGTGACCCAGGCCGACGAACTGGCGCGCATCCTGCCCGTCATCGAGGCCTTGCGCCAGGCCGGCATTCCGCTGTCGATAGACACCTCCAAGCCGCAGGTCATGCGCCGCGCGCTGGATGCCGGCGCCGACATGATCAACGATGTCTACGCCTTTCGCCAGCCGGGCGCGTTGCAGGCGGTGGCCGACTCGAACTGCGGCCTGTGCGCCATGCACATGCTGGGCGAGCCGCGCACCATGCAGCAAGCCCCGCACTACGATGATCTGCTGGGCGAAGTGCGCGGCTTTCTTCAGGACAGGGTGGACGCGGCGCTGCGGGCGGGCGTAGACCGTTCCCGGCTGGTCGTCGATCCGGGCTTCGGTTTTGGCAAAACCAAGAAAGACGATTTTCTTTTATTGCGGGGCCTGGAGCAGATCCGGGTCCATGGCTTGCCCATCTTGCTGGGTTTGTCGCGCAAGTCCATGATAGGCCATGCCACCGGACGGCCGGTGGGCGAGCGCGTGGCCGGCAGCATAGCCGGGCTGCTGGCGGGTGTGGCGCGCGGCGCGCGCATAGTGCGCGTGCACGATGTCGCCGCGACGGTGGATGCGCTGAAGGTCTGGCACGCGGTGGAATACGGAGTATCTGAATGAGTACTGGTCGAAAGTATTTTGGCACCGATGGCGTTCGCGGCGAAGTCGGCGGCGCGACGATCAACGCGGAATTCGCGCTGCGCCTGGGGTATGCGGCCGGGGGCGTGCTGGCCCGGCGCAGCCCGGGGCGCGGGCGGCCCACCGTCATTATCGGCAAGGACACGCGCATCTCCGGCTATATGCTGGAATCGGCTCTGGAGGCGGGCCTGTCCGCGGCCGGCGTCGATGTTTTGCTGGCCGGCCCGGTGCCCACGCCGGCGGTGGCCTACCTGACGCGCGCGTTGCGGCTGGTGGCGGGCATCGTGATCAGCGCATCGCACAATCCGTATCAGGACAATGGAATCAAATTCTTCTCCACGCACGGCATGAAGCTGCCCGACGAGATCGAGGCCGAAATCGAGGCGGCCGTCGACCAGCCGCTGGGCTGCGTGCGCTCGGAAGCCCTGGGGCGCGCGCGCCGCATCGACGACGCGGCGGGGCGCTATATCGAGTTCTGCAAAAGCACCTTCCCGACCGAACTGGATCTCTCGGGCCTGAAGATCGTCGTGGATGCCGCCAATGGCGCGGCCTACCACATTGCCCCGCATGTTTTCCGGGAACTGGGCGCCGAGGTCCACGACATCGGGTGCAAGCCCGACGGGTTCAACATCAACGAAGGTGTGGGCGCGCTGTATCCGGACCAGTTGATCGAAAAGGTCCGGGCCAGCGGCGCCCAGATCGGGATTGCGCTGGACGGCGACGCCGACCGCGTGCAGATGGTCGATGATTCGGGGCGCCTGTACAACGGCGACGAACTGCTGTATGCCATAGTGCGGGACCGCATGACGCAGAAGAAAGTCCAGGGCGTCGTCGGCACGCTGATGACGAACTTCGGCTTCGAGAAGCAGATGCAGGCGCTGGGCGTGGGGTTCGACCGCGCCCAGGTGGGCGATCGCTATGTGCTGGAGCGCATGCAGGCGCTGGGCTGGCTGTACGGCGGGGAAAGCTCGGGGCACCTGCTGTGCCTGGATCGCCATACCACGGGCGACGGGATCATCGCGGCGCTTCAGGTGCTGGCGTGCATGCGGCGCAGCGGCCAGAGCCTGGCGCGGCAGGTCGTCGACCTGACGATGTACCCGCAAAAACTGGTCAATGTCCCGCTCGAGCCCGGGGTGCAGTGGCAAAAGCACGCGGGCCTGCTGGCGGCCCGCGAGCAGGTCGAGCGCGAACTCGACGGCCGCGGCCGGGTGCTGATCCGCGCCTCGGGGACCGAACCCAAGCTGCGGCTGATGGTCGAGGCGGAGACCTCCGGCCTGGCCGAACAGGGCGTGCGCCAGTTGCTTGCGGTGAATTTGACGAACGGGTGATATCGTAGCGGAATAGTTGCCGTCTTTTACGCGGCACAATCACCGATCATGCATGCCAATCGGCTTTCATGCTGGAATTGACCCGTATCCCTTCGTACCCTGCTCGCAGCAAGCCCTTCGCCGATTCCGGCGACGTCGGGCTGGTGATGGGGCTGGCATGCACCAGCGAGGAAATCGAGGCCATACAGCGCCTGCGCTATCGGGTCTTCACCGAGGAGATGGGCGCCGTCTTCCCGGGCGCGCGCGATGGGATCGACGCCGATCGCTTCGATCGGCAGTGCGAACACATCATGGTCAAGGAAGGGCGTACCGGCGCCGTGGTCGGCACCTATCGCTTCCTGTCCCCGGCGGGGGCGGCGAAAGCGGGCGGCTATTATTCGGAATCCGAGTTCGATCTGTCCGGACTGGCCGGCCGGCGCCTGAGCATGGCCGAGGTCGGCCGGTCGTGCACGCATGCCGATTACCGCAGCGGCGCGGTCATCATGCTGCTGTGGGCCGGCGTGGCGCGCCTGATGCAGCGGGGCGGCCATCGCTACCTGCTGGGCTGCGCCAGCGTCAGCCTGCGCGACGACGGCGCCACGGCCGCCGAGGTATGGCGCAAGGCCGCGGCGATGGGCCGCGTGGTCGACGAACCCAGAGTGGTTCCGCTGCACCGGTATCCCGTGGAGCGTCTGGACAACACCCTGCCGGCGCAGATACCGCCGCTGATCAGGGGGTATCTCGGGCTGGGGGCCACGATTTGCGGCGAACCGGCCTGGGATCCCGACTTCAATACGGCGGATTTTCCGGTCCTGCTTGACATGGTGGCGATGGACCGCCGCTATCGGCGCCATTTCGGCTTTGTCTAGGCCCGGCGCCGGTGGGCAGTCAGGCGCTGATCAGTTCGAACGCAAAGTCGGTGCTGTTCCATTCGCGCATTTCGCCCTGCAGTGTGTATTCCGACAGGGGGTGGCCGGCCAGCCACGCGGCCGAGGCATGCACGCGGATGGTCTGGCCGTCGATCTCCAGCCCGATGGGCACGGTGCTGGGGCTTTCGCGCCGGCGCAGCAGCAGCGCGGCCAGCCTCAGGCACAGCAGGGCCAGCCATTTTTCCCGGGACGGCTCGTACGACTGCAGCTTGTTCAGCTTTCCCTGATGTCCCAGTACCAGCATGGCCAGCACGGCCTGGTCGTCGTTGGAAAACCCCGGCATGTCGGCATGTTTCAGGATATAGGCGCCGTGCTTGTGATAGTCGGCATGGGCTATTGAGATGCCGATCTCGTGCATGTCGGCGGCCCAACCCAGCGTGCGGGACAGTTCCTGCGTGGCGACGGTCTCGGGCAGGCCGGCCTGCCCGAAAAAATCCAGCGCAAGGTGCTTGACGCGCGCGGACTGGTGCGTGTCGACGCGGTATCGCTTGATGAACTGCCGGATGGTCTCGTCGCGTTTGTCGTGGGCCGAATCGCGCCCCAGCAGATCGTACAGGACGCCGACCCGCAGGGCGCCGTCGCCGGGCGCCATGGTCTCGATGCCCAATTCCTGGAAGGCCGCCAGCATGATGGCCAGGCCGCCGGCCAGCACCTCGGCCCGGTCCTGCTTCAGGTCGGGCAGTTCGTCGAGGATGACCCGGCCGTCCCGAACCAGTTTTTCCTCGAGCTGCCGCAGGCCGGCCAGCGTGATGCCGTTTCGGGACATGCCGGTGCCGGTCAGCACGGCAAGCAGGCCCTTGGCGGTTCCCGACGAGCCATAGGCCTCCTGCCAGCCCGTCTTGCGATACAGCCTGGAGATGCCTTCGAATTCCATGCCGGCCGCCAGCTTTGCCTGCGACATGCGCTGCGCGGTGATCTTCCCATCGGGGAAAAAGCGCTGGGTATAGCTGACGCAGCCCATGTACAGCGAGGCCAGGTGCAAGGGCTCGTAGCCTTTGCCTATGACTACTTCGGTCGAGCCGCCGCCGATGTCGATGACCAGGCGGCGGTTGGCCGATGGCCGCAATTCGTTGGCCACGCCGGAGAAAATCAGGCGCGCCTCTTCCTGGCCCGAGATGACCTCGATGGGAAAGCCCAGGGCGGCCTCGGTGCGCGCCAGCACGTCGGCGATATTGCGCGCGATGCGAAACGTGTTGGTCGCGACGGCCCGGACACGGTTGGGGTGGAATCCGTCCAGGCGTTCCCGGAAGCGCTTCAGCACGGCGACCGCGCGCTCGACCGAGGCCGCGTCCAGGTATTTGTGGTGGTCCAGCCCCGCCGCCAGCCGGACGGGTTCTTTCAGGCGATCGATGGCGTAGATCTGCGCTATGTCGTCGTTCTGTATGACTTTCCCTATGGAAAGCCTGAAGCTGTTGGAGCCGAGATCGACCGCGGCGAGTAGGTGGTCCATGACATGGCGCCCAGGGATGAATACCATCGGATTATAAATAGCCGGCCGGCATTGGCCAGCCCGAATGTAAAAATATGGACGGAATACGGGGAATTTCGGTAGAGTTGAGGCAGGCGCCGCGCGTTTCCGCCAGGATGAGACGGGTGGCGGCGTAAAAAACACAAGAACCGTTCACAAGCCAGGATGCTCTCATGTCTTCCCCGTCGTCCGAACCCGCGCTGCAGAACCGGGAATTCTCGCTGATCAAATTCAACGAGCGGGTTCTGGCAATGGCCGAGAACCGGGACACGCCATTGCTGGAACGCCTGCGCTACCTGTGCATAGTCGGTTCGAATCTGGATGAGTTCTTCGAAATACGCATCGCCAGCCTGAAAGAGCAGCAGCGCCGCGCCGCCGACATCGCTGGCGGCGATGCCTTGACCCCCGACCAGGCGTTCGAACAGGTCCAACTGGCGGCGCATGCGCTGGTCGATCGGCAGAACAGCCTGTTGATGAACGAGGTCCTGCCGGAATTGCTCATGCGCGGCGTCGGCCTGCTTGCCTCGACCATCTGGACTGAGTCGCAGCGGACCTGGGCGCGCAGCGTGTTCGACCGCGACGTCATGCCGCTGCTGACCCCCATAGGGCTGGACCCGGCGCATCCGTTTCCGCGGGTCTACAACAAAAGCCTGAACTTCATCGTAGCACTTTCCGGCCAGGACGCGTTCGGGCGCCGAGCTTCCATCGCCATCGTGCAGGCGCCGCGCGCCTTGCCGCGCGTGATCAAGATGCCGCCGGACGTGGCGGGGATATCCGACGGCTATATTTTGCTGACCTCGCTGATCAGCGCTTTCGTCGGCGAACTCTTCCCCGGCCTGGAGGTCAAGGGCTGCTATCAGTGGCGCGTCACCCGCAACAGCGACCTGTACGTCGACGAAGAGGAAATCACCAATCTGCGCCAGGCCCTGCAGGGCGAGCTGTCCCAGCGCAACTTCGGCGCCAGCGTCCGGCTTGAAATAGACCGCGTCATGCCGCAGAACCTGGCTTTGTTCCTGCAGCGCGAATTCATGCTCGAGCCCGCCGACACGTATCGGGTCAGCGGGCCCGTGAACCTGGCGCGCCTGATGCAGCTGTGTGACCTGGTGATCCGGCCCGACCTGTCGTTTCCGGCCTATCGGCCGGCGATTCCGGCGCCGTTCGACCAACTGGACGGCGATGCGTCGGCCCTGTTCCAGGCGATCGCCCAGGGCGATCTGCTGCTGCATCATCCGTACCAGTCTTTTCAGCCCGTCATCGACTTCCTGACCGCGGCGGCCCACGACCCGGACGTGGTCGCCATAAAGCAGACCATCTACCGTACCGGCGAAGACTCCGAACTGATGCGCCTGCTGCTGCTGGCGGCCAAGGCGGGCAAGGAAGTCACCGTGGTGGTGGAACTGATGGCGCGCTTCGACGAGCAGACCAACATCAACTGGGCGGCCAAGCTGGAAGCCGTGGGCGCGCATGTCAGCTACGGTGTGGTGGGCCACAAGACGCATGCCAAGATGGCGCTTGTGCTGCGCCGGGAAAAAGGGCGTATCCGGCGCTACGGCCATCTCGGTACGGGCAACTATCATCCCCGCACCGCCAGGCTGTATACCGATTTCGGCCTGCTTACCGCCGATCGGGCCATATGCGAGGACATGGACAAGGTGTTTTCGCTGTTGACCGGACTGGGGGCCCGGCGTTTGCTGAAACTGCTGCTGCTGTCGCCTTTTTCATTGCACGAGACCATGGTGGCGCTGATCAAGACCGAGGCCGCGCATGCCAGGGCGGGGAAAAAGGCGCGCATCATGGCCAAGATGAATTCCCTGCTGGAGCCCATCATCATCGACGAGCTGTACCAGGCCAGCCAGTCGGGGGTGAAGATAGACCTGATCGTGCGCGGCGCCTGCGCCCTGCGTCCGGGCGTGCGCGGCCGTTCCGAGAACATACGGGTCACGTCGATCATCGGCCGCTACCTGGAGCATGCGCGGGTGTTCTATTTTTACAACGACGGCGCCGAGAACGTGTACCTGGCGTCGGCCGACTGGATGGACAGGAACTTCTTCCGCCGCGTCGAGGTCGGCTTTCCCGTGCTGGACAAGGCGCTGAAGAAACGCGTCATCAACGAGGCCTTCACGTACGCCCTGCGCGACAACCAACTGGCCTGGCGCGCCCAGCCCGATGGAACCTACGCCCGGGTGCGCAGCCGCCGCCCCCCCTTCAATCTGCACGACCACCTGATGCGGCATCTTGGCTCCTGACCCGTGACCGCGCATGTCACGAAGGTGTCATATTCGACTTTTATGATGGCGTTCGTGCGGGTTTTCCGCCGTGTCTGACTAATCCTCGAGGGGGGAAGTGCCATGGTCGTACGTACCACATTATTGAAAATCGCCGCCGGCATTGCCGCGGGCACCGTCGCCCTGGCGGCGCAGGCGGCCGACATCACCGGCGCCGGGGCATCGTTTCCCTACCCGGTCTATGCCAAATGGGCCACGCTGTACAACAAAGCCACCGGAAACCGGGTCAATTACCAGTCGATCGGTTCGGGCGGCGGGCAGCAGCAGATCATTGCCAAAACGGTCGACTTCGGCGCCTCCGACGACCCCATGAAAGGGCCCGAGCTGGAAAAAAACGGCTTGTTCCAGTTCCCGGCGGTCATCGGCGGCACGGTGCCGGTGGTCAATGTCAAGGGCGTCGCATCGGGTCGGCTGAAGCTGTCCGGCCCCGTGCTGGCCGACATATTCCTGGGAAAGATCACGAAATGGAACGATGCGGCGATCACGGCCCTGAATCCGGGGCTGGCCCTGCCCGACGCGGCGATCATCGTGGTGCATCGCTCTGACGGTTCGGGCACCACGTTCGGCTGGACCAACTACCTGTCCAAGGTGTCGCCCGCCTGGAAGGACCGGGTCGGCCAGGGCAAGGCCGTGAAATGGCCGACCGGGCAGGGCGGCAAGGGCAACGAAGGCGTATCGGCCTATGTGCGCCAATTGAAGAATTCGATAGGCTACGTGGAATACGCCTACGCCAAGCAGAACAACCTGTCCTGGGTGCAGCTGAAAAACCGCGACGGCCGGTTCGTCCAGCCCTCGCAGGCGTCTTTTGCGGCCGCCGCCAAGAATGCCGACTGGAACAGCGAGCCGGGCATGGGGGTCGTGCTGACCGACGAACCCGGCGCGGATTCATGGCCGGTCACGTCGGCCACGTTCATCCTGATCCACGCCAGGCAGGACAAGCCCGCCAAAGCCAGGCAGGTCCTTGCCTTTTTCGACTGGGCCTTCGCCCATGGCGCCGCCTCGGCCCGGGAACTCGACTACGTGCCGCTGCCCGGCGAGCTGACGGCGCGGATCGAAGGCTTGTGGAAGACGCAGATCCGGGCGGCCGACGGATCGGCGATCTGGAAGTAGGCGCGGCGTGTCGGGGGATCCCGTCCATTTTGTGCAAAAATCGTGGTTTTGGACAAACCGGGATCCCGCCGGCGCGATCCCGGTGATCGCTTTCGGCAAACGATAGACTCCGATGAAGAAACACCAGACAGGCTTGACCGATGTGCTGTTCAGGAACGTGACGCGCGCGTTTGCCTTTCTGGTGTTCGCGTTGCTGGCGGCCATCATGGGGTCTTTGCTGTATGGCAGCCGCGAATCCATCTCGCGCAATGGCTTCGCGTTCCTGTGGACCAACGACTGGGATCCCGTCCACCACATATACGGCGCCCTGGTGCCCGTGGTCGGCACGCTGCTGACGTCGGCGATCGCCCTGGCGATCGCCGTGCCGGTGTCTTTCGGCATCGCCATGTTCCTGACGGAACTGTCCCCGCGGTGGCTGCGCGGTCCGCTGGGCACCGCGGTCGAACTGCTGGCCGCCATTCCGTCCATCATCTATGGCATGTGGGGCCTGTTCGTGTTCGTGCCCCTGTTCCAGCAGTACGTGCAGCCCGGCGTGATTGCGCTGTTCCACGACGTTCCGGTGCTGCGCGACGTGTTTTCGGGGCCGCCTTTCGGCATTGGCGTGTTCACGGCGGGCCTGATCCTGTCCATCATGGTCATTCCGTTCATTACCGCCGTCATGCGCGACGTGTTCGAGGTGGTGCCGCCCATGCTCAAGGAATCGGCGTACGGGCTGGGCAGCACGACCTGGGAAGTGGTGTGGAACATCGTCCTGCCCTACACCAAGAACGGCGTCATAGGCGGCATCATGCTGGGGCTGGGACGGGCCCTGGGGGAAACCATGGCGGTCACGTTCGTGATCGGCAACGCGTTCCTGCTGCCGACGTCGATCTTTTCCCCGTCCAATTCGATCGCGTCGGCGCTGGCCAACGAATTCAACGAGGCCGGAGGGCTGCAGAAGTCGGCCCTGCTTGAACTGGGCCTGATCCTGTTCCTGATCACCACCATCGTGCTGGCCTTGTCCAAGTTCCTGCTGCTGCGCCTGGCCAGGAACGAAGGCACGGGACGCTAAGGAGCCGCCAACCATGTTCGACAGCGATTCCCGTTCAGGCGGGCCCAACACGGTGTATCGCCGCCGCAGGCGTTTCAACCGTATCATGCTGACGCTGTCCATGCTGGCGTTGGCTTTCGGCCTGTTCTGGCTGTGCTGGATTCTTGTCACCCTGCTGCATCGCGGCGGGGGCGCCTTGTCCTGGACCTTGTTCACCCAGAGCACGCCTCCGCCGGGCGCCGACGGCGGCCTGCTCAACGCCATCCTGGGCAGCGTGATGATGACGGCCACGGGCACGGCGATCGGCACGCCCATAGGCATCCTGGCCGGCACGTACCTGGCGGAATACGGGCGCCGCGGCTGGCTGGCGCCGGCCACCCGGTTCCTCAACGATGTGCTGCTGTCGGCGCCGTCCATCGTCATAGGCCTGTTCATCTATGCCGTGTACGTGGCCCAGGTGGGGCATTATTCGGGCTGGGCGGGCGGATTCGCCCTGGCCATCCTGGTGGTCCCGGTGGTGGTGCGCTCGACCGACAATATGCTGCAGCTGGTGCCCAACAGCCTGCGCGAGGCCGCCGCCGCCCTGGGCTGCCCGCAGTGGCGCATCGTCGTGTTCATCTGCTACCGGGCGGCGCGCTCGGGCATCATCACCGGCGTGCTGCTGGCCGTGGCCCGTATTTCCGGCGAGACCGCGCCGTTGCTGTTCACGGCCTTGAACAACCAGTTCCTGACCCTGGACATGAACGTGCCCATCGCCAATCTGCCTGTCGTCATCTACCAGTATGCCGCCAGCCCGTTCGCCGACTGGAACCGCCTGGCCTGGGCGGGGGCGGCGCTGATCACCCTGATCGTCCTCGGCATCAATATCGCCGCGCGCACGTTCTTTCGCAAGTAGGCCGGAGCGGCAGCGGACCATCACCTGGAAACGAGTATGCAAACCCCCATTCCCGATGAGCAGATCAAGATCGATGTCAGGAATCTTGATTTCTACTACGGTAAATTCCATGCCATACGCAACGTCAGCATGACCATTCGGGAAAACCGGGTGACGGCGTTCATCGGGCCGTCGGGTTGCGGCAAGTCGACGCTGCTGCGCACGTTCAACCGCATGTTCGAACTGTATCCGGGCCAGCGCGCCGAGGGCGAAATCAATATAGACGGAGAGAACCTGCTGGCGTCCCGGACCGATATTTCGCTGATCCGCGCCAAGATCGGCATGGTGTTCCAGAAGCCCACCCCGTTTCCCATGAGCATCTACGACAACATCGCCTTTGGCGTGCGCCTGTTCGAGAAGCTGAGCAAGGGCGAAATGGATGAGCGCGTGGAATGGGCCCTGTACAAGGCCGCGCTGTGGGACGAGGTCAAGGACAAGCTGCATCAAAGCGGAAACGGCCTGTCGGGGGGGCAGCAGCAGCGCTTGTGCATCGCGCGCGGCGTGGCCATCAAGCCCGAAGTCCTGCTGCTCGACGAGCCGTGCTCGGCGCTCGATCCGATTTCGACCGCGAAGATCGAGGAACTGATCGCCGAATTGAAGTCGGACTACACCGTGGTGATCGTGACGCACAATATGCAGCAGGCGGCGCGCTGCTCGGACTATACGGCCTATATGTACCTGGGCGAACTGATGGAATACGGCCCCACCGACCAGATATTCCTAAAGCCCGCGCGCAAGGAAACCGAAGACTACATCACGGGACGGTTCGGCTAGGGCGCGCGGTCTAGCCCGATTCCAGCTGCTCGCAGGCGGCATCGGCAAGCCGCTTCAGCGGGACTTTGCCGATGCTGGCCGATACGGCGTAGCCGAATTTGTCGTAGTCCCAGTAGTACACGTTGACCTGGCCTTCCCGCGAGAAGCGCATGCCGGCGTGTTCGTCGGCGCCGTCCTCGCCGGACATGTACAGGGTCAGGCGCTGGCCGTCGGCGTCCTGGTACATGAACTGGGCCACCGGGCCGTGCGGCCCCGGCAGCAGGCGACCGCCGATCAGCGTGTACCCTTGCGCGGCCAGCGTGGGGGGATGGACGTCCGTTCCCAGCCGTTTCGACAGCCAGTGGACCAGCAGGCGCTTCTGATCGGCGCCGATTTCGACGGGGCGCCTGGCGTCGGCGCTGTATACCCGATGCGCCATCGCCGCCCGGCGCGGCAGGCCCGAGACGCCCATCGCGGCGCCGGCCGCGCCGGAGGGGGCCGGCCGCAGGGCGCCGCGCCCGATCCAGCCGCCCAGGGCGCCGGCTCCGGCAATGACGAAGCAGGCGGCGATCCGGCGCGGCATGCCTGAAGAAAGCCATACGGGCCTGGACAGAGGCCCGGGGGCGGGCGAAAGCCCCGTCGCCGCCAGGAACAAATGGTGGGGAATGGGTTCGTCCAGGACGTCGCGGTGAAATGCCTGGATGGCGGCTTTCTGTTCGCTATATGCGTGCAGGCGCGCGGCCGTGTCCGGATTTTCCGCCAGGTAAGCCTCGACATCGGCGCGGCGCGCCTGGGTCAGCCGGTTGTCCACGTAGGCGTGCAGGTCCTCGTCGGTGATGGCCGATGGAATCATTTTGCCTCCTTCAGGGCTGCGGGACGCAAACCTTCGCTCATGAGAAGGCGCAGTTTTTCCCGTCCGCGCGACAATCGCGACATGACTGTGCCGGTGGGAATGCCCAGCGTGACGGCGATCTGGTCGTACGGCATGTCCTCCAGGGCCACCAGCAGCATGATTTCCCGCTGTTCGGCCGAGAGCAGGGCCAGGGCCGCGCCCAGGTCGCGGATTTCCAGGTTGTCGGTTTGCGTGGGGCGGACGGGCAGGTCGACGCCGGCATCGGAGAGGGTCGATGCCGCGCGCCCCTTGCGCCGGCGCTGATCGACGTACAGATTGTGCATGATGCCAAATAGCCAGGCGCGCATGTCGCCGTCACGCCGCCACGTGCGTCGACGGGCCCAGGCACGCTCGAACGTGTCCTGCACCAGATCGTCGGCGGCGGCATGTTCGCCCACCAGCGCACGCGCGTAGCGGCGCAGGCGGGGGATGCAGGCCACCATCCGCGCACTGTCGCCGTCGATGGTCGGCGTCTCGACCGGCATGCGTGTCGCGTCAGTGATACTTGACGATATGCCAGAGGTGCTTCACGTTGTTTCCATTATGGTCTCCGGGCTTGGCGTCGGCCTGGTAATGGTACAGGGGCTTCCCTTCGTAGGCCCACTGCTTCGAGCCGTCGGCGCGTTTGACGACCGAGAACTTGCCCATGGCCGCGGCGTATTCGCCGGCCTTCAGGGGCGGCCAGTATTCGGCGCATTCGCCGTTGCAGGCGCTTTTGCCGCTGTTGGCGGCATCCTTGTCGAAGGTATATAGCGTCATTCCCGCCTTGTCGACGAGAAACTGGCCATTGCTGGTGGCGGGCGCGTCGGCGGCGGCCGCGGAACCGGCCGCCGTCAGGAGCAGGGTGGCGATCAGCAGGGTTTTCTTCATTTTGGGTTCTCCCGGTAAAAGCCGGCTACAGACGCCAGCTTACTACCGGGTATACGGGAAGAACCGATGTTTTATTCCCTGTCTGTCAAAAAAAACCGCGTGCCAGGCCGCAGCGCGGCGCTACCACGATCCCATGCAATGCTGGACCAGCAGGCTGCTTAGCGCGACCGAGGCCCAGACGCCCAGGCCAAGCAGTATGGGCCGCACCCCCGCCGAGGCCATGCGGCGCAGGTCCGACGACAAGCCTATGGCGGTCAACGCCACGACGATCAGGAATTCGGCCAGGAAGTGCAGCGAACCGTCCCAGCCGGGAGGCAGAATGCCGGTGGAGCGCACGGCGGAAGCCGCCAGGAACCACAGGATGAACCAGGGGAAGATGCGCGCCAGGCTGAAGTCGCCGCCGCCGTGCTTTTTGTGCCGCCAGGCTTGGTGCAAAGCCAGTATCAGGCAGACGGGAATGATCAGCGTGGCGCGCGTGAGCTTGACGATGGTGGCGTAGTCGCCGGCGGTGTGGCTGAAGCTGAAGCCCGCCGCGACCACCGACGAGGTGTCGTTGATGGCGGTCCCCGCCCACATGCCGAAGCCCGTGTCGGACATGTGCAGCCAGTGTCCCATCAGGGGGAAGGTCAGGACGGCGACGATGTTGAACAGGAAGATCGTGGAAATCGCGAAAGAGACTTCGTGGTCGTCGGGCTTGATGATGGGGGCCACCGCGGCGATCGCCGATCCGCCGCAGATGGCCGTGCCCACGCCTATCAGCGTTTGCAGCCTGGCCGGTATGTTCAGCCATTTCCCCAGAAGAAAAGCCGAGCCGAACGCCACCGAGATGGTGACGAACGTGACCGACAGGGATTGCAGTCCGGTCCGGGCGACCTGCTGTATGCTCAGGCTGAACCCCAGGGCGACGATGGACCATTGCAGCACCTGTTTCGAGGCGAAGGCCAGGCCGGGCCTGAACAGCGGGCCCACGCCGATCGAGTTGCGTATGACGATGCCCAGCAGAATGCCGAATACCGGGCCGCCTATCAGGGGGAACCAGCGCCCCATGCCCAGGGCCGCCAGGCCGACCGCCACGGCCAGGGCCAGGCCGTATGCTGGGTTGGGGTTCTGCGATCGGGATGGACGTCTGCGCGCGTCTTGCCGATGATGGAATACGGCGGCGCGATCTGCCGCGACCGAGGATATCGAAGGGTTTGCTGCCATAGCCAACTCGTATAAGCTAATAATTAAAAGTAATTTTAAGAGCTATGGCTATATAAATAAATTAATTTATATTTATTCTTTATATAAATATTATTGATGTAAAACATGGCGCGCCATGACCGGGCCGGCCGTCGACGATCGCGGGCGACCGGTGCAATGGCGGCAGAAGGTCAGCGCAGGACCCGGTCCGGGTTCTCTTCGTAGGGCGGCGAATAGATCACCAGCACCCGGGCGGGCTCGTCGCTGGTGACGGTGAATACGTGCTTTTTGTCCGGGGGAAAATAACAGCAATCGCCCGGCAGCAGTTCGCCGCGCTCTCCTTCCACCTCGACCCGGGCCGAACCGCTTAACAGGTAGCAGATCTGCTCCATGCCCGGATGGGCGTGCGGCAGGGCGCCCTGGTTTTTTTCGATGACGCCCAGAAGCACTTCGACCCCGGTCGCGCCAACGGTGTCCCGGCCGATCAGGCGCCGGTTCAGCGTGCCGGTATGGTTGGCCGGGTGATAGCCGGGAATGTCCGATTCCCTGATGATCCAGTTGGGGCGTGCCATGGTGGTGTCCCGTCAGTGGTGCCGCAGCCCGAAGTAGGCCCGTTCCAGCGCCGCGTCGGCATGCATTTCGTCGACGGTGCCCTCGAACCCTATGCGTCCGCCCTCCAGCGTATAGACGCGGTCCGCCAGGTCCAGGAACTTGACGTTCTGTTCGGCGATCAGCAGCGCCAGCCCGGTATCGCGGAATTGCCCCAGGACGTGTATGACTTCCTTGACGAACAGGGGGGACAGCCCGGCCGACGGCTCGTCCATGACCAGCAGCCTGGGCTTGCCGGCCAGCGCCTTGGCCACGCCCAGAATCTTGCGCTGTCCGCCCGACAGGCTGCCGCCCAGCGCCTTGCGCTTTTGCTGCAGGGTGGGAAAGCGTTCGTACAGGTCGGCGATGTGCCGCTTGAATTCCGCCGTGGACAGGAACTGCCCGCCTATGCGCAGGTTGTCCTGCACGCTCAGGTCGGGAAAGCAGCCGGTCTCGGACATGTAGGCGATGCCGGCGCGCACCCGCTTGTCGGTGCGCTCGTGGGCGATGGGCTTGTCCGCGAACGTGATTTCGCCTTTCCACTGGGGGATCAGGCCCATCAGCGTCTTGATCAGCGTGGTTTTCCCGGCCCCGTTGGGTCCGATCAGGACCACGCTTTCCTTGGCGCGGACCGTCAGCGCCACATCCCACAACGCCTGGATCTTCCCGTAACCGGTGTTCAGGCTGTGGGCACGCAATAATTCAGTGCTCATCGGGGGCTCCAAGGAATACTTCCACGACCTGCTTGTTCTGGGTGGCCTGGGACAGCGAACCCGAGAAAATGTCCCGCCCCGCGCTGAGCACGATAAGGCGGTCGGTGACCCGGTCGACGAAATCCATCAGGTGCTCCACGACCAGAAGCGCCAGTCCGGCGCGCGCCAGCTTGCGCAGACGGTCGGAGACCTGTTCGAGTTCGGCCGGATTCAGGCCCGCGCCCAGTTCGTCCACGCACAGCAGCCTGGGCCGCGTCGCCAGCGCGCGTCCCAGGTCCAGCATTTTCTGCTGGGCGCTGGTCAGTTCGCTTGCCAGCCGTCCGGCGTGCTTGTCCAGTTCCAGGAAGTCCATCAAGGGCGCAAGATCGCCGGGGCTGGAGGATTTGCTGCCGTACTTCAGGGCGACTTCCAGGTTCTCGCGCACGGTCAGCGACTTGAACGGCTTGGGAATCTGGAAGCTGCGGTTGATGCCCAGGTGGGCCAGCTTGTGGGGCGCCAGCCCGCCTATGGGCTGGCCCTGGTACTGGATGGAGCCGGCGTTGGGCCGGTACAACCCCGTGATGACGTTGATGCACGTGGTCTTGCCCGATCCGTTGGGCCCCACCAGGCCCAGCACTTCGCCGGGACGAACGTCGAAGCTGACGTCCTCGAGCGCCTGGAAGCTGCCGAATTTCTTGGCCAGGTTGGTGACGGTCAGCAGCGGTCCGGCGGCCGCGGGAATGTCGACGGGATCAAACAACATGTATCCCCCAGCGCCGCAGGAGCGAGGCCAGGCCGTTGGGCAGGAAGAGCACCAGTACCATGATGAGCAGGCCGTATATCAGTTGGAAGTATTGGGGCGTGGATATGCCGATGACGTTGTACAGGCCGTAGAGCAGCACGACGCCCAGGATGGGGCCCAGGACGGTGGCCACGCCGCCGAACAGGGCGAAGACGATGGCGAAAATGCTGAAATCGGGGCTGAATACGTTATCGGGGTAGAACACCGACACATACCAGGCGAAATTGGCGCCTATCAGGCCCGCGATCAGCGCCGAAAGCAGCCACGCGACGGTGCGCGCCCATACGACGTTGATGCCGGCCATGGCGGCGCTGATGGGGTCGTCGCGCACGGCCTGCAATGCCAGGCCGAAGCGGGAGTAGCGCAGGTACAGGACGCAGCCGGTGGCGAATGCCAGCACGGCCACGGCCACGGAATAGCTGAAGGTGGGCGCGAAGATGCCCGACAGCGACACACCGTACGGCCCCTTGGTGATGGATTCGAGCGCGGGGTTCGACACGATTTCCGAAATGGCCAGGGCCGCCGCCAGGTTGGCGATGGCGAAATAAGGACCCGAGAGGCGCAGCAGCGGCGTCAGCACCAGGCCGAAGACGATGGAGGTTGCCGCGCCCACGGCCATGGCCGCGATGGGGCCGGCGTGCAGGTGCATGACGGCCAGGGCGAAGCCGTAGGCGCCCGCTCCGAAGAAACCCACGTAGCCGAAAGGCAGGTACCCGGTGAAGCCGTAGATGATGTTCACGCCCTGGGCCAGGGCCAGGAACACGATGACGTTGAAAAGCAGCAACTGGTTGGCGTAGAACGAGGGCGCCAGCGCTGCGATGATGACCAGCGGGACCAGAACCAGCAGCGTATTGCGAAACGATCTAGGCATGACGCACCTTCCGTCCCAGCAGGCCGCTGGGGCGCACAAGCAGAATGGCGATCAGCAGCAGGTAGGGCAGCAGCCCCGCCCACGAACTGAAGTAGGTTTGCATGAGCATGAGCGAAACCCCGTAGATCAGCCCGCCCAGGACCGTGCCCAGCGGGCTTCCCAGCGAGCCGACGATAATGACGGTGAAGGACTGTATGGTCAGCTCCACGCCGCTGGCCGGCGTGATGCCGCCCAGCATGAACGGCGCGAAGCAGCCGGCCACGGCCGCCAGGCCCAGGCCTATGCCGAAGGCCAGGCCCGAGACCCGGCCCACGTCGATGCCCGTGGCCAGGGCTTCGTCGCGGTGCACCATGACGGCGCGCGTCAGGCGTCCGATGCGGGTGTGGTACAGGTAGATGAACACCAGCAGCACGGCCACGCCGCTGGCGACGGCGCTGACCACCCAGGCTGACGGAAACGTCTGGTGCAGGATGGTCACCGGATGCTCGCCCAGGGCGTTGCCCGGGATCGATCTTTCGGTCGGGCCCGCGACGATGGTCGTCAGAGACTCTATGACCTGCGAAAGCCCGAAGAAAAGAATGATGGACAGCATTTCGGGGTCGGCCGATTTCAGCAGGCGCGGCACCAGCAGGTAATACAGCGGGAAGCCGATGATGATGAACAGGATCAGGCAGGCGACGGCGGCGGCGATGGGGTTGATGGCGTAGGCGCCGAACAGGCCGCAGGCGCCCAGGGCGCCCAGCATGACGAAGTCGCCGTGGGCGAGATTGACGATGCGCATCACGCCGAAGATCAGGTTCAGCCCCAGACCCACCAGGCAGAAATACAGGCCGAACAGCAGTCCGGCCAGGATGGAATATTCAAGCATGTCGCGAAGGGCTCGCTATAAAAAGCAATGCGATTGCGTGGCAGCGTCGGCGTGGGCATGCCATGCGCGCGCATGGCATGCCAAAGATGCCTGTTTTTATTTGGCTGGCGCCGGGTAGACAGGCTTGCCCGTGGCGACGTCGGATGGATAGACCACGGTGAATTTCAGGCTGCCTTTGCCGTCGGGAACCAGTTGGCCCAGCGGCGTGATTTCGCCGATTTGCGCACCGTTCTTGTCCAGCGCGAACGTGCCGTCAATGGTTTTGAGCTTGCCCGACAGGCCGAAGACGGCGTCGCGCAGGTCCAGCTGGTCCAGGCTTTTCGTGGCGGCCAGGGCGTTCTGGATGACCAGGCCGGTGGTGTAGCCAGCCACCGCGTTAAAGCCGAACGACACTTTGCTGTTCGGGTAGGCCTTGTCCCAGGCTTTGTGGAATTCGGGCAGCGACATGCCCGATTCGGCATGGTATTGCACCACGGACGAAGGCGTGTAGGTATAGACGTACTTCAAGCCGTCGATGCCGACCGTCTTTTCCATGTGTTCGGTTTCCAGCCCCGGATAAATGGCGAACAGCCATTTGAAATGGGTGCCCGAATCGTGCAGGTTGCGCAGGAACGCGATGTCGTTGCCGGGATAACCCATCTGGATCACGGCGTCGGGCTTGGCGGCCTTGATGTTGTTGAGCAGGACCGTGTAGTTCGACGTCTTGGTGGGTACGCCCTTGTCGTAGACGATTTTGACCGGGGCGTGCGAGTCCTGGATGAACTTGCGCACGGCGTTGGCCTGCGTGCCGGTGAAGTCGTTCGTGGCGTAGATCAGGGCGATGCGTTTGATGCCCAGCTTCGGGCCTTCCTTGGTCAGGAAATCGGCAATGTATTTGGGCCAGATGGTCGAGACCGGGTCCGACATCAGGGCGATGTACTTGTTGTCGGGCGTGAAGAACGTGCCGCCGGTGCCGGTCTGATCCAGCAGCAGCATCTTGTGTTCGCGCGCAATGGGCACGGCCATGGACGTCAGCACCGAACCGCTGTCGGCCACCAGAAGGTTGACCTTGTCCTGCGTGATCAATTGGTTGTACAGGGTTGCGGCGGTCGCCGTATTGCTTTGATCGTCATAGGCGACGAGCTTGACCGGGATGCGCTTGCCGTAGGGCTTGACCATGACGCCGCCCTTGGCGTTTTCCTGGTCGACCCAAAGCTTCAGGCCCAGGTGGACCGGCATGGAAATCGCGGCGAAGGGCCCCGACGAGGCGTACAGGGTGCCGATCTTGATTTCCGACGGCGCCGACGCGGCGGCGGCCAGTGCGGAAAACAGAAGTAGCGAGCCTGCAATCAAATAGGAAGTAACTTTTCGCAGCATAGTTTCAGTCTCCGATTTTTTCTTGGCGATGGCCGGGTATCGTGTAGGGCACAGCGCCCGCAGTTTCGTTGCTCGTGAATTTTTTTGCCAACGTGAACGGCCCGGCAAATTCCGAGAACAGAATCACAACTGCGGTTATCTTATGCCCGTACTTCTTACGTTACTCTGAATGGCGGGGCCATGGTTTTCCCGAGTATCCCGTGCCGGAACGGACGGAAAAACAGGCCGGAAACAGAAGAAAAAAAGGGGGGGTGGAAATGGACAAGGGCCTACGGCGAGTGATCGAGTAGGCCCTTGATTTTAATGGTCGGGGCGAAAGGATTCGAACCTTCGACCCTCTGGTCCCAAACCAGATGCGCTACCAGGCTGCGCTACGCCCCGAGAAGAGCGCAATCATAACAGATTGAACCCTTCGTCAGGCGCCCGAGCGTTTCTTCGCGGCCAGTATGCCCAGGATGGCGGCGTCGCGCTCGCCCGCCAGGACATCGATGGTGCGCCCGCGGCTTTCCTGCTCCAGGCCTTCAAGCAGTTTCCGCCGGGTCGCGTCGTCGAGCCTGGCGTCGCCCAGCGCGTCCCACCAGCTTTGCACCGGGCCTTTCAGGTGGTCCAGGAAGTGCGCCATTCCGCCTTGCCCGCCGCCCAGGTGAAAGGTCATGTGCGGGCCGAACACCGCCCAGCGCAGCCCCGGGCCCTGCGCCATGGCGGCGTCTATGTCTTCGATCGAGGCCACGTTTTCCATGGCCAGGTAGATCGCCTCGCGCCATACCGCCGCCTGCAGGCGGTTGGCGACGTGGCCGGTGACTTCCTTGTTGATCTTGATGGGATGCTTGCCCACGCTGCGATAAAACGCCATGGCCCGCTCGATGGTTTCGTCCGACGTCCGTTTTCCGCCCACCACCTCTACCAGGGGGATCAGGTGCGGAGGATTGAAGGGGTGGCCGATGACGCAGCGTTCGGGATGCGCGCAGCGGCTTTGCAGCCGGCTCATCAGCAGGCCGGACGTGCTGGACGCGATGATGGCGTGTTCGGGCGCGGCGGCGTCCATGCGCGCGAACAGATCGATCTTGAAGTCCTCGCGCTCCGGCGCGTTTTCCTGCACGAAATCGGCCCGGGCCAGGGCGGACTCCATGTCGGGGTCGAATTCGAGCGCCTGCCAGGGAATGTCCGCGCTTGCGCCGTGCAGCGCCACCAGCGTGGGCCAGGCCTGCCGGATGAACGCCCGCGCCGCGGCCTGGGCGTCGTCGGCCGGATCGCACAGCACCACGTTTTTACCCTGGGCCAGGAACAGGCCGGCCCAACTGGCGCCTATGGTTCCGGCCCCGATGATGGTCACGTTGTCTGGGGTGTCGGTGCTGTGCCGGGTCATGGTGCGGGCTCCTTGGAATTGACGGGGGTGTGGACCGCGCATTCAGGCCGCGGGCCTGGTTCTGGCCCGCGGCGTCGAAAGCGTGTAAGCGTGGTTCTTGTAGGCCCAGTTCGGCCACAAGGCGTGGGCCAGGGCTTCGCGCGCGAGTTCCCGGTCCACATCGGCCGGTGCGTAGCTGTCGGGCGCGTGCCAGGTGTATTGCGTCGGCTGCCGGTGCGGTTCCAGCACCAGCAGCGAATCGTCTTTCAGATAGCCGTAGTTTTCGCCGTACTGCATCATGGCGCGCCCGCCGCCCGGGCCGTTCAGGTCGCGGCCTATCATGGGGTGTTCGGCGCGCAGGCCCATGATGGACAACAGGGTGGGGGCCAGGTCGATCTGGCTGATCAGGCGCGGGTCTTGCCGGGCGGCCACGTCGGCGCCCAGGATCAGGGCGGGAATGTGGAAATGCTTCAGCGGCACCAGGTTGGCGCCGAAGACGCGCGAATCGTGGTCGGCGACGATCAGGAACACCGTATTTTCCCAGTAGTCCGATTGCCTGGCTTTCTCGAAGAACCGGCCTATGGCCCAGTCGGCGTACCGGACGGTGTTCTCGACACTGGCCGCTTCGCCGACGGGCTCGATGCGCCCGCCCGGGTATTCCCAGGGCGAGTGGTTGGTGACGGAAAACGCCAGGGTGAGCGTGGGCTGCGCGCCGTCCTGCGCCAGCAGTTGGTCCAGCCGGTTGAACATGTCTTCGTCGGACGCGCCCCAGGTGCCCACGAAGGCCGGATCCGAGAAGGAGGGCAGGTCGTGGAGGTCGTCGAAGCCGTTGCCCAGGAAAAAGCTTTTCATGTTGTCGAAATGCGCTTCGCCGCCGTAGATGAAGCGGGAACGGTAGCCGTGCCGCCTGACGGCCTGGGCCAGCGTGAAGAAATTGCTTTGCGCGTCGGGCAGGCGCAGGGCGGCGTCCGAAATGGTGGGCGGAAACCCCGCCACGACGGCCTCCAGTCCCCGCACCGAGCGCGTGCCGGTGGCGAAGGCGCGGGTGAAGGTCCAGGCCGTTTTGGATAGTTCGTCCAGCTCGGGGGTCAGCCCCGCTCCGCCCAGATGGCCCACGTATTGGGCGCCCAGGCTCTCCTCGACGATCATGACGACGTTCAAGGGGCGGCTGCGTTCGCGGGCGGGGACCTGGACATGCAGGGTGGGGATGTCGGGGTTTTCGGGGGCGGGCAGGCCCGCGCCGCGCCTGACGATGTCGTTCATTTCGTCGGCGGGCATGTCGCCGTAGACATCGGCGGCCGAGCGTTCGTTCTTCATGCTGTACACGGCGTACGTGACGTTGTACAGGGAATTCAGCGGCAAGGTGTTGAGCATGCTGTCGCCGCAGTAGGCCACGGTGGACGGGTTGATGGGGCGGTGCCCTAGCGTGCCCCGTATGGCCAGGAACACGATGCCCGCGGCGAGCACCGAGACTATGGGGCGCAGCCACCAGGTCATCGGGGCGTCGGCGGGAACATGGCCGAACAGCGCGTGGCCCAGCCAGACGAAGGCGGCCAGCACGACCAGGGCGGCCAGGATCACGGCCTTGTAGCCTTTCCAGAGCATGCCGAACACTTCCCTGGGGTGCTTCAGGTATTCGACGTACAGCCGGTTGGGGCGCGTGTCGTATTCCTGGATGAATTGCGGCGTCGAGGCTTCCAGCAGCACCAGCAGGAACCAGCATATCTGGAACCAGGCGGCCGTGACGCACACGGCCGTCTGCATGTGTCCAAGCCAGGGGGACAGCATGGCGGGAATGCCGGCGAAGATGGCAACCTGGTGGGCGTCTATGCGCAGGCCGCCCAGCAGTATCGGGGCCAGGCCGCCCGCTTGGCGCACGCGGGGCCATTGCCACGCCGCCAGCAGGCAGCGGCTGGCGGTAAGCAGGCAAAAGCCCGAAATAATGAATACAAGAGTCAGTTCGCGCATCGTCGGCGGGTCGCAGGAAAAAGGGTCCGGAGTCGTTTTCGCACGCGGGCAACGCAGCGCGCATCAAGCCAGTCTGTTAGTTTATATGCATATTCCCTCATTGTTACGGTTGTTGCGTACAATCTGTGCATTCCAACCACCACAGGGATAATGCCGGCGTCCATCGTGTCGCCGGCGACACGGGAACGTCATGGAACACTTCGGCCTTTGTCGTAAATTCGCCGCCGCCGCCATTCTGGGCCTGATTGCCGCCGGTGCGTCGGCGCAAGGCGTCATCAAGATCGGCGAGCTCAACAGCTACAAGAAAATTCCCGCCTTCCTGGGGCCGTACAAAAAGGGCATGGACCTGGCCCTGGAACAGATAAACGGCGCGGGCGGGGTCGGCGGCAAGACGCTTCAGGTGATCTCGCGCGACGACAACGGCGACACGGGCGATGCGGTGCGCGCCGCCCAGGAACTGCTGGTGCGCGACAAGGTCGACCTGCTGGCCGGCACGTTCCTGTCGAATATCGGCCTGGCAGTCACCGATTTCGCAGGGCATCACAAAGTGTTCTTCCTGGCCAGCGAGCCGCTGTCGGACAAGATCGTCTGGGCCGATGGCAACCACTATACCTTCCGCCTGCGCAGTTCCACCTATATGCAAGTGGCCATGCTCATCCCCGCCGCGGTCAAGATGCATAAAAAGCGCTGGGCGCTGGTTTATCCCAATTACGAGTACGGCCAGTCGGCTGCCGCCACGTTCAAGAAGCTGCTCAAGGCGGCCCAGCCCGACGTGGAATTCGTGGCCGAGCAGGCGGCGCCGCTGGGCAAGATCGACGCCGGCAATGTCGTGCAGGCCCTGGCCGACGCCAGGCCCGATGCCATGTTCAACGCCTTGTTCGCCTCGGACCTGGCCAAGTTCGTGCGCGCCGGCTCGCAACGGCATTTTTTCAAGGGGCTGTCGGTGGTCAGCATGCTGACCGGCGAACCTGAATACCTGGATACCCTGGGAAGCGAAACGCCGGTCGGCTGGGTGGTCACGGGCTACCCGTGGTATGCCATACACACCCCCGAGCACGATCGCTTCCTGAAGGCGTACCAGGCCAAGTATCACGATTACCCGCGCCTGGGTTCGGTGGTCGGCTACAACACCATCATGTCGCTGGCCGCGGGCATCAGGAAAGCCGGCTCGGCCAAGACCGAGGCCCTGGTCCAGGCGTTCAAGAACCTGAAGGTCGATACCCCGTTCGGGCCCATCGTGTATCGGGCCCTGGATCATCAGTCCACCATGGGTGAATATGTGGGCACGCTTGCCGTCAAGGACGGAAAAGGCGTCATGACGGATTTCAAATACGTCAGCGGCGCGCAGGTCCAGGCCAGCGACGCCCAGGTGCGTAAATGGCGGCCGGCCAGCGCCGACTGACCGGCCGGCCGGTTGGCCGGCGCGTTCAGGCGGCTTGCTTCAAGGGCATCGTGGCGCGGTAGCGTTCAAGCAGCTCGGCGCGCCGCCGCGCGGCTTCGGCCATGTTCTTTTCCTTGACGTGGCCAAAGCCGCGTATGCCGTCGGGCAGGCTTGCCAGGGCAAGGGCCGTATCGCGGTTTTGCTCATTCAGCGTTTCCCGCAGTTCGTTGACCAGCGCGAAGTAGTCCCGGATCAATTGCCGCTCGGCGCGGCGCTCGGCGGTCTTGCCGAAGATGTCCAGCGGCGTCGCGCGCAGGGCCTTGCCGTGGGCCAGTATGCGGAAAACGCTTTGCATCCATGGCCCGAACCGGCGCTTGATCAAGTGGCCTTTCTCGTCCTTGCGGGCCATGATGCGCGGCGCCATGTAGAAATTAAGCGTGTAGTCCTTGCCGGGCTCGCCCTGGAACTGCTCGCGCAGCGCATTGGCGAAAGCCGGGTCGGTGAACAGGCGTGCCACTTCGTATTCATCTTTATAGGCCATCAGCTTGGCCAGGTTGTCGGCGACGGCCCGGGTCAGCGGCAGAGTCCCCGTCTTGTCCAGACCGCTTTCGCGTGCCCGTATCGTGTCCACGGCGCGCGTGTAACGCCTGGCGTAGCGCTTGTTCTGGTAGGCGGTCAGCCGTGCGGCCTGGCGTTCGATCAGGGCGTCGAGCGACTCCGCTTCGGGCCCGGAGTCGCTGTCGGCCTCTACCTGGCGCGATAGCGTCGGGGCCACGGCCCGCACGCCGTATTGCGCCACGGCCCGCCCCCAGGCGAACGCTTTCTTGTTGTTCTCGATCTGCACGGCATTGAGCTCGATGGCCCGCATCAGGCTTTCCAGGGTCAGGGGGATCCAGCCCTTTTGCCAGGCGAATCCAAGCATGAGCGGATTGGCGTAGATGGCGTCGCCGATCAGGTGCACGGCCAGCGCGTTGGCGTCCAGAAACTGGCATTGCGGGCCCACGGCGTTTTTCAGCTCGGCCTCGGTTCTTGCCCGCGGGAACGACCACTGCGGGTTCTTGATCAGGTCGGCCGTGGGGCTGTTGGCGCTGTTGATGGCCGCGTGGGTGACCCCTTGCCTGACTTTCGAGAGCACTTCGGCCGAGGTGGACACGATGGCGTCGCAGCCTATGACCAGCGACGCTTCGCCGGTGGCTATGCGCGTCGCGTGGATGTCCTCGGGCCGCCGGGCAATCTGGATGTGGCTGAGGACGGCGCCGCCTTTCTGGGCCAGTCCCGCCATGTCCAGCACCGTGACTCCCTTGTTCTCCAGGTGCGCGGCCATGCCCAGCAGCCCGCCTATGGTAACCACGCCGGTGCCGCCTATGCCGGTCACCAAAATGCCGTAGAGCGTGTCCATGGGCGGGAGCGCGGGCTCGGGCAGCGCCGGCAAATCCGTTGCGCCGGCATCGTCCGCGGGCCTGGGGCGGCGCACCTGCGCGCCTTCGGCCGTGACGAAACTGGGACAGAAACCGTCGACACAGGAAAAATCTTTATTGCACGACGATTGATTGATCTTGCGCTTGGTGCCCAGCGGCGTTTCCAGCGGCTCGACCGACAGGCAGTTGGATTTGGCGGAGCAGTCGCCGCAGCCTTCGCAGACGGCGGCGTTGATGAATGCGCGCCGCGCGGGGTCCGGGTAGGTGCCGCGCTTGCGCCGCCGGCGTTTTTCGGTGGCGCAGGTCTGATCATAGATCAGTATGGTGGTGCCTTCGATGTCGCGCAGCGCGCGCTGGACTTTGTCCAGGTCGCGGCGATGATGTATGGCGGGGTTGCCGACCAGGGACACCCCCTGGTATTTGTCGGGCTCGTCGGTGACGATGACGATTTTCCGGGCGCCCTCGGCATGCACCTGCGCCACCACGTCGGGCACCTTCAGCACCCCGTCCACGGGCTGTCCGCCCGTCATGGCCACGGCATCGTTGTACAGAATCTTGTAGGTGATGTTCACGCCCGAGGAAATGGCCGCGCGTATGGCCAGTATGCCGGAATGGAAATAGGTGCCGTCGCCCAGGTTGGCGAAAACATGTTTTTCGCGGGTGAACGGCTTCTGGCCTATCCATGCCGCGCCCTCGCCGCCCATGTGGCTGAAGGTCGCGGTGTTGCGGTCCATCCAGATGGTCATGTAGTGGCAGCCTATGCCCGCCATGGCGCGCGAGCCTTCCGGCACGTTGGTCGACGTGTTGTGCGGGCATCCGGAACAGAACCAGGGCTTGCGCTCGACGGCGACCGTCGGCCTGGCCAGTTCGCGCTCTTTGGCTTCGATGATGGCCAGGCGCGCGGCGATGTGCGCGCGGATGTCGGCGGACAGGTCGATGGTCCGGCCCAATCGCCGGCCTATGGCCTTGGCGATCAGGGCGGGCGACAGTTCGCTGTGCGCGGGCAGCAGCCACTGGTCGCGGGGAATCGACCATTCCCCGCCGGCATTGTCCTTTTCGTCGAACTTGCCGTATACCCTGGGACGCACGTCGTCGCGCCAGTTGTACAGCTCTTCCTTCAGCGCGTATTCCAGTATCTGGCGTTTTTCCTCGATCACCAGGATTTCGTCCAGGCCGGTGGCGAACTCGCGCGCGTCCTGGGCGTTCAGCGGCCAGACACAGCCTACCTTCAGCAGCCTGATGCCAAGCTGCGCGCAAGCGCCTTCGTCCAGTCCCAGGTCGGCCAGGGCCTGGCGCGTATCCAGGTACGCCTTGCCCGCGGCCATGATGCCGAAGCGCGCGCGGGGCGAATCGATCATGATGCGATTGAGCTTGTTGGCGCGTGTGTAGGCCAGTGCGGCATACCATTTGTAGTCGATCAGCCGGGCTTCCTGGGCCAGCGGCGGGTCGGGCCAGCGTATGCCCAGTCCGCCCGGCGGCAGGATGAAGTCCGGAGGGATGACGATGTTGGCGCGGTGCGGGTCGATATCGACCGACGCGGTGGATTCAACCACGTCGGTCACGCATTTCATGGCCACCCACAGCCCCGAATAGCGGCTCATGGCCCAGCCGTGCAGCCCGTAGTCCAGGTATTCCTGGACATTGGACGGGTACAGCACGGGAATGCCGGCCGCCTGGAAGGCGTGTTCCGACTGGTGCGCCAGGGTCGAGGACTTGGCGGCATGGTCGTCGCCGGCCAGGACCAGCACGCCGCCGTGCGGCGAGGTGCCCGCGGAATTGGCGTGCTTGAGCACGTCCATGGAACGGTCCACGCCCGGCCCTTTGCCGTACCACATGCCGAACACGCCGTCGCGGGTGGCGTCGGGGTACAGGTTGACCTGCTGCGATCCCCACACCGAGGTGGCGGCCAGGTCTTCGTTCAGGCCGGGCTGGAACACGATGTCGTTGTCGTCCAGGTGCTGCCTGGCTTTCCATAGCGCCACGTCCAGTCCGCCCAGGGGAGAGCCCCGGTATCCGGATATGAAGCCCGCCGTATTCAGCCCGGCCTGGCGGTCGCGCAGCCGCTGCAACATGGGCAGGCGCACCAGCGCCTGGGTGCCGCTTAGATAGACGCGGCCCCGCTCCAGTGTGTATTTGTCGTCCAGGGACGCCTGGGCAAGTCTGGACAACGCCGCCTGATCAAGGGGTGCGTTCATCGTCGGTCTCCTGCGTTATTGATCGTATATGACGCTAGTGTATGAGTTACCGTGGATGAAGCAAAATGCCGTGCGAATGGCCCGCCCGACCAGGGTGGAGCCCGCGCGATGCGTGGCCTACGGCACCAGCGACAGGCCGATTCGCACTTGCGGGTCGGTTTTCTGCTTGTAGCCCAGCAGCGTTTCACCATAGCCCTGGTAGAACTGGACGTGCAGATAGCCGTTCATGTGCAGGAAGGTGCGCTGCAGGGGCCAGGCGGCTTCCAGCTGGACGGCGTGCCGGCCGTGGTGGCCCTGCTGGTACAGGCCATCGAGCACCAGCCCGTCGTCCTGCATCCAGCGCAGCTTCCAGTCGACCCGGCCCAGGTAGTCGGGGTAGTCGGGATTCTGGTTGTACAGGAAGTACGATTTAAGGCGAGGGGCGAAGGTCAGCGTGCTGCCGCCGTCGAAGCGGTAGTTCAATTCCGGCTGTACGAACACGTCGTTCAAGGAACGCGAATCGTCGCCGCCCTTGCCGTTGGACTTGTGTTCCGCGCCCGTGGCCAGGCCCGTGAACCAGCGGCTGTCGCTCGTTTCCCACAGCTTGTCCTTGTGCCAGAAAAAACTGGGGTTGTAGGTCGTGTCCACGAACGGCATGGAATCGCCCTGCAGATCCCACAGCGAGGTTTGCGTGTAGCCGAAATACAGATTGTCCAGGAACCCGGGATTGCGCGGGTCCTTGGGCGTGAACAGGCGATACTTGAAGCTGAGCTGGAAGCGCGCGTTGGTGTCGCCTTTGCTGCCCACGTCGAAGTAAATGGGCTCGAACGACGAGATCGCGCTGCGGAAGTTTTCGAAGGCGGACGGCGGCGCCTTCAGACCATTCGTCGATGGGGCGGGGGCCGGGACGAGGGATGTGCCTTGCGGCTCGGCCGGGCCGGCGAAGGGCGGGGCCGAAGGCGCGGCATCGGCCTGGGCCACCAGCGTGGCGCCTGCCGGGCCTTTCTTCCTGCCGCTGGGGCCGCTCGTTTCGCCGACCTCTAGCGCCATGGTGAAGGCATCCTGGTCCTGCACGCTGACGGCCTGCAGGCCCCGGGCGCCCATGGGTACGACCGTGCGCCATGAAAAGCGCACGAAATTGTTGACGGGCACGTCGACCTGGCCGTTGCCCTGTTCCCGATAGGCGATGCTGCTCAACGTGGCACCGTGTTCCCCACGCCAGTGCAGAACGATGCGCTCGGGCACGATGCTGTGCAGGGCGCTATCCGTATCGTTGAATAAAATACCGCTTATTTGTATGGTTTGGCCCACCGCGGCGTGCGCCTGGTCCATCTGATAGCTCATGCCGGCTTGCGCGGCGGGTGCAAGAAACAGGGCAAGAAAGACTGGCGCGGCGCGGAAACGGCGGATGAGCTTCGGAAAAATCGACATTATGGCTGGTGTGGTGTACACAAGGTATTGAACTGTGGCATTGAGAATTTAGCAGTATCGCCGCCATTCCGGCGCTACGGGATGTAAATACCGAGTTGCCAAGGTAAAATGCCTGTCCTTTCAGGCGCAGCGCTCGTGAATCGATCGCCGCGCCGCAGTCCACGCGCGGCAGTAGCTCAGTTGGATAGAGCAACGGCCTTCTAAGCCGTAGGTCGGGGGTTCGAGCCCCTCCTGCCGCGCCATCAATTTTTGGAAAAGAGGGCGGGTTGAACCCTAAGCTTTCGTATGCGGCAGCCAGATCCAGAATATGCCGGCGGCCACGAAGCCCAGCAGCCCCGCCACGATCGATGCCTCGGCCAGCGATGCCGCGGCGGTAATGGCCGAGAGCAGCACCGGAGCGCCGCTGGCACCCATGTCCGAGATCAGCCGCCAAATGCCCAGGAACTGGGTGCGTCCTACCCGGGGCGAGGCATCGGCGCCCAGCGTCATGACCAGGCCCGACCCCACGCCATTGCCCAGGCCCATCATCATCGAGACGAGCACGAAGCTGGCCAGGCCGGCGGTCAGCGGCATGAACAGCAGGGAAAAGCCCATGATGATCACCGATGGCACGGCCACCCATATCCGGCCGGACTGGTCCATGACCTTGCCCGAGGGGTAGAAGGCGATCATGTCTATCGCGGCGGCCAGTCCGTAGATAAGCGAGATCGTCGCCGGGTTCAGCCCGATGCTGTCGGCCCATAGCGGGATGACGATCTGGCGCGCGGCGCGCAGGGCGCTGACCAGCAGAATGCCCATGCCCAGCGTCATGAAGGCTTTGGCATGGGTCCGGGCGATCTGCGCCATTTTGGGGCCGGCGCTGGGCTGGGCCTTGGGGTCCGGCGGGCTGATCTCCATGTCGGGCACGGAAAATGAAAGCAGCCCGGTGCCCAGCATCATGACGAAGGCAACCCAGTAGGCGCCCGACAGCCCCATGAAATGCATGACGGCGGCGCCCAGGAAAGGGCCTATGAAGACGCCGATGCGCATGGTGCCGCCCAGCGAGGACATGGCCCGGGCGCGCATGTGCAGGGGCACGGCTTCGATGAGGTAGGTCTGCCTGGCCAGGAAGAACACCGATTGCGCCATGCCGATAAGCAGTACGCCCAGGGCCAGCAGCCCTATCTGGCCGGATGCCAGGCACAGGGCCAGCCCAAGCATGCTGACCGCGGCCGCGCCCACCATGGACAGGCGCTCGCCATAGCGGGCGATGATCAGCGCGGCCGGGATATTGCTAAACAGCGACCCGATGCCGATCAGGCCCACGATCAGGCTCGACAGCGCCACCGACGCGTTCAGGTCGCGGGCGCTTAGGGCAATGACGGGAAGTATGGCGCCTTTGCCCGTGCCGAACAGCAGCGAGGGTCCGAAAGCGGGAATGGCTATTTTCTTGAAACTGAATGGGGTGTCGCTCATGGGGTGCCGCACACGCCTGCACGTGGCTTTCAGGCCAATTGACCGGCAAGATCCCGAACCCGGGAAGCCTGTTGAAAGAAGGGCCTATTGTGGCATTTGTATCGATTGGCCGCAACGCGCCCCAGGTTGCGCCGCATCGCGCCGTCCTGTTACTCTGGAGAGGGCCGGGCCTCTTCGCTGGCGGACGTTCGATCATTTATTCCACAGGAAGCAATCGGGGTATGCAATTGGCTGGCGCCGACATGAAGACCATCGCGGGCTGGACTTTGCCCATCACTCTGACGATACAGTCCCTGGTGTCCGCCGCGGCGTTGACGGTGCCGGTGCTGGCGCCCGCGCTGGTTCCGGTGTTCGGCGTTCCGGGCGAACTGGTCGGCGTCTACGTAGCCCTTGTGTACGTGGGCGCCATGTTCGCCAGTTTGAGCGCCGGGGGCTGGGTTGCCCGTTTTGGGGCGATCCGGGTCAGTCAGTTTGCCCTGGTTTTTTGCGCGGCGGGGCTGGCGTGCAGCCTGACGGCCGTGCCCGCCATGGCGGCGTTGGGGGCCTTGTTCATCGGACTGGGGTATGGGCCGGTCACACCGGCCAGTTCCCACTTGCTGGTCAGAACCACGCCGGCGCACCGCATGTCGCTGGTGTTTTCAATAAAACAGACCGGCGTTCCGCTGGGGGGCGTGCTGGCGGGGCTTTGCCTGCCCAGGTTCGATCAGTGGGCGGGCTGGCGCGGCGCCTTGCTTCTGGTTGCCGCCATTTGCATTGCGTGCGCGCTGGCCGTGCAGTTTTCCCGCGACGAACTGGACGCGGACAGGCGCTCGGGGTCTCCGCTGGGTCTGGGCAATTTGCGGCGCCCCCTGGCGCTGATCGTCTCGCATCCGCGCTTGCGCCTGCTGTCGCTGGGCTCGCTGACCTTCTCGGCCGTGCAGCTGTCGTTCACCGCCTACCTGGTCACGTATCTGCATGACGGGCTGGGTTATTCCCTGGTCGTGGCCGGTTTCATGATGTCTGTTTCGCAGGTTGCCGGCGCGCTGGGACGCGTGCTGTGGGGCTGGTGCGCCGATCGCTTCATCGGGGCCCTGAGCATGCTGATCATCCTGGCGGTGGCCATGGCGTTGTGCTGCTGGATACTGGCGGGGCTGTCCGCGGGGGTATCCCAGGCCATGCTGGTGCTGGTCCTGGTCGTGCTGGGCGCGGCCGCGTTGGGCTGGAACGGCGTGTACCTGGCCGAAGTCGCGCGCCAGGCGCCGCCCGGCCTGACCAGCATCGCCACCGGCGGCACGCTGGCGGCCACGTTCCTGGGGGTGGTGCTGGGCCCCCCGATCTTCGGCGTGGTGGCGTCGATGGCCGACAGCTACAGGCCCGCCTTCGTGGTCATCGCCATTCCGGCCCTGGTCATGGGCATCGTGTTCGCCTGGCGCCGCAATCTGTTCGCCGTGGCGCGCTAAAGCGTGGCCAGCGCCTGGCCCAGATCCGCTTTCAGGTCGTCTATGTGCTCCACCCCCACCGACATGCGCACGAAGTTGGGTTCGATGCCGGCGGACTGCATTTGCGCTTCGGTCATGGTGCCCGACCACATGGCGGCGGTATGTACGATCAGGGTTTCGACCCCGCCCAGGCTGACCGCATGGGTGGCCAGCTTCAGCGAGGCCACGAACCGGCTGGTGGCGTCGTAGCCTCCCCTGACCGAGAACGCGATGACGGCGCCGTAGCCTTTCATCTGGCGGCGGGCCAGCTCGTGCTGGGGATGGCTTTCCAGCCCCGGATAGAACACGTGTTCCACCTGGGGCTGCCGTTCCAGCCACTGCGCCAGACCCAGGGCGTTGGCGTTGATTCGTTCCAGGCGCAGCGGCAGGGTGCGCAGGCCGCGCAGCAGCAGCCAGGCGTCCATGGGCGAGAGCACCGAGCCGATCGTGGTGTGCATGTCCCAGATGCGTTCGGCCATCTCCGCCGAGCAGCACACGGCGCCGGCGGTCACGTCGTGGTGGCCTCCGAAATATTTGGTGGCGCTGTGCACCACGATGTCGATGCCCAGCGCATGCGGCGTCTGGTTCAGCGGCGACGCGAATGTGTTGTCGGCGATGGTGACGATGCCGCGCGCCCGCGCCAGGCCGGCCACGGCGGCCAGATCGGTCAGGGAAAGCGTGGGATTGACCGGTGTTTCCATCATGATCAGGCGTGTTTCGGGGCGGATCGCCGCGTCGAAACCGGCCACGTCGGTCTGGTCCACGATCGTGGCGTCCACGCCGAACCTGGGCAATACCTCTTCGAAAAGCCGCGACGTGCTCATGTAGTGACGCCGCTGGGCGATGACATGGTCGCCCCGGGCCACCAGGGCCAGGACGGTGGTGCTGATGGCGCCCATGCCCGATGCCATCAGCATCGCCGTTTCGGTCCCTTCAAGTTGGGCAAGCACCGCTTCCACGCGCTTGTGCACGGGGTTGCCGTAGCGGGTGTAGAACGCGCGGGGACGCGGCGTGTTGGCCATTTCGGCGAACTGCGCGGGCGTGTCGGCCCTGAAGGTGGCGCTGTAGTGGATGGGCGCGACGACGGCGCTGTCCGGCTCGAGTCCGGCGTCGCCGTGCAGGACCAACGTTTCGTGGTGCCACGAGTCTGCGAGGGCGGTGGATTCGGGCGGCGTGTCGGCCTTCATGTCGTAGTCTCCGGTCGGTGGATCAAGGGGAAAGTCCTTGCCCGCGTCATGGATTCCGGGGGCGTTCGATGGCTTTCGCGACGGTGGCGTCATGATACATCCGGGCACGGCCGGACCGAAGGCGTTGGCCCCGGAAATCAAAAAACCGTCAGCCTGAATTCAACGTTGTGTCAAAGTATGTTTACGCCGTTCCGGTTTTTCATGCCGCCCCATATCCGTCTTGTGTTTCCTCTTTTTGGTGCGTTTCAAACGGTTTCAATTGGCCTGATTCACCCCCTGTGGAAACCGAGAACTAAGCGCGGAAGGTATGTTCTTATCCGCCATGAGTCGAACTGTCTCGTTTGACTCATGTTCCGGGCTGTTCGATCAGCCTCGTAAAACTGTTTCAGGAGTCACTTAAATGACCAAGCAATCCCGTCTTGCACTTGTCTTATCTTCCCTGGTTCTGAGCCTTGGCGTTGCCGTGGCGCCAGCCGCGTTCGCCGCTTCGTCCTCGAGCACGACCACCCAGCAACAGAAAGAACATAAGAATCACAAGAAGGCCAAGGCGCACAAGGCGCATAAGTCCCACAAGAAGTCCTCGACCAAGGATACGACCAAATAAGTCGGATTTAGTGGTTCCTTCAAAAGCAGTGTAAAAGCAGGCCCCGGTATCCAGGGCCTGCTTTTTTTTAGGCGTGCGGGGCGTGCGCCGCCGGCCGGTGGCTACAGATACGGACTGGCCAGCCAGATGATTTTGTTGCGCAGGCGCTTTCTGAATGGGATCTTGGCCAGACCGTCCAGGGTGACGGCCTGGGCGCCGTCGATCTCGGCGTCGATCAGCCGTTCTATGTCGCGCGCCATGTCGCGGCTGTAGATCTCCAGGTCCAGTTCGAAGTTCAGGCGCAGGCTGCGCGGATCCAGGTTCGACGACCCCACGTACGACCAGGCCCCGTCTATGGTGATGAGCTTGGAATGATTGAAATTGCCCCGGGCGCGCCAGACCTGGCAGCCGTTGCGGATGACCTGATCCAGCTGCGCCGTCATGGCGTAGTTGATCAGGCGCAGATTGTTGGCCCCGGGGATGACGATGTCCACGCGGATGCCGCGCCGCGCCGCGGTGTTGATCGCGCCCAAAAGCATCTGGTCGGGAAGAAAATAGGGCGACTGTATGCGTATGTGCTTCTGGGCCACGGCGAACGCGCCCAGCAGCATATTGTGGGTGCTGGCGATGGAACGGTCCGGACCGGAACGAACGCAGCGCGCGGGGACGCGGGGCTGCGGCGTGTCCCAGTTGTCGTGGCACCAGGTTTCGGCGGGCAGGGTTTCGTGGGTGGTGAACGCCCAGTCGTGGGCGAATACCGAGACCAGCTGCAGCACGATGGGGCCTTCGACCTGGAAGTGCGTGTCCCCGGCGGTGTGCTCTTTGGCCACGGCCGTGACGAATCCGGCCCGTATGTTCATGCCGCCCGTGAATCCGATGCGCCCGTCGACCACCAATATTTTTCGGTGGCTGCGCAGGTTGGCGTAGGGCATTCTCATGCCGAGCGGGTTGGTCATGAACAGGGCGACCCTGATGCCGTGCCTGTGCAGGCGTCTGATGATGGGCGGACGCGAGTACTTGGACCCTATGGAGTCGATCAGCACCCGGATCTCCACGCCCCGCGCCTGCGCCCGGGCCAGAGCCTCGACGAATTTGCGGCCCTCCGGGTCGTCGTCGAAGATATACGTTTGCAGGCCTATCGTTTCGCGCGCCTCGTCTATGGCCGCGATCATGGCGGGGTAGGCCTGGTCGCCGCCGGCCAGCATCCGGATATGGTTGCTGGCGCGCAGCGGGAACCGGCTGACACGGTCGCCCAGGATGCGCAGCGAACTGAATTGCGGCCCCGAATAGGGCGCCACGTCGTCCACGGTGGGGGCGTCGACGTTGAAATATTCTTTCAGGGCTTTGTCGCGCTGCTGCGAGATCTGGTCGCGGCGCACCCGGTTGATGCCGGCGATCAGGTAGAAGAACGGGCCGAACAGGGGCGACATCAGGATGACGCCCACCCATCCTATGGCCGCGCGCACGTCGTTCTTGGTCATGGTGGCGTGGATAGCCGCCACCGCGCCGGCCACGACGCTTACGATAAAGACTATATGGGGCCAGTGAACCAGTATCATGACTTGTGCCGCGACCTTCGGATACGGATTCGCACCATGATAACCGGTATGGCCCGCGCTGTGTCCAGGCCATGACGCGCCGCCCCGTTCATGCTAGAATCCGATTCTCTTTATTTCCAGGGCGTCAGCCCTGGCGAAGAGCCGTCGCGCAATAGCCGCGAACCAGTGGTGACCGTAGCTCAGTTGGTAGAGTCCCGGATTGTGATTCCGGTTGTCGTGGGTTCGAGCCCCATCGGTCACCCCAGTATTCATACGGGTTTCCAGCCATCTGGAAATTCGTGAAATGGCCATACAACCGCCATTTGGTGACATGGCCCCATCTCAAGGGCAAGACCTTCACCCCCCGTCTGCGATCCAAAGATGCATTGGCCGATGTCTTGGAGAAGATTCGGCCCCTGGAGCATGCATAGAGCGAAAAAGGCCCATGGGGCGGGCCAGGGCAGAGCAAAAGAAAACCCGCCGAAGCGGGTGGAGGGTGAGCCGGTGGCTACTTTTTGTCGAACGCGTCACGTATGGCGTCTTTGGCTTCGCCCGTTTTGCGCTGGACTTTGCCGATGGCCTTGTCCGCCTTGCCGCGCGCTTCGGTCGAACGGTTGCCGGTGACCTTGCCGGCGGTTTCCTTGACCGAGCCTTTTACTTCCTTGGCCGTGCCTTTGATGCGATCGCTATCCATGGTGTTCTCCTTTGACCTGAGGTCATCGATGCCACGGGACGTTTGCAGGGCGGGCGGCGGATCGCGCCTGCTCCCAACGCTTGTGGCAGCTTCAATATACGCAGCATGGCTACGCCCGGGGAAGACCAAACGATACTAGGCCGCGTAGTATTTCTGGACGTTTTCAAGAGCCTGGCCGCTGCCGGAGATGTCTTAGCTGCGGGGTTTCGTCCTTGGAAGGCTTTTCTCGTATTTGGTGATGCCGCGTTCACGCGCCCATACGATGGCGGCCCCGCGGCGATGCACGTCGAGCTTGCTGTATAGCGTGGCGACGTGATTGCGCACGGTATTGCGCGACAGGTGCAGGTGGTTCGCGATCTCGTCGTCGTCCATGCCCTGGCACATCAGGCCAAGGACTTCCCGTTCGCGCGAAGTCAGGCTGGCAAGCTCCGCCGTGTGCTTTTCCGTGCCGGCGGCATGGCGGATCCGGGCCAGCTTTTCGATGACGGCCTGGCCGAACCAGGACGTATCCCGCATGACGGCATCGATTGCCGCGATGAGCTCGACCTCGGAGCGCTTGCGCTCGGTAATATCGCGAATGGCGCTCAGTATGCAGCATTGATCCTGCAGATTCACCGTATCGGATGAAGCCAGACAGTCCACCAGGGTCCCGTCTTTCGCCCGCATTTGGATTTCATAATTGCGCAGGCTGCCTTCTTGGGTAAGCGTGTCCTTGAGCTTCAGGAATGCGCCGGGGTCGGCCCATAGGGGCAGGTTTGCCGCGTTGTCGGTCATTACGTCCTGGGCCGAGTAGCCCAGGGTCTCGATAAACGCGTCGTTGATTTCCATGAAGCGAAACTCGTCCAGCGAGTTGATGATCATGGGTACGGGCGCCAGTTGAAAGGCCTTGGACAGGCGTTCGCTGGTATGGCGCAAATCGCTTTCTATCTTTTTCCTGGCATCCAGGTCGATGAACGTAAACAGCATGCACGATTCATCGCCCATGTCGATAGGCTGGCCCGCGACCATGACGAATTTCCGCGAGCCGTCGGGTAGCCGCAGCGTGGACTCCATCTGCGGTATGGTTGCGGCCTCGTTCAGGCTTTCAATCGCCCGTTCCTTTTCTTCGGCGTTTTGCAGGACATCCAGGTCGTAGACCGATTTCTCCAGGACGTCTTCGCGGCTATATCCGGTCATGGCAAGAAAGCCGGCATTGACTTTGACGTAGCGCAGGTTCGACAGGCAGCATATCAGGGCCGGTGCGGGATTGGCGTTGAATGTCTTTTCAAAGCGTTCCTCGGCATCGAATCGGTGGGTGGCGTCCTGCATGACCAGCACCAGGGATTCGGGCAGGCCTTCTTTATCGCTGAGTATCAGACTGCGAATTCGCAGCACCTTGTACAGGTCGTCGTTTTGCCTGCCGGAGAGTTCGACCACGACGTCGGCGAATTCGTCGCCGGCGACGATGCGGTCAGCGGGATACTGCTCGGGTGTCAAGGGATGGTTGTTGCGGTAGCGCAGCGCATACTTTTTCCGGTAGCCGTCGGCGGATCCCCCCAGTTCGTCGAGCCCGGTCGCGTCATGCATGGCCAGCGCCGTTTCGTTGGCCCAATCAAAAGTTCCATCGGGGTCCAGCAACAAGATGCCTTCGCCCAGGCCGGCGATGATTTGCTGCAGATGCCGGCGATCCACTTTGGGTACCGATACTGTTGGTGTGTTCATTTTTATTTTCCGGTTGGGGCCGGCAGACCTGCCACGTCAAGCTCGCCGCGTCATGAATCGTTGCGCCACGCATCAAGAAGAAAATTCAGCTCATTCGGCTCGACCCCTTTCAAAAACACTACTTGAAATAATAAAGGAGCATCTGTGCGCAATGCGCAGGCATTTGTAAGCTTTAGCTGCCTTCAGGAAGCTGCGGAGAGTCTGTGGCGCAAGAGGCAGTCACGCGATCAGGCCTAATGTTTGGACACGTTTTGATGCGCATTTTTAATTGTTCCGCATCTTGGTTTTATTGGCGCCGGCAAGGGGATTTACTCGATCTTGGGGATGATTATGGGAATTCGCGACAGAATAGGTGATCTTCGGGCGGCGATTGATTCCGCCTTTTTTCATCGTGGCGACAGGAGCCGGACGGTTTTCGCTCCCGGCGGGCAAGCGCTTTTCCCTGATGGGGCGCAGATGCCGGGGAAGTCATGGAAGGTCGAAGAGCCCCAAAGCGTCGTCGGCCGGAACGCGGCGGAGCTTCATGGCGGGCGCATTTCGGGACATGGTGCGCGCGTGCACAGCGTGTCGGCGCATGGTTTTTTTGAATGCTATGACTCGTTGGCGGACGTTACCGTTGCGTCGTTCTTTTCCGAAAAGGGTAAAAAGACGCCGGTGTACGCGCGGTTTTCGGCCGAGGCGGCGGGACTGGGATTCGACGAACTGAAGCGGGGCGTGCGCGGTTTCAGTGTCCGGTTCGTCGGCCAGGACGCCTGGGACCTGATAGGGCTCGATTTCCCGGTGTTTTTCATTCAGGATGCAGCGAAATTTCCGGCTTTCGTTCGCGCCGCCAAATTCGATCCGCGCAGCCACGCGTCGGACTCGGCCGCCGCCCGCGACGCGTTCTGGGATTTTGTCTCGCTTGCGCCCGAGTCTGCGCATGCGCTGATGTGGCTGATGTCCGATCGGGGTATTCCTTGCAGCTACCGGATGATGCAGGGCTTCGGCGTACAGGTTTTTCGTTTCGTCAACGCGAAAGGCGAGGCCCGGTTCGTGAAATTCCTGTGGAACCCCGTGCTGGGTACGCATTCGCATACGTGGGACGAAGCGGCCCGCATCTATGGCGCGGACCCCGATTACTACTGGCGCGATCTGTGGGAAGCGGTGGATTCGGGCAATTGCCCCGAGTGGGAGCTGGGCATCCAGATGTTCACCGCGCGGCAAGCCGAACAATTCAGCTTCGATGTGCTGGATGCCACCAAGCTGATTCCCGAAGAGCTGGTGCCCGTGATGCCGGTGGGGCGGATAGTACTCAATCGCAATCCCGACGACATTTTCGCCGGGGCGGTGCAAGTGGCGTTTTGTGCGGCGCAAACGGCGCCGGGCATAGAACTGGTCGCTGACCCCCTGTTTGCCAGGCTCGTCCATGCGTATGCGGATGTTCCTGCTGCGCGAACGGAGCGCGCATCCGGCTGTCCGGCCGCGCCTTGTGCTTTTTTGTCCAGTATCGAGGACTTGATGTCGTGCCTCGAACCCGTCATGGAAGATGGCTTGCGAGGCAATCCGGACCGGAGGGCCGAGTTCGGCAACCAGGCCCGCTTGTTCTATGAAAGCCAGACGGAGTTCGAGAAGAGGCACATCATCGATGCCTACGCTTTCGAATTGGGCAAAGTCACCGCGCCGGCTGTTCGCTACCGCATGGTGGCCATGCTGCGCGATATATCCGATGAGCTGGCGCGCGGTATCGTGAAGAACCTGGGCATGGCCCTGCCGGATCGGCTGGCTCCGGTATTTGCGCGGGACATTGAACCCGAGGTGATTGTATCGCCCGCCTTGTCGCTGACAGCCAGGCCGGGCGAGGCAAGCGTGCGTACGCGCAAGGTGGCGGTCCTGGTGGCCGATGGCGTCGATGGGTCTACGGTGTCCGCGATAGCCGGGATGCTGGTCGAGGCCGGCGCCATCGTGCGTTTGGTCGGCTCGCGCATAGGCCCTTTCGCGGGCGCGGGCCGGTTTTTCGAACAGGCGGACGCCTCGTTCACGACCCATCCAGGCGTGGTGTTCGATGGGGTGGTGGTTCCCGATGGATCCGTGGGCGTGGCCGCTTTGTGCGCAAGCGATCAGGCCGTGGCGTTCGTGCAGGACCAGTTCCGCCACGGCAAGAGCCTGCTTGCGGTGGGTGCCGGGTCACGATTGCTGGAGGCGGCGGGGATTTCCTCGGAGCCGGGCGATGCCGGCCTGGTCTTGTCCAAGGATACCGCCAAGGGCGGGGAGGCATTCATCAAGGCGTTAAGCGGCCATCGGCACCCGGACCGGGGCATGGTAAGGTGAGTTTTCCTTCATCGATTTCTGGAGACGCCATGTCCGTACATATGAAAGCACGATATCTGGTGGCCTGCGCCGTGGTGGCGGGTTCTTTCGCACTGCCCGTCCAGGCGAAGTATTCCGGCCCCTCCGCCGCCGGCGAGGCGACGGTTGCCGCCATTCTGAAGAACCCGGTCGATGATCAGAACGTGGTGTTGCGGGGCTATCTGCTGCGGCAAACCGGGCACGAGAAATATATTTTTTCGGACGGCACCGGCGAGATTGTCGCGGAGATAGACGACAAGGACTTCCCCGCGCAGTCGGTCGATGACAAGACAAAAGTGGAAATCGTCGGGGAAGTCGACACAGGATTGCGGCGCCCGCCCGAGATCGAGGTCGACAAGGTCAGGGTGCTTAAGTAAGCGCTGGCGCGGGCAGTACAAATGTTAATAACAGTAACGGAATTGGCCCGGAATCACGGTTGAGGAATCAGGGAAAACCCCGTGTTTTGGGCCATTTCCCAAGGTCTGTCATGTGACAAATTGAAGCGTTTGTATCCGCGCACGGGTGGAACGATTTTCTACGATAGGGACTCTACGCAGTTGGTAGGCGATAGTTCGATAACCTTCTTCAAAAGGAGCGACTGACATGAAGCAGCTTTACAAGACTCTGGTGATTTCCGCCTTGCTGGCCACGCCTTTCGCCGCGGTGCACGCGGCCGAGTCCCGGGCGGCGCACGATGCCTGGATAAAGGCCCAGAAGGTGGACGTCAAGCCTACGTTGACGATCAAGGAAACCACGATTCCCGCCAGTTCCGCCTCGTCTTCCAGCAATGGTTCCTCGGATTCGACCATGTCCAAGGACATGGGCTCCATGAAATCGGACAAGAAAATGTAGCCGTCCCAGCGGGCCGTCCGCGGCTTCTGGCGCGTTGACGCCCAGAGCCGCGGCCACCGGTCGGGCCGGTGCCGCATGCGAACCAGTGGTAGAGTAGGCCTTGCGCACAAGCGCCTGTTCTTCACTTGCGAGGAGTCCGTATGCCACTGGCCATGACTTTACACATATTGTCCGCCGTCATCTGGGTTGGCGGCATGTTTTTTGCCTATATGGCGCTGCGCCCGGCCGCGGCCGGCGTGCTTGAACCGCCTCTTCGACTGAAGCTGTGGGTTCAGGTGTTCGGGCGGTTTTTCGGCTGGATCTGGCTGGCCATTCTGGTGCTTCTGATCACGGGCTTCTGGACAGTGTTCGATGTGCTGGGCGGCATGGGCGCCGTGGGCGCCCACATTCACTTGATGATGGGCCTGGGTATCGTCATGGTCCTGATTTTCCTGCATGTCTATTACGCGCCGTATCGCCGGCTCAGGCAGGCCGTGGCCGCGGAAGACTGGGCGCTGGCCGCCGGCAAGCTGAACCAGATACGTATTCTGATCGCCGTCAATCTGGTGCTGGGCCTGATCGTGGTCTGTGTGGCGTCGTTTGGCCGCTATATGTTGTAATCCAGTGCCGGATATCGGGGACGGCGCCATTTACGGAAAGCATTCATGACTCAATTTTTTGCCGTTCATCCCAAGAACCCCCAGGACCGCCTGTTGAAGCAGGCGGGCCAACTGCTGGCCGATGGCGGCCTGGTGGCGGTGCCGACCGATTCCAGTTATGCGGTGCTGGCGCGGTTGGATGACAAGGCCGCGGCCGAGGCATTGCGGCGCCTGCGCGGTTTGGACGAACGCCATCACCTGACGCTGCTGTGCCGCGATTTGACCGAGATCGGCCATTTCGCCCGAATCGACAACCGCCAGTACCGTCTTCTGAAACTGGCCACCCCGGGGCCCTGGACCTTCATCCTGGAGGCCACGCGCGAGGTGCCGCGCCGGGTATCGCACCCGTCGCGCAAGACCATAGGCATACGCGTGCCCGACCACAAGATCGCGCTGGGGCTGATCGAGCACGCGGGTTCGCCCCTGATGTCCACCACGCTCATTCCACAAGACGAAGAAAACCCCCTGAACGACGCCCAGGAAATCTACGAGCGCTACGGCAACCAACTGGCGGGCGTCATCGATGGAGGGGCCTGCCCGCTTATGCCGACCACGGTCATCGACCTGACCGGTCCCGCGCCCGAGGTGATTCGCCGGGGCCTGGGGGACCTGGCCTCGCTGGGCATCGATTAGACCCTTTCCTGGAAACCCATGGATTCCTTCATTCAGACCATCACGATTTACGCCCTGCCGGTATTGTTCGGCATCACGCTGCACGAAGCCGCGCATGGCTACGTCGCGCGCCTGTTCGGCGACCCCACCGCCTATCTGGCGGGGCGGGTCAGCATCAATCCCATCCGCCATATCGATCCCATGGGCACGATCGTGGTGCCGCTGGTCCTTCTGTTCGGCACCAAGCTGCTGGGCGGAGGCGGCCTTTTGTTCGGCTGGGCCAAGCCCGTGCCCGTCGACTGGGGCAGGCTGCGCCGGCCCAAGCGCGACATGCTGTGGGTGGCGCTGGCCGGTCCGGCCTCGAACCTGCTCATGGCGATACTTTGGGCGATTTCACTGCGCCTGCTGGTCTCGGGCGGGGCCGTGCAGGGCGACTTCTGGCTGCAGATGGCGGTGGCCGGAATCCAGGTCAACCTGATCCTGATGGCGCTGAACCTGATCCCCCTGCCGCCTCTGGATGGCGGACGCATCGTATTCAGCCTGCTGCCCAGCCGCATGGCGTGGCGCTATTCCAAAATCGAGCCTTACGGCCTGGTGATCCTGATCGTGTTGATGCTCGCCGGCGGCCTGTGGTTCGTCCTGACGCCTTTCCTGGCTTTCGGCCAGGCGGTGGTCAGCTGGTTTTTATGAATTCCGGGCGCTTTATCCGTTAAACTACCAAGTTACTTCAAGGTGCGTTTCAGGAGATCATTCCTATTATGGCAAGCACGGATTCCACGGTTCCTTCTTTCCAGGGCAGCATGGTTGCCCTGGTTACCCCCATGCATCCCGACGGCAGCCTGGATTTCGACGCCTATCGAAAACTGATCGACTGGCACATACAGCAGGGCACCGACGTCCTGGCCGTGGTCGGCACCACCGGCGAATCGCCCACCATCAGCGTCGACGAGCAGGCCGAGCTCATCCGGGTGGCGGTCCAGCATGCGGCGGGCCGGGTGCCGGTCATCGCGGGGGTGGGCGCCAATTCCACGTCCGAGGCCATCCACTTGTCCCGGCATGCCAAGGCGGTGGGCGCCGACGCGGGCCTGTCCGTGGTCCCGTACTACAACAAGCCCACCCAGGAAGGCATGTACCAGCATTTCAAGACCATTGCCGAAGCGGTCGATCTGCCGGCCGTGCTGTACAACGTGCCCGGCCGCACCGGCGCGGACATGTCCAACGAAACCATCGCGCGGCTGGCGCAGGTGCCGGGCGTGGTTGGCGTCAAGGACGCCACGGGCAATATTTCCCGGGTCTCCGCGCTGCTGCGCATGGTGCCCGAAGACTTCATGCTGATCAGCGGAGACGACCCCACGGCCGCCGCGCTCATCCTGCTGGGAGGACGGGGCAATATTTCGGTCACGGCCAATATCGCGCCCAGGCTCATGCACGATATGTGCGCGGCCGCGCTGGCGGGCGACGTGGCCCGCACGCGCGAACTCAACGGCCGGCTGGCGCGCCTGAACCAAGTCCTGTTCGTCGAGTCCAATCCCGTGCCGGTCAAGTGGGCGGTTGCCGAACTGGGCCTGACCGAACTGGGGTATCGCTTGCCCCTGACGCCGTTGCAACAGCACTATCACGACCTGGTGCGGGGCTCCATGAAAGAAGCCGGACTACTCTGAAAGATGATGACTATGCGCTTGAATAAACGCTGCGCCGGCGTGGCGGTGGTGCTGGGCCTGTTGACTTTGTCGGGATGCTCGCAGATCAACAAGATGATCGGACGTGAAGAAACCGTCGACTACAAGAGCACGGTGGTCACGGACAACACGCTAAGCATTCCGCCCGATTTGACACAGGCCAATACCGACGTGCGCTATCGCGCTCCGGAAGGGGCCACGACCTACAGCCAGTACGAGCAGAACCAGGCCGCGGCCAAGGCCCAGGATCAGGATGCGTCCGACAAGATCCTGCCCCAGGTCAAGGGCATGAGCGTCATGCGCGATGGCAATATCCACTGGCTGGTGGCCGACCAGCCGGCCCAGGATCTCTACCCGAAGATCGTGGAATTCTGGGGGCAGGAAGGTTTTACCATTCATTCGCAGGACCCCAAGGCGGGCCTGATCCAGACCGACTGGGCCGAGAACCGCGCCAAGATTCCGGAAGGCTGGCTGCATTCCCTGCTGGGCAAGGTGCTTGACCAGGTGTTCGACAGCGGCGAACGCGATCGCTTCCGCACCCGTATCGAGCGCGTCGACGGCAAGACCGAAATCTACATCAGCCACCAGCACATGGTGCAGACGCCCGACAAGGGGGACAGTTCGTTCAAATGGGTGTACGGCAAGGAAGACCAGGGTCTGAATGCGGCCATGCTGGCGCGCCTGATGGTCTATCTGGGCACGAACAAGCAGCAGGCGCAGACCCTGATGGCGCAGGCGGAAAAAGACCCCACGCAGCCCACTATCGTCCAGCCCACCAGCGGCCAGGCCGAACTGACCATATCCGAACCCTTCGACCGGGCCTGGCGCCGGGTCGGCATCGCCCTGGATTCGGCTGAATTCTCGGTCGACGACCGCGACCGTTCCGCCGGCGATTACTACATCAGCTATCTGGATACGGATACGGGCGAGAAAATCGAGCAGCAGACGTTCTTCGGCCGCTTGTTCGGCACCAAGAATACCGCCGAGGCAACCAAGTACCGCCTGCATGTGGCGCAGCAAGGCGCCGGATCCGTGGTGACGGTGCTGGACAAGGACGGCAAGCCGGACAACGGCAAGACGGCGCAGCGCATCATCACCGTGCTGTCCCATCACATGGGTTCCGGCCCGGGCTCGTAGCCGCGCGTCGCCGGGCGCAGTATTGCGCCCGGCGTCAATCGGCGCGGCGCGCCTGGCGGGTCTGCCGGGCGCGATGCCCAAGCTGCCTGGCCAGGCCGCAGAACGTCGCCGCCCAGGCGATCAGGGCTATGTACAGGAAAGCGCGGGGAATGGGATCAAGAAAGCTGAAACCCATGGCCCGCTGCATTTCCTGGGTACTGGCCGCATACATGCCCAGCGGGAACACGGCGCCCCAGTACAGCGGGTCGTACCGCACCGGAAACCGCTTGTACACGTAACACCACAGCTCCAGCACGATCAGCATGGGTATCCACCACATGCCCGTGGCCCAGTAGAACACGGTGAACCCCTTCAGGAACGGCAGCAGGGAACTTAGATACGGCGCGTGTTCGGCGTTGATGATAAGCAGCGCCCCCGCCAGCGTGGAGATCGCCATGGCGCCCATGTTGATCCAGTAGGGCGGCGCCAGATCGTGCGGCGAAAATCGGAAGAAGACGTCGCGGTAGAAGATCAGCGAGATCATCCAGATATACAGCATGCCTCCCCATAGCCAGATCGAGAGCGCGAAGAAATTCATTTCCAGGCGATAGGGCCGGCCGGTGTCGACGGTAAGCAGGGCGCTCAGTACGGCAATGGACTGGGTGGCCACCACCGCCAGCAGCCAGCTGCCGTTGATGCCGTGATCCAGCGTGGGCTTGTTGGTCTTGATGATCAGCGCGGTGAAAATCGAATAGGTCAGACCCAGCCAGAGCACGATGGCCACCACCCACAAAGCGATGGCGATGTCGGGGCGATGCGCGAATTCGATGAACTGTATGCCCAGCAGGCTGGTGCCGGCGACCGACGTGAAGAAGCTGGGCGCGCGGCGATGGTGGGTAAGATCGAAAACGACGCGCAGCGGGGCGTGGATGATGCGCAGGACGGTCAGGACGACCAGTGTGGCGTAGAACGCGATGTTCAACAGGAACAGCACGCGGGCCAGAGTGTCCATGCCCGAGAGGTGCGAGGCCATGGATACCACGCCCGTGGCCATGACCATGCCGAAATAGGCCGGCGACATATTGGCCAGCGCGTCCCATCCGAAGTGCGGGGTGTTTGCCTGCTCTTTCGGGAAGGACACATCGTCGTCGTCGAAATCGGAAGTAGCCATCTACGGCAGCCGCAAAGGCTGGAAGCCTCGACGGAAACCATTCTACGCTTCGATAGGTATTTCGCCCAGGGCGGTATGGCTGGTGTCGGCGCGTCCGTCTACGCGCGCGCCGAACCAGTGCAGGGTGTCGGCCAGGGCGGTGGTCTGGCCAAGCAGCAGCAGGGACGGCGCCTTGAAGCGGTGAAGCCGGGCCAGCCCGGGCAGTTCCCCCAGGGTTCCGGTCAGTACGCGCTGATCGGCCCGGGTGCCGTTTTCCACCAGGGCGAAAGGCGTGCTGGCGGCGCGGCCGTGAGCGATCAGGTTCCCGGCCAGGGCCTGCAGCCTGCCCACGCCCATGTAGAAAGCCAGGGTCTGGCTCTCCTGGGCCAGCGCATGCCAGTCGGTCGAGTCGCTGTCACATTGGTTGTGCGCCGTGACGAATCGCACCGACTGGGCATGGCGGCGATGCGTCAGCGGCACGCCCGCGTAGGCGGCGCAGGCCAGCGCCGCGGTGATGCCGGGCACGACTTCGTAGCGCACCCCGTGCCGGTGCAGGAATTCCAGCTCTTCGCCGCCGCGCCCGAAGATCATGGGGTCGCCGCCCTTGAGCCGTACCACGCAGCGCCCGGCCCGCGCCTGCGCGAGCAGCGTCTGGTGGATGTGGTCCTGGGTTGCGTCGTGGTCTTCGCCAGGACTTTTTCCCACGGGAACCAGCAGGGCGTCGCGGCGTGCCAGCGATAGTATTTCCGGGCTGACCAGCCGGTCGTGAAGAATCACGTCGGCGCGGTTCAGGGCGCGCAGCGCGTTCAAGGTCAGCAGGCCCGGGTCGCCCGGACCCGCTCCGACCAGCATCACCAGGCCGCCGCCCTCGGGCCGTGGCCTTAGCAAGGCGTGTTCCAGCATCGACTCGGCCTGTTCGGGCCTGCGGGCCCGGATCGCCGCGCCGACCGGGCCGTCGGCCAGCCAGTCGTAGAATTCGCGTCTTTGCCGCAAGCCCGGCACGTGCTTTTGTATGGCTTTGCGGTACTTGCCCGCCAGGGCCGCCAAAGGCCCCAGGGAATGATCGCACAGGGTTTCAATGCGTTCCCGCAGGCGGCGCGCCAGCATGGGCGCCTTGCCCGCCGACGAGATCGCTATGGTGATGGGCGAGCGATCGACGATGGCCGGAACCTGCACGGATGACAGCACGGCGTCATCCACGACATTGATGAAGATGCGCCGCTGCTCGCACAGGTCCGCGATGCGCCGATTGAGCGGGCGATCGTCGGTGGCGGCGATGACCAGCCACACGCCGTCGAGCCACGCGTCGTGGAAAACATCATCGACCAACTGTATTTTGTTCTGCCGCGCCAGTTGGGTCAGGCCCGGGGTTGTCGCGGGGGCGCCAAGCACCACGTGCGCCCGCGCCTGCAGCAGAAGCCCGACCTTGCGCTCGGCCACCGGTCCGCCGCCCACGACGAGGACGCGCCGGCCGGCAAGGTGGGCGAACAGGGGGAACACATTCATGCGCTGGCGGCGACGGGGCCGTGGACGATGGGGACCAGGTTCTGGGGCGGCGCCGGGATCGTTTCCGTGCGCACCAGGAAGTCGCCGAATTTTTCGTCCGGCTGGCGCTGGGCCGCGTAGGCGCCGAACAGGGCGTCCAGCGTTTCCAGGATTTCCGGTTCGGCGATGTTTTCCCTGTAGACGGCATTCAAGCGTTCGCCGGTGAAGTTCGCGCCCAGGCGCAGGTCGTAGCGGCCCACGGCGCGACCGACCAGGGCGATCTCGCCCAGGTACGGACGCGAGCATCCGTTGGGGCATCCGGAAATGCGCAAGAGTATCGGCGCGTCGGCCAGCCCGTGCTTTTCCAGCAGGGCCTGCACCCTGGCAAGCAGCGCGGGCGCGTAGCGCTCGCTTTCGGCCATGGCCAGGCCACAGGTGGGCAGCGCCACGCAGGCGATGTTCTGAAGCCGGACGGGCGCGTGCGTCTTGTAGCCGTCCAGTCCGTATTGCCGCACCAGTTTGTCGATTTTCGCCCGGCCTTTGGGCTCGACGTTGGCGATGATCAGGTTCTGGTTGCAGGTCAGGCGAAACGCGCCTTTATGGATGCGGGCGATTTCACGCATGCCGGTCAGCAGCTGCAGGGAATCCCTGTCCCACAACCGGCCCGATTCCACGTACAGGCCCAGGTGCCAGGTGCCGTTTTCGCCCTGGACCCAGCCGAAACGATCGCCATTGTCGGTGAAGCGGTATGCGCGCACGGGCTGCAGCGAATAGCCCAGGCGTTGCTCGAGTTCGGTCGTGAACCAGTCCAGCCCGCGATGATCTATGGTGTACTTCAGGCGCGCATGCTGGCGCTCGGCGCGATTGCCGAAATCCCGCTGCACGGTGACGACGCCCTGCGCCAGGGAAATGACCTGTTCGGGGGTGACGAAGCCGATCAGGCTGCCAAGCCTGGGGTAGGTGGTGCCATCGCCATGGGTGGCGCCCATGCCTCCGCCCACCGCCACATTGAACCCTTGCAGGGTTCCGCCTTCGATGATGGCGATCAGCCCCAGGTCGTGCGCGAACACGTCCACGTCGTTGGTGGGCGGGATGGCGATGCCGATCTTGAACTTTCGGGGCAGGTAGGTGGCGCCGTATATGGGCTCGACCTCGTACTGGTTTTCCGGTTCGGCGCCGATTTTTTCGCCGTCCAGCCATATTTCCGCGTAGGCGCGCGTGCGCGGCAGGAAGTGCGCCGACAGTTTCTCGGTCCAGTCCTGCACGATCTGATGCTGATCCGACAGCATGGGGTTGACCGAGCTGACCACCTGCCGGTTCACGTCGCCGCAGGCGGCGATGGTGGTGGCCAGGGCGTCGTGTATGGCCTGCATGGTCGGCTTCAGGTGGTGCTTCAGGATGCCATGCAGCTGGAACGTCTGGCGCGTGGTGATGCGCAGGCCCCGGGTCGCCCAGGTGGTGGCGATGTGGTCGAACGCCAGCCACTGCCCGGGGGTCAGTATGCCGCCGGGCAGGCGCGCGCGGATCATGAAACCGTAGGCGGGCTCCAGTTTTCTTTTGCGCCGCTCGTCGCGCACGTCGCGGTCGTCCTGCTGGTAGCTGCCGTGGAATTTCAGCAGTTTGTTGTCGTCGTCGCTGATGGCGCCCGTGACGCGGTCGTTCAGGCCCTGTTCTATGGTGCCGCGCAGATAATGGCTGGCGCTTTTGATGTGCTCGAGGTGCGAGAGTTCGGTGTTGCTCATGAAAGTCCTGCGAAAGAACGGCCGGGGATGCGCCGCGCAAGGCGGCGCGCCCGGGCCGTTCCTGATTAATAGACGTCGCGCGCGTAGCGCCCCTGGGCGGCCAGATCGTCCAGCCATTGCCGCGCCTGGGCTTCATCAAGACCGCCTTGCTGGCGGGCGATCAGCAGCAATGCCCGCTGCACGTCCTTGGCCATGCGATTGGCGTCGCCGCACACGTAGACATGGGCGCCCCCTTGAATCCATTCGTACAGTTCGGCGGCATGTTCGAACAGGCGATCCTGCACATAGACTTTGTCTTGCTGATCGCGCGAGAATGCCAGGTCCAGGCGGTGCAGGTCGCCGTCGGCCAGCGCGCGCTGCCATTCGACCTGGTACAGGAAGTCCGTGTGAAAATGCGGATTGCCGAAGAAAAGCCAGTTGCGTCCGCTTGCGCGCCGGGCGCTGCGTTCCTGCACGAAGGCGCGAAAAGGCGCGACACCTGTTCCGGGCCCGATCATGATCACGTCGCGCGAGGGATCGGCCGGCAGGTGGAAACGGGAATTTTCCTCGATGAAAATGGGCAGGCGCTGGCCTTCCTCCAGGCTGCAAAGGTAATTGGACGCCACGCCCCAGCGCTGTTCCCCCTGGTATTCGTAGGCGACGTTGGCCAGGGTCAAGTGGACTTCGTCTTCCACGCTGGATTGACTGGACGCGATGGAATACATGCGCGGGGTCAATGGACGCAGGGTTTGGACCAGGGCCTGGGCGGTCCAGGCGGCGGGGTAGCGGCGCAGTATGTCCAGCAGCTGTTGCGTATCCAGCAGTTGTCGCAGCTCCTCGCGGGCATCGTCGTTCAACAGGCGGGCCAGTTCGTCGCTTTGGGCAAGCTCGGCGTGGGCGGCCAGGAAGGGCCGGGTCAATTGCGTCAGTTCGCGGTGGTGGCTCAGCCATTCGCGCAGCGTGCGCGTTACGTTCTTGATCTCGATGGTTTCATCGGCGTCCAGCCCCAGCGTGGCGATCACGCTCTCGACCAGGGTGGTCGACTGGGTGGGCCAGACGCCCAGCGCGTCGCCGGGCTGATAACTGAGCTGGCCGCCTTCCAGGGAAATTTCCAGGTGGCGAATGTCCTTGTCGCTGCCCGGGGCGGTGATGGGGTAGCTCGAGAGCAGCTCGGCCAGGTACGGGTTCTCGCGCGATACCTTGGCCGCCTTGGGACGCAGGGGCGTGACGCTGGCGGTGGGGGCCTCGGTTTGCCGAAGCTCGTTCTGCGCGTGTTCCAGGGCCTGGTCCTGCCAGGGGTCGGCCACGGTTTCCACGTCCAGGTCGGCGGTGCCCAGGTCGATCAGGCGTTTTGCGCCAAGCTCTTCGAGCCGGGCGTCGATCTTGCGCGCCGTGCCGCAGAAGTCCGGATAGCTGGAATCGCCCAGACCCAGCACGGCGTACTTCAATTGCGGCAGCCGGGGCGCGCGCCGGCTGCCCAGGAATTCGACGAACCCCAGCGAATCGTCGGGCGGGTCGCCATCGCCCTGCGTGCTGATGACGATATACAGCAACTGCTCTTCTTTCAGGTCTTTGCCCGCGTAGCGGTCGGCGCGTATCAGTTTCGTGGCCAGGCCTTGTTTCTCGATGCGCTCGGCCAGCGCCTTGGCCAGCCGCTGGGCATTGCCCGTCTGGCTGCCGTACAGGATGGTCAGGGGCCTGACGGGGGAGGCGGCGGGCGCCGTCGCCGGCACCAGCGCGGGTGCGCGCGCCGGCTGCGCGCTTTGCGCGACCCCCGCGAAATAGCCCGATAGCCAGTTCAGCGCGCCCGGATCCAGCCCCTGAGTCAATTCGGTAAGCAGATTTTGCTTGGATTCGGGCAGGTATAGGGGGGCCAACATGGAACGCTCGCTAATACGGGTCAGCGATCATTCTATGAAGCGCCGGCCGTGGCGCGAACGACAAGATTTCTATTTCGATATTCGCATATATGTTTATAGCCGCCGCTTTTTCCCGGGCGTGCGGCCGCCGCGCAGGAGCCGGAAGCGCCAGTTCTTGTCAGGCGTCCGAGTCGAAATGCAGCCAGCCTTCGGCCAGCCAGTCGGCCAGCATGCCGAGTTCGGTCGCGTCCAGCGCGCGCGTGGCGCCGCCGGCGCAGTCCAGCCGGCGCCGATCGGCCAGTTTGCGCAGCGCGGGCGATGGTGCGGCCGGGGCGAGCTCGCCGTTGATGAACAGGTCCCTGCCGCGATACATCAGGCGGGTGCAGCGGTCCAGGAACAAAAGCCCGGACGTGGGCGGCGCGGCGCGCAGATCGGGGCCGTGCGCGTCGGGTTCGAAAATGGCCGAGGGTGACAGTTCGGTCAGCCACTGTCCCAGGAAGCGCGAGGCCAGCCTGTCGTCGAAACGGATTTTCTCCAGCGTGTCCAGCGCGGCCTCGACCAGGGTGTCGGGCAGGCGCGCCGGGCGCGACGTGGCAGCGGCCCCGGCATCGCGAAACACCTGCGTCAGCGCCGGCCCCGGCAGGGGCGGGTTGGCGTAGATGCCGCCATCGCCGCCCGCGCGCGCGCCGATCTGGTCCGCGGCCGCCTCCAGCAGGCCGCGCGCCAGCGTGGCCATGGCGGGGGCGCGAAACCCGATGGAAATCGTCATGCAATCGCCCAGGGCAATGCCGTCGTGCGCGATGTGGGGCGGCAGATACAGCATGTCGCCGGGCTCCAGCACGTATTCCTGTTCCTGCCGGAAGTCTTTCAGTATCTTCAGCGGCAGCCCGGGATGCAGCGCCAGGTCTTTCTGGCCGCTTATGCGCCATCGGCGCCTGCCATGGGCCTGCAGCAGGAATACGTCGTAGCTGTCGAAGTGGGGGCCCACGCCGCCGCCGTCGCTGGCAATGCTGATCATGGCGTCGTCCAGCCGGGCGTCCGCGATGAAGCGGAATTGCCCCAGCAGCCTGGCGGTTTCATCGTCGTGCAGGTCGACGCTTTGCACCAGCAGGGTCCAGGCCGCCTGTCGCGCCGGAGGCAGCCGCCGGAACGGACCGTGTTTCATGTGCCACCCCGCCGCGTCGCGCCATATCAGACGCGACTGCACTTCCTCGCGCCGCGCCAGTTGCCCGACGTCGGCCATGGACAGGGACGGAACGAAATCCGGGATCGCCTGGCGGATCAGCAGGGGTTTGCGCTGCCAGTACCGCCGCATGAAGGTTTGCGGGCTGATGCCGCCAAGCAGGATCAGGGGCGTGTCGGGGTTCATAAATGCTCGTTGCGCAGGCGGTAGAGAATATCCAGCGCCTCGCGCGGGCTGAGCTGGTCCGGATCGATGTCGGCCAGTGCTTGTCGAAGCGCCAGGGCCTGGTCGTCGGCCTGGTCCGGGGGCGGCGGGCCGTCCCCGGCGGCCAAGTCCTGCCGTTCGCCATCGCCGTGCGCGTCGCCGTCCCGGGTCGCGGCCTCGGCGAACAGGTCCAGTTGCGGTGTCGGCGCGCCTTGCGCTTCCAGCCGGGCCAGCTCGCGGCTGGCCTGGCGTATCACGGCGGCGGGTATGCCGGCCCGCTGCGCCACTTGTATGCCGTAGCTGCGGCTGGCCGGGCCGGCCTGGACTTCGTGCAGGAACACGATGCCCGAGGCCGATTCGGCCGCCGCCAGGTGCACGTTGGCGGCGCCGGTCGCGCAGGCCGGCAGCCGGGTGATCTCGAAGTAGTGCGTGGCGAAAAGCGTCAGTGCCTGATTGTGGACCAACAGTCGGTGGGCGATGGACCAGGCCAGGGCCAGGCCGTCGTAGGTGGACGTGCCGCGTCCTATTTCATCCATCAGTACCAGGCTTTGGGGCGTGCTGGCCGACAGGATCGCGGCGGCCTCGGTCATCTCCATCATGAATGTCGACCGGCCGCCGGCCAGGTCGTCGGCCGCGCCTATGCGTGTGAAGATGCGGTCCATCCGGCCTATGCGCGCGCGGGCTGCGGGAACGAAACTGCCCGTCCGGGCCAGCAGCGCGATCAGGGCGATCTGGCGCATGTACGTGGATTTGCCGCCCATGTTGGGGCCGGTGATCAGCAGCATGCGCCGCTGCGCGTCCAGATCGCAGTCGTTGGGGGTGAAGCGTTCGATGCTGTGTTCCACGACCGGGTGGCGGCCGCACTCGATGTGTATTTCCACGTCGTCGGAAAGCTCGGGCGCCGTCCAGTCGTTGCGCTGGGCATGTTCGGCCAGCGCCGCCAGTGCGTCGATGCCCGCCAGGGCCGAGGCGGCCTCCGACAGGGCGGGGGCCTGGCCGGCCAGTTGCGCTAGCAGTTGGTCGAACAACCACTTTTCGCGCGTCAGGCTGCGTTCGCGGGCCGACAGCACCTTGTCTTCCCAGGCCTTGAGTTCGGGGGTGATGTAGCGTTCCGCGTTCTTCAGCGTCTGGCGCCTGCGGTAATCGGCCGGCACCTTGTCGGCCTGGCCGCGTGTGACTTCGATATAGAAGCCGTGCACGCGATTGAATTCCACGCGCAGGTTGGCGATGCCCGTGCGTTCGCGCTCGCGCGCTTCGATTCCCAGCAGGAATTCGCCGCTGTCGCTGGCCAGGCGGCGCAGTTCGTCCAGGTCCGCGTCGTATCCCTCGGCCATGACGCCGCCTTCGCGCACCAGGGCCGCGGGTTCCGTCGCTATGGCGCGGCCCAGCAGGTCGGCCAGCGCCGGGTCCACGGCCAGTTCCCGCGCGAAGCGGCCCAACGCCGGCGTGGCATCGAACTGCGTGTCCAGGTGCGCGGCGATGTCGGGCAGCAGGCCCAGGGCGTCGCGCAGGCTGGCCAGTTCGCGCGGGCGCACGGAGCCCAGCGCGATCCGGGTGGCGATGCGCTCGATGTCGGGACAGCGGCCCAGCAGGTTGCGTAGCGTCTCGACGGGGGGAACCGATTCCAGGCCGCCGGCGGGCGCCGGCGCCGAGAGGAACGCGGCGATGGTGTCCCGGCGTTCCCGGGCGGGCTGATTATCGCGCAGCGGATGATGCAGCCATCGGCGCAGCAGCCGGCTGCCCATGGGCGTGCGGCAATGATCCAGGGTCGAGAACAGCGTGGGGCTTTCTTCACCGGCCAGGGTTTCGGTCAGTTCCAGGTTCTTGCGCGTGACCGGATCGAGCACGACGTATTGGCCGATCTGATCCACCTGTATGGATCGTATGTGCCGCAATGTGTGCGCCTGGGTGCGGCCTACATAACGCAGCAGGGCGCCGGCCGCGCGCATGGCCGCGGGCAGGTCGTCCAGCCCGTAGCCCGCCAGCGAATCCACGTCGAAGTGATCCAGCAGAAGCTGGCGCGCGCCGTCCGCGTCGAAATGCCAGTCGGGAATCGGACTGATGGCCATTCCCGCCTCGTGTTCGCGACCGCTCTCGGCGCAGACCAGTTCGGCCGGCGCGATGCGGTACAGCTCGGACTGGCGCATGTCCGGAGCGCATTGCGTGACCCTGAAGTCGCCATTGGCCAGGTTCATCCAGGCCAGTCCGATGACGTCCTGCCGGTTGATCCGCGCCGGGCAAATGGCCGCAATCTGGCGGTCGGCCTTGGGCGGAAGCAGGGCGTCGTCGGTCAGCGTGCCGGGCGTGACGATACGCACGATCTTGCGCTGCACCGGCCCCTTGCTGGCGGCGGGGTCGCCGATCTGTTCGCAGATGGCCACCGATTCGCCCAGCGCCACCAGGCGCGCCAGATAACTTTCCATGGCGTGGAAAGGCACGCCCGCCATGGGGATGGGGGCGCCGTTGGATGCTCCGCGCTTGGTCAACGTCAGGTTCAGCAGGCGCGCGCCGCGTTCCGCGTCGTCGTAGAACATTTCGTAGAAATCACCCATGCGATAGAACAGCAGATGCGGTCCGGCTTCTTTTTTAAGAAGCAGGTACTGCTGCATCATGGGGGTGTGGCCGGTTGCGTGGTTTTCCATGTCGAGTGCTATCTATGCCTGCCTGAATTCCGGGCCTGTGATTGAATCGTGAGCCACCACTGCTCGATGGATGCGCGGTCTGCCTCGATCCATGCCGCCGCCGGGGCGAACGCCTTCCAGGCTTCGATATGCTTGGACGAGACCGTCGTTAGAACTGGTTTTCCGGCTGCGGCGGCGGTGGAGAACGCGGCCCAAAGACCTTTCCGGGTCGCTTCGAGCTTGCCGAACTTGCTCAGGACGACGACATCGGCCGCGGGTATCTGGATAAGCAGGTTCGTACCGGCATCCTCCATTCCCGTGGCGTCGAGATGGCATATTTTGCCTGCTGGCGGCGTATCGAGCTGGATGGAGAATCGTCTTCCGGAACTTAGGTCGCGCAGCAGGCCCGCGCTGCATGCGCCTTCGACGTTGTTGTTCTCGGCAAGCACGCCGACGACTCTCGTTCCCGCTTCGCGCCATCGCGCGGCCGCGTTCGACAATAGGGCCTGGGAATCCAGGTCTTCTCGGTTCACGATGACAGCAATGTTGCTCGTGGTGGGCATTGCCATGGGTTTCATGATGTATGGCCGGATAAAACGGAAAGGTTCGTGGACATGCCGTGGCGGGAATTCCCGGTCGCGGGGTCAGGGTTGCCGTTGCGCGTCCGACGAGGCGTGGATGTCGGCGACGATCTCGTAGGAACGCAGGCGCGCCTGATGGTCGAATATCTGCGACACGATCATCAGCTCGTCGGCCCGGGTCTGGGCCATGAATTCCCCCAGCCGGCGTTGCACGGTTTCGGGCGAACCTATGGCCGAGCACGACAGGATGCCTTCCAGCAGCCCGCGCCTGGGTCCGTCCAGTTCCTCTAAATAGTTTTCCCTGGGGGCGGGAAGCGGTATGGGTTGTCCCGTGCGCGAGGCCACGAACGATTGCTGCACCGATGTCGCCAACAGCCTGGCCTGCTCGTCGGTGTCGGCGGCGACGATGTTGAAACCGAGCATGACGTGGGGTTTTTTCAGCGCGGGCGAAGGCTGGAACCGGGTGCGGTACAAGTCTATGGCCTGCATCATCTGGGTGGGCGCGAAATGGGACGCGAACGCATAGGGCAGGCCGAAAGCGGCGGCCAGTTGCGCGCCGAACAGGCTCGATCCCAGTATCCAGATGGGGACGTTCAACCCGGTGCCGGGTACGGCGCGCACGGGCTGTTGCGGCTCGTTGGAAAAATAATCCATCAACTCCAGCACGTCGCGCGGGAATTCGTCGGGGTCGCTGCTTAAGGTGCGCCGCAGGGCGCGCGACGTGGTCGGGTCCGAACCCGGCGCCCGGCCCAGCCCCAGGTCTATGCGGCCCGGGTAGAGCGAGGCCAGCGTGCCGAACTGTTCGGCGATGACCAGCGGAGCGTGGTTGGGCAGCATGATGCCGCCGGCGCCCACGCGTATGGTGTTCGTATGCGCGGCGACGTGGCCTATCAGCACCGAGGTGGCGGCGCTGGCTATGCCCGGCATGCCGTGATGCTCGGCCAGCCAGTAGCGGCGATAGTTCCATTGCTCGCAGTGGCGGGCCAGGTCCAGCGAATTGCGGAATGATTGCGCCGCGTCGCTGTCCTGGGTGATGGGAGATAGATCGAGTACGGAAAAGGGCGGAAAGGGGGTCATTGAAGCTTTCTTCAGTGGTGCGCGTCGGGTTCGGATTCGACCTTGGGGACGTACTGCCTGAGCCAGGCCAGGACGTCCTCGGTCGACATGGGCTTGGAAATATAATAACCCTGTGCGTAGTCGCATCTCATTTTGGCCAGCTTCGTCAGGGCCAGGCGGTTTTCTATGCCTTCGGCCGTGACGACGATGCCAAGCCCGTGAGCCATCGCGATAATGAAATTGATGATGGGACGGGTGTCGTGGTCGCGGTCGAGTTCGGCGATGAACGATCTATCTATCTTCAGGCTGTCCACGGGCAGCCGCCGCAGGTAGGCCAGCGACGAATAGCCGGTGCCGAAATCGTCTATGGCCACTTTCACGCCGGTGGCGCGGATTTTCAGCAGCACATCCAGCGAACGCTCCGGGTTCGACATGATCGAGCTTTCGGTGATTTCCAGTTCCAGGTATTTGGGGTCCAGCTTGTGGCGCGCCAGGGTCTGCCTGATGCGCTCGGGCAGCAGGGGGTCGAGCAGGTTGCGCGCCGATACGTTGATCGCCATGGTCACGGGGTAGCCCAGGGCGTGCCATTGCTTGCACTGCTCCACGGCGGTGTTCAGGACCCAAAGGGTGAACGGATGGATCAGGTCGCCGCTTTCGATGACGGAAATGAAGTCGCCCGGGGACGCCAGCCCGTGGCTGGGCGAATTCCATCGGGCCAGGGCCTCGAAGCCGAACTGGTTTGCGCCCAGAAGGGGGATCTTGGGCTGGTAGTGCAGTTCGAACTTGTGTTCGTCCAGGCCGCGCAGCAGTTGGGTGGCCAGCAGGACGCGCTCGGGCGCCAGGTGATCGTTGGTGTCGTCGTAGAATGCGTAGCCGCAGTCGCCCTGGCGGGCCTCCAGCAGGGCTGAATTGGCGTGCTGCAGCAATTGGTTCGTCGAGCTGCCGTCGCGCGGGTAGTGCGCTATGCCTATGCTGGCGCTAAGCTGTATGGGCGTGTCGTCGATGGCGAAGGGCTGTCTCATTTTTTCCAGCACCGCTTCGGCCAGGGTCCGGCAGTCGACCAGGCCCAGATCGACCAGGAATGCGAATTCGTCGCCGCCCAGCCTTGCCGCCGACGCGTTCTCGCCCAGGGCGGCCATCAATCGTTCGCTGGCTTTCTGCAGCAGTTGGTCGCCTATGGCGTATCCCAGCGACGTATTGATTTTCTTGAACTCGTTCAACCCCAGGATGAGCGTGTAGAACGTCGATTTCCTTTGCTGCGCCTCGACGATGGCGTTGTCCAGCCATGTCGAGAACGACATGCGGTTCAGACGTCCCGTGACGGTGTCGTACTTGACCCGGTATTCCAGGTCTTCGCTGTGCCGTCTGTGCTCGGTGATGTCGTTGATCAGCATCAGCACGGCCTTCTCGCCGCGAAAGTGCATCGGGAAGATCGAGATTTCGACCACGATGGTCTGCCGGTCTTTCTGGCGGTGCGTCTGTACGGCAAGGTTCGAAGCCGGCGGCGCGTCTCCGGACGCGTGGCCCGGCGTCTCTTTGCCGACCACCAGGTCTTCGACGCGCATGCTCAGGAATTCGTCGTGGCTGTAGCCGTAGTGCCGGATGGCCTGGTCGTTGGCCGCCAGTATGCGCGACGTGTCCTCGTCGTAGACCAGCATGGGATGCGGGATGGTCTGGAAAAGCAGCCGGTATTCGGATTCGGACCGCAGCCGGGCATCGCGGGCCCGGTCGCGATCGACGATAAGCAGCGCGCCCGTCGCGGCCAGCCCCAGCATGACCAGCAACAGCAGCAGGACGGCGGCCAGCGCGGTGTGTTCGTGGCGCGCATGGATGCACGCCACGACGAATATGGGAATGGCGACGATGCACAATGCGGAAAACACGAGTGCATGGACACCGCTGGGACGCTTCGGGTGAAACCGCATTCATCGCCTCCGGGCCGCCGGTTCAAATGCCGCTCATAGTGTGTTTAGTTCGCCGGTGGCTTACAGGGGTTGTTCAGAAAAATCGTGGCGTTGGGGGCCATGGGTCGCCTATGGGCTTATTCAATAATCGAAGCATACACATAGCGCATACGGCATGACAATTATATGAAGATATGAAAGCATGAAGCGAATCGTTTTCGAAGACGAGGCTCGGTGCGCGCCGAACCTCGTCATGGTTGTCCGATCCAGGCCGCGCGGCCTGGACAATTTTCGTCCTGTTTGTTCTAGGGAACTGATTCCTATCGGGTTTTCGGCATAATTCCAGAGTTATCCGTTGCGTTGTCCACAATCGCCGTGGATAACTTCGGCAAAGTCCCCATATCGGGCCCTGGCGCAAGGCGCTATTATCCTCGGAAAAAGAGCCCGTGCGGATGTGCGTGGCTCCACAAAAGGAGACGCATCATGGTTCGGATGGGGCAAATGATGGCGCAGCCTTTGCTGCTGTCGTCGATCATCAGGCATGCCGCGCGGTACAGCGCCACCCAGGAGATCGTGTCGCGCCTGAGCGATGGCGGGCTGCGCCGCCAGACGTACGCCGATTGCGAACGGCGCGCCCGCATGCTGGCCAGCGGCCTGTGCCGCCATGGGGTCGGGCAGGGCGACCGGGTCGGCACGCTGGCCTGGAACACGCACCGGCACCTGGAAATCTACTACGCGGTATCGGGAATGGGCGCCATCTGCCACACCATCAATCCGCGCCTGCACATCGACCAGGTCGCGTTCATCATCAACGACGCCGGCGATGGCCTGGTGTTTTTCGATGCGTCTTTTGTGCCTTTGGTCACTGCTCTGCAGCCGCGCTGTCCCGGGGTGCGGCAATGGGTGCTGATGGAAGACGATGCCGCGCGGCTCGACGGCACCGGCTGTGTCGCGGCCGCGTACGAACCGCTGCTGCAAAGCGGGGACGATACGTGGGCCTGGCCCGAATTCGACGAAAACACCGCCGCGGGCCTGTGCTATACCTCGGGCACCACGGGCAACCCCAAAGGCGTCCTGTATTCGCATCGCTCCAACGTGCTGCACGCTTATGGCGCGGCATTGCCCGACTCCATGGACCTCTCCATCCAGGACGTGATCGCGCCTTTGGTGCCCATGTTCCACGTCAACGCCTGGGGCCTGCCGTATTCCTCTGTGCTGGTCGGCGCCAAGCTGGTCCTGCCGGGGGCCCAGCTCGACGGCGAATCCATCTATCGGCTGTTCCAGGCCGAGGGCGTCACCTTTTCCGCCGGCGTGCCATCGGTATGGCAGGGGGTGCTGGCATATCTTGGCGAAACGGGGCAGCGGTTCTCCACGTTCCGCCGCGTCATCGTCGGCGGCTCGGCCTGCTCGCGGGCCTTGATGCGGGAACTGCATGAAGCCGGCGTGACCGTGCGCCATGCCTGGGGCATGACCGAAATGTCGCCGCTGGGCACGGTCTGCGTGCCCATGCCCAGGCACGCCAGTCTGTCCGACGAACGGCAGTGGGATGTTCTGGCCACGCAGGGGCGCACGATCTTCGGCGTGGACATGCGCATTGTCGATGACGGCGACGAAGAACTGCCCTGGGACGGCAAGACGTTCGGCAACCTGCAGGTAAAAGGCCCCTGGGTGCTGGATTCCTATTTCGGCGCCGACCGCCCGGCGCTGCGCGATGGCTGGTTCGACACGGGAGACGTGGCCGCGATAGACGCCGACGGCTACCTGATGATCACCGATCGCAGCAAGGACGTGATCAAATCCGGCGGCGAATGGATTTCGTCCATACAGGTCGAGAACATCGCCATGTCGCATCCTTCGGTGTACCTGGCCGCCTGCGTCGCCGCCCGCCATCCCAAATGGGACGAGCGTCCGTTGCTGCTGGTGGTGTTGAAGCCCGGCGCATCGTTGCGCGCGGAAGACCTCCTGGCGTTCTTCGAGGGCAAGGTGGCCAGATATTGGGTGCCCGATGCGGTAGTATTCCTGGACGACATGCCCCTGACCGCCACCGGCAAGATGCAGAAACGCACGTTGCGCGATCGTTATGGGGATTATTTCGTCTCCGAAGCCCATGCTCCGGAACAGAAGACCTGATCCGGCCTTGCCCGACACGCCTGGGCCCGGACGGGAATCCGATATCACGACAGAAAGGCTGGTAACCCTTTATGGATCTTGACAAACTGCTCTCCCTGATGCCGCAGATCGGCCACCTGGGCGCGAACCTGCTGATCGCCCTGATCATCCTGGTCGTAGGCTGGACCATTTCGATCATCGCCGGCGGGGTCTTGCGCCGGGTCGCCGTGCGCTCGCCCCGCGTCGATCCCACGATCGTGCCCATGGTGCATTCGATCACGGTGTGGTCCATACGCATTTTCGTGCTCGTGGCCGTGCTGGCCCGGTTCGGCGTCCAGACCGCCAGCATCATCGCGGTGCTGGGCGCCGCCGGCCTGGCCATCGGCCTGGCGTTGCAGGGCACGCTGCAGAATATCGCGGCCGGCATCATGCTGCTGGCGTTGCGGCCCGTGCGCGCGGGGGAATACGTGTCCGTCGTGGGCAAGGCCGACGGCACGGTCGAGGAAGTCGGCCTGTTCCTAAGCCGCCTGGTCCAGGTGGACGGCACGCATGTTTCCCTGCCCAACAGCCTGATCTGGGGCAATCCGATCATCAATTACAGCCGCAATCCGACCCGCCGGCTCGATTTCCAGATCGGCGTGCGCTATGGCGACGACCTGGAGCACGCCCTGTCGGCCTTGCGCGGGCTGGTCGATTCGCACGAACTGGCGCTCAAAGACCCCGCGCCCCAGGTCATGGTCATGGAATACCGCGACAGCACGATCATCTTGAATGTCCGGGTGTGGGCCCAGTCCAGCCGGTACTGGGACCTGCGTTTCGATTTGTACCGCAGGGCGCCGGCGGTGTTGGGGCAGGAAGGTTTTCAACTGCCCATACCCGTTCAGGAAATGCGGACTGTGCCGGTGGACGGCAAGGCGGCATGATGCGCGGTGCGCCGGCGCGCGCCTGTTTTCACGCGGGCGGGCCCCCGGCGTTCCGTCTGGTCGATCAGTCGACCATCCGGTTGAGCCGTTCCGCGTCCAGCGGCGGCTGTCCGTTTTCCACACGCTGTCCCAGCTCTTCCAGGGCTTTGCATAGCTTGCCTATGCGTTTTTCCTGGCTGGCCGCGTGGTTGATCAGTTCGTGCACCACGCGTATCAGCGGGTCGTCGTCGTTCTGGTCGACGGCGTAGGGTGCAAAACCGCTTGAGTCGTCGGCGTCTGTCGCGCCTGGCTCGTTCTGGCCATTGCGCCGCAGAAGCGCCTGCAGCGGTTTGCCGTCCCATCCCGTGTCGCAAGGCGAGGGCAAGTCCGCCGGGGGCGGGCCCGATTGCGGCGCGGTCGCGCCATCGCCGTCCGTGCGGCCGGCCGGGACGACGGCTTCGACGTCGCTCGCCAAGCCTGAAGCGGAGCTGTGCTTCAGGATGATGCGGGCCGGGTTGCCCACGGCTGTCGCGTCGGCCGGCACGGGCTTGACCACGACCGCATTGGATCCGACGCGGGCATTGGCGCCCACCACGAATCCGCCCAGTATCTGCGCGCCGGCGCCCACGACCACGCCGCGTTCCAGCGTGGGATGGCGCTTCTCGCCCTTGTACAGTTTGGTGCCGCCCAGCGTAACCCCCTGGTAGATCGTGCAGTCGTCGCCCACCACGGCGGTCTCGCCTATGACCACGCCGAATCCGTGGTCGATGAAGACGCGTCGCCCGATGACCACGCCGGGATGGATTTCGATACCCGTGAGCAGGCGGCCGATATGGGACACGAAGCGGCCCAGCCACAGCGCCTTGTGGCGCCATAGCCAGTGGGCCAGGCGGTGGATGACGATGGCGTGGAATCCCGGATAGCAGGTGATGATCTCCAGCCGGCTGCGGGCGGCCGGGTCGCGTTCCAGGATGCAGGAGATGTCTTCGCGAAGTTGAGTCAGCATGGTGTTCGGGTCGTGGCGTGAAAATGGGCGCGATCGCCCGTCAGTCGGCGATCCGGGTCGTGGCGCCCGGCGATGGGCGTGTGCCCTTCGCACAGTGGATCATGGCGGTGCAAACGCCCCTGAGCATGTCGGTTTCGTCGCGGCTGAGCGCGCTGCGCATGAGCAGGTGGCGCATGCGGGGCATCAGTTTTTTGGGATGTTTCGGGTCCAGGAAGCCGACCGCCGTCAGGGCCTGTTCCCAATGGGCGATCAGGCCCTGCACGTCTTCGTTTGGCGCGGGGGCGTGCCCGGGGTGGTGCTGGCCCTCGGTCTGCGGAAGAAGCGGCAGCGCGGCCGCCGTGGCCAGCGCGTAGCGCAATTCCCAGGCCGCCAGTTGCAAGGCCTGGGCCACGTTCAGCGAGCTGTACTGCGGATTGGCCGGAATGTGGCAGATGCGCTGGCATTGCGCGATGTCGTCGTTGGTCAGGCCCGAACGCTCGGTGCCCAGCACGATGGCGATCAGGCTGTCGTCGTGCGTCTGGAGATGCGCGTTGCCCAGGTTCGCCGCTTCGCGTATGTCGCAGGGCGGCGGACCCAGTTCGCGGGCGCGGGCCGTCAGGGCGAACGCAAGCGAAACCGGAGCCAGCGCCTCGGCCAGCGTGGGGACGATTTGCACCGACGAGAGCACGTCGGTGGCGCCGCTGGCCAGGGCCTGGGCCTCGGGCAGGCTGGCGACGTCCGGGAACCTGGGGTCAACCAGGTATAACGAATGAAAGCCCATGGTTTTCAGGGCGCGCGCGGCGGCTCCGACATTGCCGGGATGGCTGGGTTGCACCATGATGAACCGCACCCGGGAAAACAAACCGGTCTGGTCGGGCGGGTTGGGCAGGGCTTCGCGGGGGCCGGCGCCGCAAGGCGCATCGGCGGTGTGTGGGTTGCTCATTTCGGCGGAAAAGGCCCGAGTCATTTAGAATGTAGGGTTCAAGTGTACGCGCATCGGGTTTGTGCGGTGGGCCAAAGCCTTTTTATACCATTTTCGGCGCGGCCGGCGCCCGCCCGGCGCGTCCACTTTTCTATTTGCTCGGATTACGGAAATTTATGCACCCCATGCTCAATACCGCCATCAAGGCGGCACGTCGCGCAGGATCGATCATCAATCGCGCCAGCCTCGATCTGGAGCGCCTGCAGGTCGCGCGCAAGGGGCCCAAGGATTACGTCACTGAAATCGACCAGGCCGCTGAAGAGGCCATCATCGACGTCCTGCGCACGGCGTATCCCGATCACGCGTTCCTGGCCGAGGAATCGGGCGCGCACCTGGCGCCCGGGGGCAGCAGCTCGGACCAGCCCGAATTCCAGTGGATCATCGATCCCCTGGACGGCACCACCAATTTCATCCACGGCTTTCCGGTGTATGCGGTGTCGATCGCGCTGGCGCAGCGGGGGCAAGTCACCCACGCGGTGGTCTACGACCCCACGCGCAACGAGATGTTCACCGCCAGCCGCGGCAGCGGCGCGTTTCTCAATGATCGCCGCATGCGTGTTTCCGGCCGGCTGCGCTATGGCGACGCCCTGCTGGGCGCGCACGTGCCGGGTTCGGCCGGAGGGGGCTCGGTGCCGTCCCGGTTCGCGGGCATGCTGACCGAATGCGCCAGCGCCCGCCGTGTGGGCTCTACGGTGCTGGACCTGGCCTACGTCGCGTCGGGCCGCTTCGACGGCTTCTGCGGCGTGGGCCTCAAGCCCTGGGATATCGCCGCCGGCAGCCTGCTGGTGCTGGAAGCGGGCGGGCTGATCGCCGACTTCAAAGGCGAGCAATCCTGGCTGGCCAGCGGCGAAGTCCTGGCGGCCACGCCGAAGATATTCGCCCAGATGATGGCGCACGTCCAGACCTGACGGATACCGCACATACATGGCTTGCATGGCCGGTTCGCTCCTGTTCCCGCTCAGTCCGAATCAACCGCTCTTTGACGGGGCCGGCTGATGGAGTGGGTGCTGGAACCTTCCGCGTGGGTCGGGCTCTTCACCCTGGTTGTCCTCGAGATCGTTCTCGGCATAGACAACCTGATTTTCATCGCCATCCTGGTCGACAAGCTGCCCCGGTCGGTGCGCGACCGGGCGCGGGTGACCGGGCTGCTGCTGGCGCTGGTCATGCGCCTGCTGCTGCTGACCATCATGTCGTGGCTGATCAAGCTGACCGCCCCGCTGCTGCAGTGGGGGCCGTTCAGCTTTTCCGCGCGCGACATCATTCTTATCGTGGGCGGCCTGTTCCTGGTGTTCAAGGGCACGGTGGAGCTGCACGAGCGCCTGGAAGGGGGCACCAGCGCGGCCTCGGGCGCGCGCCTGCATTCGGGGTTCTGGGTCATCGTCACCCAGATCGTGGTCCTGGACGCCGTGTTTTCCATCGATGCGGTGGTCACCGCGGTGGGCATGGTCGATCATCTGGCCATCATGATGATAGCGGTGATCATCGCCGTGGGGATCATGCTGGTGGCCTCCAAGCCGCTGGCGCGTTTCGTCAGCGCCCACCCCACGGTGGTGGTGCTGTGCCTGGGATTCCTGCTGACCATAGGCTTTTCGTTGCTGGCCGAAGGCTTCCATTTCCCGGTGCCGAAAGGGTATCTGTACGCCGCCATCGGATTCTCGGTCATGATAGAGGCGTTGAACCAGGTCGCGCGGCGCAACATGACGCGGCTGGAAGGGCGGCGTCCGATGCGCGAACGCACGGCGGAAGGTATTTTGCGCATGCTGGGCAAGCGTCCGGCGACCGACCCCGACGACCAGGACCCGGACGAACCGCCCGCCCAGGTCTTCCAGGACGAAGAGCGCTATATGGTCAGCGGTGTGCTGACGCTGGCGGACCGCTCGATTCATTCGATCATGACGCCGCGCGCCGATGTGTCGTGGGTGAACCTGGACGATGACCCGGCCTTGCTGCGCCAGCAGATCGCCAAGACGCCGCACAGTTTTTTCCCGGTGTGCCGGGGTTCGCTCGACGAGGTCATAGGCATAGGCCGCGCCAAAGAGATGATCGCCGACCTGATCACCATCGGCCAGGTGCGCTTGTCGCGTCTGCGCGATCCCATCATCGTGCATGAATCCATAGGCGTGCTGCGGCTGATGGAAACGCTCAAGCGTTCGCGCGGCCAGCTGGTGCTGGTCACCGATGAGTTCGGCGTGATCCAGGGGGTCGTCACGCCCATAGACGTGTTCGAGGCGATCGCGGGCGAATTCCCCGACGAGGATGAAACGCCCGATATCGTCGCCCTGGGCGAGAACAGCTGGCGCATGGATGGCGCGGCCGATCTGCATCATCTGGAGCTATTGCTCGATACCGAAGGCCTGGTCGACGACGAAGAGGTGTATTCGACCCTGGCGGGATACCTGCTGGAGCGGTTCGGGCACCTGCCCAAGCCCGGCGATAGCTGCGAACTGAAGCAGCCTCGGGCCACGTACCGATTCAAGGTGCTGCAGCTTGAAGGACGCCGCATCGCCTCGGTGCAGGTCGACCGCCTGCCGGCAAACGCGCCGGAGGACGAGTCCGCGGGAGGGTGACGGGGGCTTTACGCCCGGTCCGCCGCCTGAACCAGCCTGGGGCCGTCTTCGTCGATCACCAGCCAGCCGCCGCGTACCCGCGGTCCGTCGTAGTCCCAGTCGGGCAGTACGATGCGGGTGCACTGCCGTCCGCCGGCTTGCACTGTGTGCACGGCGGGGCGGTGGGTATGGCCATGCACCATGGTGCTCAGGCCCGACCGGACAAAGGCCCGCGTCACGGCCGGCGCCGATACGTCCATGATGTCCACCGGCTTGCGCCGGTTCGCCGCCATGCTGCGGCGCCGGGCCCAGTCGGCTATTTTGCGTCTTGGGCCCATGCCCAGCGACAGGAACAGGCTCTGGACCAGGCGGTTGCGCACGATGCGCCGGAAACGTTGGTAGGCGGCGTCGTCGACGCAGTATTCGTCGCCATGGCTAAGCAGGATATCGCCGCAGTCGGTGCCAAGGTGGCAGACATCGGGCAACAGCCGGGCGCCCAGATAATTCGCCAGATCGGCGCCCAGCAGGAAATCGCGGTTGCCCCGGCCCAGCCACAGCGGGATGGCGGCGGCGGCCTTCCTTAGCCGGTCGAGCACTTCGCCCAGCCATGCCGGCGAATCGCGCAGGGCCAGGTCGTCGCCTATCCAGGCATCGAAGATATCGCCGCACAGGACCAGGGCGTCGGCCCGCTCAGAAGCGTCTTCCAGGAACTGGAAGAACGCCCGGCGGGTTCTGGGGGTATGCGATGCCAGATGGATGTCCGATGCGATCCAGACTACCCCCGGGATCCGGATTTTATTCAACGACGGAGGCTTTCTCGATGACGATGTCCTCGACCGGCACGTCTTGATGGAAGCCCTTGTTGTGGGTCTTGACCATTTTCATCTTGTCGACGACATCGGTGCCTTCCACGACTTTGCCGAAGACGGCATACCCCCAGCCGTTGGGCGTGGGCGAGGTGAAGTTCAGGAATTCGTTATCGGCCACGTTGATGAAGAACTGGGCCGTGGCCGAATGCGGGTCGCTGGTGCGCGCCATGGCAACGGTGTATTTGTCGTTTTTCAGCCCGTTGTCGGCTTCGTTTTCTATGGGAGCGTGGGTTTGCTTCTGCTTCATGTCCTCTTCGAAGCCGCCGCCCTGGATCATGAAGTTGTTGATCACGCGGTGGAAGATCGTGCCGTCGTAGAACCCTTCCTTGACGTACGCCAGGAAATTCTCGACGGTTTTCGGCGCCTTCTGGGGATACAGTTCGATCACGATGTCACCCATGTTCGTATGCAGGTCTACGCGGGGGTTTGTGTCCATTACAGATTTACCTTGTGATGAGGGTGGGGTGGCGGCCTGTGCGGCAGCGCCCAGGCCGATCATGGCCGATGCTGCACAAACAAGGCTGAGGTAGCGTGCGAAGCAAGCCAGCACGCGGAATGGGGAAGTGGATATAGGCATGTTCGGAAGAATACAGGGAAGAATGGCCCGGCGTCAGGTGTGCGATGACTTGTGGTGGCGCGATGTCTTCTGGGTTGCCTGGGCTTTCTGGGCCTTCTGGGCATCCAGGGCTTTTTGCTGCGCTTCGGCCGCGCCGAGCTGCGCGGCGCGATCCAGCGACTGACGGGCCAGCATCAGTTGCACGCGTCCCAGGTTCTTCTGCGCCGAGGCATAGTCCGGGTCGGCCGTAAGCGCCATGTGCAAGGCGTCTTGCGCCATGGCCAGCCTGTCCTGCTTGGCGTACAGGGCCGCCAGGTTGTTCCAGGGCTCGGGCAGTTCGGGGTACAGTGTGGTCATGCGGGTATAGATGCCTACGGCGTCCTGGTCTCGGCCCAGGGCGGCCAGGGCGCGTCCATGCAGGAACATAAGCTGCACGTCTGTCCCGGTTCGGTACGACGCCTGTTCCTGCGCAAGGCGTTTTTCGATGACGTCGAGCGCCTGCTGATTCTGGCCCTGGTCCAGCATGGTCGAGATCCGGGTGGTGATCTGCGATGACGTCATCGGTATGTCGGTATCCACGCTGGGGGTCAGCGACTGCAGCAGATGGGCCAGCGCTTTCCAGCCGTGGTCTTCGGGAGGCGGGGTGTCGAACAGTTTTGCGCCGGCCAGCGATACGTTCACGCACGAGACCCGAGGGTCGAACGGGGACGCATCCGGCGTGGGGGTGCCGTTCGCGTTCAGGGTGGCGCCAAGATCGATGTGCCGCGCCACCAGCCCCGAATCGTCGGGGGTCGGCGCGGCCTGGGCCGACACGCCCGCGGCCAGCAGCGTCACGGCAAGGGCAATAGAACGGGAACGTCGCAACACGTGTACCTGCATGCAAGGGGTTAAGGTGGCTTCATCGTAGGCGGTCGGCCCACTTGCTATACTTATCGACCACCATTTTAGCCTTGGTTGGCGTTTTGAACGAATTTTCCGCGCCGGCGCCGGGCGCCGACCCCCGCCTGGCGGGCCATATATATCCGATGATCGCGTATGCTGCATATTTATAACACCTTGTCCCGCGCCAAAGAGCCTTTGAAAACGGCCACGCCGGGCTGCGTGCGCATGTATGTGTGCGGCATGACCGTGTACGACTTCTGCCACCTGGGGCATGCCCGCATGCTGGTCGGCTTCGACGTGGTGCAGCGCTGGCTGCGCGCCAGCGGCTACGACGTCAAGTACGTGCGCAACATCACCGACATCGACGACAAAATCATCAGGCGGGCCGTGCAGACGGGCAGGCGCCTGAGCCAGGTCACCGATTTCTTCATCGCCGCCATGCACGCCGACGAGCGCGCCCTGGGCGTGGCGTCCCCCGACGCCGAGCCGCGCGCGACCGACCATATAGGCGACATGCTCGATATCATCGGGCGCCTCGAGGACAAGGGCCTGGCCTATCGCAGCGGCGATGGCGACGTGGATTACGCCGTGCGCGCTTTTCCGGGATACGGAAAATTGTCCGGGAAGTCGCTCGACGACCTGCGCGCGGGCGAGCGCGTGGCGGTGACCGGCGGCAAGCGCGATCCGCTGGATTTCGTCCTGTGGAAGGCGGCCAAGGACGACGAACCCCCCGAATCGAAATGGGAATCGCCGTACGGCCTGGGCCGCCCGGGCTGGCATATCGAATGCTCGGCCATGAGCAAAGCGCTGCTGGGCCTGCCGCTGGACATCCATGGCGGGGGCCCCGACCTGAAATTTCCCCACCACGAAAACGAGATCGCCCAGACCGAAGGCGCTTTCGGCCAGACCCTGGCGTCCATCTGGATGCATTGCGGCCCGTTGATGGTCGATGCCGACAAAATGTCCAAATCCCTGGGCAATTTCCGCACCATTCGCCAGACCATCGCCAACGACCCGGACAATGATTCGGCCCAGTACCGCGTCAACCTGCGCGAAGCCGAAATGCTTCGGTTCTTCATTGTGCGCAACCACTATCGCAGCGCGCAGAACTACGCGCCGGACAATCTGGCCGACGCGCAAAACGCCCTGGACCGCCTGTACCAGACTCTGCTGAACGTGGCGCCCGCCGCCTGCGGCATAGACTGGAACCATCCCTGCGCCCAGGGCTTTCGCGCCGCCATGGACGACGATTTCAATACGGCGGGTGCCATTGCCAGCCTGTTTGAGTTATCCTCGGAGACGAATCGTACCGGTTCGGCGCAGACATCGGGTTTGTTGCGCGCGCTGGGCGGGCTGCTGGGCCTGTTGCAGGCCGATCCCGCCCAGTACATGCAATCGCCCACACGCTACCAACATGGCGCCGGCGCCGGTGCGGCAAGCCTCGACAGCGCCCAGATAGAGGCCCTGATTACCGATCGGGCCCATGCCAAGAAGGCGCGCGACTTCAAAAAAGCCGACCAGATCCGTGCCATGCTGCGGGAAGCGGGTGTCGAACTCGAAGACAAACCCGGCGGCGCCACCCAATGGCGCAGGTCATAAGGAAAACGGCAATGTCGGATTGGCAGGCGAACGGAAAACCGGATTTTTGGGATGAGGCCTCGGCGCATCTCATGGGGCGTGATCGTATCTTGAAGAAACTCATACCGCGCCATTCGTCCGAATGGCTGCTGCCCAGCGCGACGCCGTTCATCACGTTGGCGCGCGCCATCATCGGCCAGCAGATTTCGTCCAGGGCGGCCAATTCCGTATGGGAACGCTTCACCGGGGAATGCGGGCGGCGGCCCAGCCCCAATTCCGTCATGCAGGCTTCGCAGGCCGATTTGCGCGCGGCGGGGCTGTCGCAGCGCAAGGCCGAATACGTGCAGGACCTGGCCCGGCATTTCATTGAAAAAAAGGTCAGGCCCGCCCGCTGGAGCGTCATGGACGACGAGGAAGTCATCGCCGAACTGTGCGCGATTCGCGGCATAGGGCGCTGGACCGCCGAAATGTTCCTGATCTTCAGCCTGCAGCGCCCCGACGTGCTGCCGCTCGACGACGTGGGACTGCTCAGGGCCATTTCCCTGCATTATTTCAGCGGCGAGCCCGTTTCGCGGTTCGAAGTCCGCGAAGTGGCGCAAGCCTGGGCGCCCTGGCGCACCGTGGCCACCTGGTACCTGTGGCGCAGCCTCGATGCCGCCATTGTGTGACGGAACGAATAAAATGACGACTCTTACCTGGAATTTGGGTGCTTATGCGTAATACCTTTCTCGAATTTGAACAACCCCTGGCCGAGCTTGAGAACAAGATCGAGGAGTTGCGCTATGTCCAGTCGAATTCGGCGGTGGATATTTCCGACGAAGTGGCGCGGCTGCAGCAGAAAAGCCAGGCGCTGGCCAAAGGCATTTATGCGAAGTTGACGCCATGGCAGACGGCCCTGGTGGCGCGGCATCCGCAGCGGCCTTATACCTTCGATTACGTACGCACCATATTCACCGATTTCCACGAATTGCACGGCGACCGCATGTACGCCGACGACCTGTCCATCGTGGGCGGCCTGGCGCGCTTTCACGGCACGCCCTGCATGGTGATCGGCCACCAGAAGGGCCGGGACACCAAGGAACGCGCGATGCGCAATTTCGGCATGCCCCGCCCCGAAGGGTATCGCAAGGCCATGCGCCTGATGCGTCTGGCCGAGAAATTCAACGTGCCGGTATTCACGTTCGTCGACACGCCGGGCGCCTATCCGGGTATCGGCGCCGAAGAACGGGGCCAGTCCGAGGCCATCGGGCACAGCATCTACGCCATGGCCGAACTCAAGGTGCCCATCGTCTCGACCATCATAGGCGAGGGGGGCTCCGGCGGCGCCCTGGCCATAGCGGTGGGCGACGTCGTCATGATGCTGCAATATTCCACCTATGCCGTGATTTCCCCCGAAGGCTGCGCCTCCATCCTGTGGCGCAGCGCCGACAAGGCGTCCGTCGCGGCCGAAGCGCTGGCCGTCACCGCGCCGCGCCTCAAAGAGCTTGGCCTGATCGATCGTATCGTCAATGAACCCGTGGGGGGGGCCCATCGGGATCCCGCCACCATGTCGCGCCAGCTTGGCCGCGCGCTTGCCGATTCGCTGCGGCAGCTATCGGGCATGACGCCGGCGCAGCTCATCGAGCATCGCCTGCAGCGCCTGATGTCTTATGGCCGCTTCCAAGAGGTCCACGGCTAGCGCCCGGGCGGGCGCGGCCCCCATCTGCGCCGCGCTGGCCCGCCCCATTGCGCGGGCGCTGGACGCCTTGCCCCAAAGGCCGGCGGCGGTCGCGGTAGGCGTCTCGGGCGGCGCCGATTCCGCCATGCTGGCCGTGCATGCGGCCGCCGCCGCGCGCGACCGGGCCATGGACCTGCATGTTTTCCACGTCCATCATGGCCTTCAGGACGTCTCCGACCAATGGCAGTCGCACGTGCATGATTTGGCCCATGGCCTGCGCGTGCCGTGCCACAGCCTGCGCATCCAGGTCGATGCGGCCGGCGGCACGGGCATGGAAGCGGCCGCCCGGGACGCGCGCTACGCCGCTTTCGCGCGGCTGGCGCAACAGACCGGGGCGCGCTGCGTGCTGCTGGCGCATCACCGCAATGACCAGGCCGAAACGGTGCTGCTGCGCCTGCTGCGCGGCGCCGGCCCCACCGGCCTGGCCGCCATGGCGCCCGTGGCGCGGCGCCAGGACGTTACGTACCTGCGCCCCTGGCTGGGCGTGGATCGCCGTGAAATCCTGGCCGCGGCGCGCGACTATGCCGCGCTTACCGGTTGGGAACCCGTGCTGGACCCGACCAACCATGACGATCAATACACCCGCGCCGCCGTGCGCGAGCGCCTGGTGCCCGACCTGGACCAGCGCTGGCCGGGCTGGCAGGCCACGCTGGTGCGCCACGCCCAGTTAAGCGCGCAGGCGCGCGACGTGCTCGACGAGGTGGCGGCGCACGATCTGGCCGGGCTGGATTTCCCCGGCGGCGACGACGGTTTTTCGTTGCAGGCGTGGCGTCTCCTGACGCCGGCCAGGCAAGCCCTGGCGCTGCGCTGCTGGCTGCAGCGGCTGGGCCAGCGCATGCCGACCCAGGCGCGGCTCGACGACGTCATGCGTCAATTGCGCGGCCTGCATGCCCTGGGCCATGACCGGGACATGCGGGTCAAGCACGGGCAGGCGTGGATTCGCTGTCGTGCCGGGCGCGTGTTTCTTGATGCCGTCGCGCCCGATGCCTTCGTCCGAAACACGTTAAAATGATCCGCTTTGCCTGTCGGGCCTTAATGGCGGCGGTTCTTTGATACAGAGTAGAAGATGTCCTTGATTGTTCACAAATATGGCGGCACGTCCATGGGTTCGATCGAACGCATACAGAACGTGGCGCGCCGTGTCGCCAAGTGGCACGCGGCCGGTCACCGGGTGGTGGTCGTGCCCTCGGCCATGTCGGGCGAAACCAACCGGCTGCTGGGCCTGGCCCGGGAAATCACCGTACAGCCCGATGGCCGCGAGCTGGACATGCTGGCCGCCACGGGCGAACAGGCCAGCAGCGCCCTGCTGGCCATCGCGCTTCTGGCCCAGGGCGTGGCCGCGCGCAGCTTCACGGGCTGGCAGGTGCCGGTGCGAACCGATTCGGCCTATACCAAGGCGCGCATCCAGTCCATAGACGGGGCCATGATACGGTCGGAACTGGAATCCGGGCGCGTGGCCATCGTCACCGGGTTCCAGGGCATAGACGACGAAGGCAACATCACCACGCTGGGCCGGGGCGGCTCGGACACCTCGGCCGTGGCCGTGGCCGCTGCCCTGGAAGCGGACGAATGCCTGATCTTCACCGACGTCGACGGCGTCTACACCACCGATCCGCGCGTGGTGCCCGAGGCCCGGCGCATGGCCGTGGTGTCGTTCGAGGAAATGATGGAAATGGCCTCGCTGGGGTCCAAGGTGCTGCAGATCCGCTCGGTTGAATTCGCCGGAAAATACCGCGTTCCGGTCCGGGTTCTGTCCTCGCTGACCGACCCGCTTCTGCCGCTCGAGGAAGAAATGGCCTCGGGCACGTTAATCACATTCGAGGAAGACCATAAAATGGAAGCCGCCGTCGTATCTGGCATCGCCTTCAGCCGTGACGAAGCCAAAGTCACCTTGCTTGCCGTGCCCGACACCCCGGGCGTGGCGTATGCCATTCTGGGGCCGGTCGCCGCCGCCAATATCGACGTGGACATGATCGTGCAGAACCAGTCGGTCCAGGGCACGACCGACTTTTCCTTTACCGTCAACCGCAACGACTTCGCCCGCGCGCTGGATCTGCTCAACAACCAGATCGGCCCCGCCGTGGGCGCGCGCGAAATCGTGCCCGACGACAAAGTGTGCAAAGTGTCCATCGTCGGCATAGGCATGCGCAGCCACGTGGGCGTCGCCAGCCTGATGTTCCGCACGCTGTGCGAAGAGGGCATCAACATCCAGATGATCAGCACCAGTGAAATCAAGACCTCGGTGATCATCAACGACAAGTACATGGAACTGGCCGTGCGCGCGCTGCACAAAGCGTTCGAACTCGACCAGGACAAATCGGCGCCGCAGGCCGTGCCGGCCTGACCGGTTCGGGGCCGCCGGCGGCCCCGAACGCCGCTTCCCGCGTGGCGGAACGGCTTTTTTCTTGTGCTAGAATGTCGGACTAATTTCGGAGACGTGGCCGAGTGGTTGAAGGTACTCCCCTGCTAAGGGAGCATACGGCTTATACCCGTATCGAGGGTTCGAATCCCTCCGTCTCCGCCAGTTAGTTGTATACGGCAGTTGATTACAGTATAGAAACTCGCATGTTTAAACGCATTGCGGGTTTTTTATTGTCTACAGCCGTTGACGGTAGTTGATTGACATATACCGTCTCGTGACGGTACTTTAGACGGTATCCACCTACCGTCAAGAATAAATACCGTCATGAAACTTTCAGATGTGGCAGTACGCCAAGCCAAGCCAAAGGAAAAGCCGTTCAAGCTGGCCGATGGCACCGGCCTGTATCTGCTGGTGAATCGAGCGGGTAGGTATTGGCGGTATGACTATCGGTTTGGCGAAAAGCGTAAAACTATTTCTTATGGCGTCTATCCTGTCATGACGCTATCGGCGGCGCGTGAGGCGCATTTAGCGGCCAAGCGGGAGTTAAGCGAAGGGCGCGACCCCATGGCAGCCCGCAAAGCCGACAAGCAGGCCGACGCCATGACCTTTAAGGCGGTGGCTGAAAAGTGGTTTGCTCACTGGAAACCCAGCAAGACAGAAAAACATGCGGCTGATGTGTGGCGGCGGCTGGAAATAGATATTCTGCCTACGCTGGGCGATACGCCAGCCAATGCCCTGACGGCGGCGCAAGTGCGCGATTGCATCAAAGCTATCGAGGCGCGGGGGGCGCTGGACATTGCCAAGCGCCAGCTACAGAAGTGCAGCCAGATCATGCGGTACGCGGTGGCCCACGATCTAGCCGAGCGTAACCCGGTAGCCGACATACAGCCGTCTGACATTTTGCCCGCCAGAAAGAAACGCAACTATTCCCGCATTGACGCCAAAGAGCTACCCCAGCTATTGCGCGACATGGACGCTTATGTAGGTGGCGAGCATACCCGGCTGGCCCTGCAACTGATGGCGCTTACCTTTGTGCGCACCGGCGAATTGATCGGGGCGAGGTGGGGCGAATTTGATATGGTTGCAGGCCGATGGAGTATCCCGGCTGACCGAATGAAAATGAAAACCCCCCATATCGTGCCCTTGAGCAAGCAAGCCTTGGCGGTACTGCAAAAGCTGCAAGCCCTGTCTTATGGACGTGATTACGTGTTTCCGTCTGACATTCCGGGGCGCAAAACGCACATGAGCAATAACACCATCCTGTATGCCCTGTATCGCATGGGTTACAGGGGGCGCATGACCGGGCATGGCTTTAGGGGCGTGGCGTCTACCATCTTGCATGAACAAGGCTGGCCCCATGAGCATATCGAGCTACAGCTTGCACACCAAGAGCGTGACGAGGTATCAGCGGCGTATAACCATGCGCTGTACCTGCCCCAGCGGGCCAAGCTGATGCAGTCCTGGGCTGACCACCTGGACGCGCTGCGCGTGGAAAACGTGGTGGCGATGCGCAGGGCATAATTGTCTTACGCCAGCATCTAGGGGGCACCCGAAAAGCCGCAAGCCCAGCGGCCTGATGTTGGCACCTATTTTTGGGCAGTGCTGAGGCGGCGCTATGGTGACAAAAAAGGTTCCCGGTCTACATTTTCAAAGCGAGGAAAAGCGCCATCCTGGCATTCTCGGTGCGGCGCTCATGGACGATGGGAGCTTGAGCGATATCACCAAGCAACATGTAGAAGAGGATTACACCAAGCTGCTGATGCTTTGTCAGCATTATGGGATACAGTCCGGCCCGAGCATGTTCTTTCAACTGTCTTTGGCGCTGGCCCGTGAGATTTACCCGGAGCCAAAGAAACGGGGCCGCAAGTCAAAGTGGACTGACCTTAACAAAGGGGCGCTGGTGGTCGAGGTCGAGCGCCTTGTCAGCCCCAATGACAATTCTCGTGGCGCGGCGTGGGCCTGCAATCAGCTTGCCAATCGTGAGCCATGGAAGTCGTTCGTCGAGGAGAAAGAAGGTGGAGCCAGTAGCCCAGACCCGGCGGAAGCTCTGCGGCAAATCTACTTTGATTTTCGTGGGGATAGGTGGGCGGAAGTCTCACGCAACGCATTCAGGCAGTACGAAGCTGAGGATTATGTACAGGGGTGGGAAAAGCGGGTTGATGACTTCGTGAGAAATCCCCATCCAAAATAAATCACGACTGATTCAACTGGTGCTTGCGTGAATTAATTCAGAAAAATATTTATCACGCAAATAATCATGCCATGTTCAATTCCCACCGGGGGACAGCATGGCACAACCCGCCACACCAGCCGATGACCGGCTAATCACTGATAAAGAAGTAGCTCACCTGCTGGGCGCTTCGCGTTCCTGGCCCTGGAAGCTGGCGCAGGCCGGCAAATTTCCCGCCCCCATAAAACTATCTGCACGCTGCACGCGCTGGCGGCTTTCTGACGTTCGCGCCTGGATGGCTGACCCGCAAGCATGGCAAGCGGCCAATGCGGAGGGCTGACCATGCAGAGACGAAAAAGCCCCCCGAAGGGAGCCTACGCTGGGCGGCGTGGCATCAATTTTAAGAGCACGGCAACGGCGGCGCAACATGCCCGCATCTTGGCTTTGCTGGCTATCCGCCCCCACAACACCGAAGAACTGCGACAGGCTGGCGTCTATCAGGTATCGGCACGCATCAAAGAGTTGCGCCAGACAGGGCACCAAATCAAGACCGACCGCATAAGTCTCTGGGATAGAGACGGCTTCGAGCATCGCGGCGTGGCCCTGTATTCAATGCAAGGGGGCGGCAATGGTTAAAGACTTGCACTTACTCGAAAGCGCCTTACGTGCTGGCGGCCTACTCCCTGACACCATCACGGCGGGCAGCCTGCAACGCTGCAAGGCCGATGGCGACAAGGGCACCAAGCGCAGCGGCGCATACCGTCTATTTGACGACGAAATCCCTACCTGCATTTGGTGGAACTGGAAAACATCGGCCATGGGCGTATGGGTATCGAACGAGCGCCCCCTGTCTGATGCTGACCGCAACCGGCACCGGCAGCTTATGGAGCTGGCCAAGCGCGAGCGCCAGCAAGAGCAAGCCGAGCAATGGGCCAGCAATCATAAATACCTTACCCGTCTATGGGATAGCGCCAATCCGATGACGGCCTCATGTCCTGCTGGCGTCTACCTGGAACGGCGCGGCCTTGTGGTTCCTGATACCGATGCATTGCGGTTTATGCCGAAGCTGGATTATTGGGATAACGGTTTGGTGGGCACGTTCCCGGCCATGCTGGCGGCGGTTACCGATAGTGAGGCGGCGCTGGTTAACGTGCATCGCACTTATCTAACCCCCGACGGCGATAAAGCCAACGTGCCTACGGTAAAGAAGCTGTGCAAGTCTGCTGGGCCTATGGCGGGCGCATCAATCAAGATCGGGCAGCCAGCGGCGCGGCCTGATGGGCGGTTGGGCCTGGGCGTGGCCGAAGGGATAGAAACCGCCATTGCGGCAACCATCCTAGGCGGCGTGCCTGTCTGGCCTTGCGTATCAGCGCACGGCCTAGCGTCATTTGAACCGCCCTCTGGCGTGTATCACTTGTATGTCTTTGCCGATAACGACGAGAGCCAAACCGGCCAGAAGGCGGCGGCAGACCTGGGCAACCGGGCCGCGCGTATGGGCTTGACTGCACGTATTTTGACGCCGGACACGGTAGGCGACTGGAACGACGAATTGATTGCACGGAGGGCGGCGGTATGACGGCGATTGCAATTGCCCTGTTTCACGCCTTGGCGCGGCTACAACATCACATTGGGCGCTGGCTCAATAGGGGGTGTTCATGAACGAAGCGCAAGTAATCGAGCTGGACGTGGACGGCGCGGCCAAGCCAATAGACCCATTCCCGGCTGAAAATGAACGTCCATGCTGGCGCTGTTATGACGACTGGGTAGACCGTAATGGCAGGAAGCTGCGACCCGGCGTTTATTACCACGGCATTAAAGATAACGCCGATTCGCCCCCGACCATTACTGACGACTGGCACTGTGGCCCCCTGCATGTAGTGGCGCTTACCGCCAATCAAGAAGATGGCGACCATGGACGGCTGCTGAGATACCGGAACGTTAAAGGCAACTGGAAACGCTGGGCCATGCCCATGCAAATGCTGGCGGGCGATGGCGTCGAGGTTCTGGCCGTCCTGATGGCCGAAGGGCTGACGCTAGACCGCAAGCGCAAGGCGCGTATTCTGGATTACATCAATGCGCAACTTCCCAAAGAGCAACTGCGGGCAGCCAGTACGACCGGCTGGCATGGCAATGTGTTTGTTCTACCTGATGCGATCTTTGGCGGTGATGACATTTGGTATCAGGCAACTGAGCGAACGGCCCCCTATGGCGTGGCGGGCACTCTGGAAGGCTGGCAGGCCGATGTAGCGGCTAAGGCGGTAAGCAACCCCATGCTGACTCTGGGTATATCGGCGGCACTGGCGGGCGTGCTGCTGGAAAAGCTCAATATCGACGGGGGCGGTCTGCACCTGTTTGGTGATTCGAGCGCAGGCAAGACCACGATTCTTATGGCGGCTATATCGGTATGGGGCGGGCCAGCGTTTCGCCGGACATGGCGAACCACAAGCAACGGCCTGGAAGGCGCGGCCAAGATGCATACCGGCACCATGCTTGCGCTGGACGAGGTAGGCGAGGTCAATCCGAAAGACCTGTACGAATCGGCCTATGCCCTAGTCAACGGCCACGGCAAGACCCGCGCCAATGTCAGAGGCGAAGCAAGACAAGTATCGCGCTGGCGTGTCTTTGTCCTGTCTACGGGCGAAGTAACCATTGCATCGAGGATGGCAGCCGGGGGCTATGAAGCCAAGGCAGGCCAAGCCTTGCGATTGCTGGACGTGCCTATTACCGGCACCTATGGCGCATGGGATGAACTGCATGGCCTTGCATCGGGGGCGGGCCTGTCTGATGCCATACGCGATGGCGCAACCCGGCACTACGGCCATGCGGGGCGGGCCTTTGTGGATGTGCTGGTAAGGCACTTTGCCGATGGCCTAGAGTTATCGGGCAAGCTGGAAGCGATCATAAAGAAGTTTGGCGCGGCCGATGGGCAGGAAACGCGGGGGGCGCGTGTCTTTGCCCTGTGTGCTTTGGCGGGCGAATTGGCAACCGGGGCGGGTATCGTGCCCTGGACGCCTGGGCAGGCCGCCAATGCAGCCATGCAGGCATTTACCTTTTGGCGTGACCAACGAGCTACAGGCGGGAGAAATGCTGAGGACGTGGCGATACTGCGAGCGGTCAATGACTTTATCGACAAGCACGGCGATAGCCGGTTTTCCGATATTGCTAAGGATGACACGGCGCGGCCTGTTATCAACCGGGCGGGCTACCTGGACAAATCAGGGGTATCCACGATCTACCTGTTTACGTCGGGCGGGCTGCGAGAGGCCACGGCGGGGTATGACCAAAAGCGGGTTATCAAGACACTGGACGATGCGGGCGCATTCGCCAAGAAGGGTAATAGTAAGACGGCGCTATCTACTCGCACGCCGGATGGGCGGACACCACGGCTTTATCACATTGACCCCGACAAGCTAAGTGAAGGGGGCGGAAAATGATAAATACGTGTCCTGGCCCTATAAAAGCGGGTGCCACAAGTGCCACACGTGCCACGGCCTTATGCGGCGCGGCTTACAGCGTGGCACCATGCCTAAATCAAGGTGCCACCAGTGCCACAAATCGCGGCGTGCAACTTATTTTGTGGCACCTGTGGCACCATCTAAAACGTGAGGTGCCACACGCTAACCCGCATGGTTATTGGCTGCGGCACTTGTGGCACCTGTGGCACCGCCAAAAACGGGGTGGGAAGTCGAAAACCGGGGGCAGTCATGAGTGAGACACCTATATTGGCGGCGCTCGATGGGTGGCTGGGTGATGGTGGAGCGCCCCTGGCTGACCTGAGAAAACCTGAGATGAAAGCCATACAGCCGGTAAACCGCGAAAGTTTCGTAGTATTGGGCGAATCATCACAGGCGGCGTCCAATGATGCGACACCGCCAGTTACCAATCCGGTTACCACGGTTTCAGCGGTAGCCATGCGGGAGGTAGCCAGCGAGGTAGCCACGGAAAGCGCCCCCGACACCTGGACAGATGATGAAACGGCCCTGTGCGACGCTAGAGCGCAGGCATTCATGGCAAAAGGCATACCGGCACAGTCCGCCGATGTGCTGGCAAGCCGGTTGATGCGGCGTGATCGTCAATTAGATGACCGGCGAAGCTGTGCCGAGTGTGCAAGTTTTCACGGTGGGCATTGCCTAAAGCGGATAACCCCAATTGGCGAGACAACCGTATATACCTTGCACCGATGCAGGGGTTTTGAACTAAGTGAGGGTTTCAATGATTGATGCACTAATCGGCGGCAAGCTATACGGCAGCCCAAAGCAAGGCACTGGCAAGACCGGCAACACCTACACCACGGCCAAGGTCAAAGCGGCGGCGAGCAGTGGTGAAACGCTTTTGTGTAGCGTGATTGCATTTGACGATAAGGCACAGGCGGCGCTACTGGCCTTGGATGACGGCGATTCGGTGGCGGTATCGGGGGCGCTGACACCAAAGGTATATACCGACAAGGCGGGCGACACACGCCCAGCCCTGGACATGGTGGCCCATGCCGTGCTCACGGCGTATCACGTCAAGCGAAAACGGGCGGCGGTTGATGGGTAGGGGCGGCCAATAAAAACAGGTTTATTCAAAATGGCCGGAAAGCCAATGCTCATAAGGTTTTTGGCGGATTTTGAGTATATAAGAGGTGTTATTTGCTTAATGTTTTCGTATTCTGTGAAGGATTAAATGGGTAAGGGCGGGTATAGATCAGGCGCGGGGCGACCGGCACAGTACCGCAAGACATACAACATGAACCGTATCGACGTGCGGCGGCTTCAGCGTGAAGGCTTCCTGAAAGACGGCATGGCCTATGATTGGGCGTGGAAAGACGACCACGGCAACGTTACATCATCTATTGGTATGCGGATTCACGGCGGGGGCGTTCAGTTTGATTACCGCATGGGCGAGCATCGCGTAAGCCAGCACGTAAGCACCACGGCCACGGCGTGCAACTATGGCGGTGATCGGGTTTGGTTTATCTGTCCGCACTGCAACCGGCGATGCGCCATTGTCTACATATCCCGCAAGTTGGCCTGTCGAACCTGTCAACGGCTCAAATACCCCAGCCAATCCGATGACGAGACGGACGCAAGCTGGCGCAGGCAACGTAAGTTGGCGGCAAAGCTGGGCGGTGCGGACTACTGGCGAAAACCCAAAGGAATGCACCAAAACACTTTTGACCGTATCCAGGGCGAAATCATCGAGGAAGAATCACGGCGGGATTTTCTGCTGTATGCGAAATGGCGTCATCTATTCGGCAACGAGCGTTCTTGATGCGAAAGTGCAACACAATAAAGTAGTGCGAAATAGCAACCGGGGGCGGTATTTACCTTGACCCAGCCTATACCAAACCGCCCACAGTGATGACGGTTTGACGGTATTTTTGACGGTATGCGTGATTTTTTGTTTTCGTAGATCGTTTATTAATGCGGCTTTCAGGCTTCAATGTGACTCCCTCCGTCCCGCCAGTAACATCAAACGTTACTGATCAATATCCCACAAAACCCGCCCGAAATCGTGTAAAAACAGGGTCCTGGCGGGTTTTTGTTTGCGTCATTACGATGGACGCTACCGGTCACCCTGTCTACGTTGGCTCTACCCCATTATCGGGGGATGGGCATTCATCACACTCGGTTAATCACACCGTTCCAGCCGCACTGGGCCAAAACCCTCATGCGGTAATTCTCAAAATTCCTGAACCCAAATGCTCGGCGTGAGAGCATCTCCATTTTAGTGTGGAAGCCCTCGGTGATCCCGTTGGATTTGGAGAAGCGCCACATGCCGACGATAGCTGCCAGCCATGATTGGAGCGTCTGCGCCAGGCCACGAGCCGGACTTTGCTCGAACTGAGCGAGCAGCCCTAGGAATTTGGGCAGCATTTTTGTGGCTCGCGTCCTGTTCACGTTCTTCATCGTCAAAAAGCCATTGAGTTGCTGCTTGGCAAAGTAAAGCGATTGCCGCACGGGGTATTGCGCCAGGTACCGGTGCAACCTCGCCTTCTGCTGCTCGCCAAGCTTCCAGTGGTGACGGCGCATCAGGCTGAGCAGCCCTCGGTTCTTGCGCCCTTCGGGATCCTGGCTCTGCCACAGCTTCAGGAAATGTTGATTGACCAGCCGAATGACATGGAAGCGGTCGGCCACGATCAGAGCATTGGGAAAGTACTGCTGGGCAATTCGCCGATAGGTCTCGGACAGATCCATCACAATGACACGCACCCGTTCGCGCCCAGGCAACCGTTTCAAATAGCC